>Ga0209958_1000239_pt1 | contig 152855 bp, 138 predicted proteins | sample ThiBio_inoc_plan_FD_183942 | JGI IMG/M metagenome (GOLD analysis project Ga0209958, IMG submission 183942) | Wastewater bioreactor microbial communities from Cape Town, South Africa - Thiocy_inoc_plan (SPAdes) | ecosystem: Engineered > Bioremediation > Thiocyanate > Unclassified | place: South... | reverse complement strand
GGGCCCGCCGATGCCATCGAGGCGGGTCTGGCCGATCACCACGTGCCAAGCGGCAGGCTCGAAGCTCTGCTGTCTGACCTGGTGTCCGGAGCCGATCTCGACGGTGCGATTCAGGCGGTCGCGACAGAACCGGCTCCCGGAACCGCGACCCGGCAGCGGGAGTGGATCGACGTCGCGTTCGCCCAGCCCACCGTCGCCGAGATCGTCTCGGCACTGCAGGGGCGGCTCGAGGATGCCGCGCGCGAGACTGCCGTGCATCTGGAGTCGCTTCCGCCGACCGCGCTCGCGGTGACCCTCGAGGCGGTCAGACGCGCGCGGAAGCTTCCCAACCTGCGGGCTGCTCTCGCCCAGGAGTATGGGCTTGTTCTCTGGTTCGGGACGACACAGCCGGATCTGGTGGAGGGAATCCGCGCACAACTCGTCGACAAAGACCGCTCACCCCGCTGGAATCCTGCCCCCGGCGCGGAACTTCCCGCAGACCTTCTCGATCAGGCCTTCTCGTTCCCGCCGCCGACGCCGCTGTGGAGCTGAGGCGGCTCAGAGAGAGGCATCCTGGCTGTCAGTCGATGAGCCCGAACAGGTGCAGCGGGTGGGTCAGACGCCACCACGGGGACGGTTGCTCGATCTCGGCCGAGACGGCAGCTTCGACGGTGGTCGAGTTCACGGGGCCTGTGAGGGTGAACGTCCCCGCGGGAGATCCGGCTTCCCACTCGTCGATGACGAGGGCGGATGACGAACTCGACGCCGCACCGTTCCACAGGATGACGGCGGCGTCCGCGGTGGTGCGGATCTCCGGGGTCGATCCCCACGCGGTCTGCACGGTCCCGACTACCGTTCCTGCGGGGATGACGTAGGGGGTCGTGAGTTCAGCCTCGAGCTGGGCCAGCAACGCCCGGGCCGCACTGTCGCGCAGCTCGTCGCTGGGTTGGGCGAGGACGGTGGCATACGCGCGGACCGTGTGGTCGCCAACGGTGATGTTCTTCGCGGTGGCCAGGTCGTCGACCTCGCGGCCGTTCACGAAGAGGGACCCCGTCTTGATACCGACGACGCCGGGATCTGCGAGCAGATCGTTCGTGTTCGTGACGACCCCGGCGCCGGGAAGATCGACCGACGGGGTCGCCACGATCTCGGCGATCACGGGGTTCTCGAGCGCCTTGCGACCGAGCGCGATGACGCCCGCAGGCGTGCCGACGTTATCGGAGTCGATGCCGGTCGGTTCGACGACCGTGATGCCGCTGATGCCGTGTGTGCGCAGCCAGTCGGCAGCGGCGCTCTCGAAGACCTCGTCCGTGGGCCAGAACTGGTCGGCCAGTCTGGACGCGTAGTTGTTCGCGGAGCCGATCAGCACTCCCTGCAGCATCTGGTACTCGCTGAGAGAGCCGCCCACGGGAACGTCCAGGGCCGACTCGCCGCGCCCGCGATAGTTCCAGTAGGTCGACCGATCACGGGAGTTGAAGGCGTACTCCGGGCCGGTCTCACCGGGCGCGAGGGGCTGTCGGTCGAGCACCATGAGTGCGGTCACGAGCTTTGTGATGCTCGCCAGCGGTGCGTCATCCGTCGTTGAGACCAGGGTTGCGTCGGCGACCGTCGACTCGAACCCGTCTACGGCAACCGCAGCCGATCCGTCTGCCGGCCACGCCGGGGCGGCGGCGGATGCCGTGAGAGGTGCCACATCGACGGGCTGCGCAGTCGGCATGACAGCGGTCAGCGGCCAGAGCAGCGTGACCGCGGCGTATGCCGCGATGACGGCGAGAACGACAAGGGTCGGGCCCATGACGGTTCCGCGCAGCAGTGACCGACGCGGCATCCCGTCGAGGAGATCGCCGGTGTCCGAGCGTTCCGGTGCCGGCCGTGACACGGGGGCTCCCGTGGGCCGGGCCCACTGCAGGGCAGCGGTGTCGGCGCGCTCAACGGCGGCGCCCGCGGCCGCACTCGACGCCGGGTCGGCGTCGGTCGGATCGGGGGCGGTCGGCGCCTCCGTGTCAGTCATCCCGCCCAGATTATCCGTACCTGACGCGTATACTCGGCACCACGAACCACGGGAGTCCGGTGTGCCGGGCTGAGAGGAAGCGAATCCACGCTTCGACCGTCGAACCTGATCTGGGTCATGCCAGCGCAGGAAGGAGAACAATGTCTGTTTCGTCGTCCACCCCCACCACCGTCACGAACCGGTTCCGGTGGCGGATCGTCGATATCGTCGTCGCCAGTGTCATCGGTGTCGCATCCGGTCTGATCTTCCTGGCCTGGAACGTCGGGTACGTCGGGCCGAGCACGCTGCTAGAGCCGCTACTGCCGGGTCTGCAGGGCCTGCTCGACGGACCCTGGTTGTTCGCCGGAGTCCTGGGTGCTCTCGTCATCCGCAAGCCGGGTGCCGCGATCTACACCGAGGTGCTCGCTGCCGTCGTCTCGGCGCTGGTCGGCAACCAGTGGGGCGGGTTCCTGACGCTCGAGGCCGGCTTCGTGCAGGGGCTCGGCGCCGAGATCATCTTCCTGATCTTCGCCTACCGCGTGTGGACGCTGCCGGTCGCCATTCTCGCCGGGGCAGGTGCGGCGCTGGCCGGTGGCATCAACAATCTGATCCTCTGGTACGCGGGGGCCGACGTGACCTTCACGATCGTCTACCTCATCAGCACCGTCATCTCCGGCGCCGTGATCGCCGGCCTGCTTTCGTGGCTGCTGGTGCGCGCGCTCGCCGCCACCGGCGCCCTGGATGCCTTCCCTGCCGGGCGCGAGGTCCGGCAGCGCGTCTGACGTGACCGCACAGTCTGCCCTGACCCCTGCCGCTCCGCCCCATCCCGTCGCCGTCGGCATCGAGGGGTGGGGCTGGCGGCATGGCAGCCGGCGAGCGTGGGCCCTGCGTGAGGTCGACCTGCGGATCGAGCCGGGGGAACGTGTTCTGCTGCTCGGGGCGTCGGGGTCTGGCAAGTCGACGCTCGTCCGGGCGATCGCCGGGGTGCTCGGCGCGGACGAGGGAGAGAGCGAAGGCTCGATTCGCCTCGGCGGCGCCATCCCGAGCGCGGCGCGTGGCAGAGCCGGCCTCGTGTTACAGGACCCCGACTCGCAGGTCGTTCTCGCGCGCGTGGGCGACGAAGTGGCGTTCGGCTGCGAGAACCTCGGCGTCCCCCGCGAGCAGATCTGGCATCGCGTGCGCGAGGCCCTCGAGCTGGTGGGACTTGACGTTCCGCTCGATCGCTCTACGAGCGCCCTCTCCGGAGGGCAGAAGCAGCGCCTGGCGCTCGCCGCTGTCGTAGCGATGCGGCCAGGCCTCATCATCCTGGACGAACCCACCGCCAATCTCGACCCTGACGGCGTTATGCAGGTGCGGGATGCCGTCGCCCGCGTCGTCGAGCAGACGGGAGCAACCCTCGTTGTCGTCGAGCACCGGGTAGCGGCCTGGGAGCCCGTGGTCGATCGTGTCATCGTGCTGGCGGATGGGGGCGTGGTCGCGGACGGCGCCCCCGAGGCAGTGCTGCGTGATCGGGGTGAAGAGCTCGCAGACTCCGGCGTGTGGGTTCCGGGCCACAGGGCGACGTGGCCGCCCCGGGCTACCCGCCCTCGGGGCTCCGTTCTCGTGTCGACGGATGACCTCGTCGTTGCGCGCGTGCCGGGGCGTCCGATCGCCGAGATCTCACACCTGGAGGTGACCGAAGGTGCTGCGACGGCGATCACGGGACCCAACGGTGCCGGCAAGTCCACGCTCGGTCTCACCCTTGCGGGGCTGATCCCGCCCGCCTCGGGGATGGTCGTGCCGTCTTCGGCGCTCGCGGACGGTCAGCGGGGACATCCTCACCAGTGGCCCTCGCGTGCGCTGCTCACGCGGCTCGGCATGGTGTTCCAAGACCCCGAGCATCAGTTGCTCGCCCGCACGGTTCGCGGCGAGCTCGAGGTCGGACCGCGTGCGCTGGGACTCGCCGAGTCGGAGATCGCGGCGCGTGTCGAAGAGTTGCTGCACCGGCTGCGGCTTGACCGCCTCGCCGAGGCGAATCCCTACACGCTCTCGGGTGGTGAAAAGCGTCGACTCACGGTGGCTGCAGCCCTCGCGACTCGGCCCCGTGTGCTCGTTCTCGATGAACCCACGTTCGGACAGGATGCCCGCACCTGGGCCGAGCTCGTTGCGCTCCTTGCGCGGGTGCGTGAGGAGGGCTCGGCGGTCGTGACGATCACGCACGATCTCGAGGTCGCCGATGCGCTGGATGCCGACCGCTTTGTTCTGGGTGGGTCGTCGTGATCGACATTCAGACCGCCGCGCCCTCGCGGGTGGCGCGACTGAACCCGGTGGCGAAGCTTCTCGCGATCGTGGTGCTGACGGTTCCGCTTGTGCTGACCCTGGATGCGGTGTCGGCGGGGATGGCGCTGGCGATCGAGCTCGCCCTGTTCCCCTTCGCTGGTCTCGGCTGGCGGCAGTTCTGGCGGCGCACGTGGATCGTCTGGCTGCTCGCGCCGTTGACCGGCGTGACGATAGCCCTGTACGGCCAAGCGAGCGGCCACATCTACGCAGAGTGGTTTGTGGTGCGCGTCAGTGAGGGATCGCTCACCTTGGCGTTGGCCACGATGCTTCGGGTGCTCGCGATAGCGCTGCCGTCGGTTGTTCTCTTTGCCACCGTTGATCCGACCGACCTTGCCGATGGGCTGGCGCAGGTCCTGCGACTACCGGCCCGCTTCGTGCTCGGTGGACTCGCGGGGCTGAGGATGGTCGGGCTCTTCGTCGACGACTGGCGTGCGCTGGAGCTCGCGCGCCGGTCGCGCGGCGTCGCCGACCGTGGCCGCATCCGTCGCTTCCTCGGGATGGCCTTTGCCCTGCTCGTACTCTCCATCCGCCGGGGCACGAAGCTCGCTGTGGCGATGGAGGCCCGCGGCTTCGGGGCACCCGGTCCGCGGACGTGGGCGCGAGAGTCCCGGTTCGGGATGGCCGAGTGGCTGCTGGTACTGCTCGGTGCGACAATCGCCGCAGTCGCCGTGACCGCCGCCGTCCTGGCCGGCTCCTGGAACTTCATCCTCGGCCCGTCCTGAACCGGTTCCGGCTGTGGCTAACTCCTGAAGAACAGGCTGAGAGGCCCGCGACTTGGCCGATACGGGACATCGCGTCGGCGTCGTTGAGGAGTTGGAGACAGGGGAGGCCGAGCGACATATCGGTCGGAGCTACGATCGGGTTGGCCCACGGCGGTGTCGCTAACTCCTCAAACCTGGCGTGCTGAGCCGTCTCTTCGGCAACTCGGTGCGGTGGTGGTGACGTATGTGAGGAGTTAGCTACACGCGGTCGCGGCGCTCACCTCGGGGGTAGCCTGGGGCGCGACATCGAAGGAGAGTCGGATGAAGGTCAGTGGTGCTGCAGCTCTCGTCACCGGCGGGGCGAGCGGTCTGGGGTTGGCGACCGCGGAGCGGCTCGCCGCTGGTGGCGCGCGGGTGACGATTGTCGATCTGCCCGGCTCGCCCGGTGCGGACGTCGCCGCGTGGCTGGGTGGCACCTTCGCTGCGGCCGACGTCACGGATGCCGAAGCCGTGCGTGCCGCGGTAGCGATCGCTGCGGCATCCGGTCCGCTGCGGGTCGTGGTCAACTGCGCCGGAATCGCTCCCCCGGCCAAGGTGCTCGACCGTGACGGGGAGCCGTCGTCGATCGCCGCGTTCGAGCGGATCGTGCGCATCAACCTGATCGGTACGTACACCGTTGTCGCGCACGCTGCTGCAGCGATGGCGAGGACGGACCCGGATGCCGAGTCCGGCGACCGCGGTGTGATCATCAACACCGCCAGTGTCGCTGCCTTCGACGGGCAGATCGGGCAACCGGGGTATGCCGCCAGCAAGGGTGGTGTCCACGCGATGACGCTGCCGATCGCGCGAGAATTCGCCCGTCACGCCATCCGTGTCGCAACGATCGCTCCCGGAATCATGGAGACACCGATGCTCGCGGGCCTCCCGCAGGCGGCGCAGGATTCACTCGGTCAGCAGGTGCCCTATCCGGCCCGACTGGGCCGGCCACAGGAATACGCGGCGCTCGTCATGAGCATCGTCGAGAACGGCTACCTCAATGGTGAGACGATCCGACTCGACGGTGCGATCCGGATGGCGCCCCGCTAGCGGACGCCCCGGGCGCCGGGCTCAGCGGTGCCGTTCGCGGCGCCGCGAGTAGGCGGCGGCGCTGCGGCTGGAGAGCGCGAGCAGGATCAACACATCGAGACCGACCGTGAGCAGCGACGTTCGCAGGGTGATCTCCTGCTCCCGCAGGAACCAGGTCGTGAACGCCGTTGAGATCGAGACGACCGAGAAGATCATGACGATCAACCGAGCCCAGTTTCGTCCCCACCACAGCGAGAGCAGCACGCTCACCTGAACCGCCAGGCTCACGCCCATGATGGCGATCACGATCCAGAGGGCGAACTGTTCCTCCTCGGCCGTGAGTGCGTCGCCCCCGACCGCAAGGTCGGCGCTACCCATGACGTCCGGCCACTCCAACCACAGGCCGACGATCAGAAGGATGCCGGCGAGCACCCGCAGCAGCAACAGCAGCGTTCCGGTCGTGATTGTGGCGGGTCGCCGCATGCTCGGGTCGCGGTGGAGCGGGGCGAACAGCGTCGTCGGGGGCTCGAACGCGGCGCGTTTGCGTGGCAGGTTCTGCGAAGAGGTCGTCGCCGCAGCAGCTACCGTCGGGACTTCTCGTGACCCGGATGCCGGCGGCGGGGCATCCGTCGTGTCGGCGGCAGCTGCGACGCCGGCGGCCCCGGCTACGGCCAGGGGGCGCAGATCCAGGATCGGCAGATCGCCGTCGGTGCGGATCGAGTCACCGCCGCCGTTGCGAGCGTGATAGCTCGTCGAGAAGTCCTCGATGGTTTCGAGGCGGATGGTGGGATCTGCGGCAAGGAGCGAACCGACGATGTGGTCGCGTTCGACATCCGTGTCGGCGTCGATACGGTGCGTGACCTGCAGCGTGAACAGCGACAAGCCGACCGAACTGTCGAAGGTTCCCGCTGCGAGCCACTCCACCCGGCGGCCGCCCGGCAGCGGCCAATCGTCGGGGCAGCGCCAGAACCGGACGTGGTGGCGCTGCGCCGGGTTGCCGTCGACCTCCTGCTGGTAGGCGAAATCCTGCATCCGGCCGAAAAGGAAGAGTGGGCTGACGGGCGCGCGGTGGTAACTGCGCCGGGTGAGTGTCGCGGTCACGATCCGAAGGGATGAGCGCAGCGTGACGGGATCGGCGAGTGTCCAGCCCGCCCGCTCCATCGCCTCGTGCAGGGCAGCCTCCTCGCCCATGAAGGCAAGGTTGACGGGATCGCCGAGCAAGCCGTCACTGGTGCGGGTGCGTCCGATGAAATAGCCGGGTACGTAGATCGTCGTCAGAATGCGGTGGATGCGCGGCAGGACCAGGTAGGCAAGCAGCGCCCAGAAGGCGATCGCGACGAGGATCCCCCACCACCCGACACGGAATGATTCGGTGAGGCTCAGATACGCGAGCCAGAGCGCCGAGATCCCGGCGAACACGAAGAAGAACCAGTCGAGCGCGACTCCGATGGAGTAGCTGCGCCGCCGTTCTGCGTTCACGCCGCCACCCTACCGCCGCGGGCCCCGATGGATGCCGCCGTGGTTGGCTACCCGATGAAACGCAGTGTCACGAGATGTGGTACCCGGGCTCGCGGTCGAGGGGGGCGAGAGTAGAGTGACGGGAGGTTTCGAAGGGGAACGCCGTTTGGCCGCACCCTCACTGCTGAAGGAGGCCGAGATGAGCGATTCCATCCTGGTCGAGGTCGCCGACGGCCTCGCCCACGTCACGCTGAACCGCCCCGCACGCCTGAATGCCGTCGACTTCGAGATGGGCCGTCGATGGCGAGATGTGGCTGTCGAGCTCACGGGGGATCCCACCGTGACGGCGATTCTGCTGGATGCCGCAGGCCCCGCGTTTTGCGCGGGCGGCGATGTCGTCGCGATGGCGGAGGCGGATCCCGGCGACGGAAGCGCCGGCGAGGCGGTGACCGCTATGGCGCGGATCATTCACGAGGGGATCCTCACCCTGGTGTGCTCGTCCACTCCCATCGTGGCTGCAGTTCAGGGAGCCGTCGCCGGCGGTGGTCTCGGGCTCATGCTCTGCGCCGACTACATCGTCGCCTCCGACGCTGCGCGTTTTGTGAGCAAGTACGCCAACATCGGACTCACCCCCGACCTCGGCGTCTCGACCCTGCTGCCCGCGGCGATCGGCCAGCGCCGCGCACTGACCCTGCTGCTGCAGGACCGCTCCCTCACCTCCGACGAAGCCCTCGAGTGGGGCCTGGTGAACGAGGTGGTTCCGGCTGACCAGGTTGCTGCGCGCGCACGGGAGGTCGCCGATTTCTGGCAGTCGGGTGCTGTCGCGGCCTTCGGCGAGGCGAAGCGACTCGTGCGCTCGGGCGCGGGCCGCGCGTTGGCACAGAACCTCGAAGACGAGGCGCAAACCATCGGGGAACGGTTCGGCACCCACGACGCCCGGACGCGAATCGCCGCGTTCGCTGCGGCATCCCGAACCCCGAGGAACGACACCGCCACCACATCCGCCACCCGAAAGGACCACGCGTGACCGAAAAGAAGCTTGCCGGAAAGACCGTTCTGCTCTCCGGTGGCAGCCGCGGGATCGGGCTCGCCATCGCACTGCGGTGCGCAGCCGACGGCGCGAACATCGCCATCCTGGCGAAGACCGACACGCCGCATCCGAAGCTCGAGGGCACCGTTCACACCGCGGCCGAGGCGATCGAAGCTGCCGGTGGTCGCGCGCTTCCGATCGTCGGCGATGTCCGCAACGATGACGACGTCACGGCGGCGGTGCTCAAGACCCAGGGTGAGTTCGGTGGGATCGACGTCGTGGTCAACAACGCGAGCGTCATTGATCTCTCCGGCTCGCTCGACCTTTCCGCCAAGAAGTATGACCTCATGCAGGGTGTGAATGTGCGGGGCACGTTCATGCTCTCGCGCGCCGCGGTGCCGATCCTGCGCGAGTCCGAGAACCCCCACATCCTGTCGCTGTCGCCGCCCCTGAACCTCTCGCCGCGGTGGCTGGGTGGACACACGGGATACACGTTGGCGAAGTACGGGATGACGATGGCGACCCTCGGCATCGGCGCCGAGTTCGCGAAAGACGGCATCGCGGCGAACACGCTCTGGCCGCGCACCACGATCGCGACAGCAGCCGTGCAGTTCGCCCTCGGCGGTGACCAGATGATGAAGGTCAGTCGCACGCCCGAGATCTACGCGGATGCCGCGTACGAGGTGATCACGAAGCCCTCGCGGGACTACACCGGTCAGACGCTGATCGTCGAGGATGTGCTGGAGGCTGCGGGTGTCACAGACTTCGCGCGCTACGCTGCCGTGCCGGGCACCCCGGATGATCAGCTCTTCCCTGACATCTTCCTCGACTGAGTGCGGGGTTTCGGCGACGGCGGCCGCGGCTGATCAGTCGAGTTTCTTGCGCAGGAAGACCTGCTCGACGCCGTCATCCCCCGGTACTCGCTCGCTCTCGACATACCCTTCGCGCTCATACAGGCGCAGATTCGCCTCCGACAGCGACCCGGTGAACAGCTCGGCGACCGTGGCGCCGGCATCCTTCCCCCTCTGCTCGACTGCCGCCAGCAGTGCGGTGCCGATTCCCTCGCCCTGCTGATCGGGTGCGATGGCCAGCCGCCCGATGAGCAGCAGCTCGCCGTCGTGCTGCGCGCGGACGGCTCCGACGATCCGGGGTCCCCGCAGCGCGACGCAGCCGAGGTTTGTGGCCAGCTCCGCGGTGATCTCCTCCAGCGTCTGCGTCAAGGGGGGCATGTGCGGGGTGCCGTAGATGAGCGCCTCCTGCACGAACGCGGCGCGCTGGAGCGTGAGGACCTCCCCGGAGTCTGCGGGAGTGATCGGGCGGATGTCGAGGTCGTCGCGGGTCACGACCTCACGGTACTGGGCGGGTCTCCTCGTGGGGAGGGCTTGACAGGGCCAACAGGGCGTCGCAGGGCCAACAGGGCTTGACAGGGCCAACAGGGCTTGACAGGGCCAACAGGGCGTCGCCGGGCCAACAGGGCGTCGCAGGGCATGCAGGGGTGCGCGGCATCCGCTCGCTTACCCTGGAGTCATGGCTCGCGCGCTTCCTCCCACGTCTTCCGGCGCGCCGCAGGTGCGCCCGGCCACCGAAGGCTGGCAGCAGAAGAAGGATGCCGAGGGGCGGCCGCTGCTGCAGTTCGCGAGCCCCAAGCGCGGCAAGCCTCCCGTGCACCTGGCCGACCTGACACCGGAACAGCGCGTCGAGAAGGCCAAGGAACTGGGTCTGCCGGGCTTTCGCGCCGGCCAGCTCGAGCGGCACTACCTGACGCGCTGGACGAGTGACCCGGCAGAGATGACCGACCTACCGGCATCCGGTCGCGAGGAACTCGTCGCGGGGCTGCTGCCGCCGCTGCTGACCGAGGTTCGCCGGCTCGACACCGACAGGGGCGACACGATCAAGTTCCTCTGGAAGCTGCATGACGGCGCCCTCGTCGAGTCAGTGCTGATGCGCTATCCCGGCCGGATCACCCTGTGCGTCTCGAGCCAGGCCGGATGTGGAATGAACTGCCCGTTCTGCGCGACCGGCCAGGCGGGCCTCACCCGCAACATGTCGGCTGCCGAGATCGTCGATCAGGTCGTGCGAGCCAATCAGGTGATCGCCCGGGGGGAGCTCGGTGGCAAGCGAAGCACCGACCAGTCCCTTGAGCGTGTTTCGAACATCGTGTTCATGGGAATGGGCGAGCCACTGGCCAACTACGCCCGCGTCATGCAGGCCGTCCGCGTCATGACCGACAAGAAGCACGGCATGGGCATGAGCGCTCGCGGCATCACAGTGTCGACAGTGGGTCTGGTGCCGGCGATCACAAAACTTGCCGCCGAAGACATCCCAGTCACCTTCGCCCTGTCGCTCCACGCCCCCGACGATGAGCTGCGCGACGAGCTCATTCCGGTCAATTCCCGCTGGAAGGTCGATGAGGCGCTGGATGCCGCTCGTGGCTACTTCGAGCGGACGGGGCGTCGGGTCTCGATCGAGTACGCCCTCATCAAAGACATGAACGACCACCCGTGGCGCGCTGACCTGCTCGCGCAGAAGCTCAACGAGCGCGGGCGCGGCTGGGTGCACGTCAACCCGATTCCCCTCAATCCGACCCCGGGCTCGATCTGGACGGCATCCGAACCGGGTGTGCAGAACGAGTTCGTGCGGCGGCTGAATGCCGCCGGCATCCCGACGACCCTGCGCGACACCCGCGGCAAGGAAATCGATGGGGCGTGTGGGCAGCTGGTTGCGACCCAAGACGACTAGGCGGCGGCGGCAGTTTCGTAGTTCTCGTCAGGATGCCGAACTGAAGGCATCCACAGCGTCGGCGCGTGGCAGCGGGAGCGTGCGCGACTCGACATCGAAGACGCGCACCCGCCGCCCGGGCGCGAACGGCTCCCATCCCGGGTCGCCGTCGCGGATCATCCGCACCCACGCGTCGTGCATCTCGTGCGCGAGGCGCTGTGGCGGCGCATCCCCGGCCATCCGGATGCTGTCGGGTTTGTCGAGGCCGTCGAAGACGAAGCCGAGTTCGAGCGCGTGTCCGGCGCCGAGGCCGTCCACCGGGCTCTGCCAGGCGAACTCGTAGACGAAGGTCGGTGCAGTTCGGCGATCCGCCACCTGGGTCATCGGCGCTCGCAGCATCGAGTCCGTGAGCGCCTGCCCGAGCCGGTCGCCGGCGCCGGCATGCGGGGACTGCGTCCGATAGGCCCGCACCGCGGCGCGCGGGATCTTCAGCGCGAGATGGCCGAGCGTCGCCTGCCAGGGTGAGATTCTCGCGAGCGCGTCGGGGGTGAACCAGAGGCGATACTCGTCGGTATTGGTGCCGATCAGAATGGGTGCCGTGGCGGTGGGGAGCGCCGCTCGCGGGGACTCGGGCAGACTCTCGGGGTCTCGGGCCAGCAGGAATCCGGGCGCTCCTCGCAGTGGCGAGCTACCGGCGGCCTGCGCCGTGCGGGCGGCGAGAAGCTCGGCGGGGGACAGGGCCGCGAAAGCCTCGCGCGTGGCCGGTATGCCGAGTCGCTTCGCGAGTGCGCGGGTGACGCGTCCCGCTCGCTTGGGGACGGCGGCATCCAACGGACCGGACTCGATGATCGCGCCGGAGACGAGAGGCCCGGTGTCGGGGCGCGAGAGGAGGGCTCCCACCAGCGCCCCGCCGGCTGACTCTCCCATCACCGTGATGCGAGAGGGGTCTCCACCGAACGCGGCGATCTCGGCGTGGGTCCAGCGGAGGGCCGCGGCGACATCTTCGAGGCCGAGATTTCGCGGGGCATCCTCGAGCACCGAGAAACCCTCGGAACCGAGGCGATAGTTCGCCGAGACGAAGACGACGCCGCTGCGGGCAAAGCTCGTTCCGTCGTAGCCGTCCAGCGAGCTGCCGCCGCGCTCGAACGCGCCGCCGTGGATCCACAGCACGACAGGCAGCGGCCCGGATGCCGGCTCCGGCGCGCTCGCCGGGGTCCAGACATTGACGGTCAGAATGTCTTCGTCGGTGCCGTCGCTGTTCAGGCTCGGCAGGAGCTGTCCGGTCCTGCCGCGGTAGGGCGTTTGCGGCGCCGCAGGACCGAACTGCGTCGCATCCCGCACTCCGGTCCAGCTATCGGGTGCTGACGGCAGCTGAAAGCGCCGCGGGCCGAAGGGAGGGGCGGCGTAGGGGATGCCGAGGAACCGGCGGATGCCGTCGCTCGCGCCCCCGCGCAGTGGTCCGGTGCTGATCGTGGCTTCGGCCGTCTCGGTACTCACGTCTTCAGGGTAGGCCGGACTCACCACGAGCCGACCCCGCTGTCGCGGCGCAGCGATAGCGTGGAGCAATGGTCAACTATCGCTACCTCGGCAACAGTGGTTTCAAAGTCACGGAGATCACCTACGGCAACTGGATCACCCACGGCTCGCAGGTCGAGAACGACGCGGCCCTCGCGACGGTGCACCGCGCGCTGGAGCTCGGCATCACGAGCTTCGACACCGCCGACGTCTACGCCAACACGGTGGCCGAGCAGGTGTTGGGTGAGGCGCTGAAGGGCCAGCGTCGGGAGTCGCTGGAGATCTTCACAAAGGTGTACTGGCCCGTCGGGCCGGGCGGCGCCAACGACTCGGGTCTGTCGCGTAAGCACATCATGGACGGCATCCACGGTTCGCTCAGGCGCCTGGGCACCGACTACGTCGACCTGTACCAGGCGCACCGGTATGACTACGAAACCCCTCTCGAAGAGACGATGCAGGCGTTTGCCGACATCGTGCGCCAGGGCAAGGCGCTCTACATCGGTGTGAGTGAGTGGACGGCTGAGCAGCTGCGCGCCGGGCACGCGCTCGCCGAGGATCTCGGCATCCAGCTCGTCTCGAATCAACCGCAGTACTCGGCCCTCTGGCGCGTCATCGAGGGGAAAGTCATTCCGACATCGGAGGAGCTCGGAATCTCGCAGATCGTCTGGTCGCCGATGGCGCAGGGCGTGCTCAGCGGCAAGTACCTACCCGGTCAGCCGGCGCCCGTCGGCTCGCGGGCTACCGACGAGAAGAGCGGCGCCGGTTTCATCAAGCGGTTCATGACGGATGACGTGCTGAGCGCCGTGCAGAAGCTGCATCCGGTCGCCGAGCAGGCGGGGCTGACCCTGCCGCAGCTCGCCATCGCGTGGGTGTTGCAGAACCCCAATGTGTCGGCAGCCCTCGTCGGCGCCTCGCGCCCCGAGCAGCTCGATGACACCGTGAAGGCGTCGGGGATCACGCTGGATGCCGACACGATGGCGGCGATCGACGCAGCGCTCGGCTCGGTCGCCGAGACCGATCCGGCGCTCACCGAAGAATCCTCGCCCAAGCGTCGTCCCTAGGGCGTGACGGCTCAGGGGAAGGCGAGAACCTCGTTTCCCCAGCCGGTGCGCAGCTCTCGATCGAGGTCGGGGACCACACGGTCCTCGGCCTCGATCACGAGGGTGGCGCGGGTGTCGGCATCGAACGCAGGCCACTGCGCGGCGCCATCGGCGTTCGGGGCCTCCCCCTTGGCGAACGCCGTCCAGCGCTGCTGCATCCGCGCCGAGATCCGTTCTGCCTCCTGGCGGCCACCGAGCCGGAAGCTGATGTCGTGCGCGCGGGTGCCGAAGGTTCCCCACACGTAGGGAAGCTCGGTAGCGTGGGTCGCCCCGATGCGCAGCAGGTGCAGCATCGGCGTCGCGTGGTCGAACCGGTAGAGCCACACCGGTGCGACGCGGGAATGCCCCTCGACGGCCCAGAGGGTCGGCATCCGGAACCCGATGTCGCGGGCGATCCCGAGTCCGACCGCGTGGTGGCGCACGCCCTCGTACGCCGAGAGCACCTGGGCCATCGAGGGGAGGTCGATGCCGGGGCGTTCGGTGCCGAGCTCGGTGAGCATCTGCTCGATCTGTTCCTCACGGATGGGCATGAGCGGCGACTTCATCATGCGGAACAGGGAAGCCTCGTCCTTGTTGGTGCCGATCAACAGCGGCACCGGCAGACCACGCCCCTCGGCAAGGACCGTCGCCGGCGCCTCCGGCAGCAGCTCGCCGTCGATGACGGGACCGAAGGCGATGGTTCCCGGATGCTGCGCCGGGACCTCGGCGAACACCGTCATCCCCGCGTCGACGATCGTGTCGACCGGCAGCGCGCGCAGGTCCGCCGGCGCGGGGTTGCCCACTGCCGCCAGAAACAGCTCGGTGACGCTCGCAGCGCGCGCCTTGTCGTAGACACTCGAGACCGGCGAGGACTCGGCGATCGCGCAGGAGAAGAGCCCCGCAGCGCTCGGGACTGCGAGCAGTGTCGTCACGAGGCCCGCGCCCGCGGACTCACCGAAAACGGTCACCCGCTCGGGATTGCCGCCGAAGGCGGCGATGTTGCGCTGCACCCATCGCAGCGCCAGCAGCACGTCTTTGAGCGCGAGATTTCCGTCGAACTGCTGCTCCGGGCCGGACAGACTCGACAGATCGAGGAAGCCGAGCGCGCCGATCCGGTAGTTGATCGTGACCACGACGACGTCGTGTCGCGCGAGGGCTTCACCGTCGTAGACGGGCTGGCTGCTGGAGCCGAATGTATAAGCGCCGCCGTGCAGCCACACCATGACGGGCGCGGGGGTATCGGCATCTGCTCCACTCCAGACGTTCAGGAAGAGGCAGTCCTCGTCGAAGACCGGGTCGGGTCCGAGATCGATCGCCGGATTCGTCTTCTGCGGTGCGGCTGGACCGAAGCTCGTGACCGTGGCGGTGGCCTCGGCATCAAGCGGCTCGGCGGGCACGGGATCGCGCCAGCGTGCGTCGCCGGTGGGGGGCTGTGCGTAGCGGATGCCACGCCACACGCGGATGCCGCCCGCAAGCTCCTCTCCGGCAAAGCGCCCGGCGGGTGCAGCGGCAACGGGGGTCTCGTCCATGGGAGCCTTCCAGGTCGGGTGAAAGCGCGGCGTCGCGACACAGCGTAGACGGTGGCGCTATGGGACCGAGTCCCGCTGTCGCTCGTGCGCCAGCATCCTGTGCCTGACACAATCGGGTCATGCCGATCTGGCTCGCGGTCCTTCTGCTCACTGCTGTGTTCGCTGTGCTTTCCGCGTGGGTCAGCAGGCGCCTCCTGGATGCCCAGATCGGATGGGTCCGGGCGCTCGTGACCTCCGCCGTGGTGTTTCTCGGGTCCCTCCCGCTGACGGTGTGGGTGTTCGAACAGGCTGACATCCTCGACGGCGATCGGGTTGTCGTCCAAAGCCCGATCGTGTTGGCCTTCGTAGCCCTCGTGCTCGGCTGGATGTTCGCTGTTGTCGTCATCGTCCTCGTCACCCTCGAGTTTCTCTGGCCGAGCCGACCCCTCGGCAACCCTGTGACGATCGTGCGCGAGGCCTTCCGTCGCCGGGATCGTGGGCAGCCGACTACGGCGCCGTGGCGCTGGTGACCGAGTTCTCTCGCGCGCTCACCGAAGAGCTCGACTACCGCGTCGAGGTGGCAAACGCCGAGATGCTGCGCGGTGCCATTGCCAAGACGCACGCGATGCCGTTGCGGGTTCCTCAGGTCTATCGCGATCTGTGCACGCAGCGGATGATCGTGCAGGAGCGGATCGAGGGGGTGCCCTTCGGCAAGCTTCCCGAGGGCGCGGTGGAACCGGATGCCGCGCGGGAACTCGCCGACGGCGTCCTGGATGCTGTGTTCGAGCAGATCGCGGTGCGCGGGGTGTTCCACGCCGACCTGCATCCGGGAAACCTGATCCTCTGTGAGGGCGGAGAGGTCGCGCTGATCGATTTCGGCGCTGTCGGGGTGTTGGAGGCCAGCATGCGGCGCCTTCTCGTACCGCTGTTGACGGCGATGGAGGCAGACGACGATCAAGCGGCGACGGACATCGTGCTGCTGCTGTGCGAGCCCGACCCCGACGGTGTCGACCAGGCCTCCCTCCAGCGTGATGTCGGCGCGATCATCACCCGGGTTCGAAACGCGCCCGCGGGGGAGGACGTGTTCCGGCTTCTGCTCGACACCCTTCGTCATCATCGGTTGGCGATGCCGCCGTCTCTGCTGCTGGTGTTCCGCACCCTCGGTTCACTCGAGGGGAGCCTGCGGCGGGTGTCGCCGGGCTATGACATGGTCGGTCAGGCACTCAGCCGGGCGCCGCACTTCGCCCGCAGCATGCTGTCGCTGCGCACCGCAGCTCTCTCGGCTCAAACCCAGCTCGTTCTGGCTCTCGAACAGGTACGTCGGGCGCCCCGGCGCCTGGAGAACATTTCGCGATCCCTCGAGCAGGGCACCTTCTCGGTGCGGCTCCGCTCGTTCGAGAGCACGGGAGAGCGGCGATGGATCGAGGGAATGCTCGGCCAACTCACGAGCACGCTCGTCGGGGTCACCCTTCTGGCCACGGGCATCGCCCTCGCGATCTCATCGGGCGGCCCGCAACTGACCGAGGATGTTCCGCTGTTCCCGTTCCTCGGCAGTGTCGTCGGCCTCGGCGGTCTCCTGCTGCTCGTGCGGAGCCTGCGCGCTGCGCTGCGTCGACGGGACGGCTCTACCTGATGTCAGTATTGAGCGCCGGGCTGCTGGCGTATCGCCCCGTCGTCTCGTCGTCGGATGGCTCGAGTGGTCTCGAGGTGCTCATCGCTCACATGGGCGGGCCGTTCTGGCAGCGCAAGGATGCCGGAGCGTGGACGATCCCCAAGGGCGAGTACGACCCGGCCGGGGAGTCACCACTGGAGGCAGCGCGGCGGGAGTTCCGCGAGGAGCTGGGGATCGATCCGCCGGGCGGCACCGTGATCGACCTCGGCTCGTTCGCCGCATCGCGCAAGTCGATCACTGTCTTTGCGGTCGACGGATCAGGCCTCGACATCTCGCATCCGGTGTTCGGGGAGTTCGAGCTTGAGTGGCCGCCACGGTCGGGGAAGGTGGCGAGCTTTCCCGAGATCGACCGCGTCGAGTGGATGCATCTGGCCTTCGCTGCTGAGAAGCTCACCGCGTCGCAGCGGCCCGCGCTCACCGCGCTTGCTGCCGCACTCGGCACCCGCGGCGTCAGTTGACCGGGTCCTCGGGTGCGGAGTCGACAAAGACGCCGACGCGGTCGCCCTCCAAGACGAACTGCAGCGCGGCACCGTCCCCGAAGCGTTCGAGAGCCGCTGCCGGCGAACCTGCATGGATCTGCACTGACGCGGTCGGCGGGAAAGCCCCGGCGCCGCATCCGTAGTACGTCGGCCCGTTCGGGAAGCCCGACTCGTCGTCAACGTCCTCAGTTCTGAAAACGACCAGGCACTCGCTGTCGACGCCGTCGCTCGAGTTGATGGCGGTTATCAGCGTGTAGCCCGCGAACTGAAACCCCACCGGGGGTGTATCTGTGCTCCCGAACGACGGGGCGGTCGTCGATGGATCGGGCTCAAGCGCCGCAATTTGCCGCGCTCCCGAGCCCTCGGAGATCACCGGAATCGAGGCGAGGCCCCAGGTGACGGATGCGGCAAGCGTCGCTACCGCCAACACCGAAACGAGCCAGAAGGCGCGCGCCAGGGGGGGAACCCTGGTGAGGGGCGACCAAGCCGCGCGGCCACCGGACTCGCTCGCCCGGTCGTCGCTGCTGGCGGCTGCCGCACTCGCGGATTCGGGGTCTTGGGTGCTGGCAGCCGCGGGCGCGTCCGGCGACGGCTGCTCAGTCCGCAGCTGCTCCTCAAGCTCGTGCAACCGGTCGTACGCCACCGGGTCGCGCAGGATGTCGGCGTCGGGGCCATAGGCCCGCTCGCGAAGCGCCTGCAACTCAGCAGCGGCATCCTCGTTCATCGCTTCATGGTTGCATGACGCCACTCTTCCGGCGGTAGTGAACGACGGGCGGATCTAGGCCGGGATTGCGCCGCCGTCCCAGAAGACGCCGATCCGGTCACCCTGCAGAACGAACTGCAGTGCACCGCCCTCCGGGAACTGCGCGCGCAAGCGCTCCGGCGCTGTGTCATCCAAGGGAACCTCGATCGCCGCGGGGAAAGCGCCGGCCCGGCATCCGTAGTAGAACGGGCCGTTCACGCCCTGACCATCGGCGGTCAGGTCGTCTTCGTCCAGCCCGATCAGACACTCGCTCTCCCCGTTCGGGCTCATGGCCGACGATTGCGCCATCAGAAGCCCGTAGTACTCGTAGGCAATGGCCTGCTCCGACGTCGTGCCGAAGAATCCCTCGGGAATCGCAACGTCGTCGTTGATCTCGAGAGTGGCTACCTGCCGGCTCGCGGTTGTCTGCGAGATCACCGGAAGAGACGCGAGCCCCCAGACGATGGATGCCGTGAGCGCGACCGCCGCCGCGATCGCTACCGCAACCATCGCGGTAGCGACCGGCGGCAGCCGCGAGGTCAGCATGCGCAAAAGCGCCCAGACGCGGGACGCCGCCGCATCCTCTTCGTCTTCGGCTCCCACGTCTGTGGCGGAAGGGTCTCCCCCTGGCGTGACGGAGCGGGCACCGACACTGTCCGCTGGCGGCTCGGATGCCCGGCTCACCGCCGCGACCGAGGGGCGCTGTGCCTCGCGCTCTGCCCGCAGTTGCGCTTCGAGTTCCTCCAAGCGCGAGCGTGCCGCGGCGTCGTCGGCGAGGTCGGCGTCGGGGCCGTAGGCCCGGGCGCGGAGCCGACTGAGTTCGGCGGCCGATGTGTCGTCCACCGCCTCATCGTTGCACGGTCAGCTCCGAAGGCCCGGTGTGACCAACACCCTTGTCAGTGCCCCGCACGAAGATCAGACTTGCACCGCCGCGTTGGTGGGCGGTGATCAGTGACCCCGACGGAAACGTCATCGGTCTCTACGAACAGACGCCGAGTGACTAACGCACACGCGGAGCGCGCGCTTTTGTATACCTAGAGCCGCCCTCAATGCCCGTATTGATACATTCAGTGCTTTTGTGTATACATGAAGGGCGGCGAAGGGAGGACGGATGCGAGCGAGTGATCGGGCATACCGGACGCTCCTGGGCGAGATCCAGGACGGGCAGCTCCCCGCCGGCGCTGTGCTCGGGGAGGTCGAGCAGGCAGCGCGTCTCGGTGTGAGCCGTACCCCGCTGCGTGAGGCGCTCGCGCGCCTGGCCGCCGACGGTCTGGTCGTTCAGCAGTCACCCCGGGTCACCGTGGTGTCGGATGTCGATGCCGACGACATCCGCGCGCTCTTCGAGTTCCGGCGGGCTCTCGAAGAAGCTGCTGCGCGCCTCGCGGCGACCCGGGCCGACCCGGCCGAGTTCGCGGAACTCGCCGCGGAGTTCGACAGGACGTCGCTGCGCGGTGAGGGCCGCGAGCACTACTACGACCTGATCGCGCGGTTCGATGCCGCCCTCGACGATGCCGTCGACAACGTCTACCTGAGTTCGGCGCTTCGCACGATCCGCACTCACCTCGTGCGCGTGCGTCGCCTTGCCCGCGAGAATCCCCAGCGACTGTCGGCCTCGGTCGGAGAGCACGCGCTGATCGCCCATGCGATAGCCGCGCAGGATGCCGACCTCGCTGCGCACGCCACACATGTGCACCTGCACAACGCTTTGACCAGCATCCTCGCCTCCCTGGCCGAGGCCCGCACCGAACCCGGAGCAGCATGACCATCACGCACCACGTCCGTGTCCACCGAAGCGACGAGAACCTTGCTCGCGAGGGGCAGCTCGCCTGGCACATTGCCGAGGTCGCCGCAGACCCGATAGCGGTCGAGTCCGAGGTCATCGACATGATCATCAACCGTGTCATCGACAATGCGTCAGTCGCTGCAGCATCCCTCACCCGGCGGCCGGTGAGCGCTGCCCGGCAGCAGGCGCTCGACCACGCCGTCTCGGTCAGCGGTGTCGGAGCGACAGTCTTCGGCTGCGCAAACGAGCGGCGGACGAGCCCCGAATGGGCGGCGTGGGCGAACGGTGTCGCGGTGCGCGAGCTTGACTACCACGACACGTTCCTGGCCGCCGAGTACTCCCACCCGGGAGACAACATCCCGCCGATCCTCGCTGTGGCCCAGCACGTCGGCGCCGACGGCGCAGCATTGGTGCGAGGGATCGCCACCGGTTACGAGATCCAGATGGATCTCGTAAGGGCGATCTCCCTCCACAAGCACAAGATCGACCACGTCGCCCACCTCGGCCCCTCCGCTGCCGCGGGTATCGGCACACTGCTCGGCTTGGATGTCGAGACGATCTATCAGGCAGTGGGGCAGGCGCTGCACACGACCACCGCGACCCGCCAATCCCGCAAGGGCGAGATCTCGACGTGGAAAGCTCACGCTCCCGCGTTCGCCGGCAAGATGGCAGTCGAAGCCGTCGACCGGGCGATGCGTGGCGAGACGAGCCCCAGCCCGATCTACGAGGGTGAAGACGGCGTGATCGCCTGGATGCTCGACGGTAAGGATGCCGCTTACGACGTGCCGCTTCCCGCGCCGGGTGAGCCCAAGCGCGCGATCCTCGACTCCTATACGAAGGAGCACTCTGCCGAGTACCAGGCGCAAGCCTGGATCGACCTAGCCCGCAAGCTCGGTACCGAGCGCCCCGAGCTGCGCGACCCCGCGAACATCGCGAGCATCGCGCTGCACACGAGCCACCACACGCACTACGTCATCGGCTCGGGCGCGAACGACCCGCAGAAGTACGACCCGCAGGCATCCCGCGAAACCCTCGACCACTCGATCCCCTACATCTTCGCGGTCGCGCTGCAAGACGGCGCGTGGCACCACGTCGACTCGTACCTCCCCGAGCGCGCAGCGCGGCCCGACACCGTGGAACTCTGGCGCAAGATCACCACGGCCGAAGACGCCGAGTGGACGCGCCGCTACCACTCCGAAGACCCCGACGAGAAGGCCTTCGGGGGGCGCGTGGAGATCGTCCTGATCGACGGAACCACCGTCGTGGACGAGATCGCCGTCGCCGACGCGCACCCGCTGGGGGCGCGACCGTTCGCTCGTGAGAACTACGTGCGTAAGTTCCGGCTCCTTGCCGAGCCGGTCCTCGCTTCCGAGGAGATCGAGCGGTTCCTCGAGCTCGCCCAGCGACTCCCGGAGCTATCAGCAGACGAGGTCGGGCAGCTGAACATCGTCGCGAAAGTGGGAATTCTCGCCGCAGCGCCCGCACCCAAGGGGCTGTTCTGATGCTGTACAGCCTGACATCGCCCAGCGAAAAGCGGCGCCTGTTCAGGGAGCGGCTCGCCTCGGGTGAGCTCCTGCGATTCCCCGGTGCTTTCAACCCGCTGTCGGCGCGGCTGATCGAGCGGAAGGGGTTCGACGGGGTCTACATCTCCGGCGCGGTGCTCGCCGCCGACCTCGGGCTTCCCGACATCGGCCTGACAACCCTCACCGAGGTCGCCGGTCGCGGGCAGCAGATCGCGCGCATGACCGAGCTTCCGGCCATCATCGACGCCGACACCGGGTTCGGTGAGCCGATGAACGTAGCCCGCACCATCCAAACGCTCGAAGACGCGGGACTGGCGGGCACCCACATCGAGGATCAGATCAACCCCAAGCGGTGCGGTCACCTCGACGGGAAAGCCGTCGTCGATGGGGACACGGCAGTCAAGCGCATCCGTGCCGCCGTCGATGCGCGCCGTGACGAGAACTTTCTCATCATGGCTCGTACCGACATCCGCGCCATCGAGGGGCTGGATGCTGCGATCGACCGCGCCAAGGCTCTCGTGGATGCCGGCGCCGACGCGATCTTCCCCGAGGCGATGCGTGATCTCGGCGAGTTCGAAAAGATGCGTGCAGCGCTGGATGTGCCGGTGCTCGCGAACATGACCGAGTTCGGCAAGAGCGAGCTGTTCTCGACCGAGCAGCTGCGCTCCGCCGGCATCAACATCGTCATCTGGCCGGTATCGCTGCTGCGGATCGCGATGGGTTCGGCGGGGCGCGCACTCGACGACCTGGATGCGAAGGGGCACCTCCGCGACAAGCTCGGTGAGATGCAGCACCGTTCAGACCTCTACGACCTGATCGACTACGAGCAGTACAACCACTTCGACACGAGCATCTTCAACTTCACGGTCGAAGCACCCATCACGAAGGAGTGAGCATGACCGACACCGACATCAAGAAGGGGCTTGCTGGCGTCGTCGTCGACTACACCGGTGTCAGCAAGGTCAACCCCGATACCAACAGCCTGCTCTATCGCGGCTATCCGGTGCAGGAACTCGCTGCCACCCAGTCGTGTGAAGCCGTCGCCCACCTGCTGTGGACGGGGGAGCTGCCCACAGACGAGCAGCTTGCGACCCTGCGCGAGACGGAGCGCGAGAACCGAGCGCTACAGCCCGACGTCAAGGCCGCGATCGACCTCATCCCGCTCGATGCTCATCCGATGGATGAGGTGCGCACCGCGGTCAGCGTCATCGGGGCCCGCGAAACGCGGGGCACCCTCAACGTCATGGATGCCGTCGGCACGCCGCAGCAGAACCTCGAGCGCAGCATCCGTCTGTTCGGGGAGCTGCCCGCGATCGTCGCCTACGGCCAGCGCCGCCGCCGCGGGCTCGAGCCGGTCGACGCGCGCGACGACCTGGACTACGCCGCGAACTTTCTGTGGCTGACGTTCGGTGAAGAAGCGGACGAGGTCGTCGTCGACGCGTTCAACCGCTCGATGATCCTGTACGCCGAGCACTCCTTCAATGCGTCGACATTCACTGCCCGCGTCATCACCTCGACCCTCAGCGACCTCTACTCCGCCGTGGTCGGCGCAATCGGCGCGCTGAAGGGACCGCTGCACGGCGGGGCCAACGAGGCAGTACTGCACATCTTCGACGAGATCGGCTCGGCCGAGAACGTGTCAGCATGGCTCGACACGGCTCTCGCCGAGAAGCGCAAGATCATGGGCTTCGGGCATCGCGTGTACAAGCGCGGTGACTCGCGGGTCCCCACGATGAAGGCGGCGCTCGACACCCTCGTTGCGCACTACGACCGCCCGGATGTCGCAGCACTCTATGACGCGCTCGAATCGGAGTTCGTCGCGCGCAAGGGCATCTACCCGAACCTCGACTACCCGTCGGGTCCGGCCTACAACCTCATCGGCTTCGACACGCTCACGTTCACGCCCCTGTTCGTCGCGGCGCGCGTTGTCGGCTGGACAGCGCACATCATGGAGCAGCAGTCCTCGAACGCCCTCATCCGGCCGCTGTCGGCCTATAACGGTGCCGACGAGCGCCACATCGAGGGCTACGTGCCCGACACCTCTGCCATCGATGTGCAAGAGCGCCCGGAGGAGGCCGCCGAGTGACCAGTGCCGTCATCGTCGACGTCGTCCGGACGCCCTCCGGTCGGGGCAAGCTCGGAGGCGCGCTGTCGGGCGTGCATCCTGTCGACCTTGCCGCAACGACGCTGACGGCGCTGCTCGAGCGGAACGGCCTGGAGTCGCGTCAGATCGATGACGTTCTGATGGGGTGTGTCAGCCAGGCCAGCGATCAGGCGACCAACATCGCGCGGCAGGCGGTGCTCGCAGCCGGCTTCGATGAGTCGGTGCCTGCCGCAACGATCGATCGGCAGTGCGGCTCGAGTCAGCAGGCCGTCCACTTCGCAGCCCAGGGCATCATCGCCGGCGCGTACGACATCGTGATCGCGGCGGGAGTCGAGTCCATGAGCCGCGTTCCGCTGGGCTCGGCGGGCGAGGGTGGGGCGGATGCCGACGGCATCCGTCGCCGCTACCCCGAGGGCTTGGTGAATCAGGGTGTTTCGGCCGAGCTGATCGCCGCGCGCTGGGGATTCGAGCGCGACGAACTGGATGCCTACGCTGCGCAGTCCCACCAGCGGGCAGCTCACGCGGCGGCAGCGGGCCGGTTCGCGGACGCGATGCTCCCGGTCGCGACGCCGGATGGGGTCGTGGACACCGACGAGACGATTCGGCCCGCCACATCAGCCGAGCAGCTTGCCAGCCTGGCGCCCGCGTTCCGCACCGACGAACTCGCGGAGCGCTTCCCTGAGCTCGACTGGCGAATCACGGCAGGCAATTCGTCACCGCTGACAGATGCCGCCTCGGCAGCGCTCATCATGAGTGAGGAACGCGCGAATGCGCTGGGCCTGACGCCCCGCGCCCGTTTCCATGCCTTCGCCGTCGTCGGTGACGACCCGATCATGATGCTGACCGCGCCGATCCCGGCAACGCGCCGCATCCTGGATCGCGCAGGGTTGTCGATCGACGACCTCGATGCCTACGAGGTCAACGAGGCCTTCGCGTCAGTACCGCTGGCGTGGCAGCAGGAGCTCGGCGCCGATCCCGACAAGCTCAACCCGTGGGGTGGTGCGATCGCGCTCGGGCACGCCGTCGGCGCATCCGGAACGCGGCTGCTCGGCACTCTCCTGGGCTATCTCGAACACACCGGCGGGCGCTACGGACTGCAGACGATGTGTGAGGGCGGCGGGATGGCTAACGCCACCATCATCGAGCGGCTGTAGGCCACCTACAACCGGTTGGCAGGAGCGCCGGTGCATTCGACAGGATCGACGCGGGTGTGGCTGCCTCCCAGCGGCGTGAGAGGAAAACGAGCATGACGGAATCAACCTCGTTCCAGACCATCGTGGTCGAGACCCGGGGGCGCGTCGGCTGGATCCAGCTGAACCGCCCCGAGGCGCTCAACGCGCTGAACTCGACACTCGCGACCGAACTCGGGGCCGCGGTGGCAGCTTTCGATGCCGATGAGCAGATCGGATGCATCGTGCTCACCGGCTCGGAGCGTGCCTTCGCCGCGGGCGCCGACATCAAGGAGATGGCCGACAAGACGGTGCGCGACATGACCGTGGACAGCCCCTTTGTCGGGCTCGAAGCCCTTGGTCGCGCCCGCACACCGATCGTTGCGGCAGTCGCCGGCTTCGCGCTCGGTGGCGGGTGCGAGCTCGCGATGAGCTGCGACATCATCCTCGCCGCCGACACCGCAAAATTCGGTCAGCCCGAGATCACGCTCGGCGTCATTCCGGGGCTCGGCGGCACGCAGCGCCTCACCCGCGCTATCGGGTACTTCAAGGCTGCCGAGCTCGTCCTGACGGGCCGCATGATGGATGCCGTCGAGGCAGAGCGCGCGGGCCTGGTGTCCCGGGTGGTTCCGGCAGCGGACCTTGCCACCGAGGCGATGGCGGTGGCGGAGTCGATCGCGGCGAAGTCCCTGCCCGTCGCCTACGCGGCCAAAGACGCCTTGCGCGCGTCGCAGGAGAGCGGTCTGGCCGAGGGTCTCCGCTTCGAACGGCAGGCGTTCGCCGCTCTGTTCGCCCTGGACGACCAGAAGGAGGGGATGGCAGCTTTCCGTGAGAAGCGTGCCCCCCGGTTCACCGGCCGGTGACCGAAATCGCCCTGGGCTGGCGACCATAGACTCGAAGCAAGAAGGAGGAGCGCGATGAGGATTCTCGTCCTGGTAAAAGAAGTCCCCGACACGTGGGGGGATCGAGTGCTGAACCTCGAGACGGGACTGGCCGACCGAGGTGCCAGCGAAGCTGTCATCGACGAGATCGGTGAGCGCTCTCTCGAGGTCGCGCTGTCGTACGCGGATGCCAACCCGGGCACCGAGGTCGTCGTGGTGACGATGGCGCCGGAGTCGGCATCCGGATCGGTGCGCAAGGCCCTCGCGATGGGGGCGGCATCCGCTGTGCACGTCGTCGATGACGCGCTGTTGGGCGCCGATCTGGGGCTCAGCGCCCAGGCGCTGTCGGCCGCGATCTCCCGCGCCGGCTTCGACCTCGTCATCACGGGAAACCAGTCCACGGACGGCTCTGGCGGTGTCATGGCGTCGATGATCGCGGAGCTGCTCGATGTCCCGAGCATCACGAGCATGAACTCCGTGACGATCACCGAGTCCGAGGTCTCGGGTGAGCGGTCGGTCGATGGCGGATCGATGACGGCATCCGCTGCTCTTCCGGCGGTGATCTCGATCACCGAACGGCTTCCTGACGCGCGGTTCCCCAACTTCAAGGGCATCATGGCGGCCAAGAAGAAGCCGGTCGACACGGTGTCGCTCGCGGACCTCGGGGTCGTCGCCGATGACCCGGATGCGGCGCGCTCGATCATGATCGCAGTGGCGCAGAAGCCGCCGCGCGCGGCAGGTGTGAAGGTTGTCGACGAGGGCGACGCTGGCGTACAGCTTGCGGAGTTCCTGATCTCGAACCGGTTGGTCTAAGGGGCAGATGATGGTGGATATCGCAGCTGATGCTGTTCTTGTCGTACTCGATGTCACCCCCGGTGGCGCGCTCGCGCCGAGCGCCGCTGGCCTGTTGGGGGCTGCGGCAGGCGTCGGAACCCCGGTCGCGCTGATCGTCGGAGACAGCGCCGAGGCCCTCGCACCCGCGGCGGCGGAGCTCGGGGCGGCGCTCGTGCTCACCGCGACGCCCGCGGGGCTCGGCGAGGCACTGGGCGTACCAGCAACGGATGCCGTTGCCGCAGCTGCCGCGCTCGTGAACCCGGATGCCGTGCTGCTGTCGCACTCGATCGAGTCGCGTGAGACCGCAGGTCGGTACGCTGCGCGGTCGCGTTCGGCGCTATGCGTGGATGCCGTCGGCGTGACGCGTGACGACGAAGGAATCGTGGCGCACCACTCCGTCTACGGCGGTGCCTACAACGTCGAGGCTGCCGCCACATTCGGTGCTCCCGTGATCACGGTTCGCCAGGGGTCGATCGATTCGCGTGCGCAGGCTCAGCCTCTTGTCGCAGAGAAGCTCGACGTTGCCACGTCCGGCCGCAAGGCGGCGACCATCGGGTCGGTCGACGAGGTCGTCGTGACCTCCGCCCGCCCTGAGCTGCGCGGCGCGGCGAAGGTCGTCTCGGGTGGCCGTGGCCTGGGCTCGGAGGAGAAGTTCGCGCTGGTCGGTGAGCTCGCCGATGTGCTCGGCGCCGCCGTTGGCGCGTCGCGGGCCGCCGTGGACGCCGGCTACATTGCGCAGTCTGCTCAGGTCGGGCAGACCGGCGTGTCGGTTGCGCCGCAGTTGTATGTGGCACTGGGCATCTCCGGCGCGATCCAGCACAAGGCCGGAATGCAGACTGCCAAGACGATTGTCGCGATCAACAAGGATGCCGACGCTCCGATTTTCGAGATCGCGGACTTCGGTGTCGTCGGGGACCTCTTCACCGTCGTGCCGCAGCTGATCGAGACGCTGCAGGCGAAGAAGGCCTGACGCGATGGCGACCTACGCGCGCACCCTGCGTCGCGGCCTTCCCCGCACGCCCGGCGGCGACCCCTGGCCGCCAGCCGGTGAGATCCCCGGTGCGCTGAGTTCGGCATCCGTACCGCCGGCCGAGGCGCCGGTTGCGGCATCCGTGTCTGCCGGCGTCGCCTCACACGAGAGCGGCAGTTCTGCGCAGGAGCTGCGGGAAGATGCGCCGCAGTCGCACCAAACTGCCGCACCCGTCGTGACGGATGCCGCACCCGCCGCGTCGCAAGTGCGCGCCGTGCGCCGGGGACTGCCCCGCGTTCCCGGCGGCGAGCCGTGGCCCCCGGCATCCGTGGCCCCCGCAGCCGCACCCGCAACAGGCGCAGCAGCACCCGCAACAGGCGCAGCAGCACCCGCACCGTCCCCCGACAGCGGCCCCGCTGAGCCTCGCTTGCCGCAACACGCCGCGCCGGCGACGGCCGAAGCGCGGTTTGGGGCAAATGAATCCTCCGCGCGCACCGTGCGCCGCGGGCTCCCTCGCGTTCCCGGCGGCGAGCCGTGGCCGACATCCGAGATGGTCGCCGCGATCTCAGCGTCCGGCGCCGCGGTTCGGTCGCCCCAAAACGCCGGCTCCGACGACGACGCGCGGCGTGTTGCGGCACACGAAGCGCAGACGGATGCCGCGCTAGCCGCGACCGCTGTGGTCAGTGCTCCGGCATATGACGTGAGCGTGCCCCTTCCGTTCACGCCGACGGTGTGGGAGGGTGCGTCAGCCCGCATGCGCCCCGCGCCGCGGCCAGAGCCCACCCGCGTCGGCCCGTTCACGCGGGCGCAGTGGGCAGGCACCGTCATCGTGGGCGGCCTCGGGCTGCTCTTTGCTGCAGGCATGGCAGTGCTGGCCGTGCGTTGGCTGCTCTCCCTCGACGGGATGCAGGACTTCCTCGCGACCTACCCCGGCGAGTATCACCTGCCCGAGGGGGCACCGGTGGGCTTCCCGGCCTGGCTGGGCTGGCAGCACTTCTTCAACGTGTTCCTCATGGTGCTGATCATCCGAACGGGACTCACGATCCGCACCGAGAAGCGACCGAGCGTGTTCTGGGCGCCGCGGAACAACCCCAAGGGCAAGGTCAGCCTGACGATCTGGTTCCACCAGTCCCTCGACATCCTCTGGATCGTCAACGGCCTCATCTTCGTGGTGCTGCTGTTCGTCACGGGGCAGTGGATGCGGATCGTGCCGACGTCGTGGGAGGTCTTCCCGAACGCCCTGTCGGCGGCACTGCAGTACGTGTCACTGGATTGGCCGACCGAGAACGGCTGGGTCAACTACAACTCCCTCCAGCAGCTCGCCTACTTCACGACAGTGTTCGTTGCTGCACCGCTGGCGATCATCACCGGCGTGCGGATGAGCGGGATCTGGCCCAAGAACGCCAAGGCGTTGAACAAGGCGTATCCGGTCGAGTGGGCACGCAAGGTCCACTTCCCGGTGATGCTGTACTTCGTGGTGTTCATCGTCATCCACGTCATCCTGGTGTTCGCGACCGGGGCCCTGCGCAACCTCAACCACATGTACGCGGCGACCGACGCCGACAATTGGGTCGGCTTCTGGCTGTTCGTCCTGTCGCTGGTCGTGATCGCCGCAGCCTGGGTTGCTGCCCGCCCGCTCGTGCTGGCTCCGATCGCGCGTCTGTTCGGGACGGTCTCGAGCCGCTGACACGGTGGGTTCGCCGAGGCATCCGTGACGGGCTTCGGCGAACCCGGCCGGATGTCGGGGGTTATCCCCCCGCGATTCGACCGGCTGGCAGGGACGCGGAAAGCGGATGCCGGAACCTACCGTGGAGGCATGACGACAACCTATTCGCCACCTCGGCCGGTCGCGACGCCCGCGCGCGTGGCGGGAGCGATAGCCCAGCTCGCGGCCCTCGGTGTGATCGGGCCCGTGGTTTTCACGATTCTCATGACACTTCTGGGGCTCGGCCTCGGGCTTCTGCCCGTGATCGGGATCGGACTCCTCTTCCTGCTCGCCTTCGTCTATGTTCTGTTCGCGCTGAGCTGGCTCGAGAACGCGCGCATCGACGGGCTCTACCGGTTCGGGCTTCCCGCCCGTCGCCCGCGGCGCAGCGCCAAGCCCGGATTCGGCGGCTTCCTCCACACCATCTGGCTGCAGTTCATCGACCCGGGAATGTGGCGCGCGGTAGCCAACGGTGCGATCGCGACGATCCTCGGCTGGATCGTGCTGAGCCTGGTCGGGGTCACAGCGTCCGGCGTCGTGCTCGCGTTCTCGCCCCTGTACGCGGGCACAGCGGATGCCGTTCGCCTGGGCAGCACGTGGATTGACGTGTCCACGGCGTGGGCGGTTCCGGTCGGTATCGTCGTGTCTCTGCTGGCGTTGGCAACCATCGTCGGCCTCGCCATCTTGCACGGTGTGCTGGCCCGCGCGATCATGATCCCTTCACGAGAGGCAGTCCTCGCAGAACAGGCCCGGCAATCGCAGGCTCAGCGTGCCGGCGCGGTGCGCGCGGCGGACGTCGAGCGCACCCGGATCGAACGCGACCTGCATGACGGCGTACAGCCGCGGCTCGTCTCGGTAGGGATGACTCTGGGACTTGCGCAGCAGAAGATCGACTCCGATCCCGCAGCCGCCAAGGAGCTCATCGCCGAGGCCCACACCTCGACGAAGGCGGCGATCACCGAACTGCGGCAGTTGGCGCGCGGCATCCACACCTCTGTGCTCGACGACCGGGGGCTGGATGCTGCCCTGTCGGCGCTGGCAGCGCGATCGCCCGTGCCCGTCGTGCTCGACGTGCGGATCACGGAGCGCTGCGCACCGACCGCGGAAGCTGCCGCCTACTTCGTGATCGCCGAAGCGCTCACCAACGCAGCAAAACACTCGCGTGCGACCGAAGCGCGGGTACTGGTGCGCCAGCGCGAGGGTGGCGTGCTCTGGGCCCGCATCGAAGACAACGGCATCGGCGGTGCGCAGATCATTCCCGGCGGGGGACTGGACGGCATCTCGAACCGAGCGATCGGCGCCGGCGGCACCTTCTCCGTCGACAGTCCCATCGGCGGCCCGACGACAGTGGAAGTGAGCCTGCCATGCGCATCGTGATCTGCGAAGACTCCGTTCTGTTGCGGGAGGGCCTGGTCCGCCTGCTCGAGGATGCCGGCCACGAGGTGGTCGCGGCCCTCGGCGACACCGACGGCCTGACCGATGCTGTCGCCGACCTCGACCCTCAGCTGTGCATCCTGGATGTTCGCCTACCCCCGACCCGCACCGACGAAGGCATCCGCGCTGCCGTCAGTCTGCGCGCCTCGCGGCCCGAGCTTCCCGTGCTGGTGCTGTCGCAGTACGTGGAGGAGCGCTACGCGAGTGAGCTCATCGCCGGACGCGGCGGGGCCCTCGGCTACCTGCTGAAGGACCGGGTGGCCGACGTCGCCGAGTTCCTCGAGTCCGTCGATGCCATCGCGGCCGGCGGCACGGTCTTCGACCCCGAGGTCGTGGCGCAGCTGCTCGGCAGACGAGCACGCGACGAACGGATGCGGCGACTCACCGACCGGGAAGCCACGGTGCTCGCGCTGATCGCAGAAGGCAAGTCGAATCAGGCCATCGGGCGGACCCTCCACATCAGTGAGGGCAGCGTCGAAAAACACATCACCGCGGTCTTCCAGAAGCTCGACCTCGAGCAGGACGACTCCGGCAACCGGCGGGTGCTCGCCGCCCTCGCCCACATCGCTCACGGCGGGATGCCGCCCCAGACGGGAGAACTCTCATGACCACGAATCTCACTCCGCCAGCCGCTCCCGTATCGCCGGCCGGGCCGGATCTGCCAGCGGCTGACCCCGGACCCACCCCTTCGGGGCCGCGCGGATCGTCCACCGTCGTCGCCATCCTGATCATCGTCCTCGGTGCCCTGATCGTGCTCGGCACCATCGTCGGGGCGGTCTTCAGCACAATCCGGGCGGCCGCCGTGTCGACAGCATCATCGACGGTGGCGGTGCCCGGTGTCGATGCGCTCGCGATCGAACTGAACGCCGGGTCACTGGCCGTGGAGTATGCCGATGTCGACGAGGCAGAGCTCGAGGTCACCGCGCCCTTCGGTGGGGATCGGTGGACTCTCGAGCGCAACGGTGACACCCTCACCGTTGCTTCCCCCAGCTGGGAATGGGGGATGGGATGGATCTTCGGGGGCAGCGGCCGGGCTGTGCTCACGCTGCCCGAAGACCTCGAAGGCCTGGATGCCGAGCTTCAGATGGGCGCGGGGTCGTTCCACGCCGAGGGCGAGTTCGGTGTCGTCGACCTCACTGTCGGTGCGGGGGAGCTCACGCTCGACGGATCCGCCGAGGACGTGTCGGTCGACCTGTCTGCGGGGCGCGCAGTGCTCAACCTCGCGGATGTTGACACCGCGGACCTGACGGTCAGCGCCGGGTCGATGGATGCCGCGTTCAGTGGGGCTCAGCCCAGCGACATCCGTGCCGGAGTGAGCGCTGGTTCGCTCACCCTCGTCGTTCCCGACGGGGCGTACGACGTCACCTCTGATGTCTCAGCCGGCAACTTCCGCAATCAGCTCGGCAGCGACCCGGGCGCTGACAGCACGATCTCAGTGGAGGTCTCGGCCGGACAAGTGATGCTGCGCGCCGCACGCTGATGCGAAAAGCGACGGAGGGGGAAGCTCAGAGCTTCGCGCCTCCGTCGCCGCCGCTGGCCTCCCGAGCCGCAACGAGCCCCGCGGCGCGGCCGGCGGCGTAGGACTCGGCGGCGCCGGTGTGGAACATGTCGTGCTCGCGTGCTCGGATGATCGAATGGGCACCGGGCAGCTCGAGCGAACCCACGAGGTCGCTTCGTCCCCGAATGACCGCAACCGGCGTGCGTCCGGTCTTTCCCTTCACAAGGTCGGCAGCTGCAGCGAGCTCGTCGGCCACACACGGCATCGTCACCACGAGCGGCCGCCCCTCGGCGTCCGTCGCCCCGCGGAGGTCATCGAACACCCGGATGCCGGCCGCGCCGATCGCGGTGTCGGTCTGGCCCTCGCGCCACGCTCGCCCGAGGGTGTCGCTGATGATGACGCCGACTTCGGCGCCCGTTGCTTCGCGCACCCCCGCGGCGAGGGCGCGGGCTGAGGCATCCGGATCAACGGGAAGGAGCAGCACCGTGCCGTCGGGTGTGTTGGACGCGTCGACGCCCGCAGCCGCGGCAATGATTCCGAGGCGATTCTCGACGATCCGGGTGGTGTGCCCGGATGCCGCCATCCGCGTCGCGACGACGCGCACGGTCTCGGCGGTGATGGCATCCTCACGGTCGGCTGCGGCGACGAAACGCCCCTCTGCCTTCGAGACGATCTTGGAGGTGACCACCAGGATGTCGCCGTCGGCGAGCGAGCCGCCGGCCGCACTCGCGATCACGGTGACGAGGTCGTCGCCGGTGACGATCTCGGGGATGCCGTCGAGCGCCCAGATCTGCAGCGATGTCACCGACGGTCCGTTCGAGCAGACCCGTCACGCCCCGCTGTCACCGGACGAAACGGACCTCGGTGAGCGTCTCGCCGAGGAAGGCCTCGTCGTGCGTGGCGCCATCGAGGGCGAAGCCGTTGCGCGCATAGAACCGATGAGCCCGCGGGTTGTCGGCGGCCACCCACAGGTACAGGCCCTCACCCTCATCGACGGCGGCGTCGAAGAGCTGCTGACCAACGCCCGTGCCGTGGAAACGGTCGAGAAGGTAGATGAAGTACAGCTCGCGCTCGCGCGGAGCATCCTCGTCTCGCGCCGGACCGGAGCCCACGAAGCCGATGATCTCTCCGTCGACGAGGGCCGCGCTCATGCGATACTCATCGCCCTGAGCTGCCCAGTGCGTCCACAGCTCGGCAAGTCTCTTCGGTGAGACATTCTCGAGGGCTGCCTTGCTGATGAGGTGGTCGTAGGTCTCGTGCCAGCACGTCGCGTGGACGCGACCGAGTTCCTGTGCGTCGACATCGCGCACGGGCCTGACGATGACATCCGTCTGCGTTTCGGCGTTCATGGCCAGACTCTACGCGGGCGATCACGGGGAGAGAAATCGGCGCAAACGGCGAGCGGATGCGGCCCGCCCCTGCTGTGGGAATCCCACAACCGCGTACCCCCTCGATGCGTTCTCCCCTAGCATCGCCCCTCGTGAACGTGATGTGGCGAACGATGCTGGTGATGTGGCAGGCCCGGCGGCGCAGGCGCCGCGAGGGACTCGTGTCGCCCACCGGCGTGGCGCGGATTCGCCTCACGACGCTGCCGACCGACATCGACATCCTGCGCCACATGAACAACGGGCGATACCTCTCGCTCTTCGATCTTGGACGCTGGGATCTGCTGATCAGGTCTGGGCTGCTGGATGCGATGCGCGAGCGTGGCTGGTATGCCGTGGTCTCGAGCGAGACGATCTCGTTTCGCAAGTCGCTCCAGCTCTGGCAGCGCTTCGACGTCGAGTCGCGCTTCATTGGTCACGACGACAAGGCGCTGTACCTCGAGCACCGCGCCGTCGTGAACGGCGAGATCTTCGCCCGTGCGATCATCCGCTCGCGCATGCTCAAGCGCGCTGGCGGAACGGTCACCCACGACGAGTTCTTCGCCGCCGTCGGTCGCCCCGACGACACCCCGGATGTCTCGTCCTGGATCCACGACTGGGCAGCGGCGTCCGCCCTCCCGCCCACGAAGGCCGAGGCGCCGAGCATCTGGGCTTGACCCTGGGCCAGATACCGGGCGCCGGAGCCGCGTCGCTAACTCCTCAAGATCGGGCCACACGGCAGGGTCAGCGCCGCCGTATGGGTCGACGCGGGCCGGATGTGAGGAGTTAGTGACATCCTGAGTCGTCGATCGCGGGTTAGCGCCCGACTCTCGCCGCGATCATGTGGTCGTGCTGCTGCACGGTTAACTCCTCATCCTCAACCCGATTCGGCCGGTTTCGCGGCTTAGGTATGCGCCAGTCGACGCGGATATGAGGAGTTAGCCACAGGCCAGACACCCGCCCCGGATGCCCGCCTGGCGCAACCTCTTCTGCGGGTCGCCCGGACGTAGGCTGATCGCATGCACGAGACCCCCGACACGGCGCCATCCGCGCCGTCGGGCGACCTGGCGCAGCGCGCGATCGACCTCGCCGCGCGTTGGATCGCCGAAGCCGCAGAGTTTCCCGCGGATGCCTCGGCCCAGCGCCTCGCCGGAGTCCTGAAGGATCCGAACGGTCTACCATTCACGATCGGGTTCGTCGACGGCGTCATGCGACCCGAGAGTCTGGCGGCCGCGGCATCCACGCTCTCGCGCATCGCGCCGCTCGCGCCGGAGTTTCTGCCGTGGTACCTGCGCGGTGCCGTGAAGGTCGGCGGGGCAGTCGCGCCCGTGCTTCCGACGCCTGTCGTGCCGATCGCCCGGCGCGCGCTGCGCGAGATGGTCTCGCACCTGGTCGTCGACGCCCGACCCGACAAGCTCGGCCCCGCTATCGCGGCGCTGCGTGAGGGCGGCGCGAAACTGAACCTGAACCTGCTGGGCGAAGCCGTTCTCGGTGAACGTGAGGCGCTGCGCCGGCTCGAGGGCATCCACGACCTCATCCGTCGCCCCGATGTCGACTACGTCTCGGTGAAGGTCTCGGCGATCGCGAGCCATATCTCGATGTGGGCTTTCGATGAGATCGTGGATGCCGTCGTCGAGCGCCTCACGCCGCTGTACCTCACCGCCGCGGCGGGGCTGCCGGAGAACGGCGGCCGTACCTTCATCAATCTCGACATGGAGGAGTACCGCGACCTCGACCTGACGATCGCGGTCTTCACCCGCATCCTCGAGGACGAGCGGCTGCGCGACCTCGAGGCGGGGATCGTCCTGCAGGCCTACCTGCCCGATGCGCTTCCCGCGCTGCGGGAGCTCACGGCGTGGGCGCGCCAGCGGGTCGTGGGCGGCGGTGCCCGCATCAAGGTCCGACTCGTCAAGGGCGCCAACCTTGCGATGGAGCGGGTTGACGCGATCATGCACGACTGGCCCCTGGCGACCTACGACCGCAAGCTGGACACTGACGCCAACTACCTGCGGTGCCTCGACGAGGCGCTGCAGCCCAAGAACACGGACGCGGTGCGGCTCGGCGTCGCCGGTCACAATCTCTTCGACATCGCGTACGCCTGGCTGCTGGCGGGTGAGCGGGGCGTGCGTGAAGACATCGAGATCGAGATGCTCCTCGGCATGGCCCAGGGCCAGGTCGCCGCGATCTCGCGCGAGGTCGGTCACGTTCTGCTGTACGTCCCGGTCGTGCACCCGCAGGAGTTCGATGTCGCGATCAGCTATCTGGTGCGCCGGCTGGAGGAGAACGCGTCGAGCGAGAACTTCCTGTCGGCAGCGTTCGATCTCGCCGACGATCCCGCGCTGTTCGAGCGGGAGCGGGATCGCTTCGTCGCGTCGCTCGAGCGCGCCGCCGATCCCGGGCTTCCGGCCGGACCCAACCGCCGACAGAGCCGCGCGGTTGAGGAGGCCGCCGACGGGGCTGCCGAACAACGTATTCTTCGTGACTCCCCGCCGCCCCAGGTCGGCGGTCTGACGCAGGCTGTACTCGGGATCGCGAGTTCCGCGGCATCCGACGATGGCATCGCCCGCTTCGGCGGCGTCGAGTACGTCGAGACGGCGATCTACTCCGCGACCGAGTCCGACGGCGTCGCGGCCGGCGCGCCGGGGTTCCGCAACGCCCGGGATACTGACCCGGCGCTGCCTGCGAACCGGGAGTGGGCCCGGCAGGTGCTCGAGCGGATGGCGGTGTCGACGGCGGGGGACGCCACAATCGAGGCATCCCGGGTGACGGATGCCGATCGGCTCGAAGAGGTCGTCGCGGGTGTCCGCGGCGCGGCGACCCGGTGGGGCGCGATGCCGGCAGTCGACCGGTCGGCGGTGCTGCAGGCTGCAGCCCGGGCGCTCGAGGCTCGGCGCGGCGAACTGATCGAGGTCGCCGGATCCGAAACGGGCAAGGTCTTCGCCGAGGCGGATATCGAGGTGAGCGAGGCCGTCGACTTCGCCAATTACTACGCCGCGACCGCGCGGGAGCTCGATCGGGTCAGCGGCGCGGTGTTCGTTCCCGCGCGCCTCACGGTCATCACGCCGCCGTGGAACTTCCCCATCGCGATTCCCGCGGGCGGTGTGCTGGCCGCGCTCGCCGCGGGGTCGGGTGTCATCTTCAAGCCCGCACCGCAGGCAAGGCGCTGCGCTGCGGTTGTCGCCGAGGCCCTCTGGGAGGCCGGAGTCCCGCGCGACGTGCTCGCCCTCGTCGACATCGACGAAGGCGGCCTCGGACAGCAGCTGATCTCGCATCCGGATGTCGATCGCGTCATTTTGACCGGGTCGTTCGAGACGGCAGCCCTGTTCCGCTCCTGGCGGCCGGATCTGCCGCTGCTGGCCGAGACGAGCGGCAAGAACGCGATGGTCATCATGCCGTCTGCAGACCTCGACCTCGCGGCATCCGATCTCATGAAGAGCGCCTTCGGGCACGCGGGACAGAAGTGCTCTGCGGCGTCGCTCGCGATCCTCGTCGGCCCGGTCGGGCGCTCGGAGCGTTTCGCGCGTCAGCTCGTGGATGCCGCGACCGCGCTGCGGGTGGGGCCGCCGACTGATCCTCGGTCCGAAATGGGCCCCGTGATTGAACCGCCCCGCGGCAAGCTGCAGTGGGCGCTGACCACCCTCGACGAGGGCGAGCAGTGGCTCGTCACCCCCGAGCCGCTGGATTTCGGACCCGAGTATTCCGGCAGGTTCTTCCGTCCAGGCATCCGTGTCGGGGTTGAGCCGGGTTCGCGCGTGCACCTCGAGGAGTTCTTCGGACCCGTGCTCGGGATCATGCACGCGAACTCCCTCTCCCACGCGATCGAGCTGCAGAACGCCGTCGCTTACGGTCTCACGGCGGGCCTGTACACCCAGAACCCCGACGACCTCGCGCTCTGGCTTGACACCGTCGAGGCCGGCAACCTCTACGTGAACCGCGGGATCACCGGGGCGATCGTGCAGCGGCAGCCGTTCGGTGGCTGGAAGCGTTCCTCGGTCGGACCGGGCACGAAGGCTGGCGGACCGAACTACCTCATCGGCCTCGGTGGCTGGCGGGGGACGGATGCCGGTGCCCCGTCGTCAACGCTGCACCTGCGTGGTCTGGATTCGCGCATCACGACAGTGATTGAAGCCGCCCAGGCCTCGCTCGATTACCCCGCGTTCGAGTGGCTCCGCCGCGCCGCACTCTCGGACGCTGTCGCATGGAACGACGAGTTCGGCCGCGTCACGGATGTCTCGCGGCTCGGCGTGGAGCGAAACCTCTTCCGCTACCGGCCGGTCGAGGTCGCCATCCGGGCGACCGGAGATGCGACATGGCAGGCGCTGCTGCGCGTCATCCTTGCCGGCATCCGTACCGGGTCGGCCACAACCGTCAGCGCCCCCGTCGGGCTGCCCGCAGCGGTGCGCCGGGCGCTGAGCGATCAGGACGTCAACGTCTTCGTCGAGACCGAGGACGAGTGGCTCGACCGCGTCGCCCGCCCCGGGCAGGATGTCGCGGATGCCGTTGCCGGCGAGCCCAGGCCGACCCGCCCACCCCGCGTGCGGCTTGTCGGCGGTGCCGACGCGGTAGCGGCGCTGCATTCCGCGCTCGCCGAGGCCGTCGGCGGTGACCCGGATGTCGCGATCTACGACAACGAGGTGACCACAGCGGGCCGCATCGAGCTGCTCCCGTTCCTGCACGAGCAGTCGATCACGATCACCGCCCACCGCTTCGGCAACCCCGACGACTGGTCCGAGGGCGTGATCTAGCTGGGCGCACGCTCGGTCGCAACGGCGTAGATCTTTTCCGACACGCCGGTGGCTGCATCCGGATGCCGGAGTGTCGGCCGAACCGTGCGCCGTTGCGACTGTGGCGTCACTCGAGCGGGTGGAACCGCCGCAGGATCCAGCGCTGGCCGAGTGTCCAGGTGACCGTCACAGCGAGATAGATCGCGGCCGCGAGCGGCACGAACGCCGCGAACACGACGCTCAGGTAGGGCAGGAACCCGAGCAGGCGCTGCACGCCGGCGGATGCCAGGGGCGATGCATCCGGGTCCGCGGGAAGCGGTGGGTGAAAGGCGCGCCGTGTAACCTCGGCGACGGCCGCCATCAGCGCGAGAAGGATGCCGAATACGAGCGCCGTCTCGGCCGAGAACTGACCCAGGGAGTGGACGAAGCTGGTACCCAGCGGTACGCCGAAGAGGTGCTCGCTCAGCAGGTCGTTCGGGTGACCGGCGACGGTCGTGCGCAGAAACACCGAATAGATCAGGCCGACGATCGGAGCCTGGATCAGTGCGGGCAGGATGCCGGCGAGCGGTGAGGTGTTCTCATCGCGGTAGAGCTGCATCATCTCGCGCTGCATCCGTTCGGGGTTCTTCCGGAACCGCTTCTGGATCTCCCGCAGTCGGGGGGCCAGGCGGGTGCGTACCTGCTCCGAGCGGGCCTGGGCGATGCCGGCGGGAATGAGCGCGGCGCGCACGAACAGGGTGATGATGACGATGGCGAGGGCGGCTGATGCGGCGCCCGCGAGAGGTGCGAGCAGGTCAGATAGGCCCATGAGCGTTTGGTAGGCGGTGTCGAGAAGGAAGGCGAGCGGAGGGAAGGCGAACAGGTCCATGGCGGACTCCCGGTGGGTCGATGACGGATGCGGGTGCGTCTGGCCGCAGGGTCATCGAACGTCCGGGCGCGCCCCATGACGGATGCGGGCGGGAGCTCCGGAGGAGCGGGACGAACGGGTGGCGGCCTAGGCCGCGAGTCCCGGTGCCCTCGGGCGGGCGTGGCCCTCGGCATCCGGGTCGCTCTGTTCCACGAGCGCGGAAGGGTCGATCTGTCCGCCGGCGCGGGCGAGGCGTTGCCGCGTTGATCCCGGCCGCGTGATCGCGTGGAGCGCGAGGACGGCGAGCGCGATTGTCGTGACGACGACCACCGCGAATGTCACGGTGTTCGCATCCGCGAGGGCCAGGAGGCCGAGCGTCGAGAGGATGAGGGCGAGCAGCGCACCGGTCGCGTTACGCATCCGTCGGCCTCCTCTCGCCAGTCACACGGTAACACCGGGCCCCGGCGCGGCGCCGTGGCGAGCCGCAACGGCGCAGATCATCCTCGACACGCCGGGTGCGGCATCCGTGTGTCGGCGTGTCGGCTAAACCGTGCGCCGTTGCGACAAGCCGGCCCCGCGTTGCGCGCCGGCCCGGACATGCTGGAATGGGGGGATGGGCGAGCAGAACTGGGCGGGAAACCTCACGTACCGCGCCGAGGCGGTGCAGGAGCCTGCGAACCTCGGCGAGCTCGCCGACATCGTCGCTCAGACCCCGCGGGTGCGGGCGCTCGGCAGCCGTCACTCGTTCAGCCCGATCGCCGATACCGAGGGCGCCCTCGTCTCGCTCGCGAGGATGCCGCGGCAGATCGAGATCGACACGGATGCCGCCGCAGCTCGCGTCTCGGCGGGCCTTCGCCACGGCGATCTGGTGCCCGCCCTTGATGCCGCCGGGTTCGCGCTCGCCAACCTCGCCTCGCTGCCGCACATCTCGGTCGCGGGTGCGGTGCAGACCGGGACGCACGGGTCGGGGGATCGGATCGGCTCGCTTGCCACACAGGTGCTCGGCGTCGAGCTGATGACCGCCGACGGCGAGGTGCTGACACTGCGACGCGGTGATCCGGAGTTCGCCGGGGCGGTCGTGGGACTGGGAGCGCTCGGCATCGTCACGCACATGACGCTCGAGCTCGAACCGGCATACGAGATTGCGCAGACGGTCTATGACAGCGCCCGGTGGGACGACGTGCTCGCCCGGTTCGACGCGGTCACGGGCGCGGGAGACAGTGTCAGCCTGTTCACCACGTGGCAGGATGCCGACACGATCGACCAGGTCTGGGTCAAGGCGCGTCCGGGACGAGCGAATGCCGCCGCCGTGCTGGCAGCCGGGGGGCGCGCGGCGGACGGCCCGCGGCATCCGGTGCCCGGGGTCGGACCCGAGCCGTGCACGGTGCAGGGCGGAGTTCCGGGTCCGTGGCACTCGCGGCTGCCGCACTTCCGGCTCGAGTTCACACCGTCGGCCGGCGCGGAACTGCAGAGCGAGTACCTCATCGACCGGCGCGATGTTCGGGTCGCGATCGAGGCGCTGCGCGCACTCGCGCCGGCGATCGCCCCGCTGCTTTACGTGTGCGAAGTGCGCACGATGGCAGCCGACGATCTCTGGCTGAGTCCCGCGTTCGGGCGGGAGACCGTCGGTCTTCATTTCACGTGGCGACCCGACTCGGCCGGTGTCGAAGCCCTCCTGCCCCGAATCGAGGATGCTCTGCCCGAGTCGGCGCGCCCACACTGGGGCAAGGTCTTCACGATGGATGCCGACCGCATCCGCAGCCGGTACCCGAGATGGGACGAGTTCGCTGCGCTGCGCGCACGGCTGGACCCTCGGGGCAGGTTCACCAACGACTATCTCGATCGCCTCGGACTGGTCTGACCCGCTGCGCCCTGCCCACGAGCGCGGAGCATCCGTCGGACTCCGCGGGTTCGGTCGGAGCTATCGGGCGGATCAGTCCGACAGGGGACTCGGCATCCGACGGAGTCCACACGCCAACCCGCGACATGTAAAGAAAACTTGACACGAATACCGCGCGACTCTACGCTCAGTGATGTCAAAGATTCTATACATTCAAGCAATGAGGAGTCGACATGGGGTACGTCGAGAGAAACACCTGGTCGCAACTGATCGCGAGCGCCGTCGGGACCATCGTGTACCTGGCGCTGGTGCTGCCACAGGTGTGGTCACTGCCCGTGGGTGAGATCGCCTGGCAGTGGCCGATGGTCTGGACGATCGTCGGGGCCATCGTGGTTTCGATTGTGATCAGCATCCTGTGGGGAATCGGCGCGGGCATGCGTGACCCCGACGAGGAACACCGTGCCGATCAGCGCGACCGGGAGATCGAGCATCTCGGCGACCGGGTCGGACAGGCGTTCATGGTTATCGGCGGGCTGGCAGCCCTCATCCTCGCGATGGTGCAGGCCGAGTGGTTCTGGATCGGCAACGCGGTCTTCGCCGGCTTCTTCCTTTCCGCCTTCATCGGCGGCATCGCCCGCATCGTCGTGTATCGCCGGGGGATGCCGTAATGGTCAAGCCGACGAGAATCACCAACACCATTCGCGCGACCCGTGAGGCTGCCGGGATGACGCAGGCCGAGGTGGCGCGGCGCATCGGGGTCACCCGCCAAACGCTTATCGCGATCGAGCAGGGCAAGTATTCGCCCTCCCTCGAACTCGCCTTTCAACTCTCGCGACTGTTCGGAGTCGCGATCGACGACCTCTTCCAGTACCCGACGGATGCCGCAGACGGAGCGACAGCATGACCGAGAACGTATCCGCCCCGGGTTCTTCGACGCCCGCGACCACGATGCCCGCGTGGCTCCAGCACAGCTATGGCGGACCCGAGGTTGTCGTGTCCGATCAGCTCCCCGTGCCCACACCGGGCGCCACTGACCTTCTCGTCCGCGTACGAGCGTGCGGCATCCACGCCGGAGACGTGCGCCTGATGCGCGGCGACCCGTACCTCGTGCGGCTCGCGTTCGGCATCCGTCGCCCCCGGGCTCGCACGCGAGGAATGGATGTCGCGGGCACGGTGGTCGCGGTCGGACCCGGGGTGACGGGCTTTCGGATCGATGACGAGGTGGTGGCCGAGATCGGCGTCGGCGGGGGTCTAGCCGAGTACGCGATCATGCCTGCCGCCCGAGCAGTAGCCCGGCCCGCCGACGTTTCGGCGCAGCTCGCCGCCGCGCTGCCCGTATCAGGCGGAACAGCAGTGCAGGCCCTGGATGCCGCGCACGTCGCTTCCGGCAGCCGCGTGCTCGTGATCGGTGCGGCGGGAGGGGTCGGCACCTTCACCGTGCAGCTTGCCGCCCAGCGCGGCGCCGAGGTGTGGGCACTGGCCGGCGAGCGGGCGCTCGATCTCGTGGCAGACCTCGGGGCCGGCCACGCGTTCGATTACACGCGGGTGCAGCCGGGATCTCCCGAGCTTCCCGCGGGATCCTTCGACGCGGTGATCGACATCGCCGGCACCGCCCCGCTCACCGAACTCCAGGGGCTGCTGCGAGAGGGCGGCACCGTCGTGCTCGTCTCGGGCGCTGGCGGAAAGATCCTCGGCCCGATGGGACGGATGCTGAAAGCCGCCTTCGTGTCACGCCGTGCTCGCCGCATCCGTTCGCTTGCCGCCGCCGCGAAGCCCGAGATCCTGGCGCAGCTGCTGGAGCTGGCAGGTCGGGGCAGCATCCGACCGGTGATCGAGCGGACCTACCCGTTCGCGGCGGCGCGCGATGCCCTTGCACACGTGGATGCCGGGCATGCCGTCGGCAAGGTCGTCGTCACGGTCGAGTGAGCCGCTTCGGTCGGTCAGATCAGCTTCCGTCGGAGAGTCATGGCGGATGCATCCGCTCGAGGCTTCAGCCTCCGACCGGGCCGGCGGGCTCTGGCGTGGGCTCGATCGCCGGCTGGTGCCAGTCCCGCGCATCGGGTTGCCCCTGTCGCATGTGGAGTGCTCGGTACCGGCGGGGCGAGAGACCGAACTGGCGTGTAAAGGCGCGGCTGAAGACGGCGGGGTCAGCCAGTCCCCACCGCTCGGCGACCGTGCGGATCGGGGTGTCTCGGTAGGCCGGGTCGACCAGGTCGTTGCGGATCTGCTCGAGTCGGCGCTGGCGGATCAGGGCCGAGACCGTCGTCCCGTTGGCTGCGAAGACGCGCCGCACGTACCGCGTCGAGACGAAATGTGCGTTGGCCACGTCTTCGGCGCTCAGTCCGTCCTCGGACAGGTGATCCTCAAGCCACAACACGAATGCGTGAAAGCGAGAGGTAACCGCTGCCGATCCCGGATCTCGGGAATCGGCGATCACGGCGTGGGCGGCGGCGATGAGCGCGTCGGACACGTGAGCGCCCGCCGCGAGACTCGGCGGCACCGCAAGCCGCGACAGCTCCTCGAGCAGTGCGCGAAGCAGGGGCGCCGAGGGAGCGGCTGAAAGGTCGGTGGCTATCGCGTCTGCGAAGTGGCTGTGGCGCAGGGCGATCGATGCGGTCGGGATCCGAACGACCAAGAACTCGTGCGGACCCTCGGCAGTGATCCGGTAGCGCTGGGCCCCGGTATAGAACACGAACTGTCCGGCCGACAGTGCCAGGGTGCGAGACTCCTGTGTGATCGAGAGGCATGCCCGCATGCAGATAGCCGAGGATCAGGCCGCGCCACTCGCGCGCCGTGGGCAGCGGCTCGACATCCACCGCCCCGCCCGTGATGTTCGCCACTTCGATACGGCCGATCTGGAATCGGATGCCGAACTGCGGCAGTGCCTGCCCTTCCGGGGTCGTCACCACGATGGCGTCGGTGGTGTCCTGTGCGCGATCGAATCTCTCACCGTCGGGCTCGAGCCAGCCGAACATGAGAGCCTCACGGCGGCCGCTCTCAGCATCCATCGCCGGGCCGCCTCTCATACGGTTCGCGCTGCAGCCTTCGAGCCACGCGCGAGTCTCGCGAAGGCTACCGCGATCAACAGCGCTGCACCATTGAAGACCTGTCCGACCCACGCCGGGGCGCCCGAGAGGGTCAGCCCGCTCACGAGCACCGCGATGAACAGCAGCCCGATGACGGTGCCCGGAACCGAGGGGCGCCCGACATGGATGACGATCGTGCCCAGGAGCACCGCCGTCAGAGCGGGGAAGAGCATCGTCATCCCGCTGTCGGAGGTTGCCGCGCCCTGCCGGGCAAGCAGCAGGATGCCGGCGACGGCCGCCGTCGTGCTGGAGGCGACGAACGAGAGCAGTTGCACGCGCCGCACGTCGACTCCCAGCAGGTGTGTCGCGCGCGGGTTCGCCCCGACGGCGTAGAGGTGGCGTCCGAAGACGGTCTTGGACATGAGCCACCATGCGATGACGGCGATCACTGTTGCCACGATGGCGATGATCGGGATACCGCCGATCGAGCCCGACCCGATGACCGGAAGCGCCTCGGGGATGCCGCTTGTGATCTGCAGGCCGCCCGTGTAAGCGAAGATGACACCGCCGAGGAGAGTGGCGACGCCGAGGGTAGAGATGAACGGGTTGACCTGCAGGTACGCGACCATCCAGCCCAGGCCCGCGCCGATGCCGAGCCCGAAAGCGAGGGCGGTGAGGATGCCGAGCCAGAGCGGCCAGCCATAGGTGGCCGTGGTCGCCGCGAGTACGAGGCAACTGGCCGACGCGACGGCGCCGACCGAGAAGTCGAAGAAGCCTGCCGCGAGAGGAAACAGTAGTGCGATGGCCACGATCAGACCCACGGACTGGTTGGCCACGAGGGTCTGCACATTCAACACACTGCGGAATGCCGGACCCGAGCTGGGCAGCACCGAGAAGATCACGATCATGACGACCACGAGGATCAGCAGTCCGTACTGCTCGATCGTTGCCCCGATGCTGCGCCGCTGCTTCTCGGGAGGGATCGGAAGCGTCGAGGTGGGGGCGAGTGTGGACGGGGGCAGGGTCTCGGTCATGGCGTTCACATTCCTGGGTCGGGTTCGGCCGGATGCGGCGCCTGCTGCATCGCGGCGATGATGGTGTCGCTGTGCACGTCGTGCCCGCGAAGTCGGGTGGCCACTCGTCCCTCCTGCAAGACGACGACACTGTGACAGAGCTGCTCGAGCTCTTCGATGTCGCTGGAGACGACCAGCGCCGTCGCTCCGGCGTCGACGCTGCGGCGCACCAGGCGGTGGATTTCGTCGCGGGCGACGGCGTCGACCCCTTGCGTGGGTTCGTCCAGGAGCAGCACGGACGGACTGTGCTGCATCCACCGCGCCAGAATGACCTTCTGCTGGTTTCCCCCCGACAGGCTCGACAGTGCCGCCACCGCAGAGTGCGCGCGGACGCGAAAATCGCGCATGATGGCGGGCGCCGCGTGACGGGCGGCCCGCGCCGACAAGCCGTACCACCGGCGGAAGCCCTTCGTGGAGGCTGCCGACAGGTTCTCCCAGATCGCGAACTCAGGGAAGGCAGCTTCGCGGAGCCGATCCTCGGGCACGAGTGCGATCCCCGCGGCGACGGCGTCCGCACTCGAGCGGATCTGCAGCTGTCGGCCGTGCAGGTGCACCTCGCCCTGGGAGGGGAGGTCGCCGAACAGTGCCCGAAGCATCGAGCTTCGTCCGGAACCGACGAGTCCTGCGACTCCGACGATCTCGCCGGCGTGGAGGTCGAGGTCGATCCCGCGCAGGGGGCCCGCCGACAGATCCCGCACCGCGAGGACGACCGGCTCGCCGGCGAAATCCCGGGTGTCGGCGACCAGCCGTTGGGGTGCGTGCCCAGCGATCTCGGTGAGAATGCGTTGCTCGTCGAAGTCGCTCACGGGTCCGGATGCTGCCACGGCGCCGTCACGGAGGATCGTGACGTCGTCGGCCACCGCGAGCACCTCGCCAAGGCGATGAGTCACGAAGACGATGCCGTGTCCGGCCTCTCGCAGGGCGCGCAGCGAGTTCAGGAGGGAGGTGACCTCGGCGAGGGGAAGGCTCGCGGTCGGCTCGTCCAGCACGAGGGTCAATCCGGTCTGGTCGGCTCCGCGCAGCGCGCGGGCGATCGCGACGCGGGTACGGTCGCTCGGCCGCAGCGCCCCCACCGGCATCCGTGCATCGAAGGGAAGGCCGTGGCGGGCCAGCTCACGCGTCGTATCGGCGACGAGCGCGCGGTCGTCGACCCAGAGGGGGCGCGGGTACCCCGAGGCCAGGGCGAAGTTCTCGGCGATGCTCAGAGGATCGACCAGGCCCAAGTCCTGGTGCACGAAGCGCAGCCCGCCTGCCGCTGCGCCCGCGGCACCGTATTCGCGGGAGTCGTAGCTGCGACCCTGCACGGTGAGAGTGCCGCCGGGGTCGGCAGGCACAACGCCCGCGATCATCTTGAGCAGCGTGGACTTGCCCGACCCGTTGCCGCCCAGCAGGGCATGGATCCGGCCCGGCCGTATGTCGAGCGTGACGTCGCGGACGACCGTGGTTGCGTACGTCTTGGACAGGCCGGTGACCCGAAGCACAGGCTCCGGGCCACCGGTACGCGTAAGCGTGGGCGAGCCTGAGCTCACTCGACGCCCCAGAGCGTTGAGTAGCCCGCGCGGTAGTCCAGCGGACCGTCGTAGTTCTCACCCGCGGGTGGGAGGTTCGGCGACTCGGCATCCAACAGGGTCCAGCCGATCCCGTCCTTGACGGCTTCCTGACCGTTGAAGAAGCGGTTGAGCTGGTCGGCCAGCGACCACGCGGCGCGCCCGTTAGAGATCGCGATGCAGGCCTGGATCCCGTCGCCGTCGTGCAGGTAGCCGATCTCATCCTGCGTGCACTCGCCCCCGAGGACGACGCGTCCATCTGCCGCGTTGTTGGAGACGATCGACTGCTGGATGCCGCCGGCAAGCATGAAGCCCAGGTCAACGACGATCGCGTTGGCGTCCTCTGCCTGCAAGAGCCCCGTCTCAAACTTCTGGCGCATCTGAGCGATATCGGCGGGAGTAATCGAGACGGTGTTCACGATCTCGCAGTCCGGGCACTTGGCGGCAAGCTCCTCTTCGAAGCCCTTGCTCAGGTAGTCGCCGATCGCGACGCCCTCAAACGCCACGTGGAGGACCTTGGCGTTGCCACCGGTCTGTTCGATGATGTAGTCGGCGCGCAGGCGCCCGCTCTTCTCGAAGAAATCGGCGACGCCGTCGATTCCGTCGCCGTACTGCACTTCGGTGTCGAACATCGCCTCGGACGCGCCCTGGCTCGGGTCGTCACAGTCGAACGACGAGATGCCCGCGATCGCGACGCCGGCGGCCTTGGCCTCGGCGAGTGCCTGCTTGACCGGAGCGCAGTCCACACTCAGCAGGACGATGCTGTCGGCGCCCGCAGCCACACCCTGGCGGACGCAGTTCGCCCAGCCACTGTTGGCGTTGTTCTGGCCGTCGCAGATCTCCGACTCCCAGCCGAGAGTGTCGGTGGCAGCGCTGAGCTGCTCAGCGAGGTAGGCCAGCCCGGGAACCATCTGGTAGGCCGAGACGATCCAGACGTCGTGGCCAGCCGAGACCTCCGGGGACTCGGTTGGCAACGGGCCGGAGGTGCCCTCGTAGGCGGCTGCGACGGCGGCGCTCACGTCGGTGGGGACCGCGCCGGCGGACTCCGTGGCCGAGGGGGTGTCGGTCGTCGTGGAACAGCCGCTCAGGATGAGGGCTGCGACGGCGGCGAAGGCGGCGGATGCTGCGATCAGACCGCGCTTCTTTGCGTGGTGATGCAAGGACATGACGTGCTCCTTTGTCTTTTTCTGGTGGGTGGTGGGGTGGCTGTGTGTCACGCCGGAGCGTGCGAGAGATCGGGGCGGAGCTGCGTCCAGCCGAAGGCTGGCTCGACGGATGCCGCGAGGCGGATCAGAGTCGCTTCGTCGAAGGGTCCGCCGATCAGCTGTGCGCCGACGGGCAGCCCGGACGGCGACATGCCGACGGGAAGGGAGATCGCCGGCTGACCGGTGATGTTGGCGAACGCCGTGAAGGCGATCATCCGGTTCTCTGTCTCACGCGGCCCGTCGAACTGTTCGTTGGCCTCGGCCAGGACCGTGCCCACCAGCGGCGGCAGGGTCGCCATGGTCGGTGTCAGCAGCACGTCGAAGTCGCGGCCCCACTGGGCGAGGATGTCGACGTTCTCGGCGTACAGGCGCGCCGCGGCTATCGCGTACTGGCCGGAGTGGTGTCCGAGGGCGCGCTCCTTGCGCGCGCGGATGTAGGGCTCGGCCAGTTCGGGGTTGTCGTACGGCGTCGCCCACAACCACGCGTTGATGATGACGTCGACGAACCCCATGACCGCCTCGAAGCTGTGCATGCGGGGCTGCACCGGCTCAACGCAGTGACCGAGGTGCTCCAGGGCTGCAGCGAGATCCCGCGTGGCGGCGACCGCGGCCGGGTCGACCGGCAGGCCACTGGGGGTGTCGAGCACCAGTCCGACGCGCAGTCGCGGCCCCTCGCTGTCGAGCTCCGAGACGAACGGCCGCGACGGCGCCGGGGCGACGTAGGGCAGGGTGTAGTCGGGAGCGCTGATCGCATCGAGGATCGCGGCAGTGTCGGCGATATGGCGGGTGATGACCCCCTCTACGATGGAGTGCTCCCACGTGGGCACCCGGGCAGGGACCCGCCCGCGTGAGGGCTTCAGTCCCACGAGGCCCGTCGCGGAGGAGGGCATCCGGATCGATCCGCCGCCATCGGTGGCATGGGCGACGGGGACGATCCCGGCCGCCACTGCGGCGGCGGCCCCACCCGAGGATCCGGCGGGTGAATAGTCGAGATTCCACGGGTTGCGCGTGACGCCGAAGCGCTGGTTCTCGGTGACCGACATCGGCCCGGCCTCCGGGGAGTTCGACCGCCCGAACAGCACGAAGCCCGCCTGCAGGAACCGATCGACGACGAGGTCGTTGATCGGCCGGGGTGCGTCGCTGACCCCGAGCGAGCCGAAGGTGCCGGGCTGGCCGGCCACCCAGGTGAGCTCCTTGATCGGCAGCGGCACCCCGTGGAACGGGCCGACGTCATCACCAGCGCGGATCGCCGCATCCGCCGCATCCGCCGCCGCGAGCGCATCGTCGTCGTTGCGCCAGATGAGCGCGTTGACCGCGCCGTCGACCTCATCGGCGCGCGCGATCGCCTGTTCCACGAGTTCGCGGGAGGTGAGCTCGCCCGAACGGATCGCCTGCGCGAGATCGCGGGCAGATGCGTACATCGTCGTCACGGAGACTCCTTCGTTTCCTTCCGGCGCGCATCGCCGCGCGGTCCGTGAGAACGATGGTGAATGAGCGGGAGCCTCCGAAATTGACCGTGAGGGACAGATAGTTGACTCAGCGATCCCACTTCGGGGATGCGCGGCATCCGACTTTGCTGCCACGGCGTACCGGAGACGGGGGGCTCACGGACTCGGCTGATCGCGGCGATCGTGCGACAATGGATGCCGGCGTGCCCGTGTCGTCGGCATCTTTCTGCTCCGTCGGGCCTCTGGACAGCGTCCGCCAGCCGCACTCTCCTGGAGAACGACGTGACGACCACGACGCCCGCACACAATGCCCCGACGACCCGCACGGCTCAGCGCCGCCGCTACCTGATGTGCCGACCCGAGCACTTCACGGTCAGCTACACGATCAATCCGTGGATGGAGCCCGCGAAGCCCACCGACACCGCCAAGGCTGTCGCGCAGTGGCAGGTGCTCTACGACACCTACCTGCAGCTCGGTCACCAGGTCGAACTGATTGACCCCGCCGAGGGGCTGCCCGACATGGTCTACACCGCCAACGGTGGTTTCATCATCGACGGCATCGCGTACGCGCCGAAGTTCCGCTTCGCCGAGCGCGCCGGCGAGGAGCGCCACTTCATCGACTGGTTCCGTGCCGCAGGGTTCGAGACCGTCATCCCCGAGGAAGTCAACGAGGGCGAGGGCGACTTCCTGCTTGCGGGCGACGTCATCCTCGCCGGCACCGGTTTCCGCTCCACCGGCGACAGCCACCGCGAGGTCGGCGATGTCTTTGGCAGGGAGGTCGTGTCACTGACCCTCACCGACCCGCGGTTCTACCACCTCGACACCGCGATCTCGGTGCTCGATCCCGTCGTCGGTGCCGCCCAGGGCGGGCCCGATGCCGCGAACATCGCCTACCTTCCGGGCGCCTTCGACGAGGCAAGCCGGCAGATTCTCGCCGAGCGCTTCCCCGACGCCATCCGCGTCTCGGATGCCGACGGCGCCGTGTTCGGCCTGAATTCCGCCAGCGACGGATACAACGTGTTCATCTCCCCACGCGCTACCGGGTTCGAGGCGCAGCTGCGCGAGCGCGGCTACAACCCGGTGCTCATCGACCTGTCCGAGCTCCTGCTCGGTGGCGGCGGCATCAAGTGCTGCACGCTGGAACTGCGCGCGAAGCGGGAATCGGTATGAGCGCCGACCAGATCTCCGTCGATACGACCACACTCGAGATCATCCGGGCAGAAGACGAGCACCTCGCTCACAACTATCACCCGCTGCCGGTCGTGATCTCCCGCGGCGAGGGAGTGTGGGTGACGGATGTCGAGGGCAAGCGCTACCTCGACCTGCTGTCGGCCTACTCGGCGCTGAACTTCGGCCACGGGCATCCGGCTCTGTTGGCGGTGGCGCGGGAGCAGCTGGAACGGCTGACACTCACGAGCCGGGCCTACCACAACGACAAGCTCGGAACGTTTGCTGCGGCGCTTGCGAAGCTCGCCGGCAAAGACATGGTGCTGCCCATGAACACCGGCGCCGAGGCCGTCGAGACCGGCATCAAGGTCGCGCGCGCGTGGGGGTATCGGGCCAAGGGCATCCCCACGGATGCCGCGCGCGTGATCGTCGCGGGAGGGAACTTCCACGGCCGCACCATCACGATCGTCGGCTTCTCCGACGATCCAGCCGCGCGCGACGCTTTCGGCCCCTACAGCGGCGGCTTCGCGCAGGTTCCGTTCGGGGATGCTGCGGCCATCGAGGCAGCCATCGACGAGAACACGGCGGCGGTTCTTCTCGAGCCGATCCAGGGTGAGGCCGGCGTCATCGTGCCGCCGGAGGGCTACCTGCGGGAGGTTCGCGAGATCTGCGATCGCCACAACGTGCTGCTCATCGCCGACGAGATCCAGTCAGGGCTCGGCCGCGTGGGCGAGACCTTCGCGTGCGACCGCGAACAGGTCGTCCCCGACATCTACCTGCTCGGAAAGGCGCTCGGTGGCGGCATCCTGCCCCTGTCGGCTGTCGTGGCAAACGCCGACGTACTGGGCGTCATCCGTTCCGGCGAACACGGGTCGACCTTCGGGGGGAACCCGCTGGCCGCGGCCATCGGTGAGCGGGTCGTCGAGATGCTTTCGACCGGTGAGTTCCAGGAGCGGGCGCGCGCGCTCGGGGAGCACCTCGCATCGCGCCTCGCGGACCTCGTCGGCCACGGGGTCACCGCCGTTCGGGTCGCCGGCCTCTGGGCTGGCATCGACATCGATCCGCGGGTCGGAACCGGCCGTGAGGTTGCCGAGCGACTCCTGGCCCGCGGCGTGCTCGTCAAGGACACGCACGGCCAGACCATCCGGATCGCGCCACCACTGGTCATCCGCGCCACCGAGATCGACTGGGCAGTCGAGCAGCTGCGATTCGTCCTCGCGGCCTGACCGCCCCCGCCCGCCGCTGCAACGCGAGACTGCAACGTGCCCGCGAAACCGTTCGCTCCGAGCGCGGTTTCGCGGGCAGAGTGCAGTCTCGCGCGATGAGGATGCCGATTAGGCGACGTTGGCGATGATGGTGTGCCAGCCGGTTGCGCCGTCGGGAGCGGGCGGGGCCTGGTCGGACGTCTGGGTTTGGCCGTCCACGTTGGTGGCGCGGCAGCGAATGGTGTGCTGACCGGCATCCGTCGCGTTCCACGGGATGCTCCACTGCACCCAGGTGTCATCCGAGACCGCGGTAGCAAGCTCGGCCTGCTGCCACGGGCCGTCATCGATCTTCACCTCGACGCCGGCGACCCCGACGTGCTGCTGCCACGCCACGCCGGCGATGACGGTCTGGCCTGCCGGCACGGTCACGCCCGACCGCGGGACATCGATGCGGGACTGCAGTTTGATGGGGCCGAGCTCCGACCAGCCGCGCGGCGTCCAGTACCCCTCGGCCCGATCGAATCGCGTGACCTCGAGATCGACGACCCACTTCGTGGCCGACACGTAGCCATACAGGCCTGGCACGACCATCCGCACCGGAAACCCATGCTCGGGAGGAAGAGGTTCTCCGTTCATGCCGATCGCGAGGATCGCGTTGCGGTCATCGGTCAGCGCTTCCAGCGGCGTCCCGGCGGTGAACCCATCGACCGAGGTCGACAGCACCATGTCGGCATCCGCCGTCGGGCGCGCCCTGGCGAGCAGTTCGCGGATCGGATAGCCGAGCCACACGGCATTGCCGATGAGGTCGCCGCCGATGTTGTTGGAGACGCACGTCAGGGTCGTCGTGCTCTCCTCCAGCGGGAGCGCGAGCAGCTCGTCCCAGGTGAGTTCGACCTCTTCCTCGACCATGCCGTGAATGCGCAGACTCCAGGTCGCGGGGTCAATCTGGGGAACGACGAGCGCCGTGTCGATGCGGTAGAAGTCGGCGTTCGGGGTGATGAGAGGCGAGATCCCGTCGATGTCGAGCTCTGCGCCCGCGGGGATCGCCGGCGCGGTCGTCGCGGGGGTCGGCAGCTTCAACGCCTCCCGCACCGTCGTCACGGCGCGGGCGCCACCGCGGGCGAGGTTTCCGGCGACTGCCGCGACGATGCCGACGGCGGTTGCACCGCCCATCCAGACGAGTGCCTGGCGGCGGCTCGGCCGGGTGTCGGCATCGGTGTCCGTGGAGGCGGCATCCCGAGGCATGCTCCGTCGCAGCACTCGGATGAGCGAGTGCAGCGCCACGACCGCGACGACGCCCGCGATGACAGAGGGAAGCCACGCGATGCCGCTCGTGTCGCTGCGCGTGAGGGCGACGACAGCGCCCACGACGCCGAACGCACCGAGGATGACCAGACCCCACGGGGGCTTGCGCAGCTGCAGGATGCCGGCGACACCGGCCAGCAGCACGAGCACGATCCCGATGCCCGTGAGCAGCGCGATCTTGTCATTCGTGCCGAACAGGGCGATCGCAAGATCCTTGCCCCACGGGGGCGCTGCATCGATGATCGCTCCGCCGACGACGGCGAAGGGGCTGGACGACGGAGCGAGGAGGGCCGCTGACAGTTCCCCGAGGCCCGCGCCCAGGATCGCCGCGGCGGCTCCTGCGAGAGCGGCGACGGCGGTGTCTTGCCTGTGTCGGGTGTCACCCACGTCCCCGAGGCTAACCGCGTTCGGAGGGGGTGCGGCCCGTTCGTAAGGAATCCGAAAGAAGGAAACATCCGTGCAACACGGCCCCGACTAGGCTCAACCCATGGGTGACCTGTTCGACGGATACGGCTCCACCGCATCGACGCGGAAGACCTCGTCGGGCGTCCCGCCGTTCGATGAGATGTTCGCGTCTGCGCCGGCCAAGGACGGTTCCGCCGAGTCGAGACGGGCGTATCGCGAGCTCTACCAGGCGCTCGCGCAGATGACCCAGGAGGAGCTGCGCGGCCGCACCGAGTCGCTGGCAAGTTCCTACCTCGCACAGGGCGTCACGTTCGACTTCGCGGGTGAGGAGCGCCCGTTCCCGCTGGATGCCGTGCCCCGTGTCATCCCCTACGACGAGTGGTCGCGCGTGGAGGCTGGAGTCTCGCAGCGCGTCCGCGCGCTCGAAGCGTTCCTCGACGACGCCTACGGTCGCCAGCACTGCGTGCGCGACGGTGTGCTGCCGGCGGCCCTGATCGCGTCCTCGCAGTACTACTACCGCCAAGCGGCCGGGATCCACAGTGCCAACGGTGTCCGCATCCAGGTGTCGGGGATCGACCTCATCCGCGACGAACACGGCGAGATGCGGGTGCTCGAAGACAACGTCCGTGTGCCATCCGGTGTGAGCTACGTCATCTCGAACCGGCGAGTGATGGCCCAGACCCTCCCCGAGCTGTTCGTGTCCATGCGCGTGCGCCCGGTCGGCGACTACCCCAACAAACTGCTCGGGGCGCTGCGCGCTTCGGCACCCCCCGGCATCGAGGACCCCAACGTCGTCGTCCTCACTCCCGGCGTCTACAACTCGGCGTACTTCGAGCACACACTGCTGGCCCGGCTCATGGGCGTCGAGCTCGTCGAGGGTCGGGATCTCGTCTGCATCGGCGGCAAGGTCTTCATGCGCACCACCCGCGGACCGCAGCGCGTCGACGTCATCTACCGGCGGGTCGACGACGACTTCCTTGACCCGCTGCAGTTCCGCGCCGACTCTATGCTCGGAGCTCCGGGCCTGCTGCTGGCGGCTCGCCTGGGCAACGTCACGATCGCCAACGCCGTGGGCAACGGCGTCGCCGATGACAAACTGCTCTACACCTACGTGCCCGACCTCATCCGCTACTACCTCGCGGAAGAGCCGATCCTCAAAAACGTCGACACCTGGCGCCTCGAGGACCCGAACGCTCTCGAGGAGGTTCTCGACCGGCTGGACGAGCTCGTCGTCAAGCCGGTCGACGGCTCCGGCGGCAAGGGTCTGGTGGTCGGCCCGGATGCCTCGCCTGCCGAGCTCGAGAAGCTCCGCAAGCGCCTGCTTGCCGACCCCCGCGGCTGGATCGCGCAGCCGGTCGTCATGCTCTCGACCATCCCGACTCTCGTTGAGGACGGTGTGCGGCCACGGCACGCAGACCTGCGTCCGTTCGCCGTCAACAACGGCGACGAGGTGTGGGTGCTCCCGGGCGGTCTCACCCGCGTGGCGCTTCCCGAAGGACAGCTTGTCGTCAACTCGAGCCAGGGCGGCGGATCGAAGGACACCTGGATCGTCGGAGGCGACGCGCCGACCCACGTCGAGTATGGGCAGGGTCACGGGCTTGCCGGGCTCGTCGCCGATCAGGCGTCCGTCACCGAGGCGATCCCGATCGTCTATCCCGAGCAGACCGAGCCGACGCACTCGCCGCAGGATCGTCCCCGGACGCACACCGAACAGCAGGAGCAACAGCAGCAGCAGGCTGAGGACGGTGCGTCATGCTGAGCCGCATTGCCGAGAGCCTCTTCTGGATCGGTCGCTACATCGAGCGCTCCGACGGCACCGCCCGGATCCTGGACGTGCATCTGCAGCTGCTGCTGGAAGATCCGTGGATCGACGAAGACACTGCGTGTCGGTCGCTCTTGAGTGTCATGGGATCCGTTCCACCGGATGGACTGGAGTTCGTCGGGCGTGACGATGTCCTGCAGCGGCTCGCCGTCGACCGGATGAACCCGTCGAGCATCGCCTACTCGGTGGCATCCGCCCGCGAAAACGCACGTCGGGCGCGTGAGATCGTCTCGACCGAACTCTGGGAGTGCCTGAACACCACCAACTCCCGGATGCCGCGGCGCCTGCAGACCGACAAGGTGCACGACTTCTTCCAGTGGGCGCGCGAACGCGCAGCGCTCGCGGTGGGAATCGTCGACTCCTCGACGAGCCGTGACGAGTCGTGGCAGTTCTTCACGCTCGGCCGCAGCATCGAGCGCGCAGACATGACCGCGCGGCTGCTCGCCACGCGATCCCTGACCGAGGCATCCGGCCCGTCGTGGACGACGATTCTGCGCTCGTGCGGCGCATACGAGGCGTACCTGCGCACCTACCGGGGCATCCCGAGTGCGCGTAACGCCGCCGAGTTCCTGCTCTTGGACCGCCTCTTCCCGCGCTCGATCATCTACTCGATCCAGCAGGCGGAGGCGTGCATGTCGGCCATCGACCCGCGGGCCGACAGGGTCGGACACTCCAACAGTGTGCTGCGCGCGCTCGGACGGATTCGCAACGAGCTCGAGTACAAGCCCGTGGCCGACATCCTCAGCGACCTTCCGGAAGAGATGGAGCGCGTGCAGGTCGTCACCCGCGAGGCATCGGAGGCGATCCGCCAGCGCTTCTTCCCGACGCAGGCCGAACCGAGCTGGATCGGAGAGATCTCATGAAGCGCCTGCGCATCGAACACCAGACGGCCTTCGCCTACCAGGGCGACGTCTCGGCGTCCTACAACGAGGCGCGGATGCTGCCAGGTTCCACCGACAGCCAGTTCGTGCTGAGTGCATCGCTCGACATCGAACCGTCGACCTCGGTCAATCAGTACGTCGACTACTTCGGCACGCGCGTGACCTCGTTCGACATCCTCTCCCCTCACGCCTCACTGACCCTCACCGCGCGGTCCCTCGTGGAGGTGCGCCCGCGTCCGATCGAGCACACCGACATCACCTGGGATCAGCTCCGCCGGGAGGCGGCGCGTTCGGTCGAGGTCGTCGAGCAGCTCGGCCAGACTTCACGCACCAAGCCTCATCCGGAGGTGGCCGAGATCGCCCGGGCGATTGCCGCGCAACACGATCAGCCCGGCCAGGCCGCCCACGCCATCGCGATGGCCATCGGGGATGCCGTCGAGTACGTCCACGGTGTGACCGGCGTGCATTCCACAGGGGCAGAAGCGTGGGAGGCGCGCAAGGGGGTCTGTCAGGACATCGCGCACATCGTGCTGGGCGCGCTTCGAGAGGTGGGCATTCCCGCGCGCTACGTCTCGGGTTATCTGCACCCGAACGTGAATGCCGAGGTCGGCGTTCCCGTCGAGGGGGAGTCGCACGCCTGGGTCGAATGGTTCGCGGGATCGTGGGAGGGCTTCGACCCCACGAACAACACCGAGATCGGAGACCGCCACGTCCTGGTTGGACGCGGCCGCGACTACAACGACGTGCCGCCGGTTCGGGGCGTCTATGCCGGGCCGTTCAAGAGCGACATGTCGGTGAAGGTGACGATCACCCGCGAGGCGTGAACCCCGCGGGTGATCTGGCCCGCATCAGTGGGCGAGAGCCGGTGCCTCGGTCGAGTCGGTGTGGAAAGCGCTCGCCACCGAGAAGCGCTTCCGTCGGAACAGGAACGCCGCGATGATCGCGCCGCCCGCGAAGAAGGCCGCGCTCCACCAATACGCGACGGTGTAGCTGTGCACAGCTGCGTCAGCGAGCACGGCATCGGATGCCGGCTGGTTGGCGGCGACATAGTCGGCCAAGGCCGTCGCGGCGAGGGTGTTCAGCAGCGCGGTTCCGATGGAGCCGCCGACCTGCTGGCTGGTGTTGACCATGGCGGAGGACACGCCGGCGTATCGGCGGTCGACCCCGAGGGTTGCCGTCTGGATCGCAGCGGGCATGATCGTTCCCATACCGAAGCCGAGCGTGAGCAAGGCTGGGAGGGCGTCGAGGTACGCGCTGTCGACATCGAGCCGCGTGAACAGCACCATCGCGATGGCAGCCATCAGCATCCCCGCGGGCACGAGGATCTTCGGCCCCAGCCGCGGCAGCAACAGGTTCGTGCTGAGCTGCGCGGCGATGACGAGCATCACGATCATCGGGAGGAAGGCGACGCCGGTCTGCATCGGGGTGTACGCGAGCGACAGCTGGAAGTAGTAGGTCACGATCAGGAAGACCCCGAACATCCCTGCGCCGGTGATCATGACCGACAGGAAGGATGCGCCGCGATTGCGGTCGACGACCACGGGAAGCGGGAGCAGCGGATGCGTCGTGACGCGTTGCCAGATCACGAACGCGACCAGGAGCACTGCCGAGGCGACCAGCGAGCCCCAGGTCAGCGGGGCATCCCACCCGTCCGACTCGGCGTGGGAGAAGCCGAAGACGAGGGCGAACAGTCCTGCAGATGCCAGGAGGGTGCCGGGGATGTCGAGGTGGGGGCGCGGACCCTGCCGTGATGCGGCGGGAACGAACACCAGGGCCAGGACGAAGGCGATCGCCGCGAAGAAGACGTTGATCGTGAGGTTCCACCGCCAGTCGAACTGCTCGGTGAGGAAGCCGCCGAGGAGCAGGCCCACAGCGCCTCCCGCGCCGGCGATCGCGCCGAAGACGCCGAACGCGCGGGATCGCTCCCGCGGGATCGTGAAGGTCGTCGTCAACACGGCAAGGGCGGTGGGTGCCAGGAGGGCCGCGAACACACCCTGCAGCGCGCGGGCGGCGACGAGCATCTCGAACGACACGGCAAGACCACCCAGCAACGAGGCGGCCGCGAACCCGACCAGGCCGATGAGGAAGGCGAGTTTGCGTCCGATGAGGTCTGAGAGGCGGCCGCCCAGCAGCAGGAGGCTGCCGAAGGCGAGGGAGTAAGCGGTCACGACCCATTGGCGGTCACCGTCGGAGAACCCGAGGTCGGCTTGCGCGGCGGGCAACGCGATGTTCACGACCGTCGCGTCGAGCACGACCATGAGCTGGGCGATGGCCACGGTGCCGAGCGTCCACCAGCGGCGGGTGGCGGGGGTCGTCGGTGAAGAGATGTCGGGAGTCGTCACGGCGTTAGCGTATACGAAACTCTAGAGTATCGGAAATGAACAGTTCCTGAAGTAGACTGGGGGTGTTCGACAACGAGGGAGTGCGATGGATCCGCAGGCGACGCAGCCGGCCGGCGCCGGGGCGCGACTGGGACGCCCCCGCGACGCGTCTCGGGATGCTGACATCCTCGAGGCGACGATCGAGGTCCTTGCTGAGCAGGGCTTCGACGGGATGACCATCGACATGGTCGCGGCGCGGGCGGGGGCGGGCAAAGCGACGGTCTACCGACGGTGGCCGTCGAAGGCTGACCTCGTCATCGACGCCGTGGCATGCATGAAGAAACGCGATCTCGACCCCGCGCAGCTGCCCGATACCGGGACGCTGCGCGGTGACCTCATCGCCCTCGTACGAGCGCCGTCGGCTGCCGATTCCGATCGGAAGATGCATGTCATGGGCGGGATCCTCTCCCTCATGTCCCGGGAGCCCGAGCTGGCGCGCACAGCGTATGCGGCAATTTTGCAACCGCGCATCGCGGCGAACCGCATTCTGCTGGAGCGCGCGCGCGGCCGTGGAGAGACTCGCCCCGACATCGACGTCGATCGCCTCGCGGCACTCATGCCAGCGATGTCGTCGTTTCGCACGCTCGCGCAGCGCGAGCCGATTACGCGGGAGTTTCTCATCTCGCTCATCGACGATGTGCTGCTCCCCGCAGCCGGCGTCGTCAGGGCAGTGGTGTGACGATATCTGACACTGCACGACCGTCCGTGACGGTGGATGTCGGTCCGTGACGGTGGATGTCGGTCCGTGACGGTGCATGACGGTGCGTGTCGTGCTGAGTTTTCCGGATTGTGTCGAGGGTCTAACGTCGCGGCATGACAACTCTCACCCCGACCTCTGATGACCTTGCTACCGAGCGTGCGTCGCGCCTGGATGCTGCGGCATCCGCGTGGGGAGCGCGGATCGACGCTGACCGCACCGCAGCCCATCTCACCTATCGCGTTCGCGGCACCGGCGAGGGAGCCGTTGCGACCCGCATCCGTGCCGGAGGACACGAGTTCGTGATCGACGAACCTGCCGCGCTCGCCGGTGACGATGCTGCTGCCAGCCCCGTCGAGTACGCGCTGGGCGCGATCGCCGCCTGTCAGGTTGTCGTCTTCCGCCTCTACGCTCACGCGCTCGGAATTCCGCTGGATCACATCGAGGTCACTGCCGAAGGCGACCTTGACGCTGCTCGACTGTTCGGCAAGGACGAGACGGTGCGCCCCGGCTTCTCTGCGGTTCGGGTCGCGATCGACGTGAGCGGCACGGCGAGCGCTGCCGACTACGAGCGCCTGCGCGAGGTCGTCGACGCGCACTGTCCTGTGCTCGACCTCTTCGCCAATCCGACGCCGGTCACGACATCCGTGAGCGTGCGCTGATCGACCTCCTCAGGACTCGGCCCGGTCGACCTGTTCGCGCAGGTCTTCCGGGTCGAGGTTTGCCTGGGCGAACTCGGGGGTGCGGGGGAGCTCGAGATGCAGATCCGTGCCCACGCACACCTGCACCCGGCCGTGCAGCATGACGTGATCGAGCACGTGTCCGCCGCTGCGGCGCTCATCGAGCAGCACGTGGGCGTGGTAGCCAGGAACTGACAGGCCTTCCTCGAACGCGGGCGTTCGAAACCCCACGACAGTGCCCGATACGTCGGTGAACTCCGTCACCTTCTGCTCGGCAGTCGCCTGCACGAGTGGGCGGTAGGGCTGCTGCTGGACATGAACGGCACGCACCGTCATCCGCTCATAGACGCCGTCGACCCGCACCGCGTACATGTAGTTCGCCGACCCGAGCTTCTCGTCGATGAGCGCGGTGACTTCTGCCCGGGTGTGCCGCCCGGTGATCTCGAAACTGAGGTGTGGCTCGAAGCGCGTCACGACGGCGTACGGCACCCCTTCGCCATCGGCGGCCACCGTCGCCGTACCGTCGTCGCGGATGCGGTAGCAGGTGTCGTCGAGAAGGATGAGCTCGCCGTCGAGGCCTTCGAAGGTGCCGATTCCGAAGTCACCGCGGCGGCGAAGGCTGCCGACGGTGGTTTCGCCATCGTAGACACCGTCGAGCAGCGCCGCGATGACGCTCGTCTGGTGGATCGTGTGGCGTGAGGTCATCACTGTTCGAGGGTAGTCGGGACTGGTTGATCGATCGCAACGTGCTCGATAGGGGGGATGCCCTGCATGAGTGTTCTGAGTCGATCGCCGACCTCAGTTCCGTGCGGGAGCCTGCGCTATCGGCTGAGTGACGATCGAGAGCGGGCGCGTCTCGTCAAGTCGCAGACGGAGCCTGCCACCGCGGTGCACTCGCCCCGACCAGACGAGCCAGGTGATCGCTATCGCAGCGGCGATGAGCGCCGCGAGGGTCCCCAGCTGGATGGCGGCGCGCGGACCGAGTTCGTCGGCGACCCACCCGACGATCGGCGCTCCCACCGGGGTGCCTCCGAGCAGGATGGCGACGTAGATCGCGAGTACCCTGCCGCGCAGGTGGGCGTCAGTCGTGGCCTGCACATACCCGTTGGCCGTCGAGAGGATGGTGACGACAGTGAACCCGGTGAACACCAGTGTCACCGCGTACAGGGCGTAGGTCGGCATGACCGACGAGACTGCTGATGCCACCGCGAATCCAAGAACTCCGGCGATCACAACGCGAACTCGAGCGCGGTCGCGGCGGGCGGCGAGCAGGGCGCCCGTCAGTGATCCGATCGCAAGGACCGAGTTCAGCAGACCGAAGCCGTCGGCTCCCGCACCGAACTCGAGCGCCATCGTGGAGGCGTAGATCGGGAAGTTCATGCCGAACGCACCGACGAGGAACACGACGATGAAGACCACGATCAGATCGGGTCGGGTGGCGACGTATCGGAACCCGTCTGAGAGGCGGGAGCGGCCGTGGGTGACAGCGCGGGGCGTGAGTTCGTGTCGGCGCATCGCCAGGAGTGCGCCGATGGTGGCAAGGAACGTGAGCGCATTGACGAGGAACATCCAGCCGGTACCGACCAGAACGATGAACAGGCCCGCGACAGCGGGGCCGATCATCCGGGCCGCGTTGAAGGACGCCGAGTTCAGTGCCACGGCGTTGCTGGTGTTCTCTTTCGTGACGAGGTCGGAGACGAAAGCCTGGCGCGCCGGATTGTCGAAGGCGGCGACGATCCCGAGCCCCAGGGCAAACGCATACATGAGCGGGAGGGTCATGGCGCCGGTGAGGATGAGGATGCCGATCGCCGTGGCAAGAAGGAGCGACACGCCCTGTGTTGCAAGAAGGATGTGGCGTCTCTCGAACCGGTCGGTTGCCCAGCCCGTGAGTCCGACCAGCACGAGGGGCGGACCGAACTGGAGAGCCATCGTGATTCCGACTGCGCCCGCGTCGCCGGGGGTCAATTCGGTGAGGACCACCCAGTTCTGCGCGGTGGACTGCATCCAGGCGCCGATGTTCGATACCAGGGCTCCGATGAACCAGACGCGGTAGTTGAAGATCCCGAGGGACCGGAACATCGTGCTCACTGCGCCGCCAGCCGCTGCAGAATCTCGGCGGCGGCAGCCAGCGCCATCCGGTCGTGTTCGCTGACGTCCGCGAGTACTGTCTCGACCCACGCGTCTCGGCGCCGGGTCGTCTCGTCGACCACGGAGCGCCCGGCATCGGTGATCGTGATGACGACCTTGCGACCGTCGCTGTCATCTGCCGACCGCTCGACGTACCCGGCGTCCTGCAGGCAGTTGACCGTGCGGTTCATCGACGGCGGTGAGACCCGCTCGCGCTCCGCGAGTTGGCCGAGCGTGCGTGGCCCGTGCAGATACAGGCCCGCGAGAACCGCGAACTGACCGTCGCTCATCGAGTCGACCGAACGCTCCGTGCGCATCCGCCGCGCAAACCGAAACACGCCGATGCGTAACTGTGCGGCGTCACTGGCGAGGGGGTGTGAATCAGGATGCGATGCGGAGGCGGTCACGATGTCTTTAGCCTAGCTCATTAGTCATGCTAAAGATATCGAGAGGACGGTGCGTCCGTCCAGGTGGTCGGCAGTGAGCGCCCCGAGCCGACTGCTCGGACTCACCTCGCCCGACGCGATGGCGTGCGCCGCCAGGCGCGTCGCCCGGATGCCGAGACCGCCGGCGCCGCCCATGCCCTCGACGTGGTCGAAGGCGACCATCTCACGCACGCCGCCGACTCGAGACTGCCGAGAGCCTCGAGTGGATCGAGACGGGGCGCAGCGACGTGCTGCGCTTTGCGCGGCCGAACGGTTGGCACGTGATCACCAACTTCGGCTCGGAGCCGTACGTGCTCGACGCTACGGATGCCGCGGCCGTCGTGCTCGCCACGGCAGACCATGCCCGCGGCGAGGTTCCGGGCGAGTCGACGGTGTGGATCGCTCCGGCCGACCTCCTCAGCTAATCGCTTGCCCTCGTGGTGCTCTCCCGCCCGGTCGCCTCGTCGGGGCGGCGGGAGGGGAGAGCGAGGGTGGCGACCAAACCGATGGCCAAGAACCCGGCAGCCGTGAACGCTGCGTACCGCGTGCCGTCCGAGAAGGCGGTCTTTGCGGCATCCGCGGCAGCCGACGTCGCCGGCGACTGCTCGAGCTGGGCGATCGCGCCGCCGGCGCTTTGAACCACGGCCGTCACGATCTGGTCTGCCTGGTCGCTGGGCATCCCTTGGTCTTCGAGGCTCGAGGTGAGGATGCCGGCGGTGCTGGTGAACAGGACGGTGCCGAGGATCGCGATGCCCAACGCAGAGCCGATCTGGCGGGCAGTCGACTGCGTGCCCGAACCCTGGCCGCTGCGTTCGACGGGGACGTCCACGAGAATCACGCCGGTGAGCTGGGCCGTGGCAAGGCCCACCCCGAAGCCGTAGACGAACAGGGCGGGGATGAGCCAGCCCCACGCGGCATCCGGGGCGATGACGAGCCCGACCCACACCACGCCGATGATCTCGGCGGCAAGGCCGACGCGCACGACCCAGACCGCCGGGATGCGCGAGCTCGCGCCGGCTGCTGCTCCGCTGGCGACGAACGACCCGCCCGCGAGGGCCAGCAGGATGAGCCCGGTCTGCAGCGCGTCGAACCCGAGGACGAACTGCAGCCACAGGGGGAGCGAGAGGATGATGCCGAACTCGCCGAGCGAGACGAGCATCGCGGCGATGTTGCCGTTTCGGAAGGTACCGATGCGGAAGAGGCTGAACGAGAGGAGTGAGACCCGGCCCGTGCGCTCGCGGTGGATGCCCCACGCGATGAAGGCGACGGCGCCGAGGATCGCGATGAGGAACGCGACCGGTACCGGAGATAGCGCCCACGGCCATGTCCAGGACCCGATCGTGAAGTCGCCGTCGGTGGCCCACCATCCCAGGGTCCGGCCCTCGATGAGGCCGAAGACGAGGGCACCGAACGTGATGAACGAGAGCGCGCCGCCGATGAGGTCGATCGAGCGCGTGTTCTCGTCGCGCGACTCGGCGACCGTCAGCAGCACGCCGATGATGATCAGGATGCCGAGCGGGATGTTGATGCCGAACGCCCAGCGCCACGAGAACGCGGTGGTCAGCCATCCGCCCAGCAGCGGCCCGACTGCTGCCATTCCACCGATCGTCGATCCCCAGACAGCGAAGGCGATCCCGCGCTCGCGGCCGCGGAACGTGGCGTTGATCAGCGACAGGGTGGTCGGGAGGATCATCGCACCGCCGATGCCCTGGACCAGGCGCGCGAGGATCAGCAGGTCTCCGGTGGGCGCGAAGGCTGCGGCGATGGACGAGAGGACGAAGATCACGACGCCGAGCAGCATGATGCGGCGGCGACCGAAGCGGTCTGCCAGTGATCCGAACACGAGCAGGAGCGATGCGAAGACCAGGGTGTAGGCCTCTTGCACCCACTGCACCTGGGTGGAGGTAATGCCGAGGTCGTCGACGATCGCCGGGATAGCGACGTTGACGATCGTCGAATCGACGATGATCAGTGAGACGGCAATGCTGATGAAAACGAGGCCGAGCCAGCGACGATTCTGCATGTCGCTAGCTTATCTAGCTAATTGGTCGACGCAAGAGGCATCTCGCATCAGCCTGCCTCTGGCTCGCTAAGCTTCCGGCATGCCCGAGTACACCGACGTGCACGGTGTCGAGATCGTCTACGACCTCGCCACCCCTGTCACCACTCCCCGCGGCGTCGTTCATCTCTTGCACGGCGTGGGCGAGCACGCCGGCCGCTATGGTGCAGTGATCCGTGCACTCACGGATGCCGGGTTCATCGTCTACGCCGACGATCATCGCGGCCACGGCCGCACCGGCATGCGCCAGCACGGCAGCAGCGAACGTCTCGGTCGCCTCGGCCCCGGTGGCTTGCGCGCGACGATCGACGCGGTCTGGCAGCTCAGCGAGATGGCCAGGGCGGAGCATCCGGATCTTCCCTTGATCCTGCTCGGTCACTCGTGGGGCTCGTTCCTCGCGCAGATCCTGGTTAACCGTCATGCCGCGGCGATCGACGGACTCATCCTGAGCGGGTCGGCGCTGCGTTGGCCGGGATCGCTGAACTCGGGTGATCTGAACGCGCCGTGGCAGGGTCCGAATGCCAACGGCATGGAATGGCTCTCGACCGACCCGGCAGTCGCCGAGGAGTTCCTCGCCGATCCGCTGACGACCTCGACACCGTTGGCAAAGCTCTTCGGTCCCCTCGACACACTCCGTCTGATCGGGAAGCCGGCTCGTCACCTCGAGCACGATGTGCCGACCCTCATCATGGTCGGGCGCGAGGACACCGTTGGGGGTCCGCGCAGCAACCACCGGCTCGCGGATGCCTACCGCACCCGTTCGGGGTTCACCGATGTCACCACGCTCGTCTACCCGGGAGCGCGGCACGAGATCTTCAACGAGGCTCAGCAAGCCGAGGTTCGCGCCGATCTTCTGGCGTGGCTGGATGCCCGCTTTCCCGTCCGCGACTGACGGTGCGCGGCTCCTCCTAGGCTGGTTCCATGCACGCTGAGTACAAGGTCCCGGGCGGGAAGCTCGTCGTCGTCGACCTGGATGTCGAAGCCGGGCGCCTGGCGAACGTGCGCCTCGCGGGCGACTTCTTCCTCGAGCCGGACGATGCCCTCGTCGCGATCAACGAGGCGGTGTCGGGTCTTCCCGCCGAAGCCGATGTCCCCACGATCGCTGCGGCGGTCCGCTCGGCGCTCCCCGAAGGTGCGCAGCTTCTCGGGTTCACGCCCGAGTCCGTTGGCACCGTCGTGCGCCGGGCGCTCGTGACGGCATCCGGGTGGAAAGACTTCTCGTGGCAGATCGTCCACGACCGCCCCGTCTCGCCGCGCATGAACCTCGCGCTGGACGAAGTGCTCACGACCCGCGTTGGAGACGGGCGACGGATGCCGACGCTGCGCCTCTGGGAATGGAACCAGTCAGCTGTCGTCATCGGGTCGTTCCAGTCGTACCGGAACGAGGTGGATCCGGAGGGCGCGCGCCGTCATGGCTATGACGTCGTGCGCCGGATCTCGGGCGGCGGTGCGATGCTCATGGGTGCCGACGCGATCATCACCTACTCGCTCTCGGTTCCCGCCTCGCTGGTGGCGGGGATGACCTTCGCCGATTCGTACGCGTTCCTCGACGACTGGGTCTTGCAGGCGCTGCGGTCCCTCGGGATCGATGCGACATACCAGCCGCTCAACGACATCGCGAGTCCGGAGGGCAAGATCGGCGGCGCCGCGCAGAAGCGCCTCGCGAACGGTGGGGTGTTGCATCACGCGACCCTCAGCTACGACATGGACGGCAAGGTACTCACCGACGTGCTGCGCATCGGCCGCGAGAAGCTCAGCGACAAAGGCACGACCTCGGCTGCCAAGCGCGTCGACCCGCTGCGACGCCAGACGGGGCTGCCGCGTGAGGCGATCATCCAGGCGTTCGCCGACACGTTCACCACGCTCTACGGCGCCGAGGTCGGGCATATCACCGAAGAGGAATACGCCGAAGCGGAGGCTCTTGTCGCCTCGAAGTTCGCCACCGACGCGTGGCTGCATCGGGTTCCGTGACCGTCACGATCCATCACGGCGACAATCTGTCGGTGATGCGCGGACTGCCGGATGCGTCATTCGGTCTGGTCTACCTCGACCCTCCGTTCAACACCGGTCGCGTGCGTGAGCGGGCAGTCGAATCGGCCAGCACGCCGGGCGATGCGCCCCTTCCCGGATCCGTGACCCGGCGCGGCTTCCATGGCCGCGACTACGAGCGGTTACGGGGAGACCTGCGCGTGTACGACGACCGGTTCGACGACTACTGGGGCTTTCTCGAACCGCGGGTGCTCGAAGCGTGGCGTCTGCTTGCCGACGACGGCACCCTGTACCTCCATCTGGATTACCGGGAGGCGCACTATGCGAAGGTGCTGCTGGATGCGGTGTTCGGCCGCGACCACTTCCTCAACGAGATCATCTGGTCGTACGACTACGGAGCGAAGACACGCAAGCGCTGGCCGACCAAGCACGACACGATCCTTGTCTATGTGAAAGATCCGGCGCGCTACTGGTTCGATTCCGAGGCCGTGGATCGCGAGCCGTACATGGCCCCGGGGCTCGTGACGCCCGAGAAAGCAGCCCGCGGCAAGCTCCCCACCGACGTGTGGTGGCACACGATCGTTCCCACGACCGGACGCGAGAAGACCGGATACCCCACCCAGAAGCCCGAGGGTGTGTTGCGACGAATCGTGCAGGCATCCCTGCGCCCGGGCGGAGCCGTTCTCGACCCGTTCGCCGGATCGGGAACGACGGGCGCTGTCGCCCAGGGGCTCGGACGGGACGCGGTGCTCATCGACGCCAACCCCGAGGCGATCGCGATCATGCGAGAGCGGATGCCGCTCGCGACGATCATCGAAAGCTGACCGGCCCCCACGGAGGCGACCTAGGCTGGCGCTATGCGATTCGGAATCTTCATCCCACAAGGCTGGCGTCTCGACCTCGTCGGGATCGATCCCGCGCAGCAGTGGGAAGCGATGAACGGACTGGCGCAGCGGGCCGATACCGGCCCCTGGGAGTCCCTCTGGGTCTACGACCACTTCCACACCGTGCCCGTTGCGACCCAGGAGGCGACGCACGAGGCCTGGACGCTGATGTCAGCCTTCGCCGCGTCGACCACCCGCATCCGTCTTGGCCAGATGTGCACCTGCATGGGCTACCGGAACCCGGCCTACCTCGCGAAAGTTGCCGCGACAGTCGACATCATCTCGGGCGGCCGCGCCGAGATGGGAATCGGCGGCGGCTGGTACGAGCACGAGTGGCGCGCCTACGGGTACGGCTTTCCGGAGGTTCGCGATCGCCTCGCGATGCTGCGGGAGGGAGTCGAGATCATGCACCAGGCCTGGACGACCGGGTCGGCAACCCTCGACGGGAAGTACTACCAGGTCGACGGCGCGATCGTGCAGCCGCAGCCTTTGCAGACCGACGGCATCCCGTTCTGGATCGCCGGCGGCGGCGAGAAGGTCACCCTCAAGGTCGCCGCAAAGTACGCGTCGTACACCAACTTCGCTGGCAGCATCGAGGAATTCGACCACAAGCGCTCGGTGCTGCACGAGCACTGCGCCGCGCTCGGTCGTGACCCCGGCGAGATTACCCAGTCCTCGAATTTCAACACCATCGTCGGCGCCACCGAAGCCGAGGCCGAGGAGCGCCTGCGCGTGGTCCTCGCGCGGTTGGCGCCGTTCGTCGGTGACGAGCGTCTTGCGGCCATCGAGGCCGAATACCGCGGATCGCTCGGATTCGGAACTCCCGAACAGGTGACTGAGCGCCTGCAGGCGCGAGCGAGCCACGGCCTCGGGTACGCCATCCACTACTTCCCCGAAGCGGCATATGACACGACCGGCATCGAGCTGTTCGAAACCCAGGTCGTGCCGGCGCTTTCGTAGGCCGCCCGGCGTCGGTCAGAGCAAGGCTCGCACGCTGGCGTAGCCGTCAGAGATCGTCTCCGGCCCGGTGACGTCGAAGATGCGGGTGCGTCCGGGGTCTTCCGACCAGCTCGCCCATCCCGGGTCGCCGGCCCGCACGAACGATGACGCGGCGCCGTGGACAGCATCCGCCAATGTCTCGGGCGGGTTCTCGCCGGTGAGTGCATCGACGCGATCCCTGTCGAGCACGTCGAACCAGAATGGAACGTCGATGCAATGGCAGGCCCACCCGATGCGGGTTGAGGCCCACGAGAAGCGGTACGCCCACGTCGGTGCCGCGGCACGGGCTGCCGCGATCCGAGCCACGCCGCGACGAAAGACGGTGTCGGAGACGTAGCGGCCGAGCAGGGCCGCCGTGCCGAGCCGGTGCTGCTCGGCGTTGTCGGCGAGGTAGCCGCGCCGGGTGTGGCGATCCATGCCGAGGGCACCGAGCGCTACCGCAGCAGGAACGAACCGGAGCTTGGTGCGCGCGTCATCCGTGATCATCGTGAACTCGTCATCAGTTGATCCGATGACCAGCGCCTTATCGGCGCCAACACCCGATGCGATCGATTCCGGTGTCGTGGTCAGCAGCAGATCGCCGTCGATCATCGGCCCCCACGGAAGTCCGTCGGCAAGCAGACCACGGATGCTGGACAGTCGCGTGCCGCCTCGCTCACTGACCTTTTGCTGTAGCCCGATCAGCACGTCCGGATCGACGGACGCGAATCCGTCGCGCGTGGCCGGCACCCCCGCGAGCTCAGCGAGCTGCGCCGCAACGTTCTCGGCCCGCGCGAGCGACACGTCGCCGAGCGCGGGGGAGAGTGACCAGACTCGCTGGAAGAGGTGCTGGGCGGCCGGCATCCCGAGCAGCGTCAGCACGGCGCCACCGCCAGCCGACTGCCCGGCGATCGTGACAGCATCAGGGTCTCCGCCGAACGCCGGGATCTCGCGCTGGACCCACTCGAGCGCCGCGAGCCAGTCGCGCACACCGCGATTGCTCGGTGCGCCGTCGATGAGGCCGAACCCGTCGAAACCGAGCCGATACGACACCACGACGGTCACGACCCCGTCGCGCGCAAACGACTCGCCGTCATACCAGGGGCTTGCCGGTGATCCCGAGACGTAGCCGCCCCCGTGGATGTAGACGAGTACCGGCAGACGCGCCGCGGTGTCGCCGGGTCGCGGGGTGTAGACGTTGACGTTCAGGGTCGAGTCTCCGGGGACCGACGGCTCGGGGATCAGGGTGACTTCGGCGACGGGGCCGCGCTGTGGCGTCGCCCCGAAACTCGTCGCCTCCCGGATGCCGGTCCACGGCTCGACCGGAACCGGCGCTGCGAATCTCAACTCGCCAGTGGGTGGCTGCGCGAAGGGAATGCCGAGGAAGGCGGCAGAGGGTGCCTCGGGGTCATCGCCCCACAGGCCCCTGACTGCTCCGGCGGTGGTGTCGACGACGGGTGCCTCGCGGGCCGGTCGGGATGCAGGATTGGTCACGATGCTGACGCGGGCTTCTGCTGCAGGGTGGCGAGGAGCTGGTCGACGATGCCCGCCATGTCGACGGTGGGGTCGACGAGCCACTGGAGCTGAAGACCGTCAGCGACTGCCTGGAGAATCCGGGCATAGACATCGGGGGGCATGGTGCCTGGCGGGGCCGTCAGCGCGAAGCCATCACGCACCGCCTCGCCTCGCTCGAGAAAGTAGTCGTGGGCGGGATGCTCGGGGTTCGCGGCCTCGACGGCGAGGCGGGAGAAGAGCTCGACGAGCCCTGGAACCTCTGTGTTGTGACGGATGACGCGCAGGAAGCTTTCGCGGATCACGGCGACATCGATCGCAGTGGCGTCACCGGATCTGCCATCCGGAAGACCGAACTGTTCGCCGTCGTTCTCGTCACGCTTGCGCAGGACCTCAGTGAACAGCTCCTCCTTGCTGTCGAAGTAGTGCAGCAACCCCGCCTGACTGAGCCCGACAGCCTCCGCGATGCGCTTGACGCTTGCGCCGTCGTAGCCTTCCGTCGCGATCACGTCGAGGGCGCGTTCGAGGATCTCTTCGCGCTTGGCCACGCCCTTGGCGTATGAACCTCGCTGTGCCATGAGATGAGTGTGCCCAATGATGCTTGTTTTTCAAAACCTAGTGTCATATGGTTTTCGTCGGGTCCATCGTCGGACTCCGTCCTCGCCCGAAGGGTCTGTGCCATGACATCGCCGTCTGATTCCCCGCTGAGCCCCGCCGATCCTGCGCTCGTCGCAGCATCCGCGCCCATGACCGAGAACACGTTCATGGTGTCGGCATCCGGTACCGATGACCCGCCGCCGCCGGTCAAGGGCCTGCGCCGCCTGATGTGGTGGATCATCCCCGCCAACCTCGGCATCTTCATGCTCTGGGGTGCAATTCCCGGCATCCTGTTGCCGCAGCAGCTCACTCTGCTCGACGCGGACAACAAGGTCGCAAACCTCGCGATCGTCTCGACGATCGGTGCGTTTCTCGCGATGGTCGCGCAGCCGATCGCCGGGCAGATCTCTGACCACACCCGCTCACGCTTCGGTCGTCGCGCGCCGTGGATGCTCCTCGGCGCGCTCGCGGGCGCGCTTGCGCTCGTCGGCCTCGCCTTCGCCAACTCGCTCCTCGGAATCGTGATCGCGTGGAGCCTCGTGCAGATCCTGTTCAATTTCGCGCAGGGGCCACTCACCGCGATCATGCCCGACCGTGTGCCGGTGCGGCGTCGCGGGACTTTCGCGACCCTGACGGGCATCGGGCTCATGGGTGGGGCGCTGGCCGGTCAGATCATCGGGGCGCTGTTCTTTGACTCGCTCACTGCCGGCTACCTCTTCTTCGCTGTTTTCGTCGTCATCGCAATCACGCTGTTCATCGTTTTCAACCCTGACCGCTCCAGCGCCGATCTGCCGCGCGAGCCATTCTCGTTCGTCGACTTCTTGAAGACGTTCTGGGTCAACCCGATCGCCTACCCCGACTTCTTCTGGGCGTTCACCGGCCGACTCCTTCTCTACACGGGATACTTCGCGGTGACCGGGTACCAGTTGTTCATCCTCACCGACTACCTCGGCGTCGAGTCGCCCGCGAGTGTCATCCCGCTCTTGGGTCTGATCAGTCTCGCGGGCATCCTCGTGGCGACGATCATTTCGGGTCCGCTCTCCGACAAACTCGGGCGACGTAAAATCTTCGTCTTCCTCTCGTCCGCCGTCGTCGGGCTCGCGATGCTCGTACCGTGGATCGCTCCCACCTTCGAGTCGTGGGTGATTTTCGTGGCGATCTCAGGCTTCGGGTTTGGCATGTTCCAAGCGGTCGATCAAGCGCTCATGAGCATGGTGCTTCCCTCCGCCAAGTCCTTCGCCAAGGACCTCGGCGTCGTCAACATCGCCGCGACCCTGCCCCAGACGCTGGCGCCCGGTGTCGCGGGCATCATCGTGATCGCCTTCGGCTACGCGGGTCTGTTCCCGATCGGCATTGCCCTCAGTATCCTGGGCGCGCTTGCCGTCTGGCCGATCAAGGCAGTCCGTTAACCCTCTTCCGTCGAGGCGCGCACGCTTGTGCCGCGCATCGGATGAATCCCCAGACCCTCCGCGAAAGGAACCCCCATGACCGATAACGACACTGCCGCCGTTGAAGCGACCGTCGCCGATCTGACCCTCGAAGAGAAGGCATCCCTGACCAGCGGCCTGAACTTCTGGCACACCAAGCCGGTCGAGCGGGTCGGGATTCCCTCGATCATGGTGACCGACGGACCCCACGGCCTGCGCAAGCAGGGGGGAACCGGTGACCACCTCGGCCTCGGCTCGTCGGTGCCGGCGACGTGCTTCCCGCCGGCGGTGGGTCTCGGCTCCTCGTGGGATGTCGAGCTTGTCGATCGGGTCGGTCAGGCCCTCGGCGCCGAGACATCGATCGAGGATGTCGCCGTCCTGCTCGGGCCCGGCATCAACATCAAGCGCTCGCCGCTGTGCGGTCGCAACTTCGAGTACTTCTCCGAAGACCCGCTGATCTCGGGGGTGCTGGGCTCGGCCTTCGTGAAGGGCGTCCAGTCGCAGGGAGTGGGCACCTCGCTCAAACACTTCGCCGCGAACAACCAAGAGACCGATCGGATGCGGGCAAGCTCCGACATCGACCCGCGTCCGCTGCGCGAGATCTACCTGCGCGGGTTCGAGCGGGTCGTGCGCGATGCCCAGCCGTGGACTGTCATGTGCTCGTACAACAAGATCAACGGCGTCTACGCCTCGGAGGACCCGTGGCTGCTCACGCGCGTGCTGCGCGACGAGTGGGGCTTCGAGGGCCTCGTCGTGTCGGACTGGGGTGCGGTCAACGAGCGGGTGAAGGGTCTTCCCGCTGGGCTCGACCTCGAAATGCCCTCCTCGAACGGGCGCACGGATGCCGAACTCGTCGCCGCGGTCCGCTCCGGCGAGCTCGATGAATCAGCGCTCGATGTCGCAGCGGGCCGCGTCATCGACCTCGTCCGTAAGGCCCGGGCCGGGGCGGGCACAGTGGCAGGACCGCTCGATGTCGACGCACACCACGCCCTCGCCCGCGAGGCTGCCGGTCGCTCGATCGTGCTCCTGAAGAACGAGGGCGGCATCCTGCCTCTGGCCAAGGACGCGAACCTTGCCGTCATCGGGGCGTTCGCCGAGAAGCCGCGCTACCAGGGGGCTGGCTCATCGCTGATCAACCCGACCCGCCTGGACACGGCGATCGAGCAGATCCGCGCGCTCGCGACAGGTGACGTCGCCTACGCTCCCGGGTTCTCGCTTGCTGCCGAGGTCGAGGAGGCCGAGGAGGTGCGCCTGCGCGACGAGGCGGTGGCCGTGGCATCCGCCGCCGAGGTCGTCGTGCTGTTTCTCGGGTTGCCGGCGCGCCTTGAGTCCGAAGGGTATGACCGGGACGACATCGATCTGCCTGCCGAGCAGCTTGCGGTGTTCGATGCCGTGCTTGCCGCGAACCCGAACGTCGTCGTCGTGCTCTCCAACGGTGGGGTCGTCGCCCTTCCCTTCACGAACGAGGTTCCCGCGATCCTCGAGGGGTGGCTCCTCGGTCAGGCCGGCGGTGGGGCGACAGCCGACGTGCTGTTCGGTGACGTGAACCCGTCGGCCAAGCTCACCGAGACGATCCCGCTGCGGCTGTCGGACACCCCGGCGTACTTGGATTTCCCAGGGGAGTTCGGCCACGTCCGCTACGGCGAGGGTCTGTTCGTCGGCTACCGCTGGTACGACGCGCGGAACCTCGAGGTTGCGTATCCCTTCGGTCACGGCCTGTCGTACACGACGTTCTCGTACACGGATGCCGCGGCCCGCGTCACCGAAACGGGAGATCTCGAGGTGACGGTCACCGTGACCAACACGGGTCAGCGCGACGGGCGCGAAATCGTGCAGGTCTACACCTCGCTGCCGGGGTCGGCGGTGCAGCGCCCGGTGCGCGAGCTGAAGGGCTTCGTATCGGTTGCGCTCGCTGCCGGTGAGTCCCGGGAGGTCGCGGTCGCGGTGCGCCGCGCGGACCTCGCCTACTGGGACATCCGACTCGATGGCTGGGTTGTCGAGGGTGGGGAATACGCCGTGGAGGTCGGGGCGTCGAGCCGCGACATCCGCAGCTCGGCGACGGTGACCGTCGAGGGAGACCCGGTGGCGGTCCCGCTGTCGCGTGAGTCGTCGCTCGGCGAAGTGATTGCACACCCGGTCGTCGGCCAGATGGTGCAAGCGGCGATACAGCAGATGATGGCGGCGATGGATGATCTCGAGTCCGTCATGCCCGAGGGCGTGTCGATGGACAAGATGATGATGTCGTTCCCCATCGGCCGGATGTCGATGATGGCCGGCGATCAGGTCAGCCCCGAGATGATCGACGGCCTGATCGCGATGGCGAACGCCCCGCAGCAGTAGGCGCCTGCGGCCGCCCTCACGAAGGTAGGCGATATCCCCGGGGTAGGACGTTTGGTGAACCATTTGTCCTGCCCCGGGGATTTGTCCTACCTCGGCGAGATGGGGGCGGGAGCGGATGCTGGCGCGGTAGCGCGAATGCCGGTGCGGGCATGCGCCGGGCCCTAGCGAAGGTAGGCGAAATTCTGAGGGTAGGACGTTTGGTGAACCATTCGTCCTGCCCCGGGGATTTGTCCTACCTCGGCGAGGGGGGGTGGGGCCCGCGTCAGCGGTCGCGGTGGGCGCCGACCGAGGGCTGCACTGTGAAGATGCGCGGTGCGCGGAACCCGGATGCCGAGAACGCGGCGGTCACGGCATCCGTCACCGCGTCAAGCCGGTCGCGGGGGACGAGCGCGATCGCTGCGCCGCCGAAGCCTCCGCCGGTCATCCGTGCGCCGATCGCGCCACCCGACATGGCCGCCTCGACAGCCGTGTCCAGCTCGGGAACCGAGATCTCGAAGTCGTCGCGCATCGACGCGTGCGAGGCCAGCAGGAGTTCGCCGATGGCGCGCGGGCCGCTCTCGCGCAGGACGCGCACGGTCTCGAGCACGCGCGCGTTCTCGGTGACGACGTGACGCACCCGGCGGAGGGTCACCTCGTCCATGACGGATGCCGCCCGCTCGAGGTCGCCCGGGGCCAGATCGCGCAGCATCGCGACATCCATAGCCGCAGCACCCTGCTCGCAGGATGCCCGGCGCTCGCGGTACCCGCCCGTGGAGTGGGCATGGGTCACGAGGGTGTCGATCACGAGGACCTCCAGGTCCGCGGGTTCGAGACCCAGGGGCACGATCTCGGTGGCGAGCGTGCGGCAATCGAGAAAGACCGCGGCATCGGCTTCGCCGAGCATTGACGCGGTCTGGTCCATGATTCCCGTGGGCGCTCCCACCGCCTCGTTCTCGGCGGTACGGCCGACGCGCGTGAGGTCCTTCGCACTGAGCTCGGCGCCCCACAGCTCATTCAGGGCCACGGCGACGGCGCATTCGATGGCAGCGGATGACGAGAGCCCCGCGCCGACGGGCACCGATGACGCGATCGCAAGGTCGAGCCCGTGCGGCCGCGCCGTGTCGGGCGCCGCGTGCAGCAGCGCCCACGCGACGCCGAGCGGGTAGGTCGTCCACTCGGGCACCGAGGCCGGGGCGGGGCTCGCGAACAGAGCGTCGAGGTCCGCGATCTGCACGGATGCCTCGCTGTCCTCGAAGCTCGAGCTAACGCGCAGCACAGCGTCGGTGCGCGGCGCGACAGCGACAGCGGTGCGTGCATCGATGGCAAACGGCAACACGAAACCGTCGTTGTAGTCGGTGTGCTCGCCGATGAGGTTGACACGCCCGGGAGCAGACCAGACGCCGACGGGTTCGGCATCCGTCAGCTGACCGAGCAGAGTGAGGGCGGCGGCTCGGGGGTCTTCGGCGCTCACAGCTCCACCCCCTCGACGGCCTCGCGGAGGCGCGCTGCGGCATCCTCGGGCGGGATGTCGCCGATCCAGGCGCCCATCGCCGCTTCGGATCCGGCGAGGAACTTGAGCTTGTCGGCGGCTCGTCGAGGGGAGGTGATCTCGAGGTGCATCCGCACGGTGTCGCGAGCGACGCTCACCGGAGCCTGGTGCCAGGCAGCGATATAGGGAGTCGGTGTCTCGTAGAGAGCGTCGACCCCGCGCAGCAGGCGCAGGTACACGCAGGCGAGTTCGTCGCGTTCGGCATCCGTCGTTTCGGCGAAGTCGGGGACGTGGCGGTGAGGCATGAGGTGGATCTCGATCGGCCAGCGGGCGGCGAACGGGACGTAGGCGGTCCAGTATTCACCCGCGAGGATGACGCGGCCGCTCTCTCGCTCGAAGTCCAGCACGCGCTGCATCAGGTCGGGAGAGGTGCGCGAGATGTTCTCGACCAGCCGACGAGTACGCGGGGTGACGTACGGGTAGGCGTAAATCTGGCCGTGCGGGTGGGGGAGCGTGACCCCGATCGCCTCACCGCGGTTCTCGAAGGGAAACACCTGCTCGACGCCCGGGAGGGTGGACAGGGCTGCGGTGCGGTCGGCCCACGCTTCGATGACGGTGCGGGCGCGGGTGACCGACTGGGTTCCGAAGGATCCGGTGTGCTCGGGGCTGAAGCAAACCACCTCGCAGCGTCCCACCGAGGTACGCACGCTGCCGAGGCCCAGCGCCTCGAGGTCGTCGAGACCCCGGGGCGGGTTCGCAGCCTCAGGCGCATCGCCATGGGCTTCGGACAGGGCAGGACCGAAGGAGGGTGAGCGGTTCTCGAAGACCGCGACGTCGTAGCGTGAGGGGATCTCGGAGGGGTTGGTCGGTGTCTGCGGAGACAGCGGGTCGAGCTCGGCGGGGGGCAGGAAGGCGCGGTTCTGCCGCGCTGCCGCAATGGAGATCCAGTCGCCGGTCAGGATGTCCTGCCGCATCGTCGCCGTGGCGGGGCGCGGGTCGAGCGTTCGATGATCGATTCCGCGCTCAGCGCCGAGCGTCGTGTCGGGATCGTCGTAGTAGAAGAGCTCTCGCCCATCGGCCAGCGTGGTGTCGCGTCTGATGACACCGGCGCCGAGGGTTATCGGTTCCCGAAGCATGTTCACGATAACACGCTAACGCTCGGCCGTGATATCGTCAACATCGGAGGGCCCAATGACCCAGCATCGACGCGCATCCATGGCCGATGTCGCAGAACTGGCCGGCGTGTCGACGCAGACCGTGTCGCGGGTTGCCAACGGCAGCCCACGCGTCGACCCCGCGACGCGTGCGCGTGTCGAGGCGGCGATGGCCCAGGCCGGCTATCGAGTCCACCGGGCAGCCCGGGCGCTGCGCACCGGCCGCACCGGAGTCGTCGGGGCCGTCGTATCGACCCTCGCCACAGTCGGGAACTCCATGCTGCTTGAGGCCGTCGTCGACGAGGCATCCGCGCGCGGTTATGCCGTCGCCGTCGCGCGTATCGGCGAGGGCGGCCCGGCCGAGGCCTTCGAGCGGCTCCGTGATCAGGGCGTGGATGGGGCGATCGTCGTCAACGAGGCGTCAGCGCTTCTTCGTGAGAGCGAGCTGCCCACCGACCTGCGTCTGGCCGTGGTCGATTCACCACCCGACGATCGGTACGCGGGCGTGGAAACCGCCCACGCTGCAGGTTCGGCAGCCGCGACGGCGCACCTTCGCGAACTCGGGCACCGTGTCATCGCCCACATTGCCGGCCCAGAGTCGTCGTACGCCGCCGCCGAACGTGAGCGCGGGTGGCGTGAGACGCTCGTGGCTGCGGGTCTGAAGCCGGGCGCTCTGTTGCGCGGCGCGTGGGACTCGGCATCCGGCTACCGGGCGGGTCTGGAGCTTCTTGCAAACCTCGACGCCAGCGATCCCGTGACAGCGGTTGTCGTCGCGAACGATCAGATGGCGCTCGGCGTCCTGCGAGCGGCTTCCGAACTCGGCATCCTCGTACCCGAACAGCTGAGTGTCGTCGGGTTCGACGATGTCGCGGATGCCGCGAACTTCACCCCCGCGCTCACCACGGTGCGTCAGCGATTCGATCTGCTCGGTCAGCGTGCGGTGGCTGCGGTGCTCGACGGCGCAGAAGCCGGGTCCCGCGCGGTGATCGAGGCCCCGTTGGTCGTGCGCGGCAGCAGCGCTGCGCCCTTCGTGCAGCCTGCCTGACGCGCGTCGGCGCTCAGAGGGCGTTCTGGCGGGCTTCCCAGCCCGTGCGCACCATCTCGTCGATCGAGTAACGCATCTGCCAGTCGAGGTCGCGGGCGGCCAGCTCGCCGGTCGCGACGATCCGGTCGGGATCGCCGGGGCGGCGGGGTCCGACCTCGGGGGTGAAGGCGATCCCGGTCACCCGAGCCATGGCATCCATGATCTCTCGCACCGACAGACCGTTCTGGGAACCGAGGTTGTAGGCGGCCTCGATCGGCTCACCCGCGATCAGGCGCTGGGCTGCGGCGACGTGGGCGGCGGCGATATCGCCGACGTGCACGTAGTCGCGTACGTTCGTGCCGTCCGCGGTGTCGTAGTCATCGCCGTTGATGCGCGGAGTCTCGCCGGCGATGAGCTTCTCGAACACGATCGGGAAGAGGTTGTGGGGGCTCGTGTCGTACACGGTCGGGTCTGCCGAGCCCACGACGTTGAAGTAGCGGAGCGACGTGTGGCGCAGCGGAGCATCGGTGTCGGCGGTGGCTCGGGCTTGATCGGCGATGAGCCATTCGCCGATGAGCTTGGACTCGCCGTACGGGGAGGCTGGGCGCTTGGGCAGGTCCTCGACCACGAGCGGCACATCCGGGGTGCCGTACACCGCGGCGCTGGACGAGAACACGATCTTGGTCACCCCTGCCGCAGCCATCGCCTCGAGCACCACGCGGGTGCCCTCGACGTTCTGGTGGTAGGTGTGCAGCGGGCGGGTGACCGAGACTCCCGCGTACTTGTAGCCGGCGACGTGGATGACGCCCTCGATGTCGTGCTCGCGCAGCGTCTGCTCGACCAGCTCACGGTCCAGGATGGAGCCGCGCACGAAGGGCACTCCCTCCGGCACGAAACCGGCATGTCCACTGGAGAGGTCGTCGATCACGACGGGCGACAGGCCCGCGGCCGATAGGGCGCGGACGACGTGGGCACCGATGTATCCGGCACCGCCGGTGACAAGCCAGCTCATGCTTCCCATCCTGTCAGGTTCGCTCTCACTCCTCGGCGGGGCCGAGGAGTGAGGTGGTCGGTGAACCGCGCTGTCGCGGTGTCGGCAGCATCCAGCGTGAGGATCACCAGTTCGTTGCTGCCCGCGCGGGTCGCAGGCCCCGGCACGTAGAGCGGGTGCTCCTCATCTTTGTGCTGCTGCAACGACTGGTCACGACGAAGCGAGAGTGAGTCGGCTGGGTGGGCTCGTTCTGCGGCGGGTCCACCCAGCCCCTACGATGTGGGCATGCGGGACCTCTGGGCGAGCCTCTTTCGCCTCGACCCGCTGACCGTCCCGGCGCTTCCTCGAGCGCTGCGAGCTGCCCTGGCCCTCGGCCTCCCCATCGCCATTGCGGCGATGCTGGGCGTGCCGCACCTCGGATACAGTGCCGCGGTAGGCTCGTTCGCCGCCTTGTACGGCGGTGCGCTCCCGGCGCGAGAGCGCGCCAAGGCGGTGCCCTTCATCGCCGCCGGTCTCGTGGTGGCGGCAGCCCTCGGGGTCGGCGTGGGGTGGTCGCGTCCGCTCACGGTGATCGCCCTTGCGGGCGTCGCGATCCTCGCGGCCGCCCTCGTCTACGGCTTTTCGGTCGGACCACCCGGAGTCATGTTCTTCGTCCTGGTCTACGGCATGTTCGCCCACATCCGGGCGATCTCGACCGAGATCGTCGCTCTGCAGTCGCTCGGCGCGCTCGCCATCGGAAGCGTGCTGACGTATGTCATCGCGATCCTGCCGGTCTTCGAACGGCGACCTGATGCACCGACCCGTCAGCTGCGGGAGGTCCTTCCCCGCTCAGGATGGGATGACACGGCGCGGCTGCTGTTCGAGCGAACGGTCATCGTGGCGCTGGTGGGTTCTGCCGCTGGCCTGCTCGTCGATCCGGTCCGGGCATACTGGATCGTCGCCGCCGGGGTCACTGTCGTCGGGATCTCGGCGGCTCGCACGGCGATCGTCGGTCGCGGCATCCATCGCATGATCGGAACCGTCCTCGGCGCCGGCCTCTATCTGCTGCTCGTCCTCTTCCCGTGGCAGCCGCTGGGGATCGCGGTGCTGCTGGCGGTGCTGCAGTTCGGAATCGAGCTTGTCGTCGCGCGGAACTACGCGCTCGCGCTCGTGCTGATCACGCCCCTGGTGCTGGTCTTGACGGGGGCGGCAGCGGGAGAGTTCGGCTCGGTGGCGATCGCCGGCGAGCGCGTTGTCGACACGATCGTCGGGTCAGCGCTGGCGGTGGCCGTCAGCTTCGTGCCGCTTCGGGCGTTCCGCAGGGCGGCCTAGGAACCGAGGGCCGCAGACACGACGGCGCGCGCCTGCTCCTGCACCTCGCGCAGGTGCTCTTCGCCCTTGAGCGACTCGGCGTAGAGCTTGTAGACGTCTTCCGTGCCTGAGGGGCGCGCAGCAAACCACGCGCTCTCGGTCTGCACCTTGAGGCCGCCGATCGCAGCTCCGTTGCCGGGCGCGTGCGAGAGTTTCGCGGTGATCGGTTCGCCGGCGAGCTCGGTAGCGGTCACCGACTCGGGGGAGAGCTTCGCGAGCGTCGCCTTCTGGGCGGGAGTGGCCGGCGCATCAACCCGCTGGTAGGCGGAGGAACCGAACTGTGCCTCGAGCTCGGCGTACCGCTGCGACGGGGTCTTGCCGGTGACGGCGAGGATCTCGGCTGCGAGCAGGCACAGCAGGATGCCGTCCTTATCGGTGGTCCACACCGACCCGTCCTTCCGCAGGAACGACGCACCAGCTGACTCTTCACCGCCGAACGCGACCGATCCGTCGAGCAGGCCCGGCACGAACCACTTGAACCCGACCGGCACTTCGTAGAGGTCGCGGCCCAAGGCGGCGACGACACGGTCGATGATCATTGACGAAACGAGGGTCTTGCCGACTGCGGCATCTCCGGGCCAGCCGTCACGGTGCGAGAAAAGATAGTCGATCGCGACGGCAAGGTAGTGGTTGGGGTTCATGAGTCCGGCATCCGGGGTCACGACGCCGTGCCTGTCGGCGTCGGCGTCGTTGCCGGTGAGGATGTCGAACTCGTGGCGCTTCGCCACCAGCGAGGCCATGGCGGACGGGGAGGACGGATCCATGCGGATCTTCTCGTCCCAGTCCAGCGTCATGAAACGCCACGTCGGGTCGACATCGGGGTTCACGACGGTGAGGTCCAGGCCGTAGACCTCGGCGATCAGCGCCCAGTACTCGACTGACGCTCCGCCCAGCGGGTCCGCCCCGATCCGCACGCCAGCGCGGGCGATCGCGCTGACATCGATGATGTTCTCGAGGTCTCGCACGTAGACGTCGCGGAAGTCGTAGGAGCCGATGCGCTCGCCGTCCATGTCGGCAAAGCGCACCCGCTTCACGCCCTCGAGCCCCGCGGCGATGAGCTCGTTGGCGCGGTTCGCGATCCACCCCGTCGCGTCTGTGTCGGCGGGACCGCCGTGCGGCGGGTTGTACTTGAACCCGCCGTCGCGGGGCGGGTTGTGGGACGGGGTCACGACGATGCCGTCGGCGCGCGTCGGGTCGTCGGTGGCCTTGCCGCGGTTGTAGGTGAGGATCGCGTGGCTGAGCGCCGGGGTCGGCACCCAGGAGTCGCGCGAGTCCACGCGCACGCCGACGCCGTTGGCCACCAGTACCTCGATGGCACTGCGCTCGGCGGGGCGGGACAGGCCGTGCGTGTCGCGGCCCAGGAACAGGGGCCCGGCGATGCCGTTCGCCGTCCGGTAGTCCACGATCGCCTGCGTCGTGGCCAGGATGTGGACCTCGTTGAAGCTCGTCGACAGCGATGAACCGCGGTGGCCGCTGGTGCCGAACGCGACCCGCTGCTCGGGTACGGCAGGGTCGGGGACGCGTTCGTAGTAGGCGGCGATCAGTTCGTCGATGTCGATGAGGTCGGATTCTTCGGCTGGCAGACCTGCGCGGCTCATGAACACAGTCTGTCATCCGTGCGGGCGCACGCAATGCCCCCAGGTGTGGGGGCGGCCAGCGCGCAGCAGAGCCGCAGGTCTAGGCTGGGTTGCCGTGAGCGACGAGCCCGAAGCTACCCGCCGGACCTACAGTTACCTCGGACCCGCGGGGACCTTCACCGAAGCAGCCCTGGCTCAGGTGCCAGAAGCTCGGGGCCAGATCTGGCGCCCGGTCCGAAACGTCGGCGAGGCGCTCGCCGATGTCGTCGAGGGCCGGTCGGATGCCGCGATGATCGCCATCGAGAACTCGGTTGACGGCGGCGTATCGACGGCGCAAGACGCCCTCGCGACGATGCCCGGGCTGCGGATCGTCGGCGAGTACCTCGTTCCGGTTGAGTTCGTGCTGGTCGGGCGGCCCGGCACGCGGCTTGAGGATGTGTCGCTTGTGGCTGCGCATCCCGTTGCCTACGCCCAGTGCCTGCGGTGGCTCACGGCTACCCTGCCCGCCCATGCGCACATCCCGGCAGCGTCGAACGTCGCCAGCGCTGTCGGGCTGATCGACGGTACGTCGGATGCGGATGCCGCAATCGCCGCTCCCGGCATCCTGGAACACCTCGAGGTCGAGCTGCTTGCCGAGGGTATCGGCGACAATGCCGAGGCCGTCACGCGGTTCGTGCTGGTCAGCCGGACCGTCGCGCCGCCCGAACCGACCGGCGCCGACAAGACCTCGCTGATCGCCGAGCTGCCCGATGACCACCCCGGTGCGCTGCTGGAGATGCTCGAGCAGTTTGCGACGCGCGGGATCAACCTGAGCCTGCTTGCCTCCCGGCCCATCGGAGATGCGCTGGGTCGCTATCGATTCGTCATCGACGCCGACGGGCACATCATGGATGAGCGCATGGCCGATGCCCTCCTGGGACTGCGACGTTTCAGTCCCAAGGTGATCTTCCTCGGCTCCTACCCCCGCGCTGACCACGCGATCATCCGTTACCCCGACCGGTACTCCGATGACGTGTTCGTCGAGGCCCGCGACTGGTTGCGCGGGCTGCTCTCGGGCGAACCCGACCGCTGAGGCCCGCGATGGACATCCTGGTGAGTGTCGCGGCGCGGGTCGCGGTCATCCTGCTGCTGGTGCTCGTCGGGTTTCAGGTAGCGCTCGCAGTGGGGGTGCCGTGGGGCAAGGCGGCCTACGGTGGCGCATCGGCGACGCTCGAGCCACGGCTTCGTATCGCCAGCGGCATAGCGGCGGTGGTCTGGGCACTCGTCGCGTGGTTCTTCCTGTCCCTTGGAATCCCCGCTCTCGCGGGGCCGGTGCCTGACTCGTGGAACATCGTTGTGCTGTGGGTGCTCGTGGGGCTGTTTGCGATCGCGACCGCGATGAACGGAATCTCACGGAGTCGCATCGAACGTGCGATCTGGATGCCCGTTTCTGCCGTGCTCCTGGTGTGCGCGTTGGTGATCGTCTTTCGCATCATCGGCGCCTCGACCATGGCCGGTTAGTCAGCGCGCGTTCTTGACCGTCTCGTAGGCGGCCAGCGCCGCGTCACGTGTGGCCTTGAGGTCGACGATCGGCTCGGGCGCATCCTCACCGGCGTGCTCGGGAGCCCACCGGCCCACGTAGGCTCCGTCGGGATCGAACTTGGCGGCCTGCAGCTCCGGGTTGAAGATGCGGAAGTAGGGTGCGGCGTCGGCGCCGGAGCCGGCCACCCACTGCCAGCCGAACGGGTTGGATGCGGCATCCGCATCCACGAGGGTGTCCCAGAACCACTGCTCGCCCTTACGCCAGTCGATCATGAGGTTCTTGGTGAGGAAGGATGCCGTCACCATCCGGACGCGGTTGTGCATCGTTCCGGTGTGCCAGAGCTCGCGCATCCCGGCATCCACGAGCGCGACACCGGTGCGCCCGCGCTGCCAGGCCTCCAGTCGGGCCGGGTTCAGCCGCGGCCAGGGGAACGCGTCGAACTCGGAGCGCCAGTTCTTGGTCGCAAGGTCGGGGAAGTGGAAGAGGACGTGCCAGGCGAACTCGCGCCAACCGACTTCGGCGAGGAACTTCTGTGCCGCGTTCGCGTGAGGGCCCCCTGCGTGGCGCGCCCGTGTCTGATGCCAGATCTCGTGCGGGCTGATCTCTCCCCACCGGAGGTGCGGGGACAGGCGCGAGGTCACTGCACGGTCGGGCCGGTCGCGCTCTGTCGCATAGTCAGGCAGGTCGTCGGTCAGGAACGCCTCGAGTCGGGTATGAGCTGAGGCCTCGCCGGGTTCCCAGGTCTCGCGAAAGCCCATGGCCCAGTCGGGGTCGGTGGGCAAGAGCTGCCAGTCGGTCACGTCGTCGCTGTCGACGGCGGGCCGGGCGCCGCGTGCCCCCGTGGGGGCGGGAAGCGGCTCGCGTGGTTCGGGAAGGGCCAGGCACGCCTTCCAGAACGGGGTGAAGACACCGTACGGTGTGCCCGACCCAGTGCGGACTGTCCACGGTTCGAACAGCAGGTTCGCGCCGAACGAGTGGACATCGAGCCCGGCATCCCGCAACTCAGACGTGAGCTGGGCGTCGATGTCGCGCTCGGCAAGGCCGTAGCGCCGGTTCCAGTAGAGCGCGTCGGCGCCAGTCTCGATGACGAGCGCGCGGATCACGTCGACCGCAGCGCCGCGCCGCAGAATGAGAGTGATACCGAGGTCGTTCAAGTCCCGCGAGAGGGATGTCAGGCTGTGGTGGAGCCACCAGCGGCTGGCCGCCCCGAGAGGACGGATGCCGGGGGAGTGCTCGTCGAGAACGAAGACCGCGACGATCGGCTCGCCCCGCTGCACGGCTTCGTGAAGTGCGGGGTTGTCAGCGATTCGCAGGTCGTCTCGAAACCAGACGATCGTGCTGGGGGTCACCCTGGGATGCTATCTGCGCGTGAGGACCGTGGGGCCGATACGACAGTATCCGGTGGGACTGCTAGGCCGCCGGTGCGAGCAGTTCGAGGGTGCGAAGGCGGGAGGGTGCGGCATCCATCGCGTCGCTGTCGTGAGCGGCCGCGACCGGCGAGATCATGACCTCGTCTACCTGCCACCGCGTTGCGAACTCCCGCAGTCGCTCGGCCACGGCGTCCGGCGTGCCGATGAACCAGCGCTCTGCTGCCCACGATTCCAGAGGCGCCGCCAGGCGGTCGGCTGCCTCGGCGGCGTACGCCTGTTCCACGGTTTCGAGTGCTGTCAGGGGCCGCCCTCCGCGAAGCCGCGCCATCATGCGAAGCTGCGGCAGAGCGAGAGCTCGGGCTTCGGCATCCGTGTCGGCGACGACGACGTTTGCCGTGAGGAATGTCCTGGGGATCTCGCCTTCGCTGGCCGGGCGGAACTGCGAGCGGTACAGGTCGAGGGCCCGTTCGAGACCGTCTCCGGAGAAGTGGTTGGCGAAGACGTAGGGAAGGCCCATGGATGCCGCGAGCTGCGCCGAGTAGTCGCTGGAGCCGAGCAGCCAGACTTCTGGTGCGGCGGTTGCCGCGGGGGTCGCGCGGACGGCGTACTCCTGACCGGAGGTGAAGCGGAGGCTCGCGCCTTCGGGCGACGACAGCGCGAGGATGTCGCGGATGTTGTCGGGAAAGCGGTCGACGTCGCTCGTGGTTCCGGACTGTCGCAGGAGTTGCGTGATGACGGGGTCGCTTCCGGGTGCGCGGCCGATGCCGAGGTCGATGCGGCCAGGGGCGATGGCTTCGAGCGCTGCGAACTGTTCAGCGACGACGAGCGGCGAATGGTTCGGGAGCATGACACCTCCCGAGCCGAGGCGGATGCGGGAGGTGCGCGCCGCTGCTGCCGCGACCAGGACCGGCGGTGTGGTGGAGGCGACGGCCGGCATGTTGTGGTGCTCGGCGAACCAGTAGCGCCGGTACCCGAGCCGGTCGGCTGCATCGGCAGTGGCGAGGGAAGCGGTGACCGCCTGGGCGCTGGTCTGCGCGGTGCGGACCGGGACGAGGTCGAGAACGGAGAGGGCAAGCGGTGCAGCAGACATCGTTCCATGCAACGCCGGACGGCTTGATCCCATTCCGATGCGTCAGAAAGGTGCTGGTCCGCCGGGGTCGTCTGGTGTGAAGTGCACGGAGACGGGCGGCGGATGGTCTGTGTAGATCCGGCCGGCCGGCGAGGTGAACTGGAGAATACCGCCCTCGAGTTGCTGCACCTGCCAGGCCGTGAACTGCTTCATCGAATGATGTCGTTGACAGAAATGGCAGAGATTCCCGTGCTCGGTCTTGCCGCCCCTGGCGTATTCGTCGTTGTGGTCGACCTCGCAGCGGATGGCGGGGATGCGGCATCCGAGTGTCCGACAGTGTCGGTCCCGGGCTCGAAGCCAGCGGTCGAGCGCCGCAGGCCTCGCATACCCGTCGGCCGCGAGCACCGATCCGCTGACCGGATGGGTGACCAGCCGCTCCCACCAGGTCGCGCCGGCGGCGAGCTCTCGCGCCGTCTCAGGATCGATGGGGGAGTGTCCGACGAGGTCGGCGGGTCCGGCGGTTTCGGTACCGGCCAGGGCGAGCGCGGGAACGACGACCTGTACCTTGGCGCGGATCGCGCCGAGCGGGCCCGGCCCGTCCCCGGCGGCAGGGTCGACAATGGGTGAACCAGCGAGCAGCAGCTGTGCGAACAGGTCGGCCCGGATCTGATCCATCGTGCGGGTATCGCCGGTGAAGACGTTTCCCTGCACGTCGGGCCCGGCCTCGGTGGTATCCGCGCTCGGTCGCGAATCGATGACGGCGCGCCCCATCTGGGTCAGTCGGTCGTCGATGCCGACAGCGATCACCGTCGGCACGGGCGCGCACACCTCGCTCATTCCGTCTGACAACGGCCTGATTCGCACGGCGCGCCCCTCGCGCGCTTCCCGGTGCCGCTCCTGCGGGGTGCGAGGGTGCATGCGCTCGGCGAGGATCATGACAGCGGCGCGGACCCGGTTCGCCGAGTCGGTCAGGCATCGTTCGGTGGCCAGCCGGTCGAACTCCGAGCGTACGTCGGCGGGAAGTGGGGTGCCGGCCTCGACGACGAGACTGACGTGCTGACGAGTGATGGCAGCGCTCTCGCGTGCCGCGAGCAGAGTGGGGTAGTCCTCGACGAGCTGGATTGCGTCGTTGATCTGGCGCTGCATCGACCTGTCGCTTACGCGCGACGCCGCACCCAGCTCGAGCGCGATCGACCGCAGCGCCATGTCGTGGGCGCGCACCCTGGCCGCCTGGCTCATCGCCTGCTTCCGCGCCAGTTGGCCGGCGCGAGCGAGGACTCGTACCCGAGCTACCTCTTCGCGAGCTGCCCGAACCTCGACGTCTTCGAAGTCGGCGACGATCTGGCACAGGGCGCCGAGGTCGGCATCCGTGTATCCGATCACCGGTCCGATCGGCCGGTCACCGTTCCCAACATTCGAAGACATGTTCTAATGATGACAGGGGCCTCCGACAGTGAATCAGTCGCGCGGACCGTTCTCGACCAGCGACAGAAACCCGGGTCTCACGCTCCACTGATGTCGTGACCGGCGGGGATCGCGATGACGAGACCCTGCTGCTCGATACGGCATTCGATCCGCACCGCCTCGCCGAACTCGTCACCGTCGAGCTGCACGGGCTGGGCTGCTTCCGGCATGATCTCGACTGTCGTCCCGCGGGAGTAAACGATGGCGTTGTCAGCAGTCCGCAACTTCAGGAATGCCCGGCTGCGATGGAAGTGACGGCGAAGGAAACCGTTGATCCATGCGACCCTGCGCCACACGAAGAACCAGCCGAAGAAGCCCTTGGGCTGGATGACCGCGACATCCAGCTGTCCATCGGCGACCGACGCTTCGGGGATGAGCGACAGGCCGGCGGGGAGCGACCCGCAGTTGGCGAACAGCACGCTCTGCACGCGGGCGGTGCGCATCCGCTGTCCCGAGACTTCGTACAGGATGCGGAACGGCTTAGCGCTCCACAGGGAGCGAGCTGCTCCGTCGACGTAGGCGATCCAGCCGAGGCGCTTCTTGAGGTCGCTGTTCGTGTTGGCGATCATCGCCGCATCCATGCCCATGCCGCCCATCACGACGAAGGCGTGCTCCTCGCTGGACCCATCGGCGCGTCGGATCTGGGCGATCCCGACGTCGATCGTCTCGTGATCGCCCGAGAAGGTGGCCGTCACCATCGCGTCGGGCGGCGAGAGCGGTAGTTGCAAGTTGCGCGCGAGGAGGTTGCCGGTTCCCGACGGGACGATCGTCAGCGGCACGCCGGTTCCGGTGAGCGCCTCGGCCACCGCCCGAACGGTGCCATCGCCGCCGGCGACGAGCACGGCATCCGCACCGGCGTCCAGCGCCTCTCTCGTCGCGAGCTGGCCGAGATCATCGACTGTCGTCTCGAAGAACAGGGGGCTTCCCCAGCCCGCGGCGGCTGACTCGCGCTCGACAGACGCGCGGATGGCATCCTGATCGACCTTGATCGGGTTATAGACGAGAGCTGCCCGCTTGGCGTCCCCCGGCTGTGCCTCATGCCCGGCGGAATCCACCGGCGAATCGGTGCCGGGATCGTTGGTCGGCGCGGCTTCCTCGTTGGATGCGGAAGCGTGCGTCATGCACACACGATAACCCTCCCAGCCGGAGGAGCCGGTTCCGGGCGCTGTGACAGACTTATCGGGTGATCGATCCCGTGCTGCTTCGTGAAAATCCCGAGCTGGTCAAGCGCTCGCAGGAAGCTCGCGGGCACTCGTCCGAGACGGTGGATGCCGCTCTCGACGCAGACCGCGAGCGTCGTGCCGCGATTACGGCCTTTGAGGAGCTGCGTGCCGCGCAGAACGCCCACGGCAAGCGGGTCGCGCAGGCGCCGAAGGATGAGAAGGCTGCGCTGGTGGCCGAAGCCAAGGAGCTGAGCGAGCAGGTCAAGCAGGCCCAACAGCGGGTGACTGTCGCCGAAGAGGCTGCCGATGCAGCACTGTCGCGCATCGAGAACATCGTCATCGAGGGGGTGCCGGCCGGTGGCGAGGCCGACTTCGTGACGCTCCGCACGCATGGCGAGCCGCGCAGATTCGACTTCACCCCGCGCGACCACCTCGAGATCGGCGAGATCCTCGGCGCCATCGACATGGAGCGCGGCACGAAGGTGTCGGGCAGCCGCTTCTACTTCCTCACCGGGATCGGTGCGCGCCTCGAGCTGGCGATCATGAACCTCGCCCTCGACCGCGCCCTGCAGGCGGGGTTCATTCCCGTCATCCCGCCGACCCTCGTCCGCCCCGAGGTGATGCGCGGCACCGGATTCCTCGGCGAGCACGCCGACGAGATCTACCATCTCGAGGAGGACGACCTCTTCCTCGTCGGTACCAGCGAAGTTCCGCTCGCCGGCTACCACATGGACGAGATCATCGACTTCGCGAAGGGCCCCAAACGCTACGCCGGCTGGTCGACGTGCTACCGGCGCGAGGCGGGTTCGTACGGCAAGGACACCCGCGGCATCATCCGGGTCCACCAGTTCAACAAGCTCGAGATGTTCGTCTACACGAGCCTCGAGGATGCCGAAGCCGAGCACCTCCGCCTCGTCGAGATGCAGGAGCGGATGCTGCAAGACCTCGGCCTCGCGTACCGGGTCATCGACGTGGCCGCCGGTGACCTCGGGTCGAGTGCCGCTCGCAAGTACGACGTCGAGGCGTGGGTCCCCACCCAGGATGCGTACCGGGAGCTCACCAGCACGAGCAACTGCACGACGTTCCAGGCGCGTCGGCTCGACATCCGCCACCGCCCCGACGGTGGCAAGACCCAGCACGTCGCAACGCTCAACGGGACGCTCGCGACCACGCGCTGGATCGTCGCGCTGCTCGAGACTCACCAGCGCGAGGATGGGTCCGTTGCGGTGCCCGAGGTGCTGCGCCCGTACCTCGGCGGGCTGGAGATTCTGGAGCCGGTCGCGTGACGGATGCCGCGGTGCCGCACACCGGTGAGGTCGAGGCCGTTCCCGAAACGGATGCCGCCGCGATCGTCGAGGAGCTCGCTGAAGAGACCGAGCGCCACCCGCGGAGCACGCCGAGACTGCTGATCGCCCTGGATATCGATGGCACGGTGCTGCTTGAGGACGAAACCCTCAGCCCCGGCGTCGTCGAGGCCGTGGAGCACGCTCGCCGCGCCGGGCACGAGGTCATGCTCGCGACCGGTCGCTCGTGGGCGAGCACGCGCGGAGTCGTGCGCGTCCTGGAGATCGAACCCGACTACGTCGTGTGCTCGAACGGTACCGTCATCCTCAAGAAGATCGAGGGTGACGAGGTGCGCTACGAGCAGGCGCACACCGAGACCTTCGACGCGACCGAGGTCGTCACGCTGCTGCGCGAGCACCTGCCCGACGCGAAGTACATGGTCGAACTCGAAGACGGCAGCCGCCTCTATACCGAGGAACTCGACGACTGGAACCTGCTCGGCGCGCGCCGCGTCGCGTTCGACGAACTCACGCGCGAGCCGGTCTGCCGCGTCGTTGTCGTGTCGCCCGATCACGCCGAGGGAGACTTCGTCGACCTCGTCGCACAGGTGGGCCTGAACGAAGTCTCGTACGCGATCGGCTGGACCGCCTGGCTCGACATCGCCCCGCCGGGTATCGACAAGTCGACGGCGCTGGAGAGGGTGCGCGACTGGCTCGGCTTCGACCCGCACGACGTGCTCGTGATCGGTGACGGCCGCAACGACGTGGGTATGTTCGCCTGGGCGCTCGAAAACGGCGGTCGTGCCATCGCGATGGCGCAGGGTCCGCAGGAAGTGCTCGACGCTGCGGGCGAGATCACGTCATCCGTTCACGAGGGTGGTGTGGCAGCGATCCTTCGCTCCCTCTGACCCTCACGGCGAGAACCTCGCCGGAGTGGTCGGATAGAGTGGACGCCGTTCGATCGATGCCGCGCGCGGTGTCATCGGGAGGGTTGTCCGAGCGGCCGATGGACCTGGTCTTGAAAACCAGTGGGCAGCAATGTCCCGTGGGTTCGAATCCCACACCCTCCGCCATCGGAAGAGGCGTCGCCCGAAGGGCGGCGCCTCTTCCGATTCCCAGGCGCTGCGGGTTCGAACAGGACGCCGGCAGAGAAGTGGGCTCGTCTTGTCGCATCCTGCGCCTATGGCGACAATATGCGCCAGTCTTTGCCTCGGATGCCGACGATTCGCGCCCCCTTTTGCCAGGCGCGCGACGCGGGTGGCGGGAGGGGTTCAGCCGATCTTCGTCAGGGAGATGTTCGTCGAGCCTTCGGGGCTGGCGAACAGGCTCGCGCAGTTCGCGTCAACCGTCACCTGGGTGTCGTTCGCGCCCGGCGTGTGACGCAGCTGCAGCGGACCGAGCGGGCCCTCGGGTAACTGCACCGTGTACGACACGGTGCGGGACTCGCCCATCGGTAGCAGCAGGGTGCGGCTCAGCCCTTCGTTCCCGTGGTCGACACCCGAGCGGTCACGGAAGTACGAGTCCTGGTAGTCGCCGCGCTTGGGATCGGTCGACAGGATCTCGCCACCGGGCGGTGCGAAGAAGAGGACATCGAGCATCATCGTGCGGGGATCGATACCGCGATTCACGTTACGAAGCCCCAGCGTGTACTCGCTCTTGATGTCTTTGGTGATGCTGTTGTGGAGGTTCATCGACACGGTGATGGTGCGTTCGTCGACGTTGCAGGTGGCGTGCTGGTCGTAGGTCAGGTGATAGTTCAGCTTGCCGATCGAGTAGTCGTTGAAGTAGATGCCGAGTTGGGTGGCATCCGCGTTGTCTTCCCGCAGCGACGCGTCGAGGCCGTACTCGGTCGCGAAAGCTTCGAGGCCGGGGTCGTCGAACCACATCTGGACGCGGCCTTCGCCGGCGCTGCGCACTAACTGATCCCACATGGCGCCGAACTCCCAGTTGCCGCTGGTGAGTGCGCTGAACATTTTCGATGTCACCTCATTGAAGTAGGCATCCATCGCTGCGTTGTCGGCGCCGAACCGTTCGTACGGTTCGCTCATGAGCAGCGACGCCGTGTTCTCGGCCGTGACCTGCTCGCCCGAATCGAGGGTGAGGGGTCCGGTCGCCTCGATGAGGTGGGCCAGCACGATCGGGTCGATGGAGATCGCACCATCGAACTCGGGCAGGTCTTCCCACTCGCGGGTCGCCTGGAAGAGCTCAACGGCGCGCGGGAACTCAGGCGTCATCGTGAAGTTCGATGACCAGTTCACGAGCTCGCGGGGGTAGAGAGACTTGACGTCGCGGGGGAGCGTGATCAGCGAACCGTTGACGGTGTCGAACCCGAGCGAGGGAAGCCGCGAGTACATCAGGTCGACGCCGTTGTCTTGACCCACGAGCTCGGCTTGCCCGTTGTCCACCTTCAGAATCAGCCAGTGGGCGACGCCGCCGCCGGTCGCACGAATCTCAGCCGGGGTCTGGATCATGACCTGGTAAAGCATCGGTCCATTGGCCCCCGCGGCCTGCAGGAGTGCGGGAAGGTTCTCCTGCGCGACCTTGAGGAGCGGGATCGCCTGGTCGAGCAGCCCGACCATCTCGTCCATCGGCTCGTAGACGGCGGGCAAGACGTCGGTGCGGTCCATGTTCGCCGCGATGGCCGAGGCATCCTCGAACGAGGAAATGATCGTCGGAAGTACCGTCTCGGCCTCGAGGAACGGTTGCAGGTTGATCCCGAGGCTGCCCTCGGCGCGCTGCTCGTCGACGTTCGCAGCCGACACCATGTTGACGACGGGTGGGATCGATTCGCTCGCGATCGTGTTCACGGCTTCGGCGACCGTGCGCACCGCGAGAACGTTGTTACCGATGCGGGGGAGCGTGGATGCCAGATCCCAGAGCGGACCGTTCGCGGTCTCGGACGCGCGCTGGGTGCGAGCGACGATCTCATCGCCGGCCTGCTCGAGGGTGGCGGTGTTACCCGAAACAGCGGCCTCGGCAAGCCCGCCCAGCTGTGACTTGACGGTTTCGAGGTCATCGCGCACCTCGAGCACCTGGAGTGCGAAGACGCCTCCCAGAATGACGGTGCCGACCAGGATCAGGCCGAGGGGGCTCAGGGCGATCCAGAACGTCCGCCATCCGCGCCGTCTGCGTGACGCTCCCGACTCGGGTGCGGCGTGCCGGGCGAGCGGCCGCGCCGGGGAGCGCCGTGTCCGTGTCTCACGCCGGGTCGTTGGCGGTTTCGGGACGACGGATGGCGCACTCGACCGGGTCCGCCGGGTGATGGCCTGCGAATCTGACGAATGGCCCGCGCTCAGGGCGGGCTGATCGTTCGGGGAGGGCTCGCCTGCCGGGACGGAATCGGCCTGCCGGTCGCCGTCAACGGTGGTCACGGCGCTGATGTTACCGGTCGCGTGTTGCGAAAAACCGAGCGCGGGCCGTGAAAGCCCGAACGGATGCTGAACATCGCATATGCGTCTGTGGAGTCGCGGTCAGCGACCGCACAGTGCATGTCCAGCGGCCATGGCATAACCTACCCTTCTTAAGGCATCCGTTCTTCGGCTATGCCAACACCCGAGGTCTTCGAGGTCAACGACGTGTGACCGACAGGGGTCGTGCGCAGCCGGAGTCGAGCCACGCGTCGCACCCCTGTGAGCGAGGCGGGTTGCGAGGGTCGTCGGGAAGGAACTTTGTGAGCAGGACAGCACCGCAGCGCGGCCGCCAGACGGTGGCCCGTCATGGGGCGCTGAGGTCGCCGCATCCGTTCTCCGTCTTCATGAAGGCGCTCGGGATCGTCGTTGCCGTCGGGCTCGTCTCGGGCACCGGAGTAGCCGCGTATGCCGTCTACGACCTGGCAGCCAGCTATGTCACCGAAAACACGGTCGAACTCGAAGATCAGGTCGTCGTTCCGCCCGACATCGGTGCGATCGAGGGTGGCGTCAACCTGTTCGTTGCTGGCACCGACGCGTGTGAGCCCGAGTTCTCGGCGATCTTCGGCGACCGGTGTTCTGGTTCCGACTCGGAGGGTGAGCTGAACGACGTCAACATGCTCGTGCACATCTCGGATGCGCCGCGCCGTGTGACCGTCATCTCGTTCCCGCGCGACCTGATGCTCCCCATCCCCTCGTGTGACCGCGGTGATGGCTCGACGTCCTCGGCGATGAGCAAGCAGCCTCTGAACTCCGCGTTCTATGCGGGCGGCGGGTCCGAGGGCGGCGGGTTGTCCTGCGTCGTCAAGACCATCTCGCAGTTGAGCGGTCAGAGCATCCCGTTCGCCGCGAAGGTCACGTGGGGCGGCGTCATCAACATCACCGATGCAATCGGCGGGGTCGATGTCTGCGTCCAGGGCGGGATCAGCGATCCGCTCGCCGGTCTCTACCTTCCCGACGGGATCTCCACAGTGTCGGGAACGCAGGCGCTCGCCTTCCTGCGCACCCGCAAGGGTGTTGGTGACGGCTCGGACCTCGGCCGGATCAGCAACCAGCAGCAGTACATGTCGAGCCTGGCGAAGAAGCTCGTGAGCGAGAACGTGCTGTCTGACCCGACGACGCTCTACCGGCTCGCGACGGTTGCCATCGACAACATCACCAAGAGCTCGAGCCTGACCAACCCGCTGACGCTCGTGCAGATCGCGCTCGCGATCAAGGACGTTCCCTTCTCAGACATCGTCTTCGTTCAGTACCCCGTCAACGGCGACCCCGACGACCCGAACAAGGTCGTTCCGAACTACGCCGCCGCCGACCAGCTCTGGGCGGCTCTTGAGGCGAACGCGCCGATCGAGCTCACCGGCCAGGCGGGTATGAACGGAAGTGTCGTCGATGTGACTCCGACCGAGGAGCCGGCTCCCGAGGCCACCACCGACCCGAGTGCGACAGCCGCGCCTACCGATGCTCCTGCGCAGGAAGCCGTGGTTCTTCCGAACTCGATCACCGGCTCAACCGCAGCACAGAGCACCTGCTCGGTCGGAAACCTCGGCTGACGGCATCCATTCGTCGCGGCGGACCGCAGCGGTTAGTATTGACGAGGTCATCCGCCCGATTCGGTCACGGATGCCTGGAGACGTCGCATAGTCAGGCCTAGTGCACCACCCTGCTAAGGTGGAGTCCCCTTACGGGGACCGAGGGTTCAAATCCCTCCGTCTCCGCCAAAGGCCCAGTAAGAGAGTCCGTTTCGTGCGGTTCGCCCGGAGGCGTCGAGGTGAGATTCCGAGGCTCCGACCGCGCTGGGTGACCCCCATCGACGCCGAAGCTCTCGAGGCCGGCCCGTTCCGTGTGTTGCGCGATGTGCGTTGATCTTCAACCGCATGATCGCCGCTGTGCTTGCGGGGTGAGTCGCTGGCGGTCGGGCAGAGGGCACGTTCGGCATCGACGTTGTGACTGATGCCTACGATCGGTTGTCAGCCTCGGTGGAGGAGCACCCGGATCGGGTCGAACTTCTCGCCGGGCACGTAGTACCCGCCGAACATCTCGCTGCCGATCTGGGTCAAGGTGACGTCGGTGAACTCCAACTCGTGTTCGACCTCGCGCGCAGCCCCGAGCGAGAACGCCGGAACGGCAGGGCCGTCGTCTGGGCTCATCTCGAGCACCCAGCTGCCCGACGCTTCCCTGCGCAGCCGGAGCGAGGCGAACGTCGTGATCGGGGCCCCGTGGTGGGCGAACAGGGCGATCGATCCGTCGAAGGCGTAGGAGCCGTCACCGACGCCTCCCTCCGAGAGGGGGAAAAAGAAGCAGCCGTTCTCTGATGTGATCCCCTCCGCCCGGATGCCCCCGCCCGGTGCGCTGGTGACATAGAGGAGAAGGCTGAGCTTGATGCTCCACTCGAGATGTCCGTTCATGATCGCGCCCGTGTTCACTTTCATCCGCCTCGGGAAAGCGCCCACCACAATCTTGACAAGGCAGGCTGTCAGACAGCAAGCTAGCAGAAACGGCGACGGTGGCGTGGTATCTCGCTCCACTCCGAGCCGCCTGGTCAGGGCTGTGTTTAAAGGAGCATCACGGAATGAGATTCAAGGACTCCGTCGCATTCGTCACGGGTGCCGCGTCGGGAATGGGGCTGGCCACGGCTCGCGCGCTCGCCGATGAGGGAGCGATCGTCTACGGGGCGGACATCTCCGGGGAGGCGCTGCAGCGCGAGTTTGCGCAGATCCCCGGTGCGAAGACGGTCCCCCTCGATATCGCCGACAGTGCAGCGGTGACAGCGGCATTCGCGGAGATCGGCGAGACGCACGGCTCACTCCGTGTGCTCGTCAACGCGGCCGGCGTGAACGCCCCCAACCGGGCAGCTCTGGAGACGTTGAATGCCGAGAACGAACTCAGCTTCACCGCGATGAAGGAGGGCCGCCGGCACAATCCGGTGTTCATCGAGAACACGAGCGACGAGGACTTCGACCGCGTGATGCGGATAAACCTCTACGGCATGTTCCACACCATTCGTGCCGCCGTCCCGCTCCTGAAGGCCGGGGGCAAAGGCTCGATCGTTAACTTCTCGTCGGCGGCCGCGGTAACCGGCGTCGTCATGCCTCCGTACTACCCGGCATCCAAGGCCGCCGTGCTCGGACTCACCCGTGAGGCGGCGGCGGAGCTCGCCCCGTTCGGCATCACGGTCAACTCGCTGGCGCCCGGGGCGGTCGATACCCCGTTGTTCCGCCAGAGCGACCCGGAGTTCATCGACTTCCTCATCGGCATGCAGCCGATCCGCCGCACCGCCACTCCGGAGGAGATCGCGCAGACCGTCCTGTTCCTTGCGAGTGACGAGGGCTCGTACTACACGGGGCAGACGTTCTCGCCCTCCGGTGGGCTGGTGATGAGCTGATGGGCGCCTCCAAGACAGACGTCGTCACGCGCACCGACATCGACGGGGCCGCGCTCGAGCGGCTCGTCGCCGAGATCGAGTCGGACATCGAAAGGCGTGCCTACGACGGCGTGCATGTGATCCTCGCCCGCGGCGGGGAGAAGGTTCTCGACCACGTGACCGGCTTCGCGGAGCGCGCTACCGGGCGCGCGCTCGCCGCCGACGACGTGTACCGAGTGCTGTCGCTGACGAAGGCCTTCACGAACGTGATGGCGCTGCGCGCGATCACGGAGGGCAAGCTCGCGCTGTCCACACGCGTCGTCGACCTGATCCCCGAGTTCTTCGGGACGGACCGGTTCCGGATGCTGCGCAAGGACCGCGTCAACGTCCTGCACCTACTGACCCACCGCTCGGGCATGGCCCCGACGCCCAATCCCGGCCTGGATCTCACCGAGGCCGGCGTGCTGGCGGATGTCATCGCTGCGCTCGGCAACGTCGACGTGCTGTTCGAGCCGGGGACGAACCTGAACTACTCCCCGGCCATCAACCATGCGCTGCTCGGCGAGATGGTGCGGCGGGCGTACGGCGCGGAGTCGTTCAACCAGCTCGCGAAGGACCTGGTGTTCACCCCGGTGGGCATGACCGAGACGCAGTTCGGCCTGCCGGTGGCGCTGGCCTCCCGTGCGGTTCCGCTGAAGGCGTACCTGCCTGAGGGTGGATTCCTCGACCCTTCCGACATCGAGGAGCTCAACGACGTCATCACCGAGGACGCCGAGCTTCCCTGGGTCGGTTCGACCTCGACAGCGAACGACGTGTTCCGCTTCGCCGAGATGGTCCGCCGCAAGGGGCTGACCGAGGACGGTGAGCGCATCGTGTCGACGGCCGTGATGGATCAGGCGACGTCGCTGCAGACCGGTGACATGCCGAACGACATGTACGCCGCAATGGCCGAGGCGCGTCGCTGGGAGATCCCCGCCGGCAATTTCGGTCTGGGCTTCTCCCTGTCCGGCACCGGCACAGCGCCGAACTTCTTCGGCCCGTTCACGTCGCCGCGCACCCACGGCAATTACGGTGCCGGGTCCTCGCTGTTCTGGGTCGACCCTGAGCGCGACCTGACGCTGGTGTTCCTCTCCGCCGGAGTCATGGAGGAGACCGAGAACGTCGCTCGCTTCCAGAAGATCTCCACGATGGCCGTCTCCGCGGCTATCTGACCACTGCCCGAATCCAGGAGTCGATGATGACCACAATTGCCATTCAGGACAAGCTGCCGATCGCCCCCGAGTTCGATGCGATGAGCGACGACTACTTCGCGGACCCGGCTGGGTACTTCGCACGGTTCCGCGACGATACACCCGTCTTCTTCTACCCCCACCTCGGTGCGTGGATCGTCACGCGTCGCGAGGACATCCTCACGGTGCTCGGAGACTGGACGGAGTTCTCCAGCGCGGCGAACGCTGCTGACATCGAGGTGCCGGAGAAGTGGCACCACATCCTCCCTCCGGGACTCATGGCGCAGCTGGTCACCGGGATGGATCCAGAAGGCCACACCCGTCACCGCGCGGTACTGCAGCGGGGATTCACCAAGGCTCGGATGGAGGCGATCCAGCCGGAAATCGAGGCCCGTGCACACCGCATCATCGACAAGATCGAGCACGCCGGCGGCGGCAACATCATGGAGATGTACTGCCTTGAGCTGACCACGCAGACCCTGCTGGCCCACCTCGGTCTCGGCTGGGAGCATGACGCCATGATGCGTCAGCTGCGCAGTGACATGGCACGCGTGCTGGGCTCGTCGCGGGAGCCCATCCCCACCGACCTGTATGACGGGGTATGGGAACGCTACGTTCTCGCCAACCAGAAGCTCCAGGACATCGTGAAGGAGCGCCGCGAGAACCCGGGCGACGACTTCATCAGCGAGATGGCCACGCAGAAGGACCCCCGCACCGGCGATTACGTCCTCTCTCCCGCGCAGATCGCCCTGCACATCTGCGAGTTCGCGATGGCGGGCACGGATTCCACCTCACAGGCGATGACGGCCGCGATCGTGTACCTGCACAAGAACCCGCAGGCGCTCGCCGACGCGCAGGCGGACCCGGCGCTGTGGACGAACGTGTTCGAGGAGACGATTCGGCTGCGCCCCTCCGCCCCGTTCGCTTCCCGACAGGCTATGCGCGACATGGAGCTGTCCGGCGTGAAGATCGCCAAGGGTGACATGCTCTGGGTCGCGCTCCCGAGCGCGAACACCGAGCCGGGCTTCATCGAGCGACCGTTCGAGTTCGACATCCACCGCGAGAACATCGGCGACCATCTCGCCTTCACCCGGGGCCGTCACACCTGCATCGGTCAGGCGCTCGCGCGGGTCCAGGGGCCGACCGGGCTCAAGGTGCTCTTCGAACGGCTCCCGTCGCTGCGCCCCGCCGGGGAGATCCCGATGGACTTCCTCAAGATGGTGCTGCTCCCGGTGCGTCTGTCCCTGCCGGTCACGTGGGACCTCGGCGACATCGAGAACCACGCGACCCGGGTGCTTCGGGAGATGGACCTGACGGTCCTCGACGTAACCTCGGCGGCTGACGGTGTCGTCGCGGTGACGCTCGGACACCCAGACGGCGACGCGTTGCCGCAGTGGACCGCCGGTGCGCACGTTGACGTCCAGCTCGTGTCCGCCACGGGCGAGAAGCTCACGCGGCAGTACTCGCTTTCGGGCGACCCGGCGGGTCCTGAGACCTGGCGACTCGGTGTCCTCCGCGAGCCGGCGAGTCGGGGTGGGTCGCTGGCCGTCCATCGGCTCGCGGTGGGTGACACCGTGCGCGTCGGCTGGCCGCGCAACAACTTCGCGCTGGAACCGGCCCCGAAGTACGTCTTCGTCGCCGGTGGCGTCGGTCTCACGCCGATCCTGCCGATGATCCGACAGGCCGAGGCCCAAGGGGCCGAGTGGGAGCTGCACTTCGGCGGGCGAACGCGCGCGTCCATGGCGTTCCTGGACGAGCTGGCGGCCCACGGCGATCGGGTGCGCCTGTACCCGCAAGACGAGGTCGGCCACCCGCCCCTGGCGGAGATCTTCGCCGAGGTGCGTGAGGGCGCGCTCGTGTACGCCTGCGGTCCCGAGCCTTTGCTGGCAGCCCTCGAGACGACCCTCGCGCACTGGCCGGAGGGATCGCTACGTACCGAGCGGTTCGCGCCGAAGCCCATCGACGCCGATGCGCCGCAGGAGTCCTTCGAGGTGGAGTTCGCGCTGTCCGGCGTGACCCTGAGGATACCCGCCGACAAGACGATCCTCGAGGTGGCCGAAGAGGCCGGCCTCGCCGCGATCTCGTCCTGCCGCGAAGGGACGTGCGGGACGTGCGAGACCCCGATCCTCTCCGGGGAGGCCGATCACCGCGACTCGATCCTCAGCACGTCGGAGCAGAAGGCCAACCGCACGATGATGATCTGCGTGTCGCGTGCAGCTGGCAACTGCCCGCGGCTCGTCCTCGACGCATGACCGAGATCGCGGGCCGCATCGCGGTGGTGACGGGAGGCTCGTCTGGGATTGGCCGGGGCATTGCCGAGCAGCTGATCGACGAGGGCGCCACGGTCGTCATCACCGGCTTCGACCGGGATCGGGTGGAGACCACCGCGGCAGAGATCGGTGCCGTGGGCCTCGCCGCCAATGTCGCGGATCCTGTCGCCATGGCAGACCTCGCGGCCGAGGTGATGCAGAGGTTTGGTCGGGTGGACATCCTCGTGAACAACGCGGGTGTGGGGCCTGCCGGCCGGATGGTCGATCTGACTCTCGAGGACTGGCGTTGGATCACCGACGTCAACTACTTCGGTGTGGTGCACGGACTGCTGGCTTTCCTGCCGCTCCTACGTGCCAATCCCGACGGCGGTCACATCGTCAACACGACATCCATGGCCACCTTCCTACCCCTCCCGGGGCTGGGCGCCTATACAGCGACGAAGTCTGCGGTGCACGGGTTGTCCGAGGTGCTGGCGATGGAGTTGGCGGAGGAGGGGTCGCGGGTCAAGGTGACAGTCATGCCGCCCGGTCCGGTGCGCACTGACATCCGTTCCAGTACACGCAACCGCCCGACTGCCGCGGGATCCGGTCTCGCCGACGTCGACCTGGAATCAGCGGAGGATGCGGCAACTCTGCGCTGGATCTCGCCGCGCGAGGCGGGGCAGGTCGTGACGGAGGCGATCCGCGCGGATGCCTTCCTTGCCCTCACCCACCCGGAATGGATCGGGCAGATCGAGGAACGGTTCACGCAGACACGCGCGCAGTTCGAGCGCTACCCGGTGGCCTGACCCCGGGAACACCGAAGGGGCGGCACCGAATCGGTGCCGCCCCTTCGATGTCGTCCTCAGTGGGTGTGGACGATGTCGCTGAGCTTCGGCGGGCCGTTCTGTTCGAAGCGGCGCTTCTGCGCGGCACGCTCCGCGGAGAGGGTCGTGTCGTCGCCCCGGTGGGCGGCGATCGCGGCACGGCGCGCGCCGGGGGCGATGTGGCAGAGTCCCGGCACATCGGGGTTGTCGCGGCACTCGGTGCTGCCGGCGGCGGGTGCGATCGCCGCGAGGGACGCGCCAGACCGCATCAGACCGCGGACGGCGTAGGACCGCGCCGCGGGAGCGCCGCACCGGCGGCACTCCGCGGTCGCGGGCGCCGGGGCGGCGAGCAGCATATCGCCCTGCCAGCCGCAGTCGCTGCACCGGTACTCGAACATACGGCGCATCGGCTCAGCTGACCTCGACGCGCACGCCGCCGAAGGCGTCCCAATCCTTGGGCTCGTGCGGTATCCAGATCCGTGCGTCCTCGTCCTCGGCGACCTGCAGGATCTTGCGGATGCTTGCCTCAGCCTGTCCGTAGTCCCAGTCGGAGGGGTCAGCCTTCTCCCATTCCAGGTTCTCCCGAACGTGGGCCGCGTCGCCGGTGAGCAGCACATTCTGCGAGGGCAGACGGGTGAGTAGACCGAGCGAGCCTGGGGTGTGACCGGGGAGGTGCACGATCTGCATCGATCCGTCGCCGAAGATGTCGAGGCCGGCAGAGGTGACCGTCGTCCAATTGAAGGACTGCACGTTCGCCGACAGGAAGTCGTCCGGGGCGAAGAGGTGGGCGGACTTCTCATCGGGTGCGCGGCCCCAGTCGAACTCGCCCTGGCCGATGTAGAACGTGGCCTGCGGGAACATGTACAGCCCGCCAGAGTGGTCGCAGTGCGTGTGAGAGAGCACGACGTGTGTGATGTCGGACGTGGAGTAGCCGAGCATCCCGAGCTGGGTGTCGAGCCGCTTCTCCGGGGAGCTGATGATCCAGTCGGCCTCCGGGCGATCGCCGAACAGCAAGCGCGGGTCTTCGTTGACGATCGGATTCATACCCGTGTCGAACAGGACGAGCCCCCGCTCGTGTTCGATGACGTGCGCGGGCAGGGGGATGTCGACGGTGCCTTCGCCGCCGAAGACCAGGTGAGCGGCATCGATACGCATCTTCGGCGCGTCCAGCCCCCACATCCGGTTCGCAGTAGTCACTGAGTCCTCTTCTCTGGATTCTCCGTTGAAATCTCGTCTCTGACGCTAATCAAGTGTCGACATGATGGCAAGCGGATTGCGAATGTGAGCGAATAATGAGTGCGAGAATGCCAAAGCTAGGATAAACTGTCGACACCCGAAGGGCGATTCGCCCACCCGTCCGCACACTCAAGGATGATTGATGCCTGCCGTTCCCCGGTGTACATGCACGGCTCACGCCGGATCGTGCGACGGCGGTGCGGGTTCGGCAGCGAGCAGCGTGAAGGTCGCGTGCGCGACCTGCTGCGCGTACGATGCCGCGGCACGGCGCGATGCTGCGGGATCGTACGACTCGATGGATTGCACGATCGCGCTCAGTTCAGAAAGCGCCCGCGCCGGACGCCCGGGAACGCGCAGCCCCTGGATGACGAGTGAACTTATCCGATTGTGTAGTTGGCCGATCATCTGGGCGAGGACGGTGTTGCGCGTCCCCCCGAGCAGGATGTCGAAGAACCTGCTGATCAGCCCGTACAGCTCGACGGCGTCCTCGTCCGCGGCGACTGCCGCGGCGAACGCGTCGATCGCTGCGCGGATGGCCGCGCGTTCATCCGCAGTCGAACGTGTGACGAAGACTTCAGCCGCCACGCCTTCCAGCTCGGTACTCGCTTCGAAGACTCCGCGGGCCATCGCCAGGTCCGGGACGGCGACGTACGTGCCGCGGCCGTTGACCGAGATGACCAGGCTCTCGGCCTCCAGCTGTCGCAGCGCCTCGCGCACGGAGGGCCGGCTCGCGCCGGTCATCTCGCACAGCTGGCGCTCCACGAGCAGATGGCCCGGCTCGAGTCGCATCTCGACGATGGCATCCCGGATGATCGCCGCAACCTGTTCGCGGATCGGTGCGTGCCGCTGTACCTGTCGTCCGCCGAGCGTATCGACCATGTCGGACCTTCCTCCTGTCTTCGGGTGGGACCGCCATCCGACCGCATCGACACGGGGGATCAACCTGACTGACAGGTCATCGGTCACCCCCGCATTCTTGGCCATGGCCGCTCCTGTGCGCAAGGGCCAACTCATGTCTTCCCGGACCCACCGGGGGTGAGCAGACCGCTAGCTGTCAGGCATTGACGTGTCAGACAGCTACGCATAGGCTCAACCTGCCCTGGATCGACGACGGTTCAGGACACGCAATTCACGAAGCAAGGAGGCTCTTTCGTGATCACATTCAAGAGATCAGCAGCAGTCGTCATCGCCGCTGCGGCCGCGCTCACGCTGGCCGGATGCGGCAGCGAGACCGGCGGTTCCTCGGCCGACGCCGGCGGCAGCAACGGCGATTCGGTCAAGATCATGGTTTTCGGCTCGTTCACGCAGCCGCCGTTCGCGCTCAGCCAGGTGAAGGAAGCCGCGGAAGCGGCCGTCGCGTACGTCAACGCGAACGGTGGCGCGGGCGGCTCGCAGATCGAGCTCCTGTCGTGCGACGACAACATGACTGCGGACGGCGCCGCCAACTGCGGCAACAAGGCCGCGTCCGAGGGTGCGGCCGCGGTCGTCGGAAGCTTCTCGCTGTTCGGTGACGCGATCGTCCCGATCCTCGAGACCGCCGGCATTCCGTACATCCTGCCCACCGCCATCAGCGAGCTTGACGTCACCAGCGACCAGACCTTCGCGATCATGAGCTCGGGCACACCGCTCGCCGCGGCACTCCCGCTTCTGAAGGATCAGGGCTGCGAGAGCGTCGTGCTCACCGCTAGCGACAACCCGCAGTCGCGCGGAAACCTGGACGCTTACGGCATTCCGGCTGCTGAGGCCGCCGGCGTCGAGCTGACCTTCGTCGGCTACCCGGCCAACACCACGGACTACACCACGGTCGCCCAGCAGGTCGCCGACGTCAGCAACTGCATCATCTACGGCGGTGGCGCACCCGACTCCGCTGCCATCATCACCGCAATCTCGCAGCTCGACGGTGAGTTCATCAACATGCCGCTGTCGACGGTCGCCTTCCCGGAGACCATCCTCGCCGACCTCGGTGCGGCGGCAGAGGGCGTCCAGGTTCCCTCCACCTATACGTTCCCATCGACTGGGGGAGAGGCCATCACCACCGCCATCGAGGAGATGCACAAGGTGAACCCGAACATCACCATCGACGACCCGGCCCTGAACGCCTACGCGGCCGTCCTCACGTTCGCCGAGGCGGCAGACCTCGTCGACGGGCCCATCACGGCCGAGGCGATCACCGCGGTCCTCTCCGACCCGGCTACCGTGATCGACACCGGCCTTTACCCGCCGACCACCTTCGCTGAAAAGTTCGGCTGGTTCCCGGCCGCACCGCGCGTCGCGGGCAGCTTCTTCCAGGTCTACGAGGCCAAAGACGGAGCGTATATCCCGCTCGGGGAGTGGGTCGACGTTTCGGAGTCGCTGACATTCTGACGCATCGTCGTCCCTCGCCGTGCCCCGCAACAGCGGGGCACGGCACCCTTTGTCCTGCCCCCAAGAAGAGGAAGCGACCATGATCGACATCCTTCGTTTCGCGATCTACGGTGCTGCCGCGGGATCGGTCCTGGCGCTGCTGGCGCTCGGGATCAATGTGGTCAATCGCGCCTCGCGCGTCATGAACTTCTCCACCGCGGCGATCGCGATCTCGGCCGCCTATCTGTACCGCGACTTCCTCGGCTTCGTCCCGTGGCCGGTCGCCCTCGTCCTCGCGATCCTGGTCGGCATGGCGATCGGCGGCCTGGTCGAACTGATCGTCATGCGACCCCTGAGCAACGCCAGCACCCTGACGAAGGCGATCGCCACGATCGGCGTGCTGCTCGTCCTGCAGTCGATCCTCAACATCCGGTACGGTTACCAGCCCGCCATCGTCCCGGCCTGGCTGCCCACCGACACGGTCAACATCCTCGGCGTCAGCGTCGGCCTCGACCGCATCCTCACCTTCGTCATCGCGCTCGCGCTGACGGCTGTCCTCTGGCTCGTCTACAAGCGCACGCCGCTCGGCCTCGCCTCCACCGCCCTGTCGTCCAACACCCGTGCGCTCGCGGCCCTGGGTACCTGGAACCCCGGCACCGTGAGCTTCGTGAACTGGATGATTGCCGGTGGCCTGTCCGCCGTCGCGGGTGTTCTCCTCGCCCCCGTCACCTCGTTGACGCCGGCGCTATCGCTCACGCTCGTCGTGCCCGTCCTCTCCGTGGCGCTCATCGGCAACATGCAAAGTTACTGGCTGACATTCCTCGGCGGCATCGCCATCGGCGTTGCCCAGGCCGAGCTCGGGCGGTTCGCCTCGGGCGTCCCCGGCATCCAGGACGCCGTGCCGTTCCTCATCGTGGTCGTGCTCCTCGCGATGCGAGGCAGCTCCCTGCCGAACCGCGGTGAGAGTGCCGAGCGCCTCCCGCAGATCGCGTCCGGGCGTATCCCGTGGGTGCCGATGCTCGTGTTCGCCGTGCTCATCGGGCTGGCGATCTGGACCGCGCCCAATGACTGGGTGACGGCGATCACGATCAGTGTCACGTCGGCGATCGTCCTCGTCTCGATCGTGGTGGTGACCGGCTACGCCGGCCAGCTGAGTCTCGCCTCCTTTGCACTTGCGGGCGTCGCCGCCCTCGTCTCGGGCCTGCTGACCTCCGCATGGGGCTGGGACTTCCTGCCCGCGGCGATCGTCGCCGTCCTTGCCACGATCCCGGTGGGGCTCCTCGTCGGTCTTCCCGCCGTCCGCACCCGCGGGACATCGCTCGCCGTGGTCACCCTTGGCCTCGCGGTCGGATTCCAGTCGATGGTGCTCAACAACGGTGCCATCGCCGGCGGGCTCGGCGGTCTCAACCTCGGCGCGCCCACCCTGTTCGGGCTCCCGATCGACTACCTGACGCATCCGCGCAGCTACGGCACGTTCGCCCTGATCGTGCTCGTCCTGATCGGCATCATGGTACTGAACCTGCGCCGTAGCGCGACCGGCCGTCGCCTCGTCGCGGTGCGCGGGAACGAGGCGGCCTCCGCGGCGATCGGTATCTCGGTGGCACGCACGAAGCTCTACGCATTCGTCGTCTCCGGCGTTGTCGCCGGCGTCGGCGGCGTGCTCATCGCCTTCATGCAGACCGTGCTGCGCTTGGACGACAGCGGCTCGGGCGGAAAGTTCGGTCCGAACGCGGCGATCAACGGCATCGCGCAAGCCACTACCGGTGGTATCGGTTGGGTCGGTGGCGCCATCGGCGGAACCGCGATGCAGACAAACGCCATCGGCTACAAGGTATTCGAGCTCTTCTCGGGGGGCTCCTGGCTGACGCTGCTCGCCGGTCTGCTGATGCTCATCACCCTGATCACGGCGCCCGCCGGTATCGCGGCGCTCCAGGCGCGTGACATGAATCGCCTCTTCGGGCTCATCCCTGGCGTCAAGGAACGCCGTGAGCGCGCGCACCAGCGCATCCTCGCCGCCGGGGCGGGGCCCGTCGCCCCCGTCGAGGTCGAGGGCGCTTCGGTGCACGTCACCGGACTGAACGTTGCGTTCGCTGGGAACCGGGTGCTGAAGGACGTTGCCCTGGTGATCAGGCCCGGGGAAGTGCTCGGAGTGATCGGCCCGAACGGTGCCGGCAAGACGACGCTCATCGAGGCGATCACCGGATACAACAGGCCGCAGAGCGGCTCGATCCGCATGGACGGCGAAGAGCTGATGGGGACCTCGCCGGCATATCGCGCGTCAAAGGGCCTCGCCCGCTCGTTCCAGTCGCTGGAACTTTTCGAGGACCTCACCGTGATCGACAACCTGACGGTCGCGGCGGACAAGCCGGCCTGGTGGCGGACGCTCCTCGCCGGTGTCCTGCCAGAGAGGCATGAACTCAGCGAAGCCGCGAAGGCAGCGGTCGCCGCGTTCGGCCTCGCGGACCGACTGGCGGACAAGCCGAGCGACCTCTCTTACGGAGAGCGCCGACTGTTGGCCATCGCCCGCGCCCTCGCCGGTGCGCCCCGCGTGCTGCTGCTCGACGAGCCCGCAGCAGGTCTCGGCGCGACCGAACGGGTCGAGCTGCGTGACCTCGTCCGCAAGATCGCCGATGATTGGGGAATCGCAGTGCTCATCATCGAACACGACGTCGATCTCGTCATGGGCGTTTCCGACCAGGTGATCGCCTTGGACTTCGGTGAGGTCATCGCCACCGGCGAGCCGACTGAGGTCCGCAACCACCCCCGCGTCATCTCGGCGTACCTGGGCGGTGGCGAAGAAGAGGTGCCCGAGGGCGCTGGGATGAACACATCGTTCGTGGCGGTCACCCGTGCCCGTGGACAGAGGAAGGAACGAGTATGAGCGACGCAGTCCGCATCCGCCTCGCCGGTCTGAACGCCGGCTACAACGGCCAGCCGGTCGTCTCGGATCTCGACCTCGAGGTGCGGGAAGGGGAGATGCACGGGTTGTTCGGAACGAACGGCGCGGGCAAGACCACAACCCTCCTGACGATCGCTGGCGCGGTGAAACCGCTCGGCGGCACCCTGGAGCTCAACGGCCGCAAGCACCCCGGCAGCCTGTACAAGGCGGCCAAGCAGGAGGGGCTCGCCCTGCTTACGGACGACCGCGGGATATTCCCGCCGCTGTCCGTGCGGGACAACCTCCGGCTCGGCCGGGGGAGCATCGATCGTGCGATCGGATTCTTCCCTGAGCTCCAGGAGCACCTCGGCCGCCGTGCCGGGCTACTCTCGGGCGGTCAGCAGCAGATGCTGGCCCTGGCGCGCATCCTGGCCGCCGAGCCGCGGGTGATCCTGGCGGACGAGCTGTCGCTCGGTCTCGCCCCGCTGATCGTCGCTCGTCTGGTCCAGGCCCTGCGCGCCGCGGCGGACGAGGGCGCGGCCGTGCTCCTGGTCGAGCAGCACGTGCCCGTCGCCCTTGGAGCGGTTGACCGTGCGAGTGTGCTCGTACGCGGGCGCATCGTCCTGCAGGAAGATGCGGCGGAACTGCGCAACAGCCCGAACCGGATCATGGACCTGTACCTGACGAACGCGGCCTAGATCGGACCGCGCGCGTTCCCGGTGCTCAGTCCGCCGCTCGGCGGTGTCCACGCTGGACGAGGAGGTACAGCACGCCCGCCAGCGCGGCGGCACCGGCCCCGGCGAGGAACATGGCACTCCATCCCCAGAGGCCCAGGACCCCACCGAGGATCACCGGTCCCAGTCCGTAGCCGAGGTCGACGAACATGAAGTACGTCGCGAACGCACCGCCCGGGCGATCTGTGCCGGCGCGCTCCGCGGCGATCGCGAGACCGGCGGGCAGCAGGGCACCGTAGCCGATTCCGATGAGGACCGCCGCCGCGAGGATTGTCCCGGTCCCCGGGGGGAAGGCCAGCAAGATCAGCCCGCCGAGGTATAGCGCGAGTCCGGGATACACCACCAGATCCGTCCCAAACCGGTCGTACACCCGGCCGGCGAACAGGCGGACGACGATGACGCATCCGGCATAGAGGAGAAAGAACCAGCCGGCACTCGCCGGGCTGCCGACATCGATCGAGTACTCGGTGAGGAACGCGGTGAGGGAGGCGTACCCCAGTGACTGCAGGAGCGCCACCCATCCGATCGGTAGCACGGGGCGCACGAGAACCGGGATGCGGGTGCTCGCGCGGACGGTGCGTGGCGCATCGGCGGGGAGCCGCGGGATGGTCAGGCCGACGAGCAGGGCCGTGAGCGACACAGCCGTGGTCGCCAGGAACAGGACGGAGAAGCCGTCGAACCGCAGCAGCATAACGGCCAGGAGGGGACCGATGCCGGCGCCCACCGTCCCCGCCATGGCGAAGTAGCCTGTGCCTTCACCGCGACGTCTGGTGGGGATGCGGGCCTGCGCGAGCCCGCCGACCGCCGAGTGGGTGATGCCGAAGGCGAGGCCGTGGGCGAGGCGGACGAGGATCAGGAGCCACAGGTCGTTGACCACGAGGTAGAGTCCGGATGCGGCGACGAATGCGGCCGCCCCGAAGAGGAAGAGCCTGCGGGCACCGACCCGGTCCACGAACGCGGACGCCGTGAGTCGGGACCCCACCGCACCGAGGATGTAGGCCGAGGAAGCGAGCCCGGCGAGGATGTCGTCGGCCGCGAACCGGTCCGCCGCGTACACCGCGAGGCTCGTGATGAGCAGATAGAAAACGACGCTCAGGAGCAGGTTGACCCCGAGGACAGTGACGAAGCCACGCGTCCACAGGCGGACCGTCTCCGTGCGCCGACGGCCGAGGCCAGCACGCTCAGATGACGAACGGGCCGGCCTCAGGGATCCACTCAACCCATCGCGTTCCGGATCGGGGCCGCGGTCAAGGCCTGGGGGTCAGGCGGACTGGGACGTACTCGTGCCCGAACGCTTGGTAGTTCATCGCCTGACGGGGCTCGCCGGTGAGCTCGATCGTGTCGATCCGCTTCACGAGCTCGCGCAGCAGGACGCGTGCCTCGAGACGCGCGACGAGGTTGCCGGCGCAGGTGTGGATACCGAAGCCGAACGACAGGTGCCCGCCCGTGAGATCGCGGTCGACGAGGTAGGTATCGGGCGCGTCGTACTTGCGGTGATCCCGACCGCTGCCGAGCCACATCATCAGGATGTTCGCGCCCTGCGGGATGGTGTGCTCACCGACCTCCACGGCCTCCTTCGCGTAGCGGCCGCCGAACCGGGATGCCGGGTAGTAGCGGATCGACTCCTCCCAGGCGTTGTCGACGAGGTCTGGATTGGCCTTGAGCTTCTCCCACTCGGCCGGGTTGTCGGCCAGCGCGCGGATCATCGATGCGATCGAGGCCGTCGTCGTGTCAAACCCTGCGCCGAAGATCGACTTGAGGATCTGGCGGGCGTCCTCCTCGGGAAGCTTGCCCTGGTCCGCCAGCTGGTAGAGCTGCCAGCCGACGCTGCCTTCCTTCTGGACCTCACGGTAGGTGTTGCGTTCGACCCAGTCCTGCGCGAGGGCCGCTCCGGCGAGCTTCTGCTTCTGAAACTCGGTCTCCGGGCCGAAGACGTTGAACACGCCGTCGCCGAACTTGAGGAGCAGCTCGCGACCTTCCTCCGGCAGACCGAGCATGTCGGGGAAGACCTTGAGGACGTACTTCACCGACAGGTCGTGGAAGGCATCGATCTCGGCCGGACCGTTCGCCAGGATCTCGTTGACGAGCCGCTCTGCCTCGGCCGCGAAGTACTCCTCGAACCGGACGAGGTTCTCGCCGGAGAGGACGGCCATCGCGGCGCCCTTGTTCTGCGTGTGCGAGGGCGGATCCTCCAGCACGAGAACCGTGGGGCGGTACGGGTTGGGCTCGTAGAAAGGCCGGCTCGCGGAGGAGATGCGGCGCCAGTCGCGCAGCCCCTTCTGGATGTCGGCCCACTGCGTGATGGCGTAGTAGTCGTACCGGGAGATGTAGACCACGGGGCCGAGCTCGCGGACCTTGCTGTCGAATCCGATCGGATCGGCGAGGGCCTCCATGGAGAACGGGTCTCCATCGAAGACCGGGATGCCGGCGGGGACGGGTATGGTGCTCATGCTCTATTCCTCCTTGAATACGGCGACGTCGTGGCTGTGCGGGATCAGGTGCCGGCGATGCGAGGGGCGGGTGCTTCGCCGGTCTCCATCCAGTGCAGGCGCTTGCGGACACCGGTCAGCGCGTGCTCGGGATGGGTGAGGATGAAGAAGCCGCCGTCCTGGATGGCGTCGTAGACCATCCCGGCGACCTCGGAGGGTTCGAGCCCGACCTCGGCGGTGAGCCTGGCGAGGTTCTCCATCTGTGCGATCCGCTCGGGCTCCGCGGACAGTTGGACATCGGCGGGTTTGTTGCGCTCCGCCTCCACCATGCGGGTCTTGACCGGACCGGGCGCGAGCAGGTGCATGGCAACCGTCGCGTTGCGCGCGCGCAGTTCGATGTCGAGCGACTCGGACAGCGCTAGCACAGCGAACTTCGACGTGGCGTACGGAGTCATCGTGGCCGTGCCGGTGTTGAAGGCCGCGACCGAGGCGGTGTTCACGATGTGCGCCTCCGGCTGCTCCTCGAGCAGTGGCAGGAAGACCCGGCAACCGTTCAGCACGCCGAAGAAGTTCACGTCCATCACCCACCGCCAGGAGCGGGCGGCGATCGCGCCGAAGCTGCCCCCGGTCTCGACGCCGGCGTTGTTGCACAGGATGTGCACGCCACCGAAGCGCTCGATTGTCTCGTCGGCGAGCGCCTGCACGCTCTCCTCGCTGGACACGTCGGTTCGCACCGCCAGGACGTCACCAAGAAGGCCGAGTGTGTGCGCGGCACGGTCGAGCGCCTCACGCTCGATGTCTGCGATGACGACGTTCGCGCCCTCGGCAAGGAACCGCTCGGCCATGGCGTAGCCCATGCCACTCGCGCCGCCGGTGACGACTGCCGTCTTACCCGTGAAGTCCATCTGCGCTCCTTTACGCGTCCCCTGGTGTTCCGTCGCTCAGCGCAGTCCGAGGACGCGCACCGCGTTGTCTTTCAGGATGAGGCTACGGACCTCGTCCTTGAAGGGGGCCTGTGCGAAGTCCGCGAGCCAGCGATCCGGTGTCAGCAGGGGGAAGTCGCTCCCGAATAGCACCTTGTCCTTGAGGAGGTTGTTCGAGTGCTGAATGAGCTTCGGGTCGAAGTACTTCGGCGACCAGCCTGACAGGTCGATGAACACGTTCTGCTTGTGGCGGGCGACGGCGAGTGCCTCATCCTGCCAGGGGAAGGACGGGTGGGCGATCACGATCGTCATGTCGGGGAAGTCGACGGCCAGGTCGTCGTAATACATCGGGTTGGAGTACTTGAGACGCACACCCCCGCCCCCCGGGAAATTGCGGCCGATGCCGGTCTGGCCGGAGTGGAACAATGCGATCCGTTTGTACCCCGCGATCACTTCGTAGAGGTCGCACGCCAGCCGGTCGTCCGGCGCGAAGTCCTGCACGCTGGGGTGGAACTTGAAGCCCTGGACGCCGTGGTTCTCGATGAGGTCGACGGCTTCTGCAATTGCAGCCTTACCGCGGTACGGGTCGATGCTCGCGAACGGGACGAACACGTCGTCGTGGCGTGCTGCCGCCTCCGCGACCTCGATGTTCGGCACGCGCTTGTCGCCCATGTGCCGTTCGGAGTCGACGCCGAAGATGACCGCCATCATCTTGCGCTCACGGTAATACTGAGCGGTCCCGTCCAGGTCGATATTGACGAGATCCGACTTCCACCGGTCGGCTTGGTCCGCCTTGATCTTCTTCGCGGCCGCGTCTTCGGGCGCAGTCGCGCTGTTCAGCGCGTGCGCGTGGAAGTCGATCGCCACGACGTCGTCGAGCGTGAGTCGTGCAGCGGTCATGATGGTCTTTCCATTCATCTTCTCGTGAGACCGGGTGTGGCCCGAGGCTCGGTGACGATGAGGGGGCCCGAAGGCCGACTCCGTCGTCGGGGATGACGCGGCCATTATCGCCCTGTGTCGACACTTTACCCCAGTTTGGGCGACTTTATTGCGGCATTGTGGCTGTAGAGGCGACAGTTGTGGCGAGAGCGCACAGGCGGGCGATCGGTGTCGTCGGGTCTCCGGCCGCCGACACCAGCGCGTCCAGCGCTTGCGGTCCGAGCCGGTCCCCGGCAAGGGCTGTGGTCTTTCGGGCCAGTGCGGACCCGCGCGCCGGGAGGTCCGCCTCCGGCACGCCTCGATCCCGCTCGACGCTGAGTACCCGACCCGAGGCAAGTTGGAGGCGGATCCGCGAGCGCGGCTCGTTCCCGCCCAGCGCGGGATCGTACTCGAGGAAGACCCGCTCGCGCAGGCGTCGGTAGTCCTCGTCGAGGAGCGTCGACGGCGAGAACGTGGCCTCCGCGGAGAGATCCCAGCCCAGCAGTCCCAGCGCCGTGGTGGCATGGATGCTGAACTTGGCCTCGTTGCCGGTGCGCGGGTCCTCGATCGCGCAGACATCGCGCAGCTTGGGGCTGACGGTGACCACGACCGAATCGATCCGCTCCGCGCCGACCTGCTCGCGCAGTTCGAGGGCGCCGTCCACCACGGATTGCGTCATGTAGCAGGACGCGTAGGCCTTGTAAAGCATCCCCTCCAGAGCCCATTCGTATCCCAGCGGCTCGGCCGGGGCGGTCTTGCCGGCGCTATACAGGGCGAGATAACCCCGTGGTGCGACCAATCCCTGGCCGTGCGACGCCGCGCCCGCCTGCGCGAGGCGGGCCGCGAGTGCACCGGCCTCCGCTGACTTGCCCGCATGCAGGGGTTTTCCCGGAGTACCGAACAGGGCTCGGATCCCCGCGGACTGGGTGGCGGCGAAGTCGAGTGCGGCGATCCACTGATCCTCATCGAGGTCCAACAGCTTCGCCGCGCCGGCCGCGGCTGCGAACACGCCCATCGTGCCGGTACCGTGCCAACCGGCATCGTAGTGCTCCGGCATCACCTGCCGGGCGACCCACACGCCGATCTCGACGCCGGCGACGTACGCCGCGAGGGCCTCTTCGACGGTGGACCCGCGTTCCTGGCCGAGCACGAGCAGCGCCGGGAAGATCGCGGCGCTGGGATGGCCCTGGAATTCGGGCAGCATGTCATCGAAATCGAGGGCGTGACCGTGCACGCCATTGAGGACGATTGCGTCCCGCCAGCCCACTCTGGCCGGCGACCCGATCACGGCAGACGTGCCGGCGACCGGATCGAGGGCTGCGCGTGCGAGCGCAGTGGTCTCCTCCGCAGAGCCTGCGACCGCGCACCCGAGCCAATCGAGAAGGCTGTGGTACGCGGTCGCACGGACCCGGTCCGGCAACTCGGGGAAGCGCAGCGCGCGACTCCGAGCCACCTGGGTGCGGAGTGCATCGAGCACACCAGGCGTAGACATCCGCTACAGCTTGATGCTGACGGCCTTGGTCTGCAGGTACTCGTGGATGGCCGACATCCCCTTCTCCCGGCCAATGCCGGATGCTTTGTATCCACCGAACGGAGCCTGGACGCCGCCGGCGAAATAGTCGTTCACCGACACCTGCCCAGCCTCGATCTGCGCGGCGACCCGGTGGGCCCGTCCGAGGTTCTGCGTCCACATCCCCGCGGTAAGACCGTAGGGGGTGTCATTGGCGATCGCCACGGCCTCGTCCTCGGTGTCGAACACGATGACCGACAGCACCGGCCCGAAGATCTCCTCCTGAGCGATGCGCATCGAGTTCTTCACGCCGGTGAAGATCGTCGGCTGGATGAACTGGCCGCCGTCCACGCCGTCACCGGTCGCAGCTGAGCCGCCGACGGCCACGATCGCACCCTCGTTCTTGCCGATCTCAAGATACTCTTGCACCTTCTTGAACTGCGCCGCGGTGGTGATCGGTCCCATCTGGGCTCCGGTCCAGCCCGCACCGAGCTTCACGCCTGCGTTCATCGTGACGAGCTTCTCGACGACCTGGTCGTGGATCGAGCTGTGCACGAGCAGGCGCGAGCCCGCTGCGCACACCTGGCCGGCGTTGATGTTGATCGCCATCAGCGAGCCCGGGATGGCCGCGGAGAGATCGGCATCCTCGAAGATGATGTTCGGGCCCTTCCCGCCGAGTTCGAGGGTGACCGGGTTGAGGTTCTCCGCGGCGGACCGCATGATTTCCTGTCCAGTCGGGACCGAACCGGTGAACGTGATGCGGGAGACCCCGGGGTGCTTCACCAGCGCGGCACCGGCCTCGCGGCCGAGACCGGTGACCACGTTGAAGACGCCCGCCGGCAGGCCGGCCTCGATGGCGAGCTTGGCAAGCACCACGGTCGTGATCGAAGTGTCCTCCGCGGGCTTCACCACGGCGACGTTTCCGGCGGCAAGCGCCGGGGCGACACCGCGAGCGGCCTGTTGGAAGGCGGCGTTCCACGGCACGATGTGCGCGGTGACGCCGTAGGGCTCCGGGCGCGTGTACGAGACGTGCGTCGCGCCGATCGGGATGGTCTCCCCGCCGAGCTTGTCTGCCACGCCGGCGTAGTACTCGAAGTACCGTGCGGCCGTGATGACGTCGAAGCCGGCGTCCATGTAGGACTTTCCGTTGTCGCGGGACTCGAGCTCGACCAGTCGGTCCTTGTTCTCCAGGATCTTCCTGCTGATCGCGAGGAGGATGCGGCCCCTCTCGAAACCGGGCAGGTCGCGCCAGGCTGGGAACGCCTCCTGGGCGTTCGCAACGGCGGCATCGACGTCAGCCTGGGCTCCGCGCTGGATCGTGGTGAGTGGAAGACCAGTTGCCGGATCGAAGGTCTGGAAGGTCGACGCCGTGCTTGCGGAGGCCTCCTCGCCGCCGATGAAGGAGCCGTAGAACTCGGCTACTGCGGGGGCTTCGCTCAGCACAGTGCACCGCCATCGACGACCAGGTTGTGGCCGGTGATCATGGAGGCCTCGCGCGAGCTCAGGAAGAGCGCGGCGTTCGCGATGTCGTCCGGGGTGGCGAGGCGGCCCAGGGGGATGCCGGCGACGATCTTTGGCTTGGCCTCGGCCTCGCGGGCGCCGGGGTTGAAGACGGCTTGCATCGGGGTCTCGGTCGCGACCGGGTCGATGCCGTTCACGCGCACGTCGGGGGCGAACTCGACGGCCAGCATCCGGACGAGGTGCACGGCGGCGGCCTTCGTGGCGGAGTAGGCGGCGCTGCCGGGGCGGGCCTTCAGTCCGGACAGCGACGCGGTGATGAGGAACGAGCCCTTCGCCTTGGCGAGCTCCGGCATCGCTGCCCTTGCGCCGTTCCACGGACCGAACACGTTCACCGCGTTCATGAGCTTGAAGCGCTCCTCGGATGCGTCAGCCAGCGGACCGACCACGTCGGCGATGCCGGCGTTGGCCCAGAAGATGGACAGCTTGCCGAAGGCCTCGACGGCCGCGCTGACGGCGGCCTGGTTGCCTTCAAGTGTCGAGATGTCTGCGCTCACCGCGACCGCCTTGCCACCTTCGGCCTCGACGAGCTCGGCCGTCTCCTGGGCGGCCTCGAGGTTCAGATCGACGATGACGACGGCGGCGCCTTCCTTCGCGAAACGAACAGCGCCTGCGCGACCCATGCCGGAACCGCCGCCGGTGATGATGGCTACTTCGTCCTGCAACCGCATCGTTGCCCCAACTCTCTTTTGTGTCGACTTAAAGGACGCGATTCGCCCAGAATGAGCGTATATTGCCCGCCCTGGCTCGTCAAGTGTCGACAGCTGCTCCTGGGGTGGCCTAAGTTTGAGGAGAAGATCCGCGGCAGGCGCACAGTGTTGTCGCTCGCATGACCGAAAGATACGGAGAACACGATGGCCGACAGCTACCCCGGCCCGCTAGCGGGGATCCGCGTACTGGATTTCACGCAGTTCCTCGCCGGTCCTCACGGCACACAGGTTCTCGGTGACCTTGGCGCGGACATCATCAAGATCGAGGCTCCGGTCGGCGATTCGAGTCGTATCGTCCCCCCGCACTACGTCCGGGGCGACAGCCTCTACTTCCACACGATCAACCGGAACAAGCGGAGTGTGGCGGTTGACATGAAGGCGGCCGGTGCCGTCGAGGTCCTTCGTGAACTGATCGACAAGAGCGATGTGGTGGTCGAGAACTTCCGGCCGGGCGTGCTCGCCCGGCTGGGTATCGACCGCGAGATCGAACGGGCGCGTCGTCCGGAACTGGTCTGGTGCTCGATCTCGGGATTCGGGCAGGACGGCCCCGGCGCCGGGCTGCCTGCCTATGACATGATCGTGCAGGCCTTGTCGGGCACCATGAGCCTCACCGGTGAGCCCGGGGGCTCGCCCGTGCGCACGGGCAACCCGATCGGTGACATCGCCGCCGGGCTGCATGCGGTGATCGGCATCGAGGCGGCGCTGCTGCGCCGGAAGGCGACCGGTCTCGGCGACTTCGTGGACATCTCGATGCTGGACTGCCTGATCGCGCTGCTCAGCTACCAGGGCACGTACTACCTGCAATCCGGCGTGATTCCCGGTCCGCAGGGTGCGCGTCATGACGCAATCCCCACCTACCGGCTGTTCGCCGCGCGCAACGGCACGAGCCTCGTCACGACCGCGAACACCGAGCGGATGTGGCAGAGCATGGCGAAGGTGCTCGGCCTCGAGGAGCTCATTGAGGATGAGCGGTTCCTCACCAACCCGGATCGGCTGCGGAACAAGGAGGCGCTGTGGGGGTATCTCGAGCCCGCCTTCCTCGCCCGTGAGGCGGTCGAGTGGGTGGAGCTGTTCAACGAGAACGGTATCCCGGTCGCGACGGTCAACAACCTGGAGCAGGCACTCACCCACCCGCAGGTCCTGCATCGCGAGATGGTGATCCAGCTGGAGGGGGAGGGCGAGAGCGTCCGCACGCTCGGAAACCCGGTCAAGCTCCAGGACTCCGCTCGCACCGAGAACTCGTTCCCCCAGGCGGTCGGAGCGGCCGGCCCAGAGGTGCTCGCCGAGGTTCTCGGCTATGACGCGGAGCGCATCGCGCAGCTCATCGCCGCGGGGGTCATCGCCACGGAGAAGAAGGCACCCATCCGGGCCTGACGAACGCGGAGAGCCGTGGGATAAGCGCGATGTCGCCGGTCCTGCGCTGCGCGCCGCAACGCTACTGGCGTGCATCCCGAAGGTGGCCCGGAAGGCGCACGGCTCGCGAGTTGGCTCTGCTTCTTGGTATGGGTCTCCGCCTTCTACGGCTGGCCGGGGGACCGTGTCGGACGCCCCCACGAGGAGGGTTGGCCCCGCTCATGTTCATCGGTGGGGAGAGTTCCTAGGCTGCATCCGGACCACTGCGCCCTCGATCATCGCGGCCCTCGTCATCAGCGGTAGCCGCAGCTCCGGCACGGTCGTCACGATCCTGCGTGCGGCTCTCCGCAGGGCATGGGGGGCGCGGTATGGTCGGAATGGTGTCCTCGCCCCGGCCGGCCCGGACACCCGCGACCGGGAGGATTGACGTGGATCTGGACGGCCCTCAGCGGGACACCGCGATCAGGATGATGACGCGGATGCTGCGTCTGGAAGACCGGCAGGGATCCCTGGTGGCGCGCATCGCGCTCGACGTGGGCCTGCGCATCATCGATGGCGAACTCGCCCCGGGCAGCGACGTCAACTCCGTCGAGCTCGCCCAGCGATTCGAGACCAGTCGCACGCCAGTGCGGGAGGCACTGATGTTGCTGGAGAAGCAGAACCTCGTCGAGGTGCCCGCGCGCCGCCGGCCCCGGGTGACCGACCTCAGCGCGACCCCGATCGAGGAGATCTACCGGGTTCGGGCGCTCCTCAGCGGTCTCGCGGCGCGGCTCGTTTGCGAGCGCGCCTCCGAGGAGCAGCTGCGCGAGCTGGGCGAGCGACTCGCCGTCATGCGGGATGCGGCAGCTGCCGGTGACACGGGCGGCTACTTCTGGGCGAACGTGCACTACAACGACCTTGTGACACAGGTCGCCGGCGACTCGGTGCTCGGCGACCTGCTCGATTCGTTGGGCCTGCGCGTGCTGCAATTGCGCCACCGCTCCATGGCTCAGAGCGGGCGCATGCGTGATTCGATGGCGGACCACGAGAGGGTCTTCATCGCTTACTGTCAGCGCGATGCGGACCTCGCCGCAGCCATGTCGAGCGCCATCGTCCAGGACGCCTACCGGGTCCTGATCGGGAAGTACCGCCGCTGACACTCGCGCGGCCGCGGGGAGGCGCGGATGACGGGGTGCCGGCTATGCCGTCGCGGCGGCGGCATCCAGCGGGGGGTTGGCGGGCCGCAGCCAGATCGTGAACCCGTCGAAGTGGTCCAGGAACCGGTCAGCGAGCAGTTCGACGACGGCCTGTCCCTCGGTTACCGCGAGCACGAACAGCACCATGATCGACACGTTCGGGAAGCCCAGCTTTTGCCGTGGACGAACCGCATCGCGTCGCGCTCGAGGTGGAAACACGGCTCGGCGACGAGTTCGCGGACGCGGTCGAGGGGTCGCGGCTCAGCCAGGCGGGGGCGCTCGGAGTCTTCCCCTGAGCCGGTCTCTTCTCGAAGCGGCGTGCGGGCATGATGGAGCACGTGAACCGTCATCCTCGAGCAGACGAATGGATCGAGCGACTGGGACTGCGCGTGCTCGAGGGTGAATCGGGATGGTGGACTCCCGCCTTCCGTTCGGATGTAGAGGTTCGAACCGTCGACGGTGTGGCATCGCCAGCTGCGAACGCCATCTATTACCTGCTCGACCCGCGTCGCCCGATCAATGCGTGGCATTGGCTTGCTGCCGATGACACCCACGTCATCGTCGACGGTGGTCCGGTCGAGTACGTGGTCGTAGACAGCGATGGCGTGGTGACCTCGTCTGTGGTGACTCGGGAGACTCGGCCGATGATCACCGTCCCGGCCGGATCCTACAAGGCACTTCGACTTGTCGATCCCGCGGGTTTCGCGTTGATCTGCTCGGTCGTCACGCCGGCCTGGACTCCCGACAGGGTCCGAATCGGACCGCCGACGCGAATAGAGCGACCCGCATGGCTCGACGACCTCACGATGTCGGAGCTGACGACCGGCGTCGCGGGTGTGAGGCGGTGTTCGGGCCGGCCAGCGACCTGATCAGGCTTGCCCGCCTTCCGCTCATCCGCGGCGCTGTGGCGGAGATGCTCGCCCTTGTTGGCAGCATCCGCGCCTGAGATCGAGCGTCGGTGGCGCGAGCTATCGTGAGAGCTGCTAGTCAGAAGGGGCACCGCATGACCGACTTCGCCCAGCGCATGAATGCCATCACGATCGAGCAGCTTCGTGCCACCGGCGCAACGAAGTGGTCGGCGACGGATGACTCGATCGGCGCCTTCGTCGCTGAGATGGACTTCGGCGTCGATCCGGCCATCACGGCCGCCTTGCACGCAGCGGTTGACGACGGAGCCTTCGGATACATGCCCCAGCGGATCGCCGCTGATCTGTCGGATGCAACGGCGGGGTTCCTCGAGCGCCGCTACGGCTGGAGTGTGCCCGCGAGCGATGTGTGGGGCATCCCGGATGTGATCATGGGACTCGAACTCGCGATGGAGCACTGCTCGGAGCCGGGGTCCAAGATCATCGTTCCCACTCCGTCGTATATGCCGTTCCTGATGGTGCCGCCGATGCGCGGTCGCGAGGTCATCGAGATGCCCCTCGCCGTGCGGGACGGACGCTACGAGTTTGACCTCGACGCACTGCAGCGCGCGTTCGACGAGGGCGGGAATCTGCTGCTGCTGTGCAACCCGTACAACCCCGTCGGTCGCGTGTTCTCGCGAGACGAACTGGTCGGGATCGCCGAGGTGGTCGACCGCAATGGCGGGCGTGTCTTCTCGGACGAGATCTGGGCGCCGCTCGTCTTCTCGGGCGCGACGCACGTCCCGTACGCGACGGTGTCGCCTTCCGCAGCTGAGCACACGATCACGGCCATGAGCGCCTCAAAAGCGTGGAACCTCCCCGGTCTGAAGTGCGCCGAACTCGTCCTCACGAGCGACCGCGACCGCGAGACGTGGGACCGGATCGGGCGGTTCTCGGGCCACGGCACCAGCAACCTCGGTGCGATCGCCAACGCCGTCGCCTTCCGCAGCGGTGACGCGTGGCTCGCCGACCTCGTGCCCTACCTCGAGGGCAACCGCGACCGCCTCCTCTCACTCCTTGCCGAGCACCTCCCCGGAGCCTGGATGCCGAAACCCGAGGGTACCTATGTCGGCTGGATCGACTTCCGCGGCGCCGGGATCGACGATCTGCCCGCTGAGTACTTCGCGCGGGAGGCATCCGTCACTCTCACGGAGGGGACGATGTGCGGACAGGCGGGTGCGGGATTCGCGCGTCTCATCTTCGCGACGCCCCAGCCTGTGCTCGATGAGATCGTTCGCCGGCTCGCCGCGGTGACCCCAGTGCGCTAGACCGGCTCGGCAGTGACCGCCCCGAGACCCCGATGCTGATCGCGAAGGTATGCCGCGTAGCCGCCGGGGGTGCGTCCAACGAGTCGTCCCGACGTGAGGACCTCGGCCAGGTCGCTGGCGACGACATGCGCTCCCGCCGTGCGGCAGCGCTCGGCCAGTATCACGTCTTCGTGCTCCGGGACGTCGCTGAAACCTCCCGCCGCACGGTAGACATCGGCCCGCACGCCGAGGTTTGCCCCGTGAACGTGCCCGTTCGGGCGGCCCGGCGTATGCGTGTCGAGCCACAGCTGCCGGTGCTGCGGGGTGAGGTCGGCGAAGTCTGGCCGCACGGTACCGATGACCATGTCAGCACCCTCGCGAGCGAGGCCAAGCTGAAGGGTGAGCCAGTTCGACGGCACCACCGAGTCCGCGTCGGTGTTGGCGATCCAGACCCGCCGGTCCGCGGCGGGCGCGAGGCCTCTGAGCGCAGCGGTGACCCCCACGGAGCGCGCAACGCCGACAGATCCCGCATCGATCTCGACGACGGGGAACGGATGCCGCCGCGCCACCGATGCCGACCCATCGGTGCTCGCGTCGATCACCACGTACACCGCAACCGGCACCCGGACGCGCGAAACGGCGACTTCCACGGATTGCAGGCATCGGGACAGCAGCTGCTCTTCGTTGTGGACGGGAATGACCACGGCAAGCGCACGGATGCTGGAGCCGATCACACCAATCCCTCCCGTGCAGCCACCGACTCGGCAGCACCGCGGCCGAAGACCTCGAGTACGAAGTCGTCCTCCTCGTGGAGTGCGATCCTGCGCCACCCCGGCACTCGTCGCAGTGTGTGGTGTACGCGATCGCCGGTTAAGGGGTACTCCGCCACCGGATGCCGCCAGTGGCACGCGACGACGATGCCGTCGTCGGTGAGCGCAGCGTCGATCCGATCGATGAGCGTATCCAGATCGTCCGAGTCGAAGTAGTAGCCAACCTCGGAGAGCACGACCGTGTCGAACTCACCATCCGGCCACTGCGTCGGCACGTGCGCGCGTGAGACCGTGACGTGGTCCGCCGAGGCCAGCCGGCGCCGGGCGCGATCGACGGCGCGCTCTGATGCATCGAGGGCGAGGACCCGGTCGGATCGCGCGGCAAGCGGCGCAGTTAGCAGGCCCGTCGCGCACCCGATCTCCAGAACGCTGCCCAGGCGCCGGTTCGGCAGGGCAGCAAGGAGCACGGCGCGTTTGCGTTCCTCGTACCATCGCGTTTCGAATCCCCAGGGGTCGTCGTGGCGGGCGTAGAAGTCCTCGAAGAACGTCGACGTGAGGGTTGCGTCGGCACCGGGCGCTTCGTCCAGGAAGACCTCGCGGTCCCGGCTGAAGTGGGCGAGGAATCTCGGTGGCGCGACGGCCTCGTCACCCGGCTCGCCCGAGAGAGCCTGTACCTGAGACGTGTGAGCGCGCAGGGCGGCGACCTTGCGTGCCAGCTCGTTCTCTGTCAGCCGCACAGCGAGCGCCAGCGACCAGGGGACATCCTCGGGGGTACCCCAGTGCCACATCCAGATCGGATACCCCAGATGGCGCACGCTGCGATGTGACGCGACATTGCGCACGGCGCCCGAGACGGCCCGGTGATCGCGGTGACCGTCTCCCGACCAGGGCGAGAGGACCATCGTCCGCGTGGGCGCGGCATCCGTCGTATCCAGGGCGGCTGCAACGGCGTGCTCGACGGCGCTCGCGTGCGCATCCACCGTGCCATCGGGGATCGACAGGAACTGCACGCGCGCAGCCGGCGCCAGGAGTGAGAGTGCTTCGATGACCTCGAGGCGCCGCTTTGCGCGGAGGGAATCGGGGGAGTGCGTTCTCGATCCTGGATGAGACGCCTCACCGTCCGTGGCGATGATGACGCTCACCCGACCTCGCCGGGCCGCAACGCGACACATGAGTCCACCGGCGCCGAGCGTTTCATCGTCGGGGTGGGCGGCAACCACGATGAGCTCGTCCGGTGGGGATTCCAGGAGCGGCGCTGAGCTGAGGCGAGGGTCGTCAACCCACTGCTCCTCGGCGGTGCCCTCGTCGAGGTGGCTGAAGCTCACCACGCGGCACTCTGCCGAGCAGACTCGCGACCGACGCGCGCCACGTCACGAAGCCCGTGATGCTGCTGGATGTAGAGGTGCAGATCGGCGCTCGACCGGGCGAACTCCTCGTCACGGGTGAGGGGGGCCGGCCCGAGCGCCTCGGCGGATTCGGCGAGGGTGAGAGCGGCGGCGTCAGCCACGATGGCGCGCACGCGTTCGCTCAGCAGCCGTTCGCCCACCCGCCTTGATCGGCCGTCGTCAACCAGTTCGGCTGCCTCGGCGAGCACGGCGCGCGCCGCCCAGAGTGCTCCATCGACTCGGCCGAGGTGAACGAGGGAGAGCTGGTCGGCAGCTCCCGACTGTGCGGGTGCCAGCAGCCGTCGCGCGATGGTGGCCGCAGCACCCCACCAGCACGCCGCTACCGACATCCCGCCCCACGCGAATCCCGGCCGCTCCAGATACCAGCCAGCTGGTCCGACAGGCACTGCCGGGGCATTGTCGAAGTCAACCGGTGCGCTGACGATCTGCGCCAGCCCCCGTGCCATCCACGGGCCCCCTTGGGCCCGAACGCCATCCGTGCGAAGGTCGACCGCGAACAGGGCACGCCGCCCGTCATCCCGTGTTGCCGTCACGAGCGCCCGGGAGAGGCGCGACGCGAGCGAGCACCAGGGTTTCGTGCCTCGCAGGGTCCACCCCGCCCCTGATTTCTCGGCGAGCAGGCTGGAGTCGGGGCTCTCAGCCGCGAAGACGCCCCAGGTGTCGTGGGGTGCACTGAGGTCCGACCTGTCGGCCTGAGCGAGGATCGTCAATGCGTCAAGGTGCGGCTCCAGCACGCGCGCCGCACCCACGTCGACGGCAGCGGTGGCGGCCAGAAGCTCCCAGAGCTCCGCAGTCCGCCCTTCACCGACGCGCGGCGCCCACTGCCCGACCTCCACGCACCAGTCGAGAGTTGCACCCACGTCCGTGCCAAATCTGTCAATCTCGGCTGCCGACGCGATGGCACGGCGAACCTGCTCCGTCGTGGCGTTCGTGTGTGCGCTCAGAGTCGGATGCCGGATGTCTCCCGATCGCGTGCGCGGGTGAGCTGTGGTGTCGGAATCGATGATGATGGTCCACCTCCGGCGGGGAGCATAGACCGCCTGACGGTCCGGCGAAGGAGGCTTGACATCGCATGAGGCGGGCGGAATGTGTTCCGACGAATGAGGTCCGTCAGCCGCCCGGGCCGGTGGGATCGATAGGAGCGCCGTCGCCGTTCTCAGGTAGGTCTCCGCGCTCGATCGGCGGGGCGGGGCCTGCGGGGAGGTCGGAGAAGAGAAGGTCGAGTTCGGCATCCGATGGCAGGCGTACAGCCTCTGCGGCAGCCTCGAGGTCCGAGGGATCGGTGAGGTTTGTTCCCGTGACAAGAATCAGAACACCGTCGCGGGCCACCATGTACTCCTCGCCGGAGTCCGAGAACCGATGCCAGATATCGCCCTCGTTGCTGCAGGCGACTCCGGCATCCAGAGTGTCCCAGAGCGGCATCTCAGGGCACGTCTCCGGGGTCAGCGTCCCGCGGTCGGTGCGAACGGTCAGTATGCCGCCCGTCTGGCCGTTGAACCAGGATGCAGATATCCCGGCACCCCCGGTGAGTCCGACAGACTGCGGTGCGAGGTCATAGCCGTCAACGGCTGTCACGTAGACAAGGTCGGGGGACATTCCTACCGCCGTCGCCCGCTGGGCAATGGTGTCCGGGTCGGCAGGCACGGCGGACGCGCAGCCGACAACCGAGGCGGCAAGGCTCGCCAGCACGATCGACATGCTGAACGCGGTAATGCCGCGTGCCGATGCTGAACGCATGGTTGCATTCTTGCGCACCGGTATCCCGATGATCCGGAAATGCTCGGGGGCGGCATCCCTGGCTCACGAGAGCTATCGCGCTAGGCCGTCCCGGGGACGTTTGTCGCTGCCACCTCGACCGGTGTCTCGGCTGCCAGCCGAGTCCAGGTCTCGACGACCGTGTCGGGGTTCAGTGAGATCGACTCCACGCCCTGTGCGAGCAGCCATTCGGCAAGATCCGGATGATCGCTCGGGCCCTGGCCGCAGATGCCGACGTACTTCCCCTGCGCCCGGCAGGCCTGGATCGCCATCGACATCAGCTGCAGCACCGCGGGGTCGCGCTCATCGAACGTGCTCGCGACCAGACCGCTGTCGCGGTCGAGGCCGAGCGTGAGCTGGGTCATGTCGTTCGAGCCGATCGAGAAGCCGTCGAAGAACTGCAGGTACTGGTCTGCCAGCAGGGCGTTGGTCGGCAGCTCGCACATCATGATGACCTTGAGGTCGTTGACGCCGCGGCGCAGGCCATTCTCGGCGAGCATCTCGACGACGGCGTGGCCCTCGCCGACGGTGCGGACGAACGGGATCATGACCTGGACGTTCGTGAAGCCCATCTCATCGCGCACGTACCGCAGCGCCTCGCATTCCATGTCGAAGCAGGCGCGGAAGTCGGGGGAGATGTAGCGGGATGCCCCGCGGTAGCCGAGCATGGGGTTCTCCTCGTGCGGCTCGTAGCGCTCGCCGCCGATGAGGTTGGCGTATTCATTCGATTTGAAGTCGCTCATCCGAACGATCACCGGTTCGGGCGCGAACGCTGCAGCGATCATCGAGATCCCCTCCGCGACACGCTGCACGAAGAAGTCACGCGGCGACGGGTAGGCGGCGACGCGCTCGTCGATCTGGGCCTTCAGCTCGGTATGCAGCGTGTCAGCCTCGAGCAGGGCGCGGGGATGGATGCCGATCTGCCGGTTGATGATGAACTCGAGCCTCGCGAGCCCGACCCCGCGGTGGGGAAGACGCGAGAACGAGAACGCCTGGTCGGGCGTGCCGACGTTCATCATGATCTTGACGGGCAGTTCCGGCATCCGGTCGAGGTGCGTCTCCTCCTCGGCGAACTCCAGCAGGCCTTCGTAGACGAACCCGGTGTCGCCCTCGGCGCACGAGACCGTGACATCCTGCCCGTCGCTGAGGACGCGGGTAGCGTCCCCTGCGCCCACGACGGCGGGGATGCCGAGCTCGCGCGCGATGATCGCGGCGTGACAGGTGCGTCCTCCGCGATTGGTGACGATCGCGGCCGCCCGCTTCATGATGGGCTCCCAGTCGGGGTCGGTCATGTCGGCGACCAGAACATCTCCGGGACGGAACGAGTCCATCTCGGCCAGGTCGCTCAGGACACGGACGGGTCCCGAGCCGATGCGTTGGCCGATGGCGCGCCCCGCGGCCAGTACGGTGCCGCGTTCGTGAAGCCGGAACCGGCGGATGACGTTCGCCGATGCGCGGGACACGACAGTCTCGGGACGCGCCTGCAGGATGTAGAGGCGACCGTCGACGCCGTCCTTGCCCCATTCGATGTCCATCGCCCGGCCGTAATGCTCTTCGATGACAAGCGCCTGCCGGGCAAGTTCCTCGAGTTCGGCATCCGTGAGTGAGAACCGGGCGCGATCAGCAAGTGGAACATCGACGAACGCCGTGCTCGCGCCCGCGGCACGACTGTCGGTGTAGCGCATCGCCACCGCCTTCTCACCGACCGAGCGCTTCAACACGGCTGGGCGGCCGGCGCGCAGGGCCGGCTTCGAAACGTAGAACTCGTCGGGGTTGACGGCGCCCTGCACGACAGCTTCCCCCAGCCCGTACGAACTCGTGAGGAAGACCGCCTGATCGAACCCGGACTCGGTGTCGACGGTGAACATGACACCGGCGGCTCCGACATCCGAGCGCACCATGCGCTGCACGCCTGCCGACAGTGCGACCTCGGTGTGGTCGAAGCCCTGGTGGACGCGGTAGGCGATCGCGCGGTCGTTGTAGAGCGACGCGAAGACCCGACGGATCGCCGTGAGGATGTTCTCGATCCCGCCGATATTCAAGAACGTCTCCTGCTGCCCGGCGAAGGATGCATCGGGCAGGTCCTCGGCGGTCGCCGAGGAGCGAACCGCCCAGGTCACGGCATCCGGTTCGGCATCCTCGTGCAGCAGCCGGTCGTAAGCGGCGCGGATGTCGCTTTCGAGGTCCTCCGGGAGGGGGTGCTGCTCGATACGGGAACGGATCTCGCCGCCGACGCGGGTGAGCTCGGCGACATCGTCAGTGTCGAGGTCCCGCAGGAGGGCTGCGATCTGGTCGCCGAGGCCATCGTGGGCCAGGAAGCGGCGGTAGGCGTCGGCGGTCGTGGCAAACCCGCCGGGCACCCGCACGCCGAGCGCTGACAGGTGAGAGACCATCTCACCGAGTGAGGCGTTCTTGCCACCGACGGCGGGCAGGTCGGTCATACCGATCTCGTCGAACCAGAGGACGTTCTTCATGGATGCTCCTTTGTCAGGGCGGGGCGTGACGGATGGTCAGGCGCGAAGCTTCAGGGTCTGCAGGATGATCGCCGACATCTCCTCGACGCTCTTGGTCGAGGAGTTCAGGAACGGGACGCGGGTGCGCCGGTAGAGCTCCTCTGCCCGGCGCAGCTCGAGGGTGCATTGCGCGAGGCTCGCGTAGCGGGAGTCCGGGCGACGCTCGTGGCGTACCTGGCTCAGGCGGAGCGGGGTCGTCGTGAGCCCGTAGCAGCGGTCGGCGTAAGGTGCCACCAGGCGCGGCAGGCCGTCGGTCGGGAAATCATCGTCGGTGAGGGGGTAATTCGCGACCAAGAGGCCGTACTGCAACGCCAGGTACATGGTCGTCGGGGTCTTGCCGCAGCGCGAGGGCGCGATGATGATGACGTCGGCGAACTCGAGCGCACGCGAACTCTGCCCGTCGTCGTGCTCGATCGCGTACTCGACCGCGCGCATCCGTGCGAAATATGCCTCGGTGTCGCCCACGGTGTGAAATTGCCCGAGCTGCTCGGATGCCGTTGTGCCGAGCGTGCGCTCAAGGTCGGTGAGGTGACCGCCGAGCAGATCGATGCGCGGCGCCGGCGCGGTGTCGAGCACCCGGCCGACTGCCGCGTTCTTCATTGTCGAGAAGACGATGGGTGCCAGGCCCGCGGCATCCGCGGCAGCGATCGTCTGTACCACCGTCGCTGCCGCATCGGCGGTGTCGACAAAGGGAATCGTGTGGCGCTCGAACCGGAAGCCGGGAAAGTTCGCCAGCAGGGCGTTGCCCAGTGTCTCGGAGGTGATGCCCGTGCTGTCCGAGACGAAGAACACGGCGCGTTTCGTGCGCGTGTGGTCGCTCAGGGCAGAGGGCATGCCTCGAGGCTAAAGAGATATGTCAGTGCTTACCGCCGCAATTAGCGTCAAGATTGAGCTTTCTTTACGACCCTGCAAACATCCCGCGTTCAGACGTGCTCAGCCGGCGAGCTGGTCGAGGTCGCGAAGGTGCCGGTAGGAGCCCTTGAAGTAGAGCAGCGGCTCCTCGCGATGCCACTCCGCCGGGCTCATTCCCACGACCGACCCGATGACGATGACGTGATCACCCGCTTCGTGCTCGGCCCATGCCTCGCAGTCCACCCACATCAGGGTGTCGGCGATGATCGGGTTCCCCGAGGCGGCAGGTGTCCACGAAACCCCAGCCCACTTGTCGGTGCCGCTACGGGCGAACTGGTTGGCGATGGTGTGCTGATCGTGCGCGAGGACATTCACCGCGAACCTGCCGGTAGCAGCGATCCGGGGGTAGGTCGTCGAGGTCTTCATGACGCTGAACGAGATCAGCGGCGGGTCGATAGATACCGAGAAGAACGACTGGCAGGTGAATCCGATCGGTTCGCCGTTGTCGATCCCCGACACGATCGTGATTCCGGATGCGTAGTGGCCGAGGGTGTCCCGGAACTGGCGGGGAGAGAACGGCACTTCAGGTGTGGCGAGCTGCGACATGGTTTGCTTTCTCTTTCGCCGTCGGTTCAGGAAGCCGGGATGTCGGCGCGGAGGGCGCCGGCCAGCGGGGCCACTCGTCGGATATTGCCGGCGTACTCCGCCACTGCTGCGTCCAGGACGTCGTCCACGCGCTCCATCTGGCTGAGGGCCAGGTAGAAGCCGCGTCCGGGCACTGTTGCTCCGAGCTCCACCAAGAGGGGAGACAGAGTGAAGGTCGGCCCCATCGCGTGAGTGAAATCCGCGCCGGTGTGGAGCGGGATTGCCGTGACCCCGGCGAGCCCATTTGCGGGATACCGGTCGAGAAAGGCCTTGAGCAGTCCGGTGTAGGTGGCCTTGTAGGTCGGCGATGCAAAGATCGCGAGGTCGCTTTCAGCGACTGCCGCGTTCAGCGCCCCCATGGTCTCCGACGGCCACGCGAAGATCTCTGTGGTGTAGTCGGCCAGGTCGATCACCTGCGCCTCGAACGTTCCGGGGTGAAGAAGCTTCTCGAGCAGAAGTTCGGCGATCTTGCGGGTTCGCGACGCCGGCTTCGGATTGCCGACAACGACCGCGACTTTGAGTGACATGACTCTCTCACTTCCATACCGATGAACAGGAAGGGATGAGTCGCCGCACCACACCGCGAGAGGGGACGTGGAGCGAACGACATCTCCACACGCCCCGGGATCTTGTGGCCCAGTGCGCCCGCAACGGCTTACGCTGCACATCCATTGTGCACACGTTCGTGTTTCGGTTGCGTAAACCGCGCCTCAGAGCGCCCGGGTAAGCCGTTCCTGGTCCACCCCGAACCACGTCACCGTATCGGGGATGCAAGACTGGCGTCCCATGGGCATCCTGGCAACTGTCGTCAACGTGTTCGTCGACGAAGCAGGAGATCACGGCAATCCGCTCGGAATCGTGTGGGCATCGACAGCCACTCGCGGGCGTGAGCAGGACATTGCCGCCGACCTCGGTTTCAGCGAGACCGTCTTCATCGACGCGGTGGATGGGCGTACTGTTCGGGCGCGAATTTTCACCCCGAAACAGGAGTTGCGTTTCGCCGGGCATCCCACGGTCGGACTCGCCGCCTGGCTTCGCGCGGCAGGTGATGACATCCGTCATATCGCCGTCCCTGCGGGCACGGCGCGCGTCCGTGCGGACGGAGAGTTCACGTGGGTCAGCGCCGAGGTCGACTGGGCCCCGGGATTCGAGCTCGAACAGCTCGAATCGCCAGAGGAAGTCGATGCCGTCGACCCGGATGCCTACACCGAGGGCATGCACTATGTCTGGGCGTGGCTCGACGAAGAAGCGGGGAAGGTGCGCTCGCGGATGTTCGCGCCAGGGCTCGGCATCCGTACCGATGAGGCGACCGGGTCAGCGGCAATCCGGCTGACTGCATCACTCGGCCGCGACCTGCAGATCGAGCAGGGAGCAGGTTCGAGGCTCGTCACGCACCGTCGAAACCTTGGGCGCGAAGTCGAGATCGGTGGTCGGACGACGCCGGGACGCGACGTCGAACTCGCGTGACCCGCATGGCGGCTGCCAGCGCTCCACTCAGTCGTAGGGAAGGTGCAGCGGCACCGCTCGCAGGAACGCCGTGACGACGGTCGTGGTTGCGGCAGTCGGCGCGGGTCTGGTGCTCGCCGGCATCCTGCAGGGACTGTTCGGCGCCCTTCAGGGCAGCTTCTGGCTCAAGGCCGCAGCGTGCGCCGTCACCATCGCGGCCATCGCAGCGACCGTGACCGGGTTCGCGGGGCTGCTCGGACCCGCAGGCGTTGGCCTGGGCGCCGCCTTCACCATGCTGTTCGCCAACCCGCTTTCTGCGGCGGCGCTTCCCGTCGAGTTCCTCCTCCAGCCGTGGGGTGCGATCGGTCAGTTGCTGCCGCCGGGGGCTGCAGCAACTCTTCTGCGGTCGCTGTCGCACTTCCTGGATGCGGCAACCGCAGGGCAGTGGACTGTCCTGCTCCTGTGGGCTGCGGCCGGCCTAGCGCTGACCCTTGTCGACCTTCCGGCCCGCAGGTTGCGAGCGGGCCAGACTGCGGCCGAGCACCCGCTGACCGTCTAGGCGTCAGTACAACTGGAACAGCTGAGAGGCGATCGCGCCCAGATCGGCGTTGGCCTGAAGAACCGCCTGCACCTCGGTGATCGGGACATCATTGACGAACACCGCGAAGGCGAGGTGCCGGCCGGAGGCGGCATCCAGATATCCGGCGAGCGCCTTGGTCTCCAGGAGGTAGGGAGTATCGGTTCCGGGTCCGACGAGTGTGCCGGTCTTCGCGTGGGCAGACCCGATCGCGGGGTCGCCCTCGGGCAGGACGTTCGCCAGGGAGCCGTCGACCCCGAGGATCGGCGTGGATTCGAGGAACGTCGTGAAGTACGGCGCACCGGTCAGGGAAACCAGATACGAGGTCATTGCCGCCGGGGTGATGCGGTTTCCGGGCAGGCCCTGACCGTCCGCGATGACGACGTCATCCGGACCGAGGCCCGCCGCTTCGAGCACGCTCATCTGCCGCGCGAGACCGGCTTCCAGGGTGCGCTCGCCCTCCTGCACAGCCAGGAGGAGGGGAAGTTGATTTGCGCCGAGGTTGTGGCTGACCTTATTGATCAGGCGGGCGGTCTCCGAGAACGGCGGCGAGGTGAACGTGGCGATCGGGGTCGCTTGATCGAGTTCTGATGACGGAGGCAGCGTGGCAGAGCTCGGTGATACCGGGTCGGCCTCGACGGTGACGCCCGCCCGCGCCAGCGCTTCGATGAACAAGGTCCGGGCCCACGCCGCCGGCTCAGGAACCTGATACGTCTGCACCACGGGGTCAACGCCCAGGGGTACCGTCCCGGTGGCGGTGAGGATGCCGTCCCTCTCGGTGATCGTGATGTCGATCCCGCTGTCGGCGTCCGCCGTGCTCACCTGGTTCGCGAGGGAGTAGGCAGCGGTCTCGGGTCGCGAGCGCGCGGTCGTGGGATCGCCGACCTCCTGGCCGGGTGTGAAGACGATGTCCACCAGATTGTCGTTGACCACGATCGGTGAGATTGGGACTCCGTCCAACACGACGGGATCCCACAGCCTGTCGTCAACGAGGACGTCTCCCGTGACGGTACGGATGCCGGACACAGCGACCTGCTGCGCAAGATCGTCGAGGCCCGTCAGCGGGTCTTCGGGGGTGAGAGTTGCCAGTCCCGGGAGGACGTTCGCGTCATAGTGGTCGAAGATCGGCACATCGAGGGTGCCGTCGGGCAGCGTCCGACCCCCGAGGGTGAGGTCTCCGGAGCCGCGCAGGATGAGATCTCCCTCGAGAATGCCGTTCCCGACGGTGCCAGCGGCGATGACGGGGGTCGTGAACGTCGCGTCTGCGCCCAGCAGGTCGAGGGCTGCGGTGACGGACAGGACCTTCGCGGTGGACCCCGTGAGGAACTGGTCGTCGGGGTTCACCGCGATGAGCGTCTCGCCGCTGTCGATATCGATCACCGACATTCCCCAGCGACCGCCGTCGTAGAGCGGTTGGTCCATGATTGCCGCGATGGTCGGCGGCACGTCGGCGTCGGAGGTAGCGGTGCAGGCGGCGACTGACGTGGCGACGCACACGATCGCCGCAACGGTCACCGTGCGTCGGGTACGACGGAGCATGGGACGGAGTCTATCGAGGCGCCTTCACCACCCGACCCTGGCGGTGTTCCAGGCGGGTACGCTTTCCATGTACTAAGACATGGAAAGCGCCGGACGGGAGAGCGCGGATGAGCATGATGCGCGGAGGCTTCGGGGGTGGTCTCACTCGAGGGGCAGACGAGCGGACGCAGCGGGAGCGCAACGCGCAGGCGCCGCACATCCCGCACCTCGGCCGGCGCATCGTCGCGCTGTTCTCGCCGTACCGGGGGCGCCTGAGCATCACTGCGGTTCTGGTCATCCTGAGTGCTGCCCTCGGCGTCATCCCGGCGCTCCTGGTCGAGCAGGTCTTCGACCTCGCGTTGTTCCCGGCATCCGGCGGACCTGACATCCCGCTGCTGATCGAGCTCGTCGCACTCATGATCGGGCTGTTCGTGCTGTCTGCGGGACTGAACGTCGTGCAGACGTGGCTGACCTCGTCGGTGGGAAACCGCGTCACCGGCGACCTGCGGGTCCGGCTCTTCCAGCACCTGCAATCGATGGAGCTCGCGTTCTTCACGCGCACGAAGACGGGAGTCATCCAGTCGCGGCTTCAAAACGATGTGGGCGGGGTCGCGAGCGTCCTGACCAACACGTTCACCTCGATACTCGGCAACAGTGTCACCGTCATCGCGTCGCTCGTGGCGATGATCATCATCGACTGGCGGCTGACGCTCGTGGCGGTCGTCATGCTGCCGGTGCTCGTGGTCGTTCAGCGCCGCGTCGGCCAGGTGCGCGCTCGCATCGCGGCGCAGGCCCAGGAATCACTGTCGACGCTCACCGCTATGACCCAGGAGTCGCTCTCGGTCTCGGGCATCATGCTGACGAGCTCGTTCAATCGCGCGGACTACGAGACCGGTCGCTACGCCGACGAGACCTCGCGTCAGGTCTCGCTGCAGATCCGGCAGGCGATGAGCGGGCAGGGCTTCTTCGCGGTCGTCGGCGTCATCATGTCGGCAGTCCCGGCGGTCATCTACCTTCTCGCGGGCGTGTTCATCACGGGCGGCGTCGACATCACGGCCGGCGCGATCGTGGCCTTCACCGCCGTGCAGGGGCGCCTGCTCTTTCCGCTCATGGCGCTCATGCGGGTTGCGCTCGACGTCCAGACCTCGATGGCATTGTTCGCCCGCATCTTCGAGTACCTCGACCTCAAGCCCGCGATCGTTGACGCACCGGATGCGATCGACGTCGGCGTGGCGCCGGGGCCGGTCGGCCGCGTCGAGTTCCGTGACGTCTCGTTCCGCTACCCCGGCGCAGGAGAGGATGCGGCGACCCTGCATGATGTCTCCTTCGTTGCCGAACCCGGTCAGCACATCGCCTTCGTCGGCTCCAGCGGCGCAGGCAAGACGACGATCCTCTACCTCGCGCCGCGCATGTATGAGGCGTCGTCGGGTGCTGTGCTGTTCGCCGGCGCCGACGTTCGAGATCTCCGCCGGGAGTCGCTGCTCGACAGCGTGGGGATCGTCTCGCAAGAGACGTATCTCTTCCACGCGTCGATTCGCGAGAACCTGCTGTACGCGAAGCCGGAGGCCTCTCCCGACGAGCTCGAGGAAGCATGCCGCGGCGCGCATATTCATCACGTCATCGAGTCCTTCCCCGACGGCTACGACACGATCGTGGGCGAGCGGGGCTATCGCCTGTCCGGTGGCGAGAAGCAACGGATCGCGATCGCGCGGGTGCTGCTGAAGAACCCACCCGTCCTCCTTCTGGATGAGGCGACCAGCGCGCTCGACACCGTCTCGGAACGGACCGTGCAGCAGGCGTTGGATGCCGCGGCGCAGGGCCGCACGACCCTGACGATCGCGCACCGCATTTCGACGATCGTCGCCGCCGACGTCATCCACGTCGTGGAGGCGGGACGCATTATCGAAAGCGGCACGCACGCCCAGCTCCTCGCGGCTGGCGGCGCGTATGCGCGACTTGTCGCGCACCAGCAGGAGAGTGCCCTTTCCGTGATCTGACGGTTGCCGTCGGCCGCCGGCGCTGGGAAGCTGAGAGCGTGCGCGTTTGGGTGCGCGCCTCGCCCATGGAGGAACACACGATGGCTGGCAAGTTCGATCTGAACACGACCACTCTCGGGCAGTTGCTCGATGACCCGGAGGCGCGCGCGATCATCGACGAACTGGTTCCCGAGCTTCCGACACACCCCATGGTCGGGATGGCGAAGGGTATGCCTGTGAACACCGTGCTGACCTTCGCGGGCGGCCAGGTCGACCCCGAGATCGTGGCGCAACTGAAAGCGCGCATCGGCGCACTCTGACCGTCCCGCCTTCGTCATCGGTGGGCGCAGCGCAGCAGTACGCTGAGGGCCCATGAGCGATGTCACCCGTCCGGCGCGTCCTGCCGGGGTGCGCGAGGTAGCCCGGCTGGCGGGAGTATCGACACAGACGGTGTCGCGGGTCATCAACAACTACCCGAACATCCGGCCCGAGACGCGGATGCGTGTGCTCGAGGCCATGCGAGCACTCGACTACCGGGTCAACAACGCCGCGCGAGCGCTCGGCACGGCATCCACGCGCACCATCGGGGTCATCGCAACGGATGCCACCCTCTACGGCCCCACGGTGGGAATCGCGGCTCTCGCCGAAGCCGCTCGGGAGGCGGGCCTGTGGATCGCGACTGCCTACGCTGATGCCAGCGATCCGGCCGCGATCGACGGAGCGATAGCCCACGTGCTCGCTCAAGGCATCGACGGGCTCGTGCTCGTTGCCCCGCACGCGCGGATGGTTGCCGCACTGCGCGAAAGGGAGCTGGGCGTGCCGGTCGCCGCGCTGCACGCAGACGAGGGCGCAGGAGCGCAACACGAAGGCGCAGCGCTCGCTGCGGCACACCTCGTGGGCCTCGGACACCGACGGATCGGGCGTCTCGGCGGGCCCGTCGACTGGCTTGAAGAGGCATCTCGTGCCCAGGGCGCCGAGGCGGGACTCCATCGTGCCGGCCTGTCCCTCACCCATGAGTGGCGGGGAGACTGGTCAGCTCGATCCGGCGCGGACCGCGCCGCGGAGGTCGCTGCCGCGGTGCAGGCCGGTGAACTGACCGCGATCCTTGCCGCGAACGACCAGATGGCGCTGGGGCTCATGGCAGGGCTCGCCGGGAGCGGCATCCGGGTTCCGAACGATCTCGCGGTCGTCGGCTTCGATGACAACCCGGATGCGGCGTTCTATGCGCCCGCGCTCACCACGGTTCGCGTTGATGTGCTCGGTGACGCGCGCCGCTGCGTCGCCGAGGTGACGGGGAGCTCGACCGGGGGGCTCAGCACAGCGTCGGCTCCGGCTCAGCTCGTCATCCGGGCCTCGAGTGCCCCGCTGACGACCTGACCTCCCGGGGCATAGTGCTGCGACGGGCAAGACTGGCGGATCCCAAGTGTTACCGGTAACATTCGGGGCGTGCCCAGTCGGTGCAGACAAGCGCGACGACGAGGGTGTCTCGGAAGGATTCATCGATGACCGAAATCGACAGTGCCCAGTTCGACAGTGCCGTCAGCGAAGCGATCGCTCGGGTCCGTGCCGATGTCGCGGCGTTGCACTCCGAACTGGTTCGCTACGGACTGATCGTCTGGACCGGCGGGAACGTCTCGGGTCGCGTTCCCGGCGCTGACCTGTTCGTCATCAAGCCCTCGGGTGTCTCGTACGACGATCTGGCCCCCGAGAACATGATTCTCTGCGACCTCGACGGCAACGTCGTTCCCGGCAGTGTGGGAAGTGAACGCTCGCCCTCGAGCGACACCGCCGCTCACGCCTACGTGTACCGCCACATGCCCGAGGTCGGCGGGGTCGTTCACACCCACTCGACGTACGCCGTCGCGTGGGCAGCGCGCGGAGAAGAGATCCCGTGCGTCGTCACGGCGATGGCCGATGAGTTCGGCGGGCCGATCCCGATCGGCCCGTTCGCGATCATCGGCGACGACTCGATCGGCCGCGGCATCGTGGAGACACTGCGTGGTCACCGCTCACGCGGGGTCCTCATGCAAAACCACGGACCCTTCACGATCGGGTCGAGCGCGAAGGATGCCGTGAAGGCCGCCGTCATGCTCGAAGATGTCGCCCGCACCGTGCACATCGCGAAGCAGGCGGGGCCGCTCATCCCGATTCCGCAGGAGGCGATCGACAGCCTGTACAACCGCTACCAGAACGTGTACGGCCAGTCGACGGACGATCGCCGATGAGCGCCCTGAATACGGAAGAAGGCCGCGAAGCGATCGCTGCCGGGCGAGCGAGCCTGGGGATCGAGCTCGGCTCGACCCGCATCAAAGCCTGCCTCGTCGACGAGCGTGGACGGGTGCTCGCGGTCGGCAGCCACGAGTGGGAGAACAGTTACGTCGATCGGGTGTGGACCTACCCCCTCGATGAGGTGTGGGCGGGCATCCAGGCTGCGTACGCGGCGCTCGGCATCCGGGTTAAGCACACCTACGGGATTGTGATCGAGTCCCTCGCGAGCATCGGCATCTCGGCCATGATGCACGGATACCTGGCCTTCGACGCCCACGACCAGGTGCTCGTGCCGTTCCGCACCTGGCGCAACACCAACACGGGTGCTGCAGCGAGCGAGCTCAGCGCCCTGTTCGGTGTGAACATCCCGCTTCGCTGGTCGATCGCCCACTATCGGCAGGCGATGCTGGATGCCGAGCCACACGTCGGCGCCATCGACCATCTCACGACGCTCGCCGGCTACGTCCACACTGCTCTGACCGGCCGCCGTGTGCTCGGTGTCGGCGACGCGTCGGGCATGTTCCCCATTGATCCGGCCACCGGCAGCTATGACGCTGACCTCGTGTCGCGCTTCGATGCCCTAGCCGGCGACGCCGCGCCGCGTCGCCTCCTCGAGGTGCTCCCGACCGTCCTGCCGGCCGGCGCCGAGGCGGGGGAGCTCACCGCCGAGGGTGCCGCACTGCTGGACCCGACCGGGGCGCTGCGGCCCGGCGCGGTGTTCTGCCCACCCGAGGGTGATGCGGGTACCGGCATGGTCGCGACCAACGCCGTCGCCCCCCGCACCGGAAACGTCAGCGCGGGCACGAGCATCTTCGCGATGATCGTCCTCGAGCATCCGCTGTCGGCCGCGCACGACGAGCTCGATATCGTCACGACTCCCGCCGGTGACCCCGTCGCGATGGTGCACTGCAACAACGGCGCCTCGGAGCTTGCCGCGTGGGTGGGTGTCTTCCAGCGCTTCGCGGACCTCATCGGCTCCCCGCTGCCGCCCGACTCGGTGTACGAGGCCCTGTTCACCGAGGCGCTCACCGCCGCACCGGATGCCGGGGGCATCCTCTCGTACAACCACCTCTCCGGCGAGCCCATTGCGGGCCTCGACGAGGGCCGACCCCTGGTCATCCGCACCCCCGACAGCCAGCTCACGCTGGCGAACTTCCTGCGCTCGCAGCTGGCGGGAGTGTTCGCGACGCTGAGCCTCGGGATGCAGGTGCTCGATGACGAGGGCGTCGAGGTCGACCGGATGCTCGCGCACGGCGGCATCTTCCGCACCGCCGGTGTCGCCCAGCGGGTGCTCGCCGCCGCGCTCGATACCGCTGTGTCGGTCGAGCGGCATGCCTCCGAAGGTGGAGCCTGGGGCATTGCGGTGCTTGCCGCGTACACCGCGGCCCGCCACGCGGGTGCAACTGACGCATCGCTTGCGGCGTACCTCGATGCCGTCGCTTTTGCTGATGCCGAGTTCGCCACGGTTGTTCCCGACCCCGCTGAGGTGGTCGGCTACACCTCCTACATCGACCGATACCGCGCGGGCCTTGCCGCCGAGCGTGCAGCCGTGACCGCCCTCTAGCTCCCCACCCCTCATCGAAGAAGGATCCTCATGACTTCTCTCAACACGTTCGCGACCCGCGAGGTCTGGTTCGTCACCGGCAGTCAGAACCTCTACGGCGAAGAGACTCTCCGCCAGGTCGCCGAGCAGTCCCAGGCTGTTGCTGCAGGGCTCTCGGAGCTGCCCATCCGCGTCGTCTGGAAGCCCGTACTGAAGGATGCCGACAGCATCCGTCGCCTGGCACTCGAGGTGAACGCCCGTGACGAGGTCATCGGGATCATCGCGTGGATGCACACCTTCAGCCCCGCCAAGATGTGGATCGGCGGGCTCGATGCGCTGCAGAAGCCACTCTTGCACCTGCACACGCAGGCCAACGTCGAGCTGCCGTGGAGCGAGATCGACTTCGATTTCATGAACCTCAACCAGGCTGCCCACGGCGACCGGGAGTTCGGGTACATCCAGACTCGCCTGGGCGTTCCTCGCAAGACCGTCGTCGGGCACGTGTCGAACCCGGCAGTTCGCGGTCAGATCGAGACGTGGCAGCGCGCAGCCGCCGGCCTTGCCGCCGCGCGTTCGCTGAAGCTCGCGCGCTTCGGAGACAACATGCGCTACGTCGCCGTCACCGAGGGTGACAAGACGGAGGCTGAGATCCGCTTCGGCGTGCAGGTCAACACGTGGGGCGTCAATGAACTCGCGGATGCCGTGGCTGCCGCATCCGACGCGCAGATCGACGCCCTCATCGACGAGTACGAAGAGCTCTATGAGATCGTCCCTGAACTGCGCCGCGACGGGGACCGCCACCAGTCGCTGCGTGACGGGGCGGCGATCGAGGTCGGGCTGCGCTCGTTCCTGGAGGCCGGCGGTTTCGGCGCCTTCACGACGAGCTTCGAAGATCTCGGTGCGCTCAAGCAGCTGCCCGGTCTTGCCGTCCAGCGCCTCATGGCCGAGGGATACGGATTCGGCGCCGAGGGCGACTGGAAGACCGCGATCCTCGTGCACGTCGCGAACGTGATGGGCGAGGGGCTTCCCGGCGGCGCAAGCCTCATGGAGGACTACACCTACGACCTCGTCCCCGGCGACGAGAAAATCCTGGGTGCGCACATGCTCGAGGTCGCTCCGACCCTGTCGAGCCAGAAGGCCAGCCTGGAGATCCACCCGCTGGGCATCGGCGGCAAGGACGACCCGGTGCGCCTGGTCTTCACTGCCGACCCCGGCCCCGCCGTCGTCGTCGCGATGAGCGACATGCGCGACAGGTTCCGCCTGGTCGCCAATGTCGTCCAGAACGTCGCAGCGCCCGATCTTCCCAAGCTCCCCGTCGGGCGGGCCATCTGGAAGCCGGCGCCCGACTTCGCCACTTCGGCGGCGTGCTGGCTGACGGCGGGAGCCGCCCACCACACCGTGATGTCCACAGCTGTCGGCATCGAGGTGTTCCGCGACTTCGCCGAACTTGCCGAGACAGAGCTGCTCGTCATCGACGAAGACACCACGGTGCGTGGCTTCCAGAAGGAAGTTCGTTGGAACCAGGCTTACTACCGCCTCGCCCAGGGTCTGTGAGCAGCGCTGCCCCTGTGAGCGACCCCGGCGCCGCGGCACCAGCGACGCCGGGGGTCAGGCAGACTGGCGATATGAATGATGAGTCCGCGGCCGTGATCCCGGCATCCGGAACGCAGTACACGATCACCGCTGGCGACTACGAGGCCACGATCGCAAGCGTCGGCGCGACCCTTCGAAGCCTCACCTACCGTGGCCGCGATCTTGTCGTACCGTTCGAGCCCGACATCGTCCGACCGTCCTTCCGCGGTGCCACGCTTGCGCCCTGGCCCAACCGCATCGTGGACGGTCGCTACGTGCTCCGGGGCCGTTCGTACGAGGTGGCTCTCACCGAACCGGGGCGCGGCCAGGCCCTCCACGGCCTCGCATCCTGGCTGGACTTCGCGCCCGTCGAGACGGCGGAGAGCTGGGTGACCCTCGGAGCCACGATCGAACCGCAGCAGGGGTATCCCTGGCGGATCCGTGTCGAGACGACGTTCGCGACCGGGGCGGACGGTCTCACTCAGCGGGTGAAGGCGACCAATCTGAGCCGCGACTTCGCGCCGTGGGGCACGGGTCCGCATCCGTATCTTCTCGCCCCGGGGACCCTGGATGACTGGATCTTCACGCTTCCGGCGTCCCAGGTGCTCACGGTCACCCCCGACCGGCTCTCTCCGGTCGGACTCCAGTCGGTGACTGCGGATGCCGAACGCTTCGATTTCCGTGAACCGCGGACCCTCGGTGCTGTCATGATCGACCACGCCTACACGGATCTCGTGCGCGACCGCGACGGACTCGTGACAGTGCGGGTGACCGATGCTCAGGGTGAGGGCACGTCGATCACGTGGGACGCGCGATGCCCCTGGGTTCAGATCCACACGGCCGACCGGCCTGGCGGGCCGGCGGCTCCCGGGCACCGAGCGGGTCTCGCTGTAGAACCGATGACGTGCGCCCCCGACGCCTTCAACGATGAGAGCTACCCGTTCGACACGGGGCTCGCCGTGATTGCACCGGGTGATGCTCACAAGGCGTCGTGGCGAATCTCTGCCCTTTCCTGAGAGTTAGCTGGAAGAGAACGCGGCATTCCCTCTAGGCTGTGGCCATGCTCGCAACCTCCATCACCGACCAGGCCAGTGTGTCATCCCTGTGGACGACCTCGCTCATCGGTCTGGCCATCTACATCGTCGTCGTCATCGCCCTGTGGCGGGTCTTCGCAAAGGCGGGGTGGCCCGGCATCCTGGCGATCATTCCGATTGTGAACATGTTCATCCTCGTGAAGATCGCCGGATACTCTGCGTGGCTCGGCCTGCTGTACTTCATTCCCATCGCCAACCTGGTGCTGGCGATCATCGTGGCGATCAAGGTCGGTGAGAGGTTCGGCAAGGGGGGCGCCTTCTCGTTCTTCCTGCTGTTCCTCTTCCCGTTCATCGGATACCTGATCCTCGGTTTCGGCGACGCGAGCTACACCAAGCGCGCCTGAGTCCGATCCGACCACCCTCGCGGGCGCCGGCCAGAGGTCGGCGCCCGCTCTCATGCCCCGATACCCTCTACCCAGGAGGTTGCGGATGGGCAGGACGGCCGATGCGATCGCCGAGGGCGTCATCATCGCCATCGCGGCGGCGCGCCTCAGCATCCGCAACCGGATTCTCGTCGACGCGATTCGCAACGACAGCGCCTTCTCGGTCGACGCGGTGAAGCCGTTCGCGCGGCAGACGCTCGAAGCGCTCGCCGACGAGCAGTCGGCCGCTGCACATCGCGCCCGCGCCGACTGGCGACGGGCGTGGGGGAAACAGTCCGACCCGAACGGGACTCACGACTACCGAGGTCGTGATTCTCGCAATCTGAGGCGGCGCGCACGGCAATACACGGGGGTCGCCAAGGAACTCCGTGAGCGGGCAACCGACGATGCGTCCCTCGAGCAGCTGATCGAGCAGGCACGCGACGCCGCGTGGGGTGATGTCGAATCGAACCTCGAGCGACGCCTGATCGTCGAGGCGATGCGGCCGGATCTCGACCCCGACTATGCGTCGATGCGTGCTGCACGCATGCAATCGATCAGGCTCATCGACCTGCCTCGCCTCGCCTCTCACCAGCGCCGACTGAGCACTTCACAGGGGTCTGCACCCATGATCGATGTCGACGACTCCGGTCCGGTTCCCGATGGTGGGAGCCCCGAGGGCGAGTGAACCCCGGCGAAGCCGCCGACGATTCGCCGTGCGGGGCACTCGTGGGGTAATCTGGACGCTGGTTTGCTCGCAGAAACGCGGAGACCATGCGCCCGTAGCTCAATGGATAGAGCATCTGACTACGGATCAGAAGGTTGGGGGTTCGAGTCCCTCCGGGCGCGCACTGTGTTGAGACAGTGATGAGGTCCCTGAGCCCTATGGCTCGGGGACCTTTTTCGTCTTAGCTCGCGCTCACCGTGCGAAAGCCTGCGTTACCCATCGACGAGTCGGGGGTGTTCTGCGACCGGGCGGAATTGCGATAGCGGTTGCAGTACGAGATGTGACAGAGGTAGCTACCGCCGCGGAGGATGCGGGAGCTACCGCGATCGGGACCGCGGGGATCGGCGTCCGTCGAGCGTGCGTAGTAGCCGGGGTCGAACCAATCCGCACACCACTCCCAGACATTGCCTACGGGCTGCCACAGTCCGTAGCCGTTCGGGTCGAAAGTGCGCACCGGAGCCGTCGTGAGGAAGCCGTCCTCGAGCGTGTTGACGCGGGGGAACTGACCCTGCCAGATATTGACGCGCCACGTGCCGCCGGCTTCCGGCTCCTCATCACCCCACGGGTACTTCTTCCCGTCGAGGCCGCCGCGGGCCGCATACTCCCACTCCGCTTCGGTGGGTAGACGCCTCCCCGCCCACGCGCAGTATGCCATCGCGTCGTTCCAGGAGACGTGGACGACGGGGTGATCGCCGAGTTCGTCGACCGACGAATTCGCGCCGCCCGGATGCCGCCAGTCGGCCCCACGAACTCCGAACCACCAGGGGGTTGCGGTGGGCTGCCCCATGATGTCGCTCTCGGGAGCCTGCAGCGCCAGGTGGAAGACGGCGGAGAACCCGAAGGTTTCGGCTTCCGTGAGATAGCCGGTGTCATCGACGAATCGCGCGAAATCGTCGTTCGTGACGCTCGTCGTGTCGATCTCGAACGCGCTGATCGAGACCTCGTGGCGCGGGGTCTCACCATCGCCGAGATTGGCGTCGCCCGACGAATCGCCCATCACGAAGCTGCCCGCGGGGATCTGCGCCTGGGGGATGCGGTGACGCGAACCCGAGGCGGAGGGGATCGCGGAGGCGGTGACCGGTGCCGTGCCGAGGGTCAGGAACTGCGATCGTCCCGGTGCGCCGCACGCGCACTCGGGTCCACATCCGCCCGCGGGTTCTGAGTCGGTGTCCATGCGATCCTCCTCCAGCAGGCTACTGCGGCAAGCAAACGCGCACGCTCGATAGGGTTGTCTCACTTTCACCGGGAAGAGCGAGGAAGCGGATGCCTGGTCCGATGCCCCTGGACGGTGTCGTCGTCGCCGACCTCAGTCGCGTGCTCGCAGGTCCGCTGGCGGCATCCACGCTCGCCGACCTCGGTGCCGACGTGATCAAGGTGGAGCGCGCCGCATCGGGCGACGACACTCGGCAGTGGGGTCCGCCATGGACAGGCAACTCCTCGTCCTACTTCGAGTCGGCAAATCGGGGAAAGCGCTCGATCGCGCTCGACTTCGGTGACCCCGCCGATCTCGATCTTGCACGTCGACTCGTGTCGCGTGCCGACGTCGTCATCGAGAACTTCCTGCCCGGCACTCTCGACCGGTTCGGGCTCGACTACGAGAGTGTGCGTGCGCTCAACCCCGCCGTCGTCTATGCCTCGATCACGGGGTTCGGGAGTCAGGCCGGTGCCCGCGACACGGGATACGACTTCCTCGTTCAGGCTGTGGGTGGGCTCATGGACATCACGGGCCCGCCAGGCTCCCCATCCAAGGTCGGTGTCGCGATCGTCGATGTGCTCTCAGCGAAGGATGCCACCGTTGCCATCCTCGCCGCCCTTCACGAACGTGCCCGCAGCGGGCTCGGGCAACACGTCGAGGTCGCGCTCCTCTCGAGTCTGCTGGCAGCACTCGTGAACCAAGGCTCGGGGTATCTTGCGACGGGCCACTCGCCGCGCTCGCTCGGCAATCGGCATCCATCGATCGCGCCGTACGAGGCGCTCGACACCGGCGAGGGGGTGCTTGCGCTAGCCGTGGGAAACGACGCGCAGTTCGCGCGGCTGTGCGAGACCGTCGGTGACCCCGACCTTGCCGGTGATGCCCGCTTCGCCACCAATGCGCAGCGCGTCGCCCACCGGGATGAACTGGCGGTGGCCCTCGAAGCTCGGCTGCGGGCCGACACCGCGGCATCATGGGCGGCGCGACTGATGGATGCCGGTGTGCCGGCGGGCACGATCGGCAGCGTCGCCGACGGTTTCGTCTTGGCCGAACGTCTTGGACTCGACCCCCGGGTTCCGGTCGACGGTGGCATCGACCAGATCAGGTCTCCGCTGCGGTTCGAGCGGACGCCGATCGGCCGGTACGTGCGCCCGCCGCGGCTCGACGAGCATGGCGACGAGATCCGTCGGTGGCTTGCTGCCGGCCCCGATCCGATCGGTCACGCGGGTGGCCAGTCCGAAGGAGAGACCCGTGGCAACCATGGATGACGTGATCGACATCGCCGGCATCGATGCTCTGCTCAGCGACGACGAGCGCGCAACCCGCGACGCCGTGCGCGCGTTCGTCGAACGGCGCGTGAGCCCGTTCGTGGCGGACTGGTTCGAGCGCGGCGAGATCGACGATCTGCGCGGGCTCGCGAACGACCTCGGGCAGCTCGGTGTGCTCGGCATGCACCTCGAGGGCTACGGGTGTGCCGGAATGTCGGCCACCGAGTACGGCCTCGCGTGCCTCGAGCTCGAAGCCGCTGATTCCGGCCTCCGTTCGCTCGTCTCGGTGCAGGGGTCGCTGGCCATGTACGCGATCTGGCGCTGGGGGAGTGAGGAGCAGAAGCAGCGGTGGCTTCCCGGGATGGCTGCCGGTGAGCTGATCGGATGCTTCGGCCTGACCGAACCGGATGCTGGCTCAGACCCTGCGAGCATGCGAACGCGAGCCCGCCGCGATGGCGATGATTGGGTGCTCGAGGGTCGCAAGATGTGGATCACGAACGGGTCGGTTGCCGATGTCGCTGTCGTCTGGGCGCAGACCGACGGCGGCATCCGTGGGTTTGTCGTCCCAACGGACGCGACGGGGTTTTCCGCGCCCCAGATCCACCACAAGCTGTCGCTTCGGGCGTCGGTGACCTCCGAGCTCGTGCTCGATGCGGTGCGCCTGCCCGCGGATGCCGTGCTGCCCGAGGTGGTCGGGCTTCGCGGCCCACTCAGCTGCCTCAACGAGGCGCGGTATGGCATCACCTGGGGCGCGCTCGGCGCTGCGCGGTCGGCGCTGACCGCCGCGCTGACCTACGCCGGGGAGCGGATGCAGTTCGGCAAACCGATCGCCGCGTTCCAACTCACGCAGCAGAAGCTCGTCGACGCCGTCGTCGAGTATGAGAAAGGACTGCTGCTCGCGCTCCACCTCGGGCGGCGCAAGGATGCCGGCGAGCTGACCCCGCAGCAGGTGAGCCTGGGCAAGCTCAACAATGTGCGGGAGGCGCTGGAGATCTGCCGCACCGCCCGCACGATCCTCGGTGCAAACGGTATTTCGCTCGAGTACCCCGTCATCCGGCACGCCGTGAACCTGGAGTCGGTTCTGACGTACGAGGGCACTGTCGAGATGCACACGCTCGTCCTCGGCCAGGCGATCACCGGCATCCCCGCCTTCCGCTGAGCGCAGGGATCCTGTTCGCCGAGAGCGAGTCATTTGCGCGCTCAGGCAGCTGGCACTCGCATGTCGAGAGTGCTAATCTGAACTCAGTTGAGTCGAGGTGACTCAACTTCTAGAACTCGGTCGGATGCCGCATCCGGCCCCGCTCGCAAAGGAGACGAGATGGCAAACTATGACCCGCTCCGCGACATGGAGCGATTCGCGAACGCACTCTTCGACGGCAACCGGCGCGGACCGCGTCAGATGCCGATGGACCTCTACCGTGACGGCGACCACTACGTGCTCTCCGCTGACCTTCCGGGGATCGACCCCGGCTCGGTCGACGTGGATGTCGACGGCCAGCTGCTCACGATTCGCGCCGAGCGTACGCTCACCTCGCAGGAGGGCGTGAAGTGGATCACGCGCGAGCGTGAGTCCGGCAGCTTCCTGCGTCAGCTGAGCCTCGGCCAGGGGATCGACACCGAGGGCATCGCGGCCAGCTACGCGCATGGCGTGCTGACGGTCACGATTCCGGTGAGCCCCAAGGCCAAGCCGCGCAAGATCGACATCGCGACCGAGGCCCCGGCAACGATCACCGTCGACGAGTCCCACAGCGAGATCCAGGAGGCCGGCGCCAGCGCCTGACCTTCTCTCCAGAAGCCCTCGGCCCGAGAACGGACCGGGGGCTTCTGCGTGCTCGCGCGTGCGGCGGGATGAATAGTCCCCCGCCTCTAGGCTGGAGTGCGTGTCGACGACGACTCGTTTTTCCAGACAAGACTCTCGCAGTGAGATCACGGCTCCGGTCGAACTCACCCTTCCCGATGGGCGCCTGAACCCCGCCGCGGTCGGCTGGGCACGCTCCCCACTCATCCGGACTGACGGGATCGGGCCGCGACGGTCCTGGGGGCGCAACAAGCGGTGGGAGTACTGGAACATCATGACGCCGCGGTTCATCGTGGGCGTCACGGTGTCGTCCATCGACTACGCTGCGGTGCACGAGGTCTGGGTGTTCGATCGTGAGTCGAACGAGGCTGTCCATCGCGCGGCCACTGTCGTCCCCGCACGCGGCGTGAGCCTGCCCGGGTCGCTGGGACAGGGACCCGTTACGGCACGCGCCAAGGATCTTCGGATCGAGATCACCGAGGAGACAGGCGGCGTCCGGATGCGCGTCGAGGTCCCCCGCGCGTCCATCGCTGTTTTCGCTGAGAAGCCTGCCGGACACGAATGTCTCGCCGTCGTTGTGCCGTGGACCGACCGTCGATTTCAGTACACGGTCAAGGATGTCGCGCGTTGCGCGACCGGCACGATCGCCATCGACGGCGAGGTCTACGACCTGCCGGCGGGGGAGTCGTGGGCGGTGCTCGACCACGGTCGCGGGCGATGGCCCTACGACATCACCTGGAACTGGGGTGCGGGGTCTGGCCGCTACCGGGGCAGCGTGATCGGGATCCAGGTCGGCGGAAAGTGGACTGACGGCACCGGCGCCACCGAGAACGCGTTCTTCGTTGATGGACGGATGCACAAGATCCACGACGACGTGACGTGGGACTACGACCAGGCAGACTTTCTGAGCCCGTGGTCGGTGTGCGGCGGCGGTCTGGACGCGCGATTCGTCCCCTTCTATGACCGTGTAGCGCGAACGAACCTCGGCATCATTGCGGCGGCGACCGACCAGTGCTTCGGCGTGTGGTCAGGAACCTTCACGACGGCGAACGGCGAGGTCATCCCGTTCGAGGGCATCGAGGGATGGGCCGAGCACGTCCACAACCGGTGGTAGCAGACCACCTCGGGCCCGGATGCTGGCGTCAGCAGTCTGATGGGCGCGGCTGACGGAGCTTGGCGGTCAGCGTGCGGAGCTGCTCGAGTTCGATGTCGCTCAGGGTCGACATCCGTTCTGCGATGGCCCTGCCGTGGGCCGAGGCGACCTTGCGGAACAGGCTCGCGCCCCGATCTGTTGCGGTGACCACTGCCCCGCGGCCATCGTCAGGATCTGAGCACTTTGTCAGCAGCCCCGAGGCGACCATGCGGTCGACGAGCCGCGAGACGCTCGGCTGGCTGATCAGCATGTTTGACGTCACATCCCGCAGGCGTGCCGACATCCCGGGCGCCCGGGTGACGGTGAGCAGGACGTCATACTCACCCTGCGTCAGCTCGCCGACCACGAAGTCGCCGCTGATCTGGGCGAGCACTTCGTGTTGCGCGCGAAACAGGCTCTCCCATGCGTCGATCGCCAGTCGCCGGTCCGTCATGCACACCAGAGTACGACCACGGCGGCGCCCGTAGGCTGATCTCATGTCAGCCCGGATCCTGATGCGGCGGACCGTCGGCACCGTCGCGACGCTCGCCATCGCGCTGGTCACGATCGTCGCGTGCTCGGTGAGTGTGTCGTTCGGTGATGAAGCCGCGGCGGTGTCCACCGACGTCGACGACTTCGTTTTCGAGAGCCTGGATGCCGACTACACGCTCGGCCGCGCCGAAGACGGCACCAGCACGATGACCGTCGTCGAGACGTTCGTCGCGATCTTCCCCGAGTACGACCAGAACCGGGGGATGCGCCGCATCCTGCCCGACTCGTACCTGGGCGCACCGCTGCACCCCCAGCTCGTGTCGATCACCGACGCCGACGGGAACCCGAGGCCTGCCGAGGTCGTGAGCGAGGACGGCGCTTACGCGATGACCTCGCGCGCTGACGACTACGTCCACGGTGCGCAGACCTACGTCTTTACGTACACGCTCGAGAACGTCGCCCGCTTCTTCGATGACACCGGGGTGGATGAGCTGTACTGGAACGTCAACGGTGTCGACTGGGTTCAGCCCTTTGGGTCGGTCTCGGCGACGCTGCACGTTCCGACCGAACTTGCCGCCGCCCTCACGGGGGCGCAGTCCTGCTACGTCGGTGCTGCAGGCGCTACCGACCAGTGCTCGATCGCCTCGACGACGGATGCCGACGGCGGGGTGACAGTCACGGCATCCGCCACTGACCTGCACTCGTACGAGACGATGACGATCTCCGTCGCCTTTGATCCCGACACCTTCACGTCGTTCGACAGCTCCTACCTCGCCTCGCCGTTCGGGTGGCTGCAGGCTCTCGCCTTTCTCGGCGTCATCGGGTCGCTCGTGTGGGCGATCATGTTCCGGGTCAGGATGCTGCGCGACGAGCCCGGCCGGCCGACGATCATCGCCGAGTACGCGCCGCCGCCGCGGATCGATGCGCTTGAGAGCGCGGTACTGCTCGGCAAGACGACGAAGGCGATCCCCGCCGAGGTGCTCGAGCAGGCGGTGGTCGGCAGCATCCGGATCGAGGAAGCCGGCCGCAAGCTCTTCGGTGGTCTGAAGCTCAAGGCGGTGCTGCTGGATCCGGCCCGCGCCGACGGCGACGGACTCCTGCTGCTGCAGGGGCTGTTCCCCACCATGGCGCCCGGAGACGAGTACGAGTTCGGGTCGAGCGACACACGACTCTCGTCGGCCGCGCGCCGCATCATCAAGGCGGCGGAGCGAGAACTCGACACGAGCGGGCTTCGACGCCGTGTTCCCAGCGGCCTACGGTTCTGGCCGACGCTCGGGGCCATCGTGTTCGGCATTCTGACGATCGCGCTCGGGTTCCAGGCGCTCGGAGCCTTCGTCGATGCCACCATCCCTGTGATCCTGATGATCGTGGCTTTCGTGATGTTCTTCGTGGTTGCAGGCCTGGTGTCTCGGAAGCCGCTCACCGCCGCCGGCGCCGAGACTCGTGATCACCTGAAGGGCCTGCAGGTCTTCATCGAGTGGGCGGAGGCCGACCGGATCCGGATGCTGCAGTCGCCGCAGGGCGCCGAGCGAATCGCGCTCGACGACAGCGGTGCGCGCGTGGATCCCGCGAACCCCCGTCAGATGCTGCGGATCTACGAGACGCTGCTGCCGTACGCCGTGGTGTTCGGCCAGGAAGAGGAATGGGCCGAACACCTCGCTGTGCTCTACGACCAGACCGGCGTCCCCGGCTGGTATGTCGGCACGGCGGGATTCAACGCTGCTGCCTTCTCCTCAGGGATCTCGACCCTCTCGACCACCACCACGTCGTCCACCTCGGGCGGCTCCAGCGGCGGCGGAAGCGCCGGCGGCGGTGGCGGGGGTGGTGGCGGTGGCGGGGTCTGAGAGGGAGAGCCCACATTAGATTGCGCACAATTAAATCGTGTGCAATGCTTTTTCTGTGATCGCGAAAGAAAAGGTCCCAGAGCGCGCCCTCGACCGGATGCTGTGCTTCTCGCTCTACGCGGCACATCGCGCCACGACACAGGCCTATCGCCGCACCCTCAAGCCGTGGGGACTGACCTACCCGCAATACCTCGTGCTCGTAGAGCTCTGGGAGCGGGAGCCGCGTACCGTCACGGAGCTCGGCGACGATTTGATTCTGGACTCCGGCACGCTCTCGCCGCTCCTGAGCCGCCTGGAGGCCCTTGGATTCGTTGTGCGTGCCCGCTCCACCGAGGATGCTCGCGTCGTGACGATTCGGCTCACCGATCGCGGCGCAGCCCTTCGGGAAGAGCTCGCCCACGTGCCCGGCGAGATCGCCCGGTGCATGGGCATACCTCTCGACATGGCGCAGTCCCTGGCATCGGAGGTGCGGGCATACACAGCCAGCATCCAGGCCGGCAGCGCTTCGCACGTCTGACGCTTCCGACTCGCCGCCGGGGTGATTGCGATCACGCGTGCCCGCGAGCAGCCACGAATCCCCATACAGAAGGAGAACCCCATGGAAACCCTGTACACCGCTGAAGCCCTGGCCACCGGCGACGGCCGCAACGGTCACGTGGCGACGATCGACGGTTTGCTGGATGCCGACGTGCGCGTGCCGAAAGAGATGGGTGGCGCGGGCGGTGCGCTCAACCCCGAGCTGCTGTTCGCCGCGGGGTACGCCGCCTGTTTCCACAGCGCGCTGTTGAGTGTCGCGCGCCGCGAGAAGGTGCAGCTCCACGACACCAGCGTCGGTGCCCGCGTGGGTATCGGACCCAACGGTGACGGAGGGTTCGGCCTGGCTGTCGAGCTCGAGGTCGTCATCCCGGACGTTGCAGCCGATCAGGCGCAGGCGCTAGCTGACGCCGCACACCTCGTCTGCCCCTACTCCAACGCGACCCGAGGCAACATCGAGGTCATCGTCCGCGTCGTCGAGGACTGACCTCGAGCAGACGAACGACAGGGCCGGCGGAGAGGCATCCGACCGGCCCCTGCCGTTCACGCTGCTCACTGGGCGAGATCTGCCGCTGATAGAGTCCGTGCCACAACAGTTCATCAGCGGGCGGGCGACGCCATCCGGGTCGGGGGATGCGTCGGAAAGCGATTCCGTCTGTGACTGATCCGTCGTCGGGGCGTTCTGCCCTCGCCGCCTACCGCGCCCTGCCCTCTCTCGCTGGCTGGGGCTATCTCATTGCGACGTCGCTCGGGCGCCTGCCGGTGTCGATGGTCCCGCTTGCCATACTCACCCTCGCGACATCGGCGACCGGCTCCATCGCGGTCGGCGGAGTGGCCGCCGCCGCGACGGCGCTCGGCGAGGCGGTCGGAGCGCCCGTCGGCGGTGCCCTCTCTGATCGATGGGGCCAGCGCCGCGTGCTCCTGATCGGCGTCGTGACCAATGTCGCATCCGTCGTGGCATTCGTCCTCGCCGTCGGGCACGTGCCCGACGGGTTGGCTGTCGCGCTCGCCGGCCTCGCGGGCCTTTCCCTGCCACAGGTCGGACCCCTCTCGCGGGTCCGGTGGCTCGCCATGTCGCGCGATGACGTCTCGGCAGCCTTCGCGTTCGAGGGCGTCGTCGACGAGGTCGTCTACATCATCGGTCCGGCGCTGGTCGGCATCGTTGCCGTCGTGCTGTCGCCGCAGCTCTCGCTCCTGGCAGCCGCAGCGTTGATCGCGGTGTTCGTGACACAGTTCGCGCTTCACCGCAGTGCCGCGCTGGTGCCGCGCCGGGAGCCGACGACGGATGCCGACGTCGTCGCTGCCGCTGAGGGTGGACGTGCGCGTTCGGCAATGGCGGCTCTCGTTCTGGCGGGGATGCTCGCGATGGGGGTGTTCTTCGGCGCGAGCCAGGCGGGTCTCACGGCGTTCGCACGCACGCAGGGGGTGCCGGACGCGGGTGCGCTGTTCTACGCCGTCATGGCCATCGGGTCGGCTGTCACGACGATGGCGATGGTCGCGCTGCCGTCATCCATCGGCCCCTGGATGCGATGGATCGGCGCAGCCGTCGGCATGGCTCTCGGGGGCATCGGGATGACCCTAGCCCCGACCGTGCCCATCCTTCTGATGTTCGCGGTCTTCGCGGGCGCCTTCCAGGGGCCGGCACTTCTTACGCTCTATAGCGTCGCGGGATCCATCGCCGAACGCACTCGGGCGGGCGTTCTCATGACGCTCACCGGCAGTGGTGTGGTCTTGGGCGTCGGTATCGGTACCGCAGTCGGCGGTGCTGGTGCGGCGATCGGGGGTGCCGCAGCCGCTTTCAGCCTCGTCGTGGCGGCATCCGTTCTGCTCGCCCTGCTCGGCGGTGTCGCAGGGGTCCTCGGTCGCGAGCGGCGATGACGCCGAGGCGTCGTTCGGGTACAAGTAAGGGCCGGTCGGAGAGGCTTCCGACCGGCCCTTGTCCCTTGCACCAAGAGTGTCCTGCAATCACATGCCGGTAGCTGCCACAGCAAAACAACTACCGTGCAAGCACTCTATAACGGTGAGGTAACGGAAGGGAAGACCTCACCGTTATCTTTTTGTGATTCATAGCCAGCGCATGATCCGGTCAGGATTCGTGGAGGTTTCGTTCAGGAAGAGCACCCAGACTCGGACACTTGTGTGCCGCCCGAGGCGCACTTTTCCGGGCCCACTGGTGCTGCCCGCTTGATTCTCCGAACAGGAAGCCACTGAATTCGTGCGTCAACGTTCATCGTCAACTCCCCTCGTTTCCCGTCCCCGCGCTCGTGCTCTGACCGCAGCCGCGATGGGGCTCACCTTGCTGCTGGGGGTCTCATCGACTGCCGCCTTCGCACAGACGCCGGCTCTCGCGACCGTCCCCACCGCGCGGAGCGAAGCACCGCCGATTCCGGCATCCATCCAAACTGACGCCTCCTCCGTCGAGTCGCTCACCTCTGATGCCAAAGCCGCACTTGCTGCCGCGGCGACCGTTGCGGCGGATGCCACTGCTCTGAATGGGGAGGTCGCGGCATCCGGGCTGACGGTCGACGCCCCCACTACTGTCTCGGTGTCGGCTGTGGAAGCGGCAACCGCCGATTTGGATGGACTGGATCTTCTGCCGATCGTGCTGCTGCCCTCGCTCACCTCAGCGGTCACGGATGCCGTTGCCGACACGCAGGCCAAGATAGACGGGCTGCGCGAGCGACTGGCCGCTGCAGTCTCAGCTGAGGAAGCCCGCCGGGCCGCCGAGGAAGCTGCAGCCAAGGCCGCGGCTGAAGAAGCCGCGCGCGTTGCAGCTGAGGAGGCTGCGCGCGCAGCGGCCGCGGCAGCGCCGGCCGTTTCCGGGCCCGTGGCGTCCACGGGCGATAACTCCCCGGGTGCGGCGCAGGCTGCTGCCCGCGACATCATGGCGTCGCAGTACGGCTGGGGCGACGGTGAGTTCTCGTGCCTCGTGGCGCTGTGGAACAACCTGGAGTCCCGCGGGGTGGTGGTCTTTCGGGCCCGCGGCGTCGTGACCGCGACGGGGTGAGCCATCGTGCGATGGTCAGTGAGAACGACCAAGAACTCACACAGAAAGACGACACCGCACGATGGC
>Ga0209958_1000232_pt1 | contig 156564 bp, 133 predicted proteins | sample ThiBio_inoc_plan_FD_183942 | JGI IMG/M metagenome (GOLD analysis project Ga0209958, IMG submission 183942) | Wastewater bioreactor microbial communities from Cape Town, South Africa - Thiocy_inoc_plan (SPAdes) | ecosystem: Engineered > Bioremediation > Thiocyanate > Unclassified | place: South... | reverse complement strand
CTTGGTAAACGCAGCAACAGTATGAGAGATTTTCTTTTCCCTGGCTCCAGGGTTTATAGGGCAAAAAGTATGATCGTAAAACAAAAAAACTCTACTTTTAATCGTTAGTAGTCAAGGTGAGCTTACACTTACACACATCATTCGGAATGGAACGAATATCGCCCGAATGTCTTGCACCTGTGGTGGACAAATTATAGTAACTGCAATTATCCATTTTGTCGTCGTAAGCAATCAGACAGCTCAAATCCATGTCCAGATGTTGTGCTTTCATACCTTTACCCCACTGCATAAACAACCTTACGGCATTGCCCTCCAAAGGAAAATGTGTACCCATTAGTGCTACGGGCAAATTCTGAACAGACGCTGCCCTGTCGCCGATTGGAATAGGCATATAGAACAGGGATTTGTCGATGAAAATGGTTTTGTTTTCATTTTCAACGGAAGCATAACGTCTTTCCATTTCGTGCAGACACATATCTTCCACCGCATCAATCATTGCCTGCAGCTGCGCGTCGGTGTACAATTCCAGCAAGCGGTTTGCTTTGATTGTTTTGTTTGTTCCGCCCAAAGGTTTTACGATTCTGTTTTGCGTTCTGTCAAAATAATTCTTTGCATAGCTATTCAGCGTGAACAACAATCTTGCAGGAATCTTATCGGCGACTGCCGAGAATGCCGACAAGGTTTCTGCTGCTCCGAACCACAACATATTGGCAAACAAAGAACGTGCAAACATACTTGGACGGGCTTGCAGCAAAGCAAATGTTTTCTCGGCATCTGCTTTCAAACGGTAATGCTCAATAACGCCCGCAGGCACTTCGTACAACTGATTGTAAAACACGTCCAGCAACTCTTTCAGCTTTTCCATGCCTTTCTGTTTGCTGTACTCTGCCAGGCGCAAAGCACGGATAAACCGAACCCACATCGCTCTTTTAGGGTGCATCAATATAGCGGATTGCTCCGTATTCATCGGCAGATTGTTCAACCATTGCACCACTATTTTAGATTCCGAACGGGAGTATTTCAATTTCAAAACAGCTTCGGCAGTTTTTTGAGATTGCCTTGCCGTATCCAGAAACGGAAGCATATGGCGGTTGTTGTTCGCTATTCTTTTCAGAATGGTTTTCGGCTCTATCAACTGCAAAAATCCCGTATGCTTATACCACAAGTAGCGCATAATATCAACAGGCGATGTAAACAAAACGCTTGCCTGCTCTGCCTTTCCGGCTTCTTTCAAGGCATCTGCCACCACAACCATTGTTTCTTTCATTCCGATAGCCACATCTGGAATATCGAAATAGCGCAACAGCACTTTCAGCGTGTCAATCTGCGTAGCGTCCAAAGCTGTTTTGGAAGCCAGTAAATTGTTCAAAACCGCTTGCGCGTCCTCATCTTCCCACAAAGCCAGCTCTTTCATTTTAGAACCCTGCGACAGATACACCGCATCATTCAGCTCGAAAGGCGTACCGCAAAACGGACAACCGTTGTATCTTTCCAGAGCAAAAGTATTTTCGGGTATCAGGTGTCCGCAAGCCAGCGTTACACCTTTCGGATTTTTGAAAATATTGGCGATAAAGGTAAACCAATGGTCTTCCCTCGTTTCAAGGGTAGGAATATCCCAACCTTTTACCAAAGGATTCCAGTTGTTTTTGATTTGCAACACATCTACAAACGCTTCGTAAATAGCCAACAGTTGCTGAGCGGTCATAAAATTAAGCTGATGCAGCAAATCCTCACTAACGGTATAACCGATTTTGTTTAGGTTGGCAGCCAGATTAGCCGCAGGTTGCCTAATGGTTTTAGCTGTTACAGACTGTACGTTTTCCACATAAACCGCATTGTAGCGGATAGCGATTTTCAATAGTTCGTTATTCATTTTTTATTTGTTTTTAAAAGGTAATTTTATCGCTGTCGTCTGTCTTAAAAGGATAGCTGAAGTAAGCGATAATTGACCTTTAGGTTTGATAATGGTATAGCTTTTAAGGATTCGAACCTCTTCGCCATTGGGCGATTACCCATATTGAAGTAAGCTATACTTGACCATTTTTTTGTTTGTGGAACAGGCGGGACTCGAACCCGCGACCGCTATATGCGCAAGGAAGTAAGATTTATTTGACCTTTTGAGATAATGACAAATCTTTATTATAGTGCTCTAACCACTGAGCTACTGTTCCATTTTTTGCGGGGCAGGTAGGATTCGAACCTACGACACGGGCATTAAAAGTGCAGAAGTAAATCCTGTTTTGACCCGAATAAGGTAATTAAAAGATTGTCCTGCTCTACCAACTGAGCTACTGCCCCGAGTTTCGGTAATGGTATAAGAGAATGATTCAATTGGAAGTTGAGTATGAAGTATCTTATACTTGACCGAAATATTTTTGAATATTTTAAAGAGCTTCTTTGTTGATTCTTGCCCTGTTTAGACCCATAAGGTTTTGCGATACCTTATAGGTCTTTTCCGCTGTTGTTATCAACAATGCAAAGATGCTATGCGCAGTGTGCAGCAGAATTGCGCAGTAGAATAAAATTTTAAAGAAATGCCTGAAACCCTTTACAGAATTGACTATAAATTTTCAAAAATATTCTTCTTAGGAGTAAAAAATAAAATCTGCGCAGATGTATTGCGCAGATTGTTTGCGTAATCATTTGAAATGATTTACTTTTAGGCAAAATAATACAAATGGCTGTAAACAAATTGGCGCTTATCCGCTACAAAACCATAGACCAATGTCTGCAAAACCGTTTGCGATGCTGGACTTTGGAAGATTTGATAGAGAAAGTAGCTGATGCTTTGTATGATTATGAGGGCATCGCAACGGGTGTGAGCAAACGCACCATTCAGGCAGATATACAACTCATGCGCAGCGATAAGCTCGGCTATAATGCGCCAATTGTGGTGCAGGAGAAGAAGTATTATATTTACGAAGATGCCGAATACAGCATCAACCACACCAAAATAACAGACGCAGACATTGACAAGATGAATGAAATCGTAAGTGTGCTGCGGCAGATGAACGGTTTTGATTATTTCGATGATATGAACGACATTATCGCGCGTTTGGAAAACAGTCTGAACAAATCTGCCAATGAGTCAGCCAACTACATTCAGCTTGAGGGCAACAAATTGCTGAAAGGCATCGGGCATATTCTGCCATTGTATCAGGCAATAAAAAAGAAAATCCCATTGCTCATCAATTACAAATCTTTCAAGGCGAGCGAAGCCCGACAGTCTGTTTACTCTCCCTACCTGCTGAAAGAATACCGCAACAGGTGGTTTCTGATTGCCGTGCCGCAAAGGGGAACAACCTTGGTTACTTTGGCATTGGACAGGATTATTGACTTTATGGAAATGACTCCAAAGGATTACAAACCCTATACGGGCGTGGATTTTGAGCGTTATTTTGAAGATACAATCGGCGTAACCAAAACGCAGAAAGACAGAGCATATAAAATCATTCTCTGGGTCAATAAATACAATGCACCTTATGTACTGACCAAGCCTATTCACACTTCCCAACAATTATTGAAAGAGGACGAAACGGGCATTACCATTCGTATAGACGTGGTTTTGAATTTTGAACTGGAAAGAGAGATCTTAGGCTTCGGCGAAAGTATAAAGGTGTTAGCACCAAGATTGCTGCAAAAGAAAATTAAAATGCGGATTGAAAAGATGAATAAGTTGTATATGCAAGCAGAAAAATGACAAGTGACTATCTGCTATAGCATGCTGATCATTCCGAAGGGAATGTGAGGTATCTCTTATAATAAAAAAAATTATAGCATCTTATAGGGGTATCCTACCGCTTCTATATGATGGCTTGTTTTTATATTAAATGGTACAATAACGACTGGACATAACCTCACCCCGAACATAAATTTTAAAAACCAACATTTTAACATTTTTCGGCAATTCGCTCAGGTAGAAGCCTTAACAATTTGTATTATATTTTGCTTAATAAAGCAATAATTTAATAAGATCGAACCAAGATCAGCAATACTTTTAAACATCAAACAAAATTATAGGCCATCTGTAGCAAGTACAGGGAAAAAGTATTTATTTTGTGAGGACTTATACAGCTTTCATTCAGAAGCAGATAGGAGGCTTTTACAATGCCGTCCAAAGCTTCGGCTGTATAAATGCTAACGCCCTTGAAGGGTACTTATAAACCCATAAACGCCCATAATTTTGAAAAATATCGAAATGCTGCGGCAGTCCGGACATACTTCCCGCCCCTCCGCTACCCCGGTTTTCTTCCGGCTCGGTCAGTCAACAGATAAAAAAGCTTTTGAAGACCTGCTGGCTTCAGGTGAGGTGGCTTTTCTCTACGATGAAATAGAAGGCCAACTGAAAGAGTTGGTCAAATGCCTGCACCCCGCGCAGAAGCTGAGCGCGGCAGACTATGAACAAAAGATACGGCAGCACCTGGACGGTCGCCCTGCCGATGAGTACGGGGTGTGGGTCTACTTTCCCTGGAACCGCAAAATGGTGCACCTGCTGGATGAAGCGGAATTCGTCACCGTACGTACCAACCGCAACCGCTATAAGATCACCGACGCGGAACAGCAGGCCCTGCAGACCAGAATCGTAGGGATCGTAGGCCTGTCCGTAGGACAATCCATCGCGCTGACACTGGCTATGGAAAGAAGCTGCGGCGAGCTCCGCCTCGCTGATTTCGATACCGCCGAGCTCAGCAACCTCAACCGCATCCGTACCGCTACCTACAACCTGGGACTGCCTAAAACGATCATAGCGGCCAGGGAGATCGCCGAAATAGACCCTTTTCTTAAGGTAAAAATATTCAGCGACGGCCTGACCCGGGATAATATAGACACCTTCTTTGATGACGGTAAACCCTTAGACCTGCTGGTGGAAGTGTGCGACGGGCTGGACATCAAGATCATCAGCCGCTTCAAGGCCCGCTCCATGGGTATTCCCGTAGTGATGGACACCAACGACCGCGGTATGCTGGATGTGGAGCGCTTTGACCTGGAGCCGGACCGCCCCGTTCTGCATGGCCTGGCCGGCGACCTGAACCCGGAAAAGATCAAGGACCTCAGCAACGAAGATAAGATACCCTATATCCTGAAGATGGTAGGCGCCGATACCCTGTCAACCAGGATGAAGGCTTCCATGATGGAAGTGGAGCAAAGCATCAATACCTGGCCGCAACTGGCATCTTCCGTGGTGCTGGGCGGCGCGGTCACCACAGATGTGGTACGCCGTATCTTCCTGGACCAGTACCATCAAAGCGGGCGGTATTATATCGACCTGGAAGCGCTGGTAGGCGACGGTACCGCAACAACCGGGAATACTGCCAGGGACTATGCGCAGGAAGCACCCGCACCGATAGATATAGCCACTATGGAAGCAGCCATGTCACAGCTGCCGCCACCGGGCCAGGCAGCGGATATTCCGGGAAGCACACTTCAGAAAATAGCTGATGCTGCCATAGCCGCACCTTCGGGCGGCAATGCACAGCCCTGGAAGTTCTACTACCGTGGCGGCAGGATCTATATCTTCCACGACCGGTATTACTCCTACTCGCTGCTGGATCATAAGGACCTGGGCTCTTATGTGTCCATCGGCGCTGCCATAGAAAATATCAGCCTGCAGGCACGTGCCGAAGGTTATGACACGGAGATACAATATTTCCCTTTAAAAGATAACAGGACCCTCGTGGCAATAGCAGATTTTAGCCCGGCGCCGCAGGGCAGCTCCCGGCAGGAAGTGGCAGCCTTCATCACCCGGAGGCTGACCAACCGGACCGTCAGCGAACGCGTTCCGCTGCCGCCATCGGCCTATGAAGACCTGGAAGCCGCCATTAGCGACTATCAGGGCGCTAAGGTACATTTCATTACCGAACCCGCCGCCATACAGCAGCTGGGAGAGGTGCTGGCCACCGCCGAGATGCTGCGCATGCTGCACCCCCGCGGCCATTATGATACCTTTGTCAATGAGCTGCGCTGGACGCCGGAAGAGAATGAGGCCAAGCGCGATGGCATGGATGTGGCGACCCTGGGCGTCAGCAAGGCCGAAACCCTGGCGCTGAAAGTGGCTGCCGACCCGGAAGCCATCAGCTTTATCCGTTCGGTGGACGGCGGTAAGGGGATGAAAAAGATAGCCAGGAAGGCCATAGCCGGCGCCTCTGCTATCGGTATCGTCACTATGCCGCATCATACCGGCCTGGACTACCTGAATACCGGCCGTGCGGTGGAACGGCTGTGGATAGAAGCCAATAAAGCCGGCATCGCTTTACAGCCATTCGCCCAGTACATCTTTCTCAGCGAAAGGGCCAACGACCCGGAAGACCGGGAATTAGGACCGGAATTCCGGCAGGCGCTGCAACAGCTCCAGGAACATTTCAGGCGACTGGTGCCACTGCCCGGCGGTGAGCAGCCCATGTTCATCTTCCGGCTGGCCATAGCTCCGGACCCGGAAGTAAGATCGCTGAGAAGGGACAAAGTAGCTGTTTTTCTGACAGACTGACCCTACTATCTATAGACTGAGAAACCTTTGTAATCAACCTATAAAACCATACCGCAACTATATGTATAGAATAAGGGCTTTCAGAGCTATAGACGATCCAGAATCCTGCAAAAAATTTGCAGAAGGGCATTTGAATGTATTATTGGAATACGGCGTAACCAAGGTAACGACCGCCAATCTTAGCTGGTTTCACAACCCCGGCGTATATGTAGTGCTGATAGAATCGGAGGATGGCAGCATCGCTTACGGCGGAGAAAGGATACACCTGGCCAATGACTACGCCAAGCTCCCGATAGAGGACGCCGTAAGCATAGTGGACGAGAACATCTTTGACCTCACGGCACAGTATCGAGCCCGGGGACTCACCGGGGAGCTGTGCGGACTGTGGAACTCCAGGGCCATAGCCGGCAGGGGGTTCAGCAACCTGCTGACCAAGCTGGGAGTAGCCATGGCGCGACGGCTGGAAATGTCGTCCCTCTTTGTGCTCTGCGCTCCCTACACCGTAGCCATGTGCCAGGCAGCCGGTTTCGAGATCGAGGAATCCGTGGGGAGCCGCGGCACCTTCAACTACCCCAAGCTGGACCTGGTGGCAACCGCGCTCCTGATCAAAGACCTGGAAAATTTGCCCACGGCGGATGCCGCTTATAAAGAAAAAATCTATAACTTTTCAGCTAATCCGGTACAACTGACCTCTGATACCGGTCCGAAAGGCTCCTTTTCATTTAATCTCAACCTGATAACCGGCCCAGAGCATTATGAACATCTATAAACACATCCGCATCCCCTTATTCCTGGTCTTGCTCCTGGCCTGCCTGCGGCTGGATGCGCAGGAATACCTCGTGGTCTCGGGTGATGAGCGCCTGCTTGCCGGCAGGAACCTTTCCTATATTGAAATGAAGGACTCCACCTCCCTGGAGGAAGCGCTGAAGAACGGCGAATGGATTACGAACGATAAAGACATCCTGAACTTTGGCCTGAGCGACTCCTATTACTGGATACGGCTACCGCTGGTCAACCGCACCGGCGGAGCCTCACTATCTGTCAATATAGATCAGGCCACACTGAACCTGGTCCAGATGTTCCAGGCCGACAGCCAGGGCGTGTACCACCGTACGCACGTAGCGGGGACCAACTTTCCTTTTTCCTGGCGGGAGACCAATGCGCCCACTTATATTTTTACCGCCGATATCAGGAACGGAGACAGCGCAGTGGTCTATATACAGGCCAAAGGCAACTCACCGTTGCTGGTGCCTATCATGGTTTCCCGCAAACGGGTGGCGCTGGAATATCTCAACGAACGTAACGCGGTCTTTTACGGGTACCTGGGCCTGATGGCCTGCATGTTCTTTTACAATGCCTTCCTTATGTTCAGCATCAGGGACGACAAAAGCTACATATGGTATGTGATCCATACTTTTCTTGTAGCGCTTACACAGGCCAGCTTCCTGGGCTACCCGTTCCAGTTCCTCTGGCCGGACCATCCATGGATCGCGCAGCAGAGCTTCTTTATACTGACCTGCCTGGTCAGCATCGTCGGTATTCTATTTATGCAGGCATTCCTGCAGACAAGAAAATTCACGCCGAGACTTAACCGGCTGTTCTCCATATTCTTCGCCTGTTACGGCATCATTATGCTGCTGTCGCTTGCGGGCTTCGGCACCACGGCCTACAAGATGCTCCAGCCCACCCAGATGCTGGTGGCCGTATTTATCCTGTACCTGGCCGGCACCCTGGTACGGCGGGGCTTCAAGCAGGCGCGGTTCTACCTGCTGAGCTGGAGCCTGTTCATGGTAAGCATTATCGTGTTTGCCCTGAAGGACTTCAATATCATACCTTATAATACCTTTACCGCCACGCTTATGCTTACCGGCTCTGCCGTACAGGTCGTGCTGCTGTCTTTCGCCCTCGCCGATAAGATCAATATCCTGCAGGCTACCACCATACGGGTAACGAAGGAGAACCTGAGGATCATCGAGGAGAAAAATGCGGAGCTGGCCCTGCGGGTGCAGGAACGTACCCAGGAGCTGCTGGACACCAATCAGGAGCTGACCGAGACGCTGGACGACCTGAAGCAGGCACAGGCGCAACTGGTGGAATCAGAGAAAATGGCATCGCTGGGACAACTGACCGCCGGTATCGCCCACGAGATCAATAACCCGATCAACTTTGTCACCAGCAACGTCTCACCGCTGAAAAGAGATGTAGGCATGCTGCTGGATTCCATGAATGTCATAGAAAGCATAGGACTACAAGAGGATATCAGCACGGAAGAAAAGAAAAGACAGATAGCGGCACATAAGCGGGAAACGGATTTTGATTACCTGAAAATGGAGCTGGACCAGTTGCTTAAAGGCATCAGCGAGGGCGCATCCCGTACCGCGGAGATCGTGAAGGGGCTGCGTATATTTTCAAGGGTGGACGAGGACGACCTGAAGTTCGCGGACATTAACGAAGGCCTGGAATCCACCATTATCATCATCAATAACCTGCTGGACCATATAGCGGTGGAAAAGCGTTACGGCAACATCCCCCTGGTGGAATGCTATCCCGGTAAGCTCAACCAGGTATTCCTCAACATCTTTACCAACGCGATATACGCCATAGGCGAAAAATACGGGCAGCAGCCGGGAGGCAAGCTGACCATCAGCACACGCTGCGACGAGCAGGACGTATTCATCAGCATTGCCGACAACGGCTCAGGAATGAGCGAAGAAACGAAAAAGAAGATATTTGAGCCGTTTTTTACCACGAAGGAAGTGGGTGAAGGCACAGGTCTGGGCATGTCCATTGTCTATAATACCCTGAAAAAGCATAACGGGCAGATAGAGGTCCATACAGAAGAAAAAGTAGGCACGGAATTTGTGCTACAATTCCCTTTACGGCAGACAGCCTCCTAAACCTTAAACTATTAGCTGCAATATAATTAAACCAATGATCATGCCTGAGAAAATCAAGATTCTGTACATTGATGACGAACCGCATAACCTCCTGGGGTTTAAAGCCGCCTTCAGAATGGATTATGATTTATTTACCTCGTTGGATACTACGGAAGCCCGGCAGATATTAAGCGAGCATCCTGATATCAGGATCATCTTCTGCGACCAGCGGATGCCCGGCAAAACAGGGGTGGAATTCTTTGATGAAATACGCCGCGAATTTCCCCTGCCCGTACGCATACTGATCACAGCCTATACCGATGTGGAAGCCGTGATCGACGCCATCAATAAAGGCAATATTTTCCGCTATATTAAAAAGCCCTGGAGCAATGTGGACATTATGTCCTCCATCGAGGAAGCCAATAAGTTTTATATGGCCATATCCATGCTGTCCATCAAGAATGAGGAACTGCAGAAAGCATATAAGGAGTTGGATAAATTCGCTTACAGCGTCAGCCATGACATCCGCGGACCCATCATCGGCCTCATCACCGCTATCAACTTTGCACGCGACCTGGACGATATCACAGAGATAAAGGACCTGCTGACCCTGATGGAAAAATCGGTCAAGAAGCTGGACACGTTTATCCTGAATATGCATGACTATTATAATGTGCAGCGAGGGGATCTGAAAATCTCCCGTATTGATTTTGAGAAGATCGCCAGTGACCAGAAAGATATTTACAGCACTTTCAGCCTGGCGGGCAAAATACCCCTGTATGTAGATGTGCAGCAGTCACCGCACCCTTTCTACAGCGATGAGATGTCCCTGAAGCTGATACTGACCAACCTACTGAGCAACGCTATAAAATTCCAGCGGCAGGATGCGAAAGAAAAATGGGTAAAGCTCACTATTATAACAGATGCCGACAAGGCGGTCATTACCGTTTCGGATAATGGGATAGGCATCCCGGAAGATGAGATCAACGAGATATTCGGATTGTTTTATAGGTCCAGCTCCAAGGAAGCGGGCTTTGGCTTCGGGCTGTATAACCTGAAATCAGCGCTGACCAAGCTGAACGGTACCATAGACGTAACATCCAGGTTCGGGGAAGGGACCACTTTCACCGTTACCGTTCCTACGATCTATACCATCGCGCAAGATAATGCGGATCAGGAAAGCAGTTTCTGGCGCAGCAGGAACTCCAGCTGATCGTTTGAAATGGCCAGCTTTTCGTTGGCCGTTTTTATTTCTTTCTGAAGGAGATATTCCTGGTAAGCCTTCTGGATGGTATTATCCAGCTCCTCTTCATTCCAGGGCTTGGTAAGATAATGGTAGATTTTCCCTTTGTTAACGGCATCTATCACGGCATTCATATCCGCGAAACCGGTAAGCAGGATACGCATAGGCTCAGGATATTTTTCCAGTACTTTGCTGAGGAACTCTACGCCGGTCATGCCGGGCATACGCTGATCGGTAATAATGATGTCCACAGGCTGGGTCTCCAGCAACTGCAGGGCCGTATCTCCGCTGATAGCCGTAAATACATTATACTTTATCCGGAAATTGGCTTTGAAAGAAAACAGGTTACTTTCTTCATCATCCACAAATAATATGTTGATCTTTCCTTCGGCCATTATTGTTTATGTTTTTAAAACTGCAAAAATACCCTATTATACTATCTGATCGAATATGTTCACATATTCAACAGCTAATATAATATAGAAGTTCATAAATTTTATATTTTTTAACAAAAAAATACCAAATTCAGGGTATTGCACATATCAAATATTGTTCATGAGAGACCTGCTCTCCTGTTCCCGGCAATACGGTAATGAAGGGTAAATGCGAGCCGGCAAATGCTTTTTTATGAAAAAAGAAGATGTCTCCCGTGTTTGTAAAAAACAAATACAGGAGACAATTTCCCTGATCTCTGTAGACCGCTGTCGCCTTCGCTTACCTGTTTGTAAACCGCAATACGGGGACGATCATTTCCTCCAGGCTGACCCCTCCATGCTGGAAGGTGTTCCTGTAATAGTTAACGTAATAATTATAATTATTGGGATAACAAAGGAAATAATCTTCCTTGGCAAATATATATTTGGAATTTACATTCGGCTGCGGCAGACCCGCCTCTTTGGGATTGGTAATGGCAAATACATGCTTATCCTCGTACTGCAGGTTCCTGCCGTGCTTATAACGGAGATTGGTAGTGGTCTGCTTATCCCCCACGCATTTGCTCGGCGTCTTGACCTGGGTGGTGCCGTGGTCTGTGGTGATGATGAGATTAATGTCGCGGGAAGCTATCTTTTTCAGGGCGCTGTACAGCGGTGAATGCTCGAACCAGCTCTGTGTCAGGGAGCGGTAGGACTTTTCATCACCGGCCAGCTCCTTCAGCACTTCCATTTCCGTACGGGCGTGCGACAGCATATCCACGAAGTTGTACACGATCACCGTAAGGTCATTATTAAGATAGTTATGGATATTATCTTCCAGGCTCTTGCCATCGTCATTATTGGTGATCTTCACATACGACCATTTGATATCCTTCATGTTCAGCCGTCTCAACTGGCCTTCCAGGAACAACTGCTCGTACAGGTTCTTCCCGCCCTCCTCGTCATCGTTCTTCCATTCTATAGGATAGCGCTTCTCTATCTCCAGCGGCATCAGGCCTGCAAAGATGGCATTGCGGCTGTACTGCGTGGAGGTCGGCAGGATGCTGTAGAACATATCCTCTTCCGCCAGGCGGAAGTGCTGATTGATGATAGGCTCTATCACTCTCCACTGATCAAACCGGAGATTATCTATCAGCACCATAAAAGTGGGCTTACCCTTTCCTATGGAAGGCGCGATCTTTTTGGCAAACACGTTATGCGACAGGACGGGAGTCCCGCTCTCATCCGGGTTCCTGATCCAGTCCAGGTAATTTTTACTGATATACTTATAAAATTCCGTATTGGCTTCGCTCTTCTGCGTCTGGAACACCTCCAGCATTTCCGGGCTGTCGCTTTTGCTCATCTCCACTTCCCAGTACACCAGCTTTTTGTACAGGTCCTGCCATTCCCTGGCGCTCAGGTTATCATTCAGCGTCATCATCATATTCCGGAACTCTTTCTGGTATTCGGTATTCGTCTTTTCAGATACCAGCCTCCTGGAGTCCACGATCTTCTTCAGGGACATCAGCACCTGGTTGGGATTCACCGGCTTGATCAGGTAATCGGATATCTGCGACCCGATGGCCTCCTCCATAATATATTCCGCTTCGTTCTTGGTGACCATCACCACCGGGAGCGTGGGCTTGCTCTCCTTTATTTTCTGCAGGGTTTCCAGGCCGGTCATACCCGGCATGCTTTCATCCAGCAGCACCACATCCGTTTCGTTATTATCGTTGATATATTCCAGGGCATCATAGCCGTTATTGAAGGACGCTACTTCATACCCTTTTTGCGTGAGAAATAAGATGATAGGCTTCAGTGAGGCTATTTCGTCGTCTACCCAGATAATTTTTGCTGACATAAGATTCGTTTTTGTTGCTTTATATAAACTTACTATTCGCTGATTTAGTATGGCCCTCAGGAAATAATATGCTGTCCTATCAAATATAGATCAATATACAATCAAATAAAAGATATGAATGTTTTTTTATAAATAGTTTACAGAAAGACAGGCAGCTTCCTGCCTTAAGATCACCTGCCTTACCTGATGTTCCTTGCGTTAAGCGCTTCATGGTAACGCCGGGCATTCACCAGGTGCTGCGAATAGGTTTCCGCGAAAACGTGGTAGCCGCTGAAGTCCTCACGGGCGCAGAAATACAGGTAACCTGTCTTCGCGGGATCCAGCACCGCCTCGATGGATCTTTTGGAAGGTGTGCAGATGGGTCCCGGCGGCAGCCCGGTATGCCTGTAGGTATTGTAAGGCGAGCTGATCTGTGTATGCTCGTTAAGGATCCGCTTAATGGTAAAATCGTTCCAGGCGAATTTCACTGTAGGGTCTGCCTGCAGCGGCATGCCTTTCCGCAGGCGGTTCAGGTACACGCTGGCCACAGCCGGCTTTTCATCAGGCTTATTGGTCTCCTCCTCCACGATGGAAGCGAGCGTGACCACCTCAGCGGGTTGCAGTTGCAGCGCCGCGGCCCTGGCTTTCCGCTCGTCCGTCCAGTACTTTTCATAATAGGCCGCCAGCTTTTTCAGCAGGCCTTCCGCATCCGTATTCCACCAGTATTCATAAGTATCCGGCAGCACCAGGCTCATGGCCGTATATTCATTGAGGCCGTATTGCTGCAGGAAATCCCGGTCAAGGAGCAGTTGTCTCAGGGCTGCCGTATCGGTCTCCAGCCGCTGCGATACAAAAGCGATCAGGTCATCCCTGGTCCGGAATTTATTGATCACCAGCTTCACCGGCTCCTGCTGCCCGTTGCGCAGCTTCCTGACAATGGCATAATTGCCCTCGTACGACCCGATCCTGTATTTCCCCGGCCTCACCTTTTTGTCCAGCCCAACCTGCTGTGCCAGCAGCCTGAAAGAGGTCATATTGTTCAGCACGTGCTGTTCCTCCAGTTGCCGCAGCAGGTCATCAAAGGAAGACCCGGTCCTGATATATACATACCCTTCCCTGAAGCCGCCGCTGACATTATTCAGAAAGGTGCGGTAAGCCAGCCAGCCGACCGGGGCCAGCAGGATGAGGATCACTATCAGGAAGACCTTACTTCTTTTGCGTTGCTTACCGGGAGTACGAGGCATATCAGAATATGTATTTGAAAATCATTAGTATTACCAAAGATATTGAATCAGGGATGGAAAATTACTTAATAAAACATTAATTGCATTTATTCGCGCAGGCAGCCCCGGTAAAGCGGGGAATATTCTTTAACTTTGAGCTACATACATGCATTTTCCCAAGATATGAAGTCATTTGATGTTCCGGTACACTACAGAAGCCCCTTAATCTCCTCTATCAAGCAGCAGCGGAAGGCCCAGGATAAGCTGAAAAAGGACTTCACCCCTACCCGCATCCGCATAGGAACGCTGGAAGTGGTGATAGCCAGGCATTTCGGCTTTTGCTACGGTGTGGAGAATGCCATAGAGATCGCTTTCCGTGCCGTGCATGAAAATCCGGGACGCAGGATCTACCTGCTGAGCGAGATGATCCACAATCCCCAGGTCAATGCAGACCTCCAGGCAGAGGGCGTGACCTTCATCATGGATACCTACGGCAACCAGCTGATCCCCTGGGAGGCCATCAGCAGCGAAGATGTGGTGATCGTGCCGGCTTTCGGCACCACTATAGAGATCGAAACGCTGCTGCAGTCCAAGGGCATCCGGATAGAAACCTATAATACCACCTGCCCTTTCGTGGAGAAAGTATGGAACAGGAGCGAGAAGATAGGCAATGACGGCTATACCATAGTAGTGCACGGCAAGCCGCGTCACGAAGAGACCCGCGCCACCTTTTCCCACAGCAAGCAGAATGCGCCCACTGTAGTGGTCAATGATATGAAGGAAGCAGTGGAGCTGGCGGGCTATATTACTGGGGAGAAGCCCGCGGCCCGGTTCTACGAGGAATTCAAAGGCCAGTATTCCAGGGACTTTGACGTAGAAAAGGACCTGCAGAAAATAGGCGTGGTCAACCAGACCACGATGCTGGCCAGCGATACGCAGGGCATAGCCGATTTTCTCAAGAATGTTGTCCGGACCCGCTATAACCTGGACGATGAGCATCTGAAAGCACGTTTTGCCGACACCCGCGATACCCTTTGCTATGCTACCAATGACAACCAGACCGCTGTGACCGGTATGCTGGAAGAGACCGCCGATTTTGCGCTCGTCATAGGCGGCTATAACAGCAGCAATACCTCCCACCTCGTAGAATTGTGCGAAGAAAAGCTGCCCACTTATTTCATCAATCATGAAAGATGCCTGGTGGATGCGGACCGGGTACAGCACTTCAATTTTCACGACAAGCAGGAGATCCTGACAGCAGGCTTCCTGCCTGAGCGGCTGCCGCTCACCGTTATGGTCACTTCCGGCGCCTCCTGTCCCGACGCATTGGTAGAAAGGGTCATAGAGCGCCTGGCCCTGCTGACAGGCAATCACGCTGCTATGGAGCAGTTGCAGGAGCAGGTAGCGGACGGAACTTTCCTGCTCAACTGATCAATTTAACACCCGGGTGTAGGAAACAACGAAAGAGCTTCGTACTTTGCATCGGTATTATGGTTGAAGAAGGTGTCATTTCGGCTGTACCGTAACAAAACCGGGAAATTCAATAATGGTCTGAAAAGCTTATACGACCATTCACCGGAAATACAATGATACAGCTATACCCGTAGCTACAGACAGAACATACTTTTTTTAAAAAATTACTTTTAAACACATTATACTATGCAGGAATTAATCAAAGAATTAATAGCCAAGGCAGGTCTCAGTGAAGAGATGGCCCAGAAATCGGTAAGCGTTACCAAAGATTTTATCAAAAGCAAGGTACCACCGGCTTTCCAGGATAAAATAGACGACATCCTGGAAGGGAAGTTTGATGTTATGTCCTTGATGAACGCCTTTATGAGCGGTAATTCCCAGTCAGAAGGTAACGACAGCGGCTCCCCGCTGGATACGCTGAAAGGCATGTTCGGCAATAAATAGGCCGCGGTCAGCAAATATACCATCCATTAAAGAGGTATTTAAAAAGCACCTTACCTTCATTTCAAGCGGAGCGGAATAAAGAAACTATGCTCTTGTAAAGCAAGATCTCATAGTCCTTGACTTACAAGGTCTTCACTGCGTTTCGCTTGAAATGACTGCCTTTGGGGGCAGTATCTTAAAAAACCTTTGCCTATCTATAGATAGGCAAAGGTTTTTTAAATTATTATAAGAGCTTCCTCACATCCGTTCGGAATGACCAACATTCTCAGTGTCTTTATAGTAAAAGCGGTTCTGACCCGCAGAGAGGACACCGTTCAGCGAGGCGTATCTGTAATAAAGGTTGTTCCCTGTAAGCAGATAGTCACTCAATCTTATCTTATATACATCAGGAAGCCGTTACTTCCTGTGCGGGTGCTGTTTCAGACGGCTCTTTTGAGCGTAGATAATCAGCTCTTTCCTGCTGTGCCTCCATGATCTTTTCAAGGTAAGGCTGCAGCACTGCTTCGAGCTGCTCTACCGTTATATCATTGGCGGCGCTGTTTTCCAGCAGGCTCATCCAGGGCCTGCGCTGTCCCCACGGGTAGTCGCCGTAAATGACGGTCGGCGTGCCCCTGGCCACCAGTTGCCCGTTCTTCAGTTGCCACTGGTCCGCCCAGTCATACAGCCATTGGGCATCTTCCGCCAGCAGGCGCATACAGGAGTGCGATATGGGATAGCCCGGCAGGTCATACTGGTGCCAGCCTACTCCCTGCGTATTATGCACGTTAAAGTTCCATTTCAGTACCCAGGAGCTGTTCACCGAGCTTTTGATCTCTTTTCCTTTCCAGTTGGCAAAGAACAGCCCTGTCGGGGTTTTGGTAGCTTTCTTACCCATATTGGTAGGGCCCCAGGTCTTCAGTGTGCCCTGCTCATATACGGCGTATGCCTGTATAGGATAGGAAAAGAGCACCAGCTTATTGACCTTGGACAGCATATCCATCCGCAGCGGGAAGGGACTGTAAGCCTCCAGCTCTTTAAACTTGTCCGGTACCAGCAGGGTGTCCAGGCCCGGCATATGTCGTTTATCCGCCCTGTTGATCGCGGCGAGTATCTTTACCTGGGCATCGTCCAGCGCCCGGAAGGCTTTTTTCAGTGAATCCGATCTTTTGACCGGCCAGGCCGTATAGGTAAGATCTTTCTCCGGCGCATCGGCTGATTTGACCGGTTCGGGTGCAGGAGGCGCGGCCGCGGTATCCTGATGTGGTGCCGGGGAAGCCGTTTTCCCGGGGTTGTCGGAAGTATTGCCGCAGGAGCAGATAGCCAGCATGCAGCTAGCAATAAACAGGTAGTGAAGGGATTTATGCATCAAAAGCGGTATTAAAAGTTTACGCTGGTATGAATCAAAAATTCATGTTCAAATATAACAGGTTTTGCTATTAATTGCGCAACCTTCATATAAAAATAATTTTACACATAAAAACAGCGTAGCACCGGGTCCGGCAGCTACGCTGAATCTTGGCTTATGCCGATATTAAATATGGAATTTAATGCCCTGTGCCAGCGGCAGGGAGTTACCGTAGTTGATCGTATTGGTCTGGCGTCTCATATAGGCTTTCCAACTGTCGGAACCGCTTTCCCTTCCGCCGCCGGTCTCTTTCTCTCCTCCGAAAGCTCCGCCGATCTCGGCGCCGCTGGTGCCGATGTTGACGTTGGCAATGCCGCAATCGCTGCCTTCGGCAGAGAGGAAACGCTGCGCTTCGCGGAGATTGCTGGTAAAGATAGCAGAAGAAAGGCCCTGCGGCACACTGTTCTGCAGCTCAATAGCCTCTTCCAGCGTGGTATATTTCATAACGTAGAGGATAGGCGCAAAGGTTTCTTCCTGCACGATGTCCAGGTCATTGGCTGCTTCAATGATACAGGGCTTCACATAGAACCCGTTCTCATAGCCTTCCGGTGTATAGCGGCCGCCTTCCACTATCACGCGGCCGCCTGCGGCCTTGGCCGTCTCTATAGCTTTCAGGTAAGTATTGACCGCATTTTCATCGATCAGCGGACCGATATGATTGTTAGCGTCCAGCGGGTTACCGATCCTGAGCTGACCGTAAGCATTTTTCAGCACCTCAATGGTCTTGTCATATACGCTTTCCTGCACGATCAGGCGGCGGGTCGTGGTACAACGCTGCCCGGCCGTACCTACCGCACCGAACACCACGCCCGGCAATACCATAGACAGGTCGGCGCTTTCGGTCACGATAATGGCATTGTTACCGCCCAGCTCCAGCAGGGATTTTCCGAAACGCTGCGCTACCGTCTGGCCTACGATACGGCCCACACGCGTGGAGCCCGTAAAGCTCACCAGCGCTATACGCTGGTCTCCGGACAGCCACGGACCGGCATCATCGCCGATAACAAGGTTACACACCCCTTCCTCTATATTGTTCTCCTTAAATACTTCTGCAATGATGTGCTGGCAGGCAATAGCGCACAGCGGCGTTTTAGAGCTCGGCTTCCAGATACATACGTCGCCGCATACCAGCGCCAGCATTGCATTCCAGCTCCATACCGCCACCGGGAAGTTGAAGGCGGAGATGATGCCCACCACGCCTATCGGGTGCCATTGCTCCATCATACTGTGCTGGGGGCGCTCACTGGCAATGGTCAGGCCGTATAATTGCCTGGACAGCCCAACGGCAAAGTCACAGATATCAATGATCTCCTGTACCTCTCCCAGCCCTTCCTGGTAGCTTTTGCCCATTTCCAGGGATACAAGACTGCCCAGCGGCTCTTTATATTCCCTCATTTTATTACCGATCTGCCTTACGATCTCACCACGCCTGGGAGCCGGTACGGTCCGCCATGTCTTAAAGGCCTGACGCGCTTTTTCCACGACCTCATCATACGCTTCCCTGGTGGTATGCTGCGTAGCGGCCAGGTAATCATTATTAATGGGGGAATAGGATTCCAGCCTGGCGCCTTTTCCTTCAGACCATACGGTCCCTGTACTTACGCCCTGGTTATCCGCAGCAATGTTCAATTGCTTCAAAATGTCTTGTATGTTCATAATTTCTGAATAAAATGATCTCTGAGGTGTCAAAATTAAACAAAAAAACAGTACCATTTCCAATGATACTGTTATGTACATTTTAAGGTTCATTCCCTAAAACAGCGAATGCCAGTCCTTATCCGTAAGGTTGTAGATCTCCTGGATCTGCTGCAGCTTTTCCTTATGGTTTATCTGCAGGTCTTTGATAAGCCCCGACTTCAGGTCAAAGACCCAGCCGTGGACTTCCGGATAGCCATGCGCTATGTAGGATTCCTGCACGGAAGCATATTTCAGGATGTTGATACATTGCTCTTCCACGTTCAGCTCCACCAAGCGGTCATAACGGGCTTCCTCATCCGTAATGCCATTCAGCTCCGCCTTATGCAGCCTGTAAACGTCCCTGATGTTGCGCAGCCAGGGGTTCAGTATGCCCATATCCCTGGCCTGCATGGCCGCTTTTACGCCGCCGCAGGTATAGTGCCCGCATACAATGATATGCTTTACCTTCAGGTGCACAACCGCGTAGTTGACGACCGCCATTACGTTCAGGTCCGTATTATTGACAAGGTTGGCCACATTGCGGTGCACAAATACTTCCCCGGGGGCCAGGCCCATGATCTCGTTGGCAGGCACCCTGCTGTCACTGCAGCCGATATACAGGTAATCGGGATGCTGGTCGGCGGAGAGCCTGGATAAAAAATCAGGGTCTGCAGCCAGGTTATTGCTCACCCAGGCTTTGTTATTGTCAAAGAGTTTATCGTAGTCACACATAGGATCAGTTTTTATAAAGGGTATAATATCCTCCGGAGAGGACAAAAATCACAGGTAAATATATACATTTTTATCAGAAACCGGCACCGCCGGCGATGGCATATTTCCGGATAAAGGCATAGGTGTGGAATAGCAGGCGGTTGGCCAGGTACTGCTTATTGGCATCCCTGTCGTAAGGCAGGGTAATGAGGTGGTGTTCCAGCTCCCTGCCGTTGGTGATGGCCGTATGCACAAAGGCCACCGGCTGCTCTTCGCTCGTTTCTATATAGCCGGTAGTGCTGATGCCGATATCAGAACCGAAGACGGTATGCGCCCGCTGCGCCATGACCTCGGCCACTTCCCTGCTGGTCGCCGTATGAACGGAGATCAGGTCTGCCGGTACACCCAGGATATTTATTTTGGCGCTGATGCTGTAAGTGTTCAGGCTGCCCAGGTACACTTCCGAAGCTCCCGGGACATTGGTGAGCTGGTGACCGATAAAGCCCCCCGAACAGCTTTCCGCACAGCCGATGGAAAGCGTATGCTTTTGCAGCAGCCTTATCACTGCCGCAGCTATGCTTTCAGAGGATTCGCTGTAAATATAGGGTTCCAGCAGCCGGCGGATATCCCGCACTACGCCATTGAACACTGCCGCATCAAAACCGGGACGTGTGGCTGTAATGCTGAAATCGACCGAGCCGTAAAACGGCAGGTAGGAAAAATACAGATCCGGGTATTGCATCCTGAGCGCTGTGAGCCGCTCTTCAATGTACACCTCCCCCACAAGCGCCACCTCAAAATGATGCCGCAGCAGCTTTTGCGCCGGGAAGTGCTCCTGCAAGAGCGGCTCCACTTCCCGGACCCAGATATGCTTCATTTCAAAAGGTACACCGGGAAGCGCGATAAGATGATGATCGTCCTGCCCGATATACAGTCCCGGGGCCGTTCCCAGCTCATTGCTGATCAGCCGGGCAATGGCAGGAAAGGTGTATTGTATGCCCAGGTTTTCGGGAACCGGCTTGTTGCGCTTTATATAAAGCTGCTCCAGGTGCAGCCTGTAGGCTTCCCGGGGCTCCATCGCGCAGCCCCATACCCGGCAAAGCGCCAGCTTGGTGACGTCATCCTGGGTAGGACCCAGCCCGCCCGAAAGCACCAGTACCCCGCAATGCCGCATCGCGTACCGGACCGCGTTGACGATATCTTCCTCGCGGTCGGCAATATTTATATGCAGTTGTACGTTAAATCCCAGGTTTTCCAGGTGTGTTGCTATCCATTGCGAGTTGGTATCAAGGGTATGACCGTTGACCAGCTCACCACCGATAGCAATTATAGCAGCATTCATAAGTTGTTATTATGTCTTTTAAATGATCTGTCCGCATAAACAACATATTCCGTTGCGGGACAGTTCCGGGCAAAAGGCTGAAAGCGCCCGGAGACTTACAAAATTAAAGATTAAAAGCATTTAAAAGACAGCGGCAAGAAGACAGGATGTGCGCTTCCTGAAAGAGCTCAGGCAAAAGGAAAAAAATAAAGCGCGTAAAAACGCGCCTTCAACTTTAATAGAATGTATATGAAAAAAACTCGCTTAACGGTTATAAGCCAAATCTGAATTTGAAATCCACTTTCGCAATTTCACATCAAATATAACAAATTTATTCGGAAATTCAATATATGTGTCATTATTTATATTTTCCGTGTAATATTTTGTTAAATCCCGATTACGGATCATCGCTTCAAAAAACAGCGGGGTACGGACAGCCAGGAGACTATCTGTCATTTTCCAGGTCCTGTACACTTCCTCGTAATAAGTGATCTCGCCTGCTTCATTCTTCACCAGCTTCCCGCCGGTGGCTGTTTTCTTAAGGTGCAGGCTGGGCGCTATCTTGATGATCTCGAAATATATGGTATCACCGTTGCCGGCGTAGTATTTGTCCAGTTTGATCTTTGAGGCTATCATCCGGTAATCGTTATCGAATTTCAGCTCAAATTTGGTGTCCTCCGTCGCATATTTCGGCAACCTGCCGACATAACGGGAGATGCTGTATTTAAAATTTCCTGCTTCCGCTTCAGATAAAACTGCCGCAGGATCATAGTCCGCATTTTTTTCTTTGCACGCAGTAAAGAGCAAAGTGAGCGACAATAAATAAAATAAAGGAATTATGTTTTTCATGATACGATTCTTTTAAGAGAGCTTCCGCTGCCCTGTACGGGCAGGCGGAAGCTGATGTTATGGTACAATACCTGTCATTAGTACTTTACATTGATAGGATCAAAGTTGGTCCAGCCCTGGGTCCAGTCCTGAGAACCGAATGCCCCGCGGAAAGCAACAGTTTTGTCAAAATGAGCGCTCCTGTTAGCCTGGCTGAAGGCAGCATAGGTAAACTTGGCCCCGGAAGCCAGCGTACCGCCGGTCACAGCAAAGTTAGGATGTGCAGGGTATTTGGTATTGATGGTCTTGCCGAAGAACTGGCTAGTATTCAGTCCCAGCGCCGTATAAGCGGCAGTCACCTGGAAGTCGCTACCGGCCTCTACGATATTCTCATTGGCAGTCAGGTAGTTCAGGATATCATCTGCAGTGAAGTCACCGTTACCGGATACGGTCTTATTGGTCTTAGCGTAGAAGATATTGTTGGCAACCTGCGCGTCACCGTTCTGGTAGTTAGGCAGTACGGTATTCTGGTTCATCCTTACAGCAGTAGGGAAACCTACTACTACAGAGTTGAACAGGTTGGCCGCTACCCTTCTTCTCAGGTCCATACCGTATTTGTAGTTACCGGAGTAGGAATTACCGTCCAGGGAAGGTCCGAGAATGGTGAAGTTAGATACCGTAGCTGTTGTCGGGCGGTCAGTAGCTTCGTTGGTACCGTTGGTATCCCATTCGAAGCCGTTGGAGTCTGACTGGTCAGCATAGCTCGGGTAACGTACGGACAGGCCGAACTGCAGGTTACCGGAGAAACCGTTATCAATGTCAAAGCAATCATCCCATGTACCGAATACCACAAGGTATTTACCGTTCACGGCGCCGCCAAACCACTCAATACCGTCATCACCACCGTAGGACACCTGGATATTTTCAAATTTGGTTCCGCTGCCTACACCACCCAATGTGATACCGTTGGTCTCATTGTTGGGGGTCAGCTCGATACCTGCAAATTCCACGCGTACGTACTGTAAAGAACCGGAGTTATCGCCGTCATCATTGCCGCCATATACCACAGCAGGCTCGATGCCTTCGATAGACGGGTTAGGAATGTTCACTTTGGCTTTACCCAGGATCACAAGGCCGCCCCAGTCTCCGCGGTCCCTGTCTCCTACTTCCTGGTTGGAAGTAAAGACGATAGGCTCTGAAGCGGTACCGTTGGCCATAAGCTTACCACCTCTGTCAATGACCAGCGTACCTTTGGATTTTTTCTCACCCAGGATAACAGTACCCGGCTCGATGGTCAGCGTCTGGCCATCTCTTACGAATACCTGGCCTACCAGCATATATTTTTTATCTTTTGACAAAGTCTGGCTGGATAACTCTCCGGACAACTGCACGATTTCGGTTGAGTCTGCCGGTTTATCGCCACCGCCGGGTTGATCTTTTTTCTTACATGATGCAGCCAGTAATATTGTTGCTAAAGCCGCTACCGAGATTAATTGTTTTTTCATATTGTTTTACTGTTAATGTTTAAAATTTATAGGAAAGTGATAAACTGTACAGTGTGCCGCGCCTGAATTTGAAGATAGCATCATCCATGCCTTTCATATTGATAGTTCCGTCCCTGTCGGTATCCTGGTAGAACCTGCTTTCATAGTTCAGCAGATCCTGTATACCCAGCTTGATACCCCAGTTATTCCCGAAAGATTTGCTGACGGTCAGATCCAGAGCGTGCCTTGGCATTTCATATATGGTAGGGAACAGGGCGCTGCCTACCGCAAAAATTCTTTTTCCGAAGATATTGTAGGAGGTATTTACCTGCAGTCCTGATTTCTTGTCATTATAGCTCAGGGTAGCATTGATAATATAGGGGGATTGTCCCTGCAAAGCCCTTTTCGTTTCCTGCCCGGTAACCACGTTCTCACCGTAGTCCACCTGCGACTGGATATATGCGGCATTCACATTGGCGCTGAGCTTGTCCACGAAGCCGGAACGGGTCATACCCTCGAAGGATTTCCGGAATTCCAGCTCCAGGCCCCGGCTGTAAGAGCTGGCAGCGTTCTGGTAAGAAAAGGCCGGCGATTCGGACCGGATCAGGATCAGCGTTTCGATAGGATTGGTAAAGTGCTTGTAGAATGCGCCGATGCTGATAGCCTCTCCTTTCCTCGGGTATATTTCATACCTCAGGTCGAAGTTGTCTATGTTGGCCGTTTTCAGGTCAGGGTTACCGTATTTTTCAGCATCGAACTGGTAGTCGTAAAAGAGGAACGGAGCCAGTTCCCTGAATTCAGGCCTGTTCACCGCCCTGTAGTAGGCGAATCTCAGCTTGGTCTTTTCAGTGAGGTTATAATCGGAGTTCAAGAAGCCCAGGGGAGACAATACGGGATTGTTCACATTGATCTCGCCACCTGCATCATTCGATGTGTTCAGCTTCAGCACGTTGTATTCCACCCTTACACCGCCGGACAGCGTCAGCCTGCCCAGGGGCAGCACCAGCCCGGCATAGCCTGCCGTCAGGAAATTACTGGCGGTATAGCTGTCTGAAGCCCTGGTGCCTTCTTCCATCAGGAAGCCGTCCGTGGTCTTCATATTATCGCCGGAGAATATCCGGTCCAGGCTTTGCCTTTCCAGCTGCTGCAGGACTTCCAACGAGGAGCTGCCGGGATAGATATAGGAGAAGTAACGGGTATCGAAGTTGCGCATCCTGTAATCCAGCATATACCCGAGCTTGAGCTGCACCGGGCGCGGGTTATCATTCAGATCCAGGATGTAGTTCAGGCTGTGGTTAAAGCCGGTCTCATTCAGCTTGCTGAAGAACCTTCCCGCATCGTACAGGTTGGAGGACGGCGGCAGGATCATCCGCATCTCACCGGAGCCTTCGGCGGTCTCAATCATACGAAACCTTCTCAGGTCCGGCTGGTCTTCAAAAAGGTAGTTCATACCCAGTACCCAGTTCAGCTTAGCCGTTTTATTGGCCATCTTGTGATCGTGGGTACCTTCCAGCTGCCCGCTGTAGATGGACCTGCTGCGGTATTGGTACAGGTAATTGCGCCTGTCCAGTCCCACTTGCTGTATATAATCCTCGCCATTCCTGATGACCGTGATATTTTCACCGATCTGGTTGAAGAGGTTGCGGAATTCCAGCTTATTCCTGCTGTTGAACCTGAAGGACCAGTTGCTGATAACGCCTATCTTGTTCTCCTTCTCATTATAGTTATCGCTGTACCGGAACCTTTTGGTGGCTTCCGGCTGCCCGGCGCCCAGCTCCAGGTAACGGGAGAAGCTTTTATCATAGGTCAGGAAGGCCTGGCTGTAGTTGATGGCATTGATGGTATTGACCTGCACACCCTTGATAAAGAACCTGCGCGCCAGGTTGAATCCCGCGCTTACATCCGGCATAGCGGTGTGCGTGGCAGGCGCAAAGTTGTTCTGCAGGGTTTTGGCGGCGTCCACCCGCTTCTGCGACCTGTTAGGCAATGTCCGCAGGTTTTCCACCGGGAACGCAGCAGGCATCTGGCGGTAACCGTTATCAAAGCCCAGGGCATCTGTACCGGAGCCTTTGGACTGGATATAATCGCTCCCGGTAGTACCGGTCCGGTAGCCGAAAGAAAGGTTGACGGAGGTCAGGTGGTCCTCGTTGGCATTGGCCGTATATACTTTGATAAGACCGCCCGCAAAGTCACCGGTATTTTCCGGCGCTCCCGATTTGTAGATCAGCATCCGGTCCAGCACATTGCTCGGTATGAGGTCGAAGGAGAAGGTCCGCTTATCCACTTCCGTGCTCGGGGCAATGGAATTATTCAGCAGCACCTGGTTGTAACGCTCAGGGATGCCCCTTACCATCACGAACCTGCCGTCTACCACGGTGATGCCGGGGATACGGCTCATAACCTGTGCGGCATTCTTATCCTGTGAGTTTTTGATCTGTTCCTGGGAAATACCGTTGGCTACCTGGGAGCTCAGCCTTGTTTCCTCAATGAGGGCGTCTACGGTATTGGTATTCTTCGCGGAGGAAAATTTAACTTCATCCAGCACCCCGGCCATCTTTTCCTTCACGGCCACCGGTGCAGTAATATAGAGTGTCAGCGCTACCGTATCACCGTTTTTTACCTGGATATTTTCATAGGTCCTGGATTGGTAATCGTCGCCAGTCACCACCACCTTGTAGTTGCCTTCCAGCAGGTTGGTAATGATAAAGCTACCGTCGGCATCGCTCATGGTCACCTGTTTCAGGGGACCCACTGCTTCCACATCCACCAGAGCACCCTCCTGCAGCAGGCTGTCGATCACCTGCCCTTTAATGACACCTGTCTGGGCATTGAGCTCCTGCGCCTGGAGGAACGGAAGGATTAAAAATAAGGGGATATTTTTCAGAAGCAGCCTGGATGTTTTTTTCATATAATTCTTATTATGCAATGCTTTTTAATTTTCACTGCAAAACTCCACACCTAATATTAACCCAGGATGAATGTAACGTTATGTAAACCTTACCCCAGTATTACTAAATTGTTATGCTGTATAACCCCTTAATTATGAGGCATTACAACCTGTATCAACAGCGGTACCGTTAGAGCAAACCGGCTGCAGGAAACGAGCGGAAGGCTTTGCACCGGCATGGGGGGGGGGTGGGAGAAGTGTCACCCCTGCTGCAGCAAAACGGCACTATATGAAAAAGCATTTCATAAGGCTGTCTGCGTCCCATCGCCCGGATACCGGCGACACAGTGAGAGTGATACCGGCAACCGGTTATCTATACAGATAGATAAAGTAATTCCCTTACCTTTGCACATATTTACAATTTTATGACAAAGCACTCCATAACAATAAATGTATTGCTGGATAACCAGAACCTGCCGGAACATATAGACTGGAACGCTACCGGCAGCGCTGAAGCCACTCCACAGCAGGCCAAGGCTTTTATGGCCTCATTCTGGGACCCTAAAGAGCGCACTGCGCTCCGTATGGACCTCTGGACCAAAAAGATGATGGTGGATGAAATGAACGATTTCTTTTTCCAGACGCTGATGACCATGGCCGATACCTATGTCAGGGCAACGCGTAATGAGGATCTGTCCGATGAGCTGAAAGAATTTGCCAGAAGCTTCCGGAAGAAAGCGGAAGAAAAGCTGATGGAAGATAACAAGGATGTACCCCAGTAAAACATACAGGCACGCATAAAAAAAATCACCTGATTTAAAATCAGGTGATTTTTTTATATATCCTGTCAGGTAGGACAACGGCAGGCAGTCTTTATCCTGCACACCCCCGGCCTATCTTCTGTGCTGCTGGTGACGGCCGTTGTCCTGCCTGCTATGCTGGTGGCCATTATCGCGACGGTCCATCCTGCCGGCAGTCCGGTGCTGTCCCCTGCCATACGGCTCACGACGGATGTCCTGATGCGGACGGTGCGCGTGATGCCCGCCGTAATCTCTCAGCATACGCTGGTTGCGGTGGCCCCTGTAATGCCCGTAATCCCTCATATGCATATGATTGTAACGGTAAGGGTTATGCCGGTTCACTACCACCTTATAGGTACGGTACATATCTATATGTCCGAAGCGTGGCGGTAAGGCCCTGGCATGTATCCACCGCTGGCCGTTGAGGTAGATATACTGACGGCTCATGACATCATAATATACATTGTATTCGGGTATATAATAATATTGTACATAATCGTACCCGGCAGGTCCCCACATCGGCTGACTGCCTATATTCACATTTACAGAAACCTGTGCGCGGGCATCCTGTGCCGTAAAGTTCATAATACCCAATGCTATAACTGCCGCAATGATGATCTTTTTCATAATATCTGCATTTTAAGAAATGAATAATAGTTGTATTCCTGTAAACTAAAATTGGTACGTAGCAATTATGTTGTTTATAGTATAATAGACCCGGTACTGTCGTCTTAGTTTAAAATGCAGCAGATTTTTTACGGGCACATGCGGAGTACCGATGCGCCGCCATCAGCTATCCATCCGGCCCAATACCCTGTTAAATTCTTCCGCGATCGCTTCATTGCAGAGATTCCCGATGCTGCCTTCATGCGTATGCCGTATATCACCCTTGTATGCAAAAGAGCCTTCCGATATCTGGCGGGCCACCTGCCCGTAGGCATCCCTGAAAGGCACGCCTTCCGCCACCAGCCTGTTAACGGCTTCCACGCTGAACAGGTATTTGTACCGCTCATCTTCAAGAATATGATCCGCTATACGAATGCCTGACAGCATCAGCCGCATCATCTCCAGGCATTGCAGCAGCTCCCGGATGGCAGGGAATATGATCTCCTTGGTGAGCTGCAGCTCCCGGTGATAACCGGAAGGCAGGTTGGTGAGCAGCAGGTTCAGCTCATTGGGCAGGGCCTGCAGCCGGTTGCATTTACCGCGTATCAGCTCCAGCACATCCGGGTTCTTTTTATGCGGCATGATACTGCTGCCCGTAGTGAGCTGTTCCGGGAAGGAGATAAAGCCGAAGTTCTGGCTGTTGAACAGACAGCAGTCCATAGCCAGCCTGCTTAAGGTAGCCGCCACAGACGCAACAGCCATGCTGAGGAACTTTTCCGTTTTACCCCTGCTCATCTGTGCGTAGATACTGTTCCAGTGCAGTGTCCGGAATCCCAGGAGCTCCGTTGTCCTTTGTCTGCTGATCGGGAACGAAGATCCATAGCCGGCCCCACTGCCCAGCGGGTTCTTATCACAGATCCCGTAAGCAGCGGCCAGCAGCGCCAGGTCATCCGTAAGGCTCTCGGCATAAGCGCCCAGCCACATACCGGCTGAAGAAGGCATCGCTACCTGCAGATGCGTATAACCCGGGATCAATATATCCTTATACCGATCGCTGAGACTGATCAGCAGCCCGAAAAGCTGCTGCATCTCTTTTTTGATGTCCTGGCAGGCATCCTTCAGGTACAGCTTGATATCTACAGCCACCTGGTCGTTACGGCTTCTGCCGCTGTGGATCATCTTACCGGTATCACCTATCCTTTCGGTCAGCAAAAGCTCCACCTGTGAATGCACATCCTCCACACCCGGACGGATACGGAAGCGGCCCTGCTCTATTTCACCGGCGATCTCCTGCAGGCCTTCTATAGCCGCAGCCGCCTGCTCCGCGCTCATCAGCCCGCACTCGCCCAGCATGGTCACGTGCGCCACAGAGCCCTGTACATCGTATTTTGCCAGCAATACATCAAATTCGGGATCCCTGCCTACTGTAAATTGCTCTACCAGCTCCGACAAGTCCGAATGCTCTTTTTGCCATAATTTTTTCATATCAGAAAGTAACGTTTTGTAGTAATTGAATATAATCCGCAATACCCTGCCTGATCTCTGAAAGATGTATATACTCATCGGCAGTATGGCTCCGCGCGCTGTCCCCCGGCCCCATTTTAAGGGCAGGGAACGGCAGCAGCGCCTTATCGCTGAGCGTGGGTGAGCCAAAGACCCGCCTGTTCATTTGCAGCCCGGCACGTACCAGCGGGTGCTCCCGGCCGATGGCTGAAGCCCGCAGGCGCATGCTCCGGGGGGTGAGCCGGCTGCGGAGCTGCTGCTGCAGGTAGCTGAAGAGCGCTTCCGGGCTGTAGCATTCATTATAACGCACATCTATTACAAAATGGCAGCGGGAAGGCACCACGTTATGCTGCGTGTTGTCCGTACCGATGACCGTAACAGTCGTCTTTACCTCTCCCGTAAGGGGGCTTACCTCCTGCATACGCAACTGCTGCAGGAAAGCAATATCCTGCAGGGCTATATAGATGGCATTGACACCTTCATCCCTGGCAGCATGGCCGGCACAGCCTTCCGCCAGGGCGTCTATCACCAGCAGTCCTTTTTCTGCCACTGCCAGTTGTAGCTGTGTAGGTTCACCCACGATACCGCAACAGTTACTGTAATCCGACGTGCCGCAGAAAGCCTGGAAAACATCGCTCCTGAATACGGCTTCCACACCGCCGGATCCGCTTATTTCCTCTTCTGCCGTAGCTGCCATTACCAGGTTGAAAGGAAGCTCCTGCCGCGGCCAGAAGTACAGGAAAGCTGCCAGCAGCGCGACCAGGCTCGCACCGGCGTCATTGCTGCCCAGCCCGAAGAGCATATCATTTTCTATCGCTGCGCTGAAAGGATCACGGGTATAGCCGCTGTCAGGCTTTACCGTATCATGATGGGAGTTCAGGACAATGACCGACTTCCCGGCATCATAATGCTTATTTTTCGCGATGATATTATGGCCTATACGGATACAGGGTATATCCCGCTCCTGCAGGAAGCCTGCAATAAGCGCTGCCGTGCCTGCTTCCTCTTTACTGAAAGAAGGTGTACGGACCAATTGCTGCAGCAACAGTATCGCGTCAGACTGTAATGATGAAAGTGATGCTGTCATAATATTATCTTTGTGCCGCACCGCCCTTCCGACAGCGCTTTTAATTGGTCTGCCGGTCCTATATATACCGACCCGACATCTTCCCGGAGGGCCAGGAAGGCATTATCCAGCTTGGGCAGCATACCGGCGAATATCCGCTGTTCTTCCCGGAGCTGCTGGTAGTGAGCTGCTGTCAGCAAGGGTATCACGCTATCCGGCTGTTCAACATCCTGCAGCACACCATTCTTCTCAAAAGTATAGATCAGCTCACAAGGCGCTGCTGCAGACAGTGCCGCAGCCACAGACCGGGCAATGGTATCTGCGTTGGTATTCAGTAGCTGACCGGACACATCCATTGTCAGCGGTGCCACCACTACAGTATCAAAGTGCAGCAGCAGTGCGCTTAAAGCGTCCGTATCCACACGGTCTATATCGCCGGCGAACCCGAAATCCGCCGGGAAGGTACGCCGGCGGGCGGTTATGATATGCCCGTCGGCTCCGCAAATGCCTATCGCGTTGCACCCGTAAGATTGCAGGCCGGACACTACCTGCTTGTTGACATAGCCTGCATAGACCATGGTCACTATCTTCAGCGTTTCGGCATCTGTTACTCTCCGGCCGTCTATCATCTGCTGCGTAATACCCAGCCGTCCTGCCAGCTCTGTAGCGAGCGCGCCACCGCCATGGACCAGGATCTTTTTACCTTCCAGCGCTGCGAATTCTTTCAGGAATGCCTGCAAGGCCGCCGGGCTGTTGATAATATTACCGCCTACTTTTATGATCTTTATATGTTCCGTCATAATGATTGAATAATGTTTGACAGGACCGCCTGCGCCGCCCATACCCTGTTGGCGGCCTGCCTGGTGACAATACTGCTGCTGCTGTCCAGCAAGGCATCGCTCAGCTCTATATTCCGCCTTACCGGCAGGCAGTGCATGATCTTTGCCCGGTTGGTCTTTTCCATATCTTCCGGCTGCAGCATCCAGCCGTCCTGATCCGTACCCATGGCACCGTAGGAGCGGTAAGCGCTCCAGTTCTTGACGTACACTACATCAGCATCCCGGAGCGCCGCTGCCTTATCATAGACCAGTTGCGCACCGGTGGTGAACGTTTCAGACAGCTCCATACCCGGGGGCTGCGCTATAACAAAGTCTGCACGGTCCCAGGCACCGACCCACTGGGCAAAGCTATTGGCCACACACTGGGGCAAAGGCTTGATATGCGGGGCCCAGCACAGCACTATTTTAGGCCGCTTCAGCTCCAGCTCCTGTATGGTAATGAGATCCGCCAGCGACTGCAAGGGATGCAGGGTGGCGCTTTCCAGGCTGATGACGGGCACCGAGGCATACGCTATAAATTGCTGCAATACCGTTTCCGCATAATCGGCTTCCCTGTCGGAGAGGCCGGGAAAGGTCCTTATGGCCAGCACATCAAAGTAGCTGCTCAGTACCGGCACCGCATCCCTGATATGCTCTACGGAAGTACCGTTCATAACAGCGCCATCCTCCAGCTCCCAGGACCAGCCTTCGCTACCTATGTTAAAGACTATGGCTTCCATGCCCAACTGCTGCGCCGCTACCTGGGTGCTGAGCCGTGTCCTCAGGCTGGGGTTTAAAAATATAAGGCCGATCCGCTTACGGGCGCCCGCCTGCACATCCCGCCAGGGGTTCTTTTTATAGTCCAGTGCCCGGGCAATCATACGGTCGATAGATGCGGACAAAGGAATGCCCTGCATCGCTATGTCCTTTACGGAAGTAAACTGTTTCAATATAATAATGGATTTATCTGGTCAGGTCGTTAACAGCAGACCTTAAAGCCTGCACAAATACCGATGCCTCCTCCCGGCTGAGAGCCAGGCCGGGCAGCAGGCGGATCACATTCGGGGCCGCCTCGCCGGTCAGTATACGGTAATGTTCCAGCAAGTGCCTTTTAAGCGGCGCCAGCGCTCCCGGCACATCAAAGCCTATCATTAAGCCTCTGCCCCTTACATTTTCAATTTCTTTTATATCCTGGAGCTGCGTCGTCAGATAAGCGCCCATCTCCAGCGCATTACCTGCCAGGCCTTCCGTCTCCATCACTTCCAGTACAGCAATACCGGCCGCACAGGCCAGGTGGCTGCCCCCGAAGGTGGTGCCCAGCATCCCATGACGCGCCGGAATATGCGGCGCAATGCTGATACCCGCTACGGGAAAGCCGTTGCCCATACCTTTGGCCATCGTATAGATATCGGCCGCTACGTTTCCATGGTCATGGCTGTAAAATCTGCCGGAACGGCCGTAACCGCATTGTACGCTGTCCGCTACGAACACGGCGCCATAGGTATCACACAGCTCCCTGATAGCCGCCAGGAAATCACCGGACGCTATCCTGATACCGCCTACCCCCTGTATGCCCTCGGTAATGACGGCAGCCACTTCCCTGCCATGGCGGCCGAAGTATTCCTGCAGGGCCGCCACATCGTTGAACGGTAAGAATACCACGTTACCTGTTTCGTTGACGGGAGCCGTATAGCTGCGGTTATCCGTTGCGCTTACCGCCAGCGAGGTCCTGCCATGGAAAGCGCCGGTAAATGCCACTACTTTTTTCCTGCCGGTATAAAAGGACGCCAGCTTCAGGGCATTTTCATTCGCTTCGGCACCGCTGTTGCATAAAAACAGATTGTAGTCAGGGCGTCCCGACATTATGCCCAGACGCTCTGCCAGCTCCTGCTGCAGCGTATTGATAACGGAGTTGGAATAAAAGGCAATTTTCCGGAGCTGCGACGTTATCCTTTCCACCCACCTGGGATGGTTATGTCCTATACTGATCACCGCGTGACCGCCGTACATATCCAGGTACCGGTTATCCCGGTCATCCCATACATAAGCGCCTTCCGCGCGTACGATATTCACAGGCAATAAGGGGTATACATCAAAGAGTTTCATAATCAATGCAATAATTAAAGGCTAAAAAAATGAGGGTTTCAGTTGTAGCCCTGCCGTTTCCTCCCATCCGAAACGGATGTTCATATTCTGAACGGCCTGCCCGGAAGCACCTTTCAGGAGATTATCAATGGCAGCATGCACTACAAGGATATCTCCCTCTTGTTCAATATGGATAAAGCAACGGTTGGTATTGACCACCTGCTTCAGGTGGATGGGATCCCTGCTGATGTGCACAAAGGGATGCTGCTCATAATAAGCATCGAACCATTCGTACACCTGCGCTTTCGGTACCGGGCTCTTTACCTGCAGCGACAGGAAGATGCCCCTTGCGAAGTCACCTCTCCAGGGCACGAAGTGTATATCCTGCTTAGTCACCGTAGTATTGACAGCCTGAAGCGAGCAGGCTATTTCATCCAGGTGCTGGTGCACCAGGGTTTTATACGGCTGTATATTATTGGCACGCCAACTGAAGTGCGATGTCGGGGAAAGCGCCTGTCCCGCGCCCGTGCTTCCCGTGATACCTGTTATATATACGCCTGTCCAGGGTTGTACCTGCTGTACAAGCGGCAGCAGCGCCAGTTGTATGGCAGTAGCGAAGCAACCGGGATTGGCAATAGACGCCGCTCCGGCTATATGTTCCCTGTTCCTTTCCGGCAGTCCGTAGATAAAGTGGCGGTTCGCTGCCGTACAGTGCGCGTTCACCCTGAAATCGTTGGCAAGGTCTATGATAGTGAGCTGCTCCGGGATATGATGCTGCGCCATAAAGTCTGCGGATTCTCCATGACCCAGGCACAGGAACAGCACATCCACGGTCATATCCACATCATCCGTAAACAGCAGGTCTGTCATACCCGACAGGTCCGTATGGACTGCCGCCAGCGGCTTACCCGCGTTACTCCTGCTGTGCGCAAAGGAGAGGACAACGTAAGGATGCTGCTGCAGCAGCCTTATCAATTCGCCGCCGGCATACCCGGCACCCCCTATAATGCCCACTTTAACCTGTTTCATATGCTGTGTATTTTTAAATAGTTTCCTGAATGGCATTCCATATCCTGGTCTGATTACCGAAAATAGCGCTGAAGCCCCTTACATCCTGTCCTGTATAGCCCGTATTCATCTCACCGTACTGGCCGAAAGCGCTTTTCATAAGGTCATACCGGCTTTCAATCCCGTTGACCCGGAACCTGTAAGGGAACAACTGCACATAAACGCTGCCGGTCACCACCTGTTGCGAGGAGAGGAAGAGCTGCTCTATATCCCTCATTACAGGATCGAGCACCTGTCCTTCGTGCAGCCAGTTAGCATAGAATTGTGCCAGCGTGTCCTTCCAGCTCAACTGCCATTTGGTAAGCACATGTTTTTCCAGGGTATGATGCGCTTTGATGATCACCATCGGGGCAGCAGCTTCAAATGCCACCCTGCCCTTGATGCCTATAATGGTATCACCGATGTGCATATCACGGCCTATGCCATAGGGACCGGCTATCTGCTGTAATGCCTGTATGGCGGCTACCGGATGAGCATATACCGTATCGTTGATGCCCGTCAGCTCACCGGCCGTGAAATGCAGACAGACCTCTTCCGTTCCGTCTTTGGTACAGGCAGTCTGCCAGGCGTCTTCGGGCAGCACACCGTAGCTGTGGAGCGTTTCCCTTCCGCCGATGCTGGTGCCCCATAATCCTTTATTGATGCTGTAGGCCGCCTTTTCAAAGTTCATCATCACACCCGCGCCGGTGAGATAGGCTATTTCCGCTTCGCGGCTTAGCTGCAGGTCCCTGACAGGAGTAATGATCTCCACACCCGGCAGCAACTGCCGGAAGATCATATCAAAGCGCACCTGGTCATTGCCCGCGCCGGTACTGCCATGCGCCACCGCATCCGCCTTTACCGACCGGGCATACCGGGCTATCTGCAATGCCTGGCATAAGCGCTCCGCGCTCACGCTTAAAGGATAGGTATCATTTTTGAGGCAGTTGCCGAATACCAGGTACCTGATAATGGTGTCATAATATTCCTGTACTGCATCAATAGCCGTATGCGTGTGTACGCCCAAGCGATATGCATGCGCCGCTATTGCTTCCAGCTCCCCGGTGTCAAATCCGCCGGTGTTGACAATAACGCTGTGCACCTCGTATTGCATTTCATCAGCCAGGTACCTGGCACAAAAGGAGGTATCCAGCCCTCCGCTGAACCCTAATACAACTTTTTTTTTCATTTTAAATGGATATATTTAACACCTGATGACCCGCCGCTACAGCGGCATCACCAATAATTTTTTAAACCGGGACCTGATGGCGGATGCCACATTTTTCGTCAGCTTCTTTTCCTGCTCAGGGTCGTACATCATAGCAGTGCACAGGCAGTTCTTCCGTTCCTTGCGGGTAAGGATATCAAAGTTCACACAGCTTTTACAGCCTGCCCAGAATGCTTCGTCCTGGGTAAGCTCGCTATAGGTGACCGGCTCGTATCCCAGGTCGCTGTTGATCTTCATGACGGCAAGCCCCGTGGTAAGCCCGAATATCCTGGCCTTGGGATAGCGTTTCCGGCTCAGCCTAAATATTCCCGATTTGATACGTTTAGCTACACCCAATCCTCTGAAGGCGGGGTTAACAATGAGGCCGCTGTTGGCAACAAAGGCACCGTGGCTCCAGGTCTCAATATAACAGAACCCGACCCATTCCCCTCCCGGAGTAACAGCTACTACAGCATTACCTTCCAGCATTTTCCGGATGATATAGTCAGGAGAGCGCTTGGCAATCCCCGTACCTCTGACACGGGCACTGCTTTCCATTTCAGTACAGATCTGTTCCGCATACTGCACATCCAATACGGACGCAGTACGAAAAATGATCTTACGATTCTTTTTCACGTAATGAAAACAACGATAAATTAAAAAAACAGATGACGATACACCAGGGAAATTCCGGCGCATCTTTAAGGATAGTAAGTTTGGGGCAATGTGAAGCAGCGTCAGCTACTTTTCAGCCCTATCGTCGTATAGACTTCGGGGAAGCTGGCAACGAAGCGGTATAGTCCGCCGCTTCAAAAGAAAGATGAGATGTAATAAATATCTGTGCCAATTTCAGTTCAGAATTTTAAATGGAGGCACAAAGATATTAATTAATTGGAAATAACAAATTATTTTCACCTGGTTATTTTTTTAAGTTCCGGAGCATTCATCCCTTAGGCTATAAGTACAGCAGCAGCCCGGCAGCCGCCATATCATTTACAGCAGCAGCCTGTAACGGCTGTGACGTCCATGACGCCCTCTGAAATATCAGCCGATTATTATAAATTTGCCAAATGAATATCAACAAGACCATCCTTATAATAATGGACGGCTGGGGATTGGGCCAGGTGCCGTCTGCAGACGCCATAGCGCATGCGCACACCCCTTTCGTGGACAGCCTTTATACACGATATCCCCATAGTACCCTGGTAACCTGCGGAGAGGCCGTAGGCCTGCCGGAAGGCCAGATGGGCAATTCCGAAGTGGGCCACCTGAACCTGGGAGCGGGACGCATCGTCTACCAGGAATTGCAGCGGATCAACGTTGCTATCAGGACAGGTCTGCTACAAAGCAATACGGTATTGCAGGAAACCTTTGATTACGCCAGGTCGCGGAATAAAGCCCTGCACCTGATAGGACTGACCAGCGACGGCGGCGTCCATGCCTCACTGGACCACCTAAAAGCCCTGGTGCAGTATGCCCATGCGGCACAGGTAGAAAAGATATATATTCACGCCTTTACAGACGGACGGGATACCGATCCCAAAAGCGCCATAGGCTATCTCCGGGACCTGATGGACAGCATCTCCGGCACACCTGCCGTGATAGCCACTGTCATAGGCCGCTATTACGCCATGGACCGCGATAAACGCTGGGAACGCGTGCAGAAGGCTTACGAAGCGCTTACCCTGGGACGCGGAGAGCGTACCACCGATATTATCCGGTCCATCGCGGAATCCTATGAAAAAGATATAACCGATGAATTTATAGAGCCTATCATCCATACGGATGAGGCAGGCAGCCCGCTGGCCGTTATCAATGAGGGCGATGCGGTGATCTGCTTTAATTTCCGTACCGACCGCTGCCGGGAGATCACGGAAGTACTGACCCAGACAGCCATACCCGAGTTCAATATGAAGCCCCTGCACCTGAAGTATGTAACAATGACAGAATACGATGCCAGCTTCAGCAATGTCGGCGTGCTTTTCACCAAAGACAATCTCAGTAAAACGCTGGGAGAAGTAATAGCGGATCATGGCCTGCGGCAGATACGCATTGCTGAAACAGAGAAGTATCCCCATGTTTCGTTCTTTTTTTCCGGAGGGCGTGAAGTGCCTTTTGAAGGGGAAAGCCGTATTATGATCCCCTCCCCGCAGGATGTACCTACCTACGACCTGAAGCCGGAAATGAGCGCCAACGAGATCACAGCCGCTATCCTCCCGGAGATCAGGCAGGAATCGGCCGATTTCATCTGCCTTAATTTTGCCAATACCGATATGGTAGGTCATACCGGCGTATGGGAAGCCGCCATAAAAGCCGCTGAAACGGTGGATCTCTGCCTGTCCAGGATCATACCGGAAGCGCTGGAGCATCATTACACCATTTTCCTCACAGCAGATCATGGCAATTCAGATTTCCTTGTCAATGCAGACGGCAGCCCCAATACTGCACACAGCCTGAACCCGGTACCGCTGATACTCATATCCAATGATTACAGGGGACCGCTCCGCAACGGGAAGCTGGGAGATATCGCTCCTTCTATCCTTAAAAGAATGGGACTGGAGATACCGGCAGCTATGACCGGGGATATCCTGATCGATTAAATCTTCCTCTTATGAACGTTATCCATCATCTTCTTATCGCGATCCTGCTGCTGTATGCCGCCCCAGCATACAGCCAGGCTATCAGCGCCGTCAGCGCCGTACAGCTGAACGAAAGGCTAAATGCCGGTACGGATACCATCTATGTGGTCAATTACTGGGCCACCTGGTGCATCCCATGCGTCAAAGAGCTGCCGGCACTGGAAAAGATACAGGAGCAGTATAAGGACAAGCCCGTAAAAGTCCTGCTGGTCAGCTTCGATTTTAAGGAGCAATATCCCGAGCAACTGGAAAAATGGGTACAGCAGAAGCAATTAAAGAGTGAAGTGGTATGGATGAATGAATCCGTGCCGGATGAGTTCATTCCCCGGCTCAATAATGACTGGTCCGGCAGCCTGCCCGCTACAACCATTCTTTATAAAAGAAAAACTTACCGCTATTTTACAGAAGCATCCGTAACGTATAAAGAATTGGACGGCATTATACGTCCTCTTTTAAAGTAGTATGGACCAGGCAAGACGGCCCGTCTGCTCAACGCCCCAGTTAAAGAGCGGCGCGTATTTGCTGCGCAACGCTCTTTCCAAAAACATACTATTATTACATCCCGTCCAGAATGGCTCCCATACCGGCAAACCGGCATAATGTACAGGGCAAATAAGTATTAAATAACATCGTCTGGCACAGTATTTGAAATCATATACATTAAATATGATTAACGGGTAGCTGATATTATTGTCCTGCAAAATATTACAGCGCATCCAGGTTAAATCCTTAACATGGCTGCCTGTCCCGGAAAGATACTGTTACCCAAGCTGATATGGATATATTATACTTATGAAACACTACTTAAAGTCAACAGCAGTAAGTGCTTTTATATGCCCGTCCTTAGTGATCGGCCTTTGCAGCGCTTACTGTGAAGCAGCCTATGCCCAGACCGGGATATCTGCAGCTTACCACACCACATTCATTCCTTCAGTCGGAAACACATATAATACGGGAGCCGCTCCCGGTGCTGCATCATCGGTCGGGAGCAATAATAAGGATTATTATTACGGCAATCTCAGCGGTTCCGCAGTACCGAGAGCACAGCAACTCCAAAGCTTCCAGACAACAAATTCCACCTACAGCTATTATATCGGGCAGTCACTCCCCCTCCAGATATTTGTCAGGAGGCAAACCACCCCTCCCGCCAATTTACGGAATGTAGACCTTATATTTTACGAAGGCACCTTAAGCTCAGGCAATACAGAGGTGAGAACCAATTATCCGTATTATCCCAAAATGGAAGACAATTTCGCCCATCGCTTTCTGGGTATGGGAACGGACAACCTGTTTACAAACGATGTCAACCAGGTTAATAATAATGCCATTGAAAGGGTAGACGCCATCATAGCATCAGGCTACAATATTGAAAATGCAGCCGCCACCGGCTTTGCCATCCTGGAACGGGGCGCCTCCAACGCACACGATGCCTGCGTAGTGGGTATTGTCACCGCCGTGGACGCCAACGGCACTCCCACGGCCTACGCTCCCACTTTCCTCCGGGTAAACAGCTCAAATTATTATACTGCCGGCAATATATACGGAGGCAATACGGCGGATTATTTTATAACGAGGAGAAACGTCAATACCAACAATTTGCTGCAAATATCCGATATTGTCAGCAACCAGGGTATCGGCGGCGTATATTTCAGCTTTATGGATTTCAATCTCAGTAATCATTCTGTCATATACGGCTACTCTATCTTTCCTGTTGATTTCTGGAACACTACCACCCCTGCCAACAGGTCTGCAAGCGCTGTAGACTGGACCAACACCACCGTGTTTCCCAACAATACTACCGAAACCAATGGCGGCATAGATCTTTCCATGGTAGCGGGCATTGTAAAAAAAATGATTATAAGCGGTTCCGTACACCATGATGGTAACGGTCTGACAAACGCCGCTGTAGACGGCGATGGCATATATAGTCCTTCCGGTGAGCAACTGTATGTATACCTGGTCAATCCTTCCACCCATAACATTATTTCAAAAGTTCCTGTCGCGAATGACGGTACTTTTGAAATAGACAAAATCACTTTCGGCAACCTGGAACTGATTTTATCTACGGACGGCAGCGGTACAGAAGGCGGCACATGGAACAGCAGCCTTAAAAAGCTGCCATCCGGATGGGAGTATGCAGGTGAGCATTTCGGAATAAATAATGGCAGCGGTTCCGGCGTAAAGGACGGATCAGGAACCGGATACAACAGTCCTTCATCCGTTAAAAACGGCATCGTGCCGGTAGAAATACGCGACAGGGATATGATTGAAGTGAAATTCGGCATTCAGCAGACACCAGTTGCGGATCCTAAAGAATACCAGGTGCCCAACAGCGCATTTTCAGCATTATACGGCTCACCGGGCGGCGACTTTCCCGCAGTAGCCGGCTTCCGGTATATACCAATGAATGCTGCAGCCTTATCGGGGCCGGGTGGCAACGGCTCCCTATCCGGCTCTGACGCGGAAGACTGCCCCGCAGCAGCAGCCTGTAACGGAAGCGGCGGTACAGGTGCGACCTTTACGGTAACTTCTGTGAAAAACAATACCCGGCTTTGGTATGATTTCGGGGCTGCAAACGGTGGCGTACAGCAGGTGATCCCTAATACCGCTACAGCCATTATCCCTGACTTTGATTACAATAAAATGGTCATCTACGGTGCCCTGAACAGCGGCGATGCCTCCAACCCATTAGTCTTTAACTATACTATGACGGATGCTGCCGGCTCTTCCAGCGCTCCCGTTTCCTATACCATCATCACCGCAGAACCGCTGCCACTGCAACTGACAGCTTTCAGCGGGTATGCCCGGGAACAGCAGACTGTGCTTGAATGGACTACAGAAGAGGAAAAAAATGTAAGCCACTTTGATATCCTGCGCAGCACCAACGGGTCTCAGTGGGCCACCATAGGCAGCGTGCAAGCACAAAGCCAGCCGGCAGCAAATCATTACAGCTTCACGGATCAGCACCCTTACAGCGGCATAAATCTGTATAAACTGCAAATGACGGACCTGGATAAAAGTAACAGCTATAGTAAAGTGATCATCGTGTCTCATAACATCGCGGCAGCACGGATGATAACAGCCCCGAACCCTTTTACAGAATATATCAGCATCAAATTACAGCAAACGGAACAGGATGAGGCTATAAGCGTTGTAATATATGACAGCAAAGGGGCGATATCCGTTGCAGATCATTTTAAAGGCGCTAACGGCAGCACATCTTTACATCTGGATGTGACTCACTTACCTCCAGGTAATTATTATCTTGAAGTAAGCACCTCCCGTGAAGTCTATACAGATAAACTGGTTAAACCCTAAAGCCTGAAAGTATTATACAGGCACCAGTAATATTAACACCTTACAAAAGAGGCTGTCCCAAAAGGGCAGTCTCTTTTGTTTTTGCCGGTTTCAGTCATATCCTGCCTCCAGGACCGGTACGCGGTAAGCGCCGCCAAACCAATCCGTTCAACAGGACCTGATAAGGTGCAGACAGGAAAATTAAGCGCGGTAATTTATTGCATACCTCCGGCAGAATCCACGGAACCGCCCGTATTGTTACCGGAGCTCGTAGAAGTATCCGTATGGTCCGGAGCAACAGGTGCTCCGGTCTCATCAGAAGGTTCCAGCGTGTTGCTTTCATAATTATCCCTGTCCCTGTAACCATGGGTATTCTGCTCACAGCCGACAGCCAGGGCCGTTATTACGGCCATCAGCAACAGAAGTACCAGGTTGGGCTTATACATGTTGTTCATCCTGCATCATTTTAAAGTGATAAAAAAAGCACTCTCTGACCTGTAGCAATCACCTGAGCACAGGATGGTCAAAAGAGGCAGAACGGACCGGGATAAAGCTGCTGACCATTTCCGGAAGTAACCGGGGCATTTATCTTCACCCTATATCCGCATCGTATGCTTTCATTCCCGGAAACCGCAGTTCACAGGAAATGATACAGTAACAGCAACAAGTCTCCTGCCAGACCAACCCCACATTAAAAACCAAAATAATATACATTAAAAAAAATATCAAACTGTATAAGCACTTCCCCAAATGGGGTATTAAGCGCCAGCCATACAGTCCCGGGCTGACCGGCATTAATGAAGCGATCCCTGGCGGAAATTATTGTTCAGGTCGGAGAAGTGATATTGCCTTCCGCATCCGCAAATGATATCACCGGTGTCCGTGGCGTGCTCTTCCCCGCAGCAGCACCTGATATGAACGGCGTTGCAAAAGCTGCATGAGCCCAAGTCAATGGTCTTAAATCTTTTCCCGTCGCGTTCGATCAATTCCCTTTCCGTCAGATCAAAGCCCTCCCCGAAATCCAGTCTTCCCTGATGCGGGTTGTATATAAAGCCTTCCTTATCCTCTTCTATGATGACCTTATGGTTGAATTCCACGGTTGCCATATTGTATTCCATACCTTTACAGTGCTTCAAGCAGGTGATCACGTCCCGGTTGGCATAGCTTAAATACGCATTATATTCAGCTATTATCGTGCTTTCCGCCTGCAGCGCTGTTGCAAGGTTCTTTTCAAAAATAAACGGCTTGTTCTGCAGCATTTCCTGCAGCCCGGAATGCATACTATCATTTTCCAGGTAAAAGTCTGCAGTATTATTGGATATAAAAATCGTATTTTCCGTATAGAGGCTGTCTGCATCATACCAGAAGAAATCAACAGTGCTCAGGAAGGTAAGCGCATCCCCTACATTATAGGATTTCCTGTGAAATGGTGTCCTTTTCCCGATCATCCAGTCCACTACTATTTTCTTATGATCATCCTTTACCGGTATATCGACAGACCTTTTCAATAATGCATCTATTATTTCGATCTGGCTTTTATTACGGTTTATTTTCTGCCGGAGGCTACCCTTTTTCCTATAATAGAGCTGCACCGCTTCCGCATAATCTTTGTTGCGTTTTTTCCTGAGCAGATGCTCTTCCTCTTCTATCTCCTGCTCATACTGCTCTATTGATTTTTGAGAGATAAGCCTATTCCTTTCCCAATCCAGCCTGATTATATAATTGGAAAACAGTCTCCATGTCCCGTTTTCAATGCCGTCCAGCATGCGGGCAGCAATCTCAAAGTGACCTTCATGCTCAATTTTCTCCGTATCTGCATAGAACCCTTTAGCCAGGTACATCCAGGCATTGGTATCTAAAACCAGGTTTACCATGGTTCTGATTGTTGTTATAGTGAATAAGCTTTATATCCAGAAAGATAATAAAGGAATTGGCTTTTTATTAAAGATAACGTTTTTTATTTTATATATTATAATATCAGCCGGCTGCCCGGATACAGGAAACAGCCTGACAAACAACTGTACTGCCCGATTCCCGGGCTTTCGAATATGTTTATCTGTTCCGGCCGTTTAAACAGGGCAGAAAAAAATAACGCCTGTTTCCCCTTGAATGTTGGGAAGGATGGCAACAATTTTACAGGTATCCTGTCCCAAGTTATGTACCGCTTAAAAAATCAAAAAAAAACGGATCAAGCATCCTGATGAACTATTCCTTTGCATTTGAAGTTATTATACCAAAAATTAAACGTCTATGGCAAAGGATAAAGGCAATTTTTTCAGATCCCACTTTACCATATTAAAGAACACGGTAACGGGGTTTATGAACGAACCGGCATTAAAATACAGCGCCTCGCTGGCATACTATACTGTTTTTTCAATCGGACCGATATTGGTACTGGTGATCTCGCTGGCAGGCATCTTCCTGGGTGAAGACGCTATCCAGGGGAAGATCTTTAGCGAGCTGCGGGGATTAATAGGACCCAGCGTCGCCAGCCAGGTCCAGGATATCATCAGGAACCTTTCGCTCTCGGGCAAGTCCAACCTGGCCCTTATCATCAGCGTGGTAACGCTTCTCCTGGCTGCGACCACCGTATTTGGCGATATCCAGAATTCCATCAATAATATCTGGCATGTGCGTGCCAAGGCCAAAAAGGGCTGGCTGAAGATGATCAAGGACCGCCTGCTTTCCTCCTCGCTGGTCATCGGGCTGGGCTTCCTGCTCGTGGTTACCCTTATTGTCAACGGTACCGTGCTCGCGCTTACAGACAGGCTCCAGCACTTCTTCCCGGATTCGACCGTTTCATTGTTCAGCGGTATCAATTTCCTCGTGTCATTCGGTGTGATCTTTTTTATGTTCTGTATTATCTTCAAAGTGCTGCCCGACGTAAACATCCGGTGGAAAATGGTGCGGTCGGGAGCGCTGTTCACCGCTATTCTTTTCGTGATCGGGCATTTCCTGATCGGCATCTATATCGAAAGGTCCAGCACAGAGAGCACTTACGGGGCAGCCAGCGCAATAGTGCTTATATTGTTATGGGTGTATTATACTGCTGCTATCCTGTATTTTGGAGCGGTGTACACGCGTGAGTATGCGGCCTATAAAGGCGTACCGATAGAGCCGTCTGAGTTTGCAGTGTATGTGGAAGTCAAAGAAGTAGAGAAAGAGACCGACCAGGTGCCGCCTGCACCACTCACAGAGACGGATATGGCCAAGGGAAAAAGAACAGATACATAGATCATTGTCACCATCAATCAGCCAAGTCCGCAGGGCCTGGAAAGGATATTCCGGATCATACACGGAATCGTTCATACAATATACAACAACGCCCGGTTATCACCGGGCGTTGTTGTAACTGCATATAGCGAGGTAAGCCACCCGGGAGTGAAGCCATGCCCGGCAGATTTTACAATTTTGAACGCAACTATTTAAGTAGCGGAATGTTCTGTATGCATTCAAACATATAGATTATGGCACTTGCTACCTACCGAAAGAAAAGATCATTTAATGATACGCCGGAGCCGGAAGGCGGAAAGCCAGGCCCAACGCAGCTCAGGTTCGTGGTCCAGAAGCATGATGCATCCCACCTGCATTATGATTTCCGGCTGGAAATACAGGGCGTCCTGAAAAGCTGGGCGGTACCCAAAGGTCCATCGCTCAATCCTGCGGACAAGCGACTGGCCATGGAAGTGGAGGATCACCCGTACGATTACAAAGATTTTGAGGGTATCATACCGAAAGGCAATTACGGGGCCGGTACCGTCATTGTCTGGGACGAGGGCACCTATGAACCTCTCGTTCCGGCGGAGAGCAAGCAGGAGATGGAAAAGGACCTGCTGAAGCAGTGGAAGGCCGGCAGCATGAAGTTCAGGCTCAACGGCAAAAAGCTCAGGGGAGAGTTTGCGTTGGTAAGGATGAAAGGCCGGGAAAAGAATGCCTGGCTGCTGATCAAGCATAAGGACGCTTATGCCTCCGAAGCAGATATAACTACTAAAGATAAATCGGTAGTGTCACGAAAGACCATAGCGCAGATGGCCAAAGCCAGTAGTAAAGGTCCAGGCGCTAAAGCTGTCGCTCCTCCTCCCCGTAAAACCGCAGCCCCGAAGAAGGCAGCCAAAAAGAACGTTCAAAAGAAGGGGGCTATTTCCGGCACAGGTGAGGATATTAAAAAAATACTTGCCGGGGCGCCTGAGGCAGCCTTCCCAAAATCTGTCATACCTATGCTGGCCACGCTGGTGGATGAGCCTTTTGATAATGACGATTGGGAATATGAAGTAAAATGGGACGGTTACAGGGCACTGGCATTCTGCAATAACAGGACGACAAAACTGCTGTCCAGGAATGAGAAGTCCTTCTCTGACAGGTTCTACCCGGTAACGGACGCTGTGAAGGCATGGCACATACGCGCGGTGCTGGATGGTGAGATCGTCGCGGTCAACGATGAGGGCCTGCCTGATTTCAACAGGCTTCAGAACTGGCAGAAGCCATCGGACGGACCTTTGCAGTACTATATTTTTGACCTGCTCTGGTATGAAGGCAAAGACCTGAGGGGGCTGCCCTTATCCCGGCGAAAGGCCATTCTAAGCAGCATAATCCCGGATAAGCATCCTATCATCAAGCTAAGCGACAGCCTGAATGTTGCCGGTACCACGCTTTTTAAGCAGGTGTCTGGTATGGGCCTTGAAGGCATCATAGCCAAACGATCCAACAGCCGCTATCATCCCGGGGAGCGTTCCAGGGACTGGCTGAAGATCAAAGCGCAGAAAAGGCAGGAAGTGGTGATAGGAGGCTATACAAGGAACCAGGGCAGCTCAAAGGCTTTCAGCTCCCTGTTGCTGGGCGTCTTTGAAGGTAAAAAGTTCAGATATGTAGGCAAAGCCGGTACCGGGTTCAAGGAGCAGGAACAACGCACGCTCCTGGCGCTGTTCGAACCGCTGATCCGCAAGACCAGCCCGTTTGACGAAACGCCGGACGTGGACACCTCCTCCCCGTTCCGACCGCGCCCTCCCAGAGCAGCAGTGGTCTGGCTGCAGCCGGAGCTGGTATGCGAGATCCGTTTTACGGAGATCACGGAAGGAGGCGTATTCCGCCATCCCGCATTCATTGCCTTAAGGGAAGATAAGAAGCCGACAGCAGTGAAGGAGGAAAAGGAGCTTCCTACCGGGGCTGTCGTCACAGACGAAGCAGGGCCTCCCCAAAGCCGTAAATCGCCTGCAAAAACCGCGAAGAAGCCTCAAAAGAAGACAGTAAAGGTGAATAACAATGAGCTGGTATTTACCAACCTGGATAAAGTATTATGGCCGGATGACGGGTTTACCAAAGGCGACCTGATAGATTATTACGCATCGGTAGCCAGGTATATATTGCCGCATATCAGGAACCGGCCCATGTCGCTTCACAGGTTTCCCAACGGTATCGATAAGGACAGCTTTTACCAGAAGGATATGACGGACAAGGCCCCCGGCTGGGTGGCCACCTACCCTTACAAGGCGGAAGGCGACAACGAGCAAAAGAATTATATGCTTTGCCAGGACAAGGCCAGCCTGCTGTTCATGGCCAACCTGGGCGCCATAGATGTCAATCCCTGGAACAGCACCATAGAGCGGCCTGAAAATCCCACCTGGTGCGCGCTGGACCTTGATCCCGATAAGACCAATACTTTTGACCAGGTAATAGCGGTAGCGCAGGCCATTCATGAATTCCTGGAATCCATAAAAGTACCTTCCTTTTGCAAGACATCGGGATCCACCGGCATGCACATCTATATACCCTTGGGCAATAAATACAGCTACGACCAGTCGCAGATGTTCGCCAGGTTCATTGCCGGCGAGGTAAGCCAGTTGTTTGACTTTACGAGCATTGAGCGGATGACCGGTAAGCGCAAAGGCCGGATCTATATAGATTATTTACAGAACCGGGCGGCAGCTACCCTGGCAGCACCCTATTCCGTCCGCCCCAAGCCGGGCGCTACGGTCTCTATGCCCCTGCATTGGGAAGAGGTGAAGGAAGGACTGAGTATGAAAGATTTTACCATAGCCAACGCTTTGGACCGCATCAGGTCGGAAGGAGATATTTTTAAGCCGGTGCTCGGGAAAGGCATAGACCTGAAAGCCGTGCTGCGGAAATTAGGCTGAAATGAAGGCGCCGGGAAACCTCGCTTTTTTAGTTGGCTTTAAAGAAATGACCGGGTAAAATCAGGTTTTACCCGGTCATTTTTATTCTGACCTGTTTTTCATTACAAGTGTTGTACCCTGGCAGACCTTTCTGACCGCCAGTCGCTCTTTTCCGGGTCTCTGCCGTATCGGCTAATTTTCCACCGTGAACTTGCTGATACCACGCCGGCCGCCGGTACTGATCTCCATGATATACAGGCCGGCATTAAGGGCTGACACATCTACCTGTACGGTCTGCATGCCGCTCCCGGTAATATCCTTTACCAATACAGTCTTACCTGTTGCATCAGCCACCCGGACGGCCGCGGACTCCGTACCTGCAAATTCGTAATCGAAATATATGGTTCCCGAAACAGCGGGGTTGGGATAGAGCTGCAAGGCATCGGAACAGGCATTTATCTCACCAATGCTGATAGGTCTCTGCATTTCAATGATGACGAAGCTAAAATTATTGGAATCAACAGGATCATTATAATCGCTTGATTCTACCCAATTACCGGTAGCATCCCCGCTGCCGAACCCGATAGACCGCACGAACAGGACGAAGTGACCGGCCCTGGGCATATCACGATACAGGAAAGGTTGATTCCCGGGCTGGAACGGCGTTTCATAGAGGGAAAATAAACGTCCCGTTTTCACGGTATCGGTATGAAAGGTCAGCTCTTCATCAACTCCCAGGGTAAAGCGGCTTTCAGGAGAAAGCAGATAAGTCATCTGCTGCGTGGCGGGTGAAGGGAAAGCACTGTCTATTGAGCTGTAAACGCCTACGGAAACCATGGAATCCGTTATAAAGTCAATCGCATCCTGTCCATTGTTCTTCAGGATATAGCTGATGGAAATATCATCATCCAGATAATGAAATTTGGCGCCGGACTGGGGGCTTATGATCTGTACGGATAAATCGGCAATAGTCTGGCCATGCAGGGAGCATACGGCCAATAATAAGGTTAAGCTGGTAAATAGTTTTTTCATATATACTGATTTGATAAGTGAACAATATAAAGCAGACGTAAAATGTACATTGTTCCTTTGGTCCGTCCGTTTTTTTTCCAGGTACATTATAGCGGGAGCTTAAAGGATTGGCCCGGTCTGTGCGCCGGGTGCTCACACTCCGGTCCATTAAAGTCACCCTGCATGTCAACAGGAATACCCCGCAGAAAGGCCTCCTGTAAGCCTGCCCGGCTTGATGAACAATAAAAGATATTTTTGTCTTTTATTAAATTATACCTACCTTTGACCTGAGTGATACACAATTAAGATAAGGCCCCGGCGTTGTGTACCGGGAGCGTCACAATGTCATGAAAATAACATCCCTGCTGGACAATATAAGCTATTCCGACCATCATCCTTCCGCCCAGGTGCTGATCCATAATGACCATAGTAAAGAAATACGGATCGTGTTCCGGGAAGGACAGGAAATGAAAGCCCATAAGGCTCCCTATCCTATTGTCATCGAGATCGTAGAAGGATTTATTGATCTTGGTGTAGAAGGCGTTCGTCACCCTTTGCCCAAAGGCTCCCTTGTAAGCCTGGAAAGCCATATCGTACATGACCTGAAAGCTGCTGCTGACAGCATCGTCAGGCTGTCACTCTATAAAAATGATCAGCCGGACAGGGTGCAACAGGTCATAAAGGACAATTAAGCAAATGGGACTTTTTTCTAAAACATGCGAGTATGCGATGCGGGCGGTCTTTTATATCGCCAGCCGTTCATCGGACGGCGCCCGTCCCGGTATCAGGGAGATTGCCGAAAATATCAATTCGCCCGGGCACTTCCTCGCCAAAATCCTGCAAAAGCTGAGCAAGGAAGGGATCATCTGCTCCGTTAAAGGCCCCAACGGCGGCTTCTATATCGAGCCCCAAGGGCTTAAGCGTCCACTGGCAGATATTATCACCGCCCTGGAAGGAAATGAGATATTTACCGGCTGCGCTATGGGCCTGAGCTATTGCTCGGAAAGCAACCCCTGCCCGCTGCACCATGAATTTAAGCAGGTAAGGAACCGGCTCACGCAAATGCTTTATAATACCAGCATCGGCGCGTTTAAGCAGGAGCTGCTGGACGGTGCCCTCACCCTGAACAAATAGTTTTTTTTACCCAAATAAAAGACATTTTTGTCCTTTATTAAAGAAAATACAGGAAATAAGAAATAATTTTTAATCATTCATAGCTATGACAACAGATCAAATGCAATTAGTGAAAGCCACCGTACCCGTATTGAGAGAACACGGCGTATCGCTGACCACCCATTTTTACAACCGCATGTTCACACATAACCCGGAGCTGAAGCATATGTTCAATATGGGCAACCAGCAGAACAGCAAGCAGCAGACCGCCCTGGCCATGGCTGTGCTGGCCTATGCCGAACATATCGAAAATCCCGCTGCGCTTATGCCGGCCGTAGATCATATCGGGCAGAAGCATACTAGCCTGGATATCCGCCCCGAGCATTACGCCATCGTAGGCCGGCACCTCATCGCTTCTATTGCGGAAGTGCTGGGAGAGGCGGCCAGCCCGCAGTTACTGGAAGCCTGGACCCTGGCCTACCAGCAACTGGCGGCCATCATGAGCGGTCACGAGCAGAAAATATACGATGAGCAGATAGCAAAGCAAGGCGGCTGGACCGGCTGGCGACCGTTTATCGTAAAAGAGAAGGTCCGGGAATCGGCAGAGATCACTTCCTTTTACCTCTACCCTGCGGATGGCGGCGATGTGGCCTCATACCTGCCGGGGCAATATATCAGCCTCCGCCTGTTCCTGCCAGAGCTGAACCTTATGCAGCCCCGGCAGTACAGCATATCCTGTTCCCCTAACGGCCGGTATTACCGTATTTCCGTAAAACGTGAAGCCGGGAGCCAGCACCCGGACGGTATGATCAGCAACAGGCTCCACGACCATATACAGGAAGGCGCTATTGTCGAGCTGACTGCTCCCGCCGGCTCTTTCGTGCTGAATAAGCAAAGTCGGTCGCACAAGGTATTCATCAGCGGCGGTGTGGGACAGACGCCGTTGCTCTCTATGCTGGAAGATATTGCCGGTGATCCGGCAGCACAGCAGCTCCCCGTGACATGGATACACGGCTGCCGCAGCGAGCGGGTCCACGCCTTTAAGGACAAGGTAGCTGCAATAGGACAACATTACCGGAACCTCAACCAGCATATTTTTTATGAGGACGCGCCGCTGCAACATAAAAATCACTACCAGGGGCAGGTAGAGCTGGAATTGCTAAAAAATGAAATCCTGAACCAGGAGACCGACTATTATATCTGCGGAGCGGCACCGTTTATCAGCAAGCATTACCGGTTCCTGGTCGCTAATGGTATACAGCAGGACGCCATACATTTCGAGGAGTTTGGTCCTTCTTCCTTACAGTTGCAATAAGCTGCTCAAAACTGGATGATCTTACAGGCCGGACCCGACAATGGATTGAGGCTGCCTAAAGCAAGGGCGTATTGCGGTAGTCCTGTTTTTCCGGGTATCGTTTTTTCATCACTGTAGGATAATATTAGCTTATCGGGTTATCAGGCAAAAACACCGATAAAGATAGCATCAGGGCGCAACCCCTTAACAAAACGCTTGTTTTGTTAAGGGGTTATTTATTGGAACCCACAGCGCCCGGGATACCCAGGCAACAGCGCTTTCAAAATGTTCATAAATAAACTTTCCAAACCCGAAACCGTTATAGCATCAATGCTTTGGCAGTACGATTATTCATCATTAACCTAAGACATAATATGCTGGACCGATTAGAAGATCTGCCCGTCCTGACTGTATTGATATCCGTCCTGTGTGGGGCTATAGTGGGCTTTGAACGGGAATTCAAAAATAAATCCGCGGGATTCCGGACCATCATTCTCATCTGCCTGGGTTCGACCATCTTCACGCTCACTTCCCGTATGGGCAATATTTCTGATGACCGTATAGCCGCCAATATCGTCACCGGGATCGGCTTTATAGGCGCCGGCGTTATTTACCAGGGTAAGTTTAACGTGCAGGGACTGACAACAGCGGCTGTTATCTGGTCGATGGCAGGCATCGGTATGATCATCGGGTTTGGTAATTATCCCCTGGGTTTTATGCTTACCCTGTGCATGGTAGTGATCCTTTCGCTCTTCCAGAAGATGGAAAGCTTACTGTCCGGGGTTTATTCCGTACAGGTCATCCATATCACTTTTCAAAGCCTCCGGACATCACACCTGGACGCGTTTGAAAATTTCCTGAAAACACATCAGCTGACCCCTCAAAGGAAAGGAGTAGAGAAAAAAGGAGAACACCTTACGGCAGTTTATGAAATTACCGGTACACAAAAGAATATCGGCCGTGCGCATCACGCCATTATTGAATTGGATTATGTGTATGCGTTCAATAACCTGTGATATAAGCAGGACTGCCTGAAGATGAACATAAGCGCAACCCGGCTATTAACGCAGACGACCAGGTATTGAGGCGTGTGCCGGACAGGTCTTCCGCCCGGTTTTTTATCGCGGGCTGTGATACGCTATTTACACACCAGGCTGAAAAAGCCGGCAGCAGGATAAAAACATCGCATGATTTACTACAGGTATCGCGTGTTCTTCCTGCCCGGGCGGGACACCCAGTTATATTAACTGACTATCTATATATAGGAAACAAAGTCGTTATAAGCTACAAAGTAAATTATTATAAGAGATTCCTCACATCCGTTCGGAATGACCAAAACCCTCAGTACATTTATAGTAAAAGCGGTATCTGATCAGCAGAGAGGACACTTTTGAGCAAAACGTATCTGTAAGAATAAGCTGTTTCCTATAAGCAGATAGTCACTTAAATTATTATAAGAGATTCCTCACATCCGTTCGGAATGACCAAAACCCTCAGTACATTTATAGCAAAAGCGGTATCTGATCCGCAGAGAGAACACCGTTCAGCGAGGCGTATCGGTAATAAAAGGTTATTGCCTGTAAGCAGATAGTCACTTTATATTAAGCTTAAGAACGGCAGGCAGATCACATAAAAAGAATTTTTCCGGGAAAAGCTGCAGGAGATAGAGCATAAAAAATGAGTAGTCGTAAGCATAACTCCATAGCTCCCAAAAGTATAAGCGCTCGATAACCTATCGGGCGCTTTCATTTAACTGACTATCTATTTCCGGGCGGCCTTGGACCAGCAGCGCCAGATATAACTGACCGGGTACCATTATGATCTTTTTTTAAAGATTGTATTTCAGGTACAACGCTATCATTGCCGCCTGCCTGGGATTATCCTTATTCAATATAAAATTGGTATAGAGATCCAGTCCAAAATTAAGCTTGGCCGCAACGGGCAGGTTAATGTACATCCTGGCCATATTGGGTATCTGCTGCGTAACGGTATGATTCCCGTAGTCATAGTTCCCATGGAAAAAGCCGAAACCAATCGAATATTTATTGCATAAGCCCCTGCTGGTGCTCATATCAGCCGATCCGAACTCAATGTTATAGTTCATGTACATATTGGATTGGTACAAAGGATAGCGGTAATTCATGATCATTCCCACTTTTCCCATTACAAAGAAAGCATTGCGCGAGTATTTGTTGAATAATATCCCGTAACCGACATCCATCGCTATGCCGAAGCGGTCATTGAAATAGGTCAGCCCGATACCTACATCCTGCATGAAACGCCTGCTGTTCCCTGCCGCATTCAAGGCCCGCTGGCGACGGGGATCGTTAAGATAGGCAGAAAAGGACGAAGCGGCCCGCCCGATGCTGTCACGCAAAGGCTCCCTGTCAAATGCGCTGACGTCATTGACCACAAAGGTGTACAATACCATACGGCTGAGGGTATCCTTATTATCCGATAAGGTAAGCGGCTTGGAGTATGTGCCGTAAGACTTCAATATAAATACCGAATCCTGCATAGTTTTGAGCGGGTGATAGGCATTGTCCTTATAGACCAGCTCCCTATGAGCGGGGGCTATCTCTTCATAGGCGATCTTCACATAGCTTTCATCCTGGGGCAGCTCTATATATACTTTCTTTTGCGTCAGCGCATCTTTAAAATCAGGCTGCAAACGTTTGAGCTGATCACCCGCAAGGGTCGCCAGGTGCTGCATTTCCGCTTCACCCTGCCAGTCTTCCTTAAAGGCCATCTGTACGATCGCTTTCCCTTTTCCGGGCAGCTCTTTGGTCAGGGTGATCCTTTTTTGCACCGTATCAAGCATGAAATTGGTACGGGTCTGTTGCGCATAGAGGCAGGTGCCGGTCAGGCCGAATATGGTCACGGCCAGGATTTTTTTCAGATTCATTGCTATTTATTTTAAGATTTGGTTCAGGAATACCATAGGAGGAATACAGGTATATGCTCCCTGGTTACTTTCAATATAACGCAGCGTCTTACTGGATGCCAGGGCTTTCCGGGGTGCGGGCGCCGCAGGCGTTTCTTTTTCCAGGTCGCTCAGGTACACTATCGTCGTTTGCCTGGCCGGGGCACTTACCTCCGGGGGGACCTGTATTTCGGGTACGACAGAGACATAGATAGAATCCGGTACCCGTTCCGCAACATCCCTGTGCGCCGGTACGGGCTGTACCTTGCCGGCCGGTGAAGGCGCTTCTTTGCGGCCGGTAGCTGCCTGCTCCTTCCGTAAGGCAGGCGGCAGACCGGCTGTAGCAGGAATATCCGGCGCCTGCTCCAATACAGGCTTGTCCTTCAGGGGCTTCCCGGTCCCTGCCTGATCCACCGCCTGTGTCAGCAGCCCTGTGCTTTCCTGCCGGGGCCTCAGCAGCAGGGCGATACCGGAACATATCACCAGCGCCGCCGCTATCTTAGCCATTCGCGGCAGCCATAGCCTTTTCTGCGGCAGCGGATTTTGTGCCCGGCTTATCTTGTCCCAGATCGCTCCTGAAGACAGCATCCCTGCTACTTCCGGGTCCGATTCCAGCTCTTCCAGCTTAGCTTTTAGCTGTTCCTCAAACATATCTTTCATAGGTGCTCAATATTTTTTGTAATTGTAATTTGGCTTTCATCAACTGGGTCCTGGAAGTAGCCTCAGATATGTGCAGCGCTTCCGCGATCTCAGCATGGCTGTAGCCTTCCAGCACATACATATTAAAGACCGTGCGATAGCCGGGAGGCAACCGCTGTAACACTTTCAGGATATCCTTTGCTGACAATTGCCCCAGCGCGTCCAGGTCCACATCGGCCACCTGCTCATACCGCTCATCCATTTCTTCAAAAGAATGGCGCTGCTTCCGCAGGAACATCAGCGACTGGTTCACTGCGATCTTCTTAAGGTAAGCCTTCATGCTGCCGCCGTCCTGATACCGGAATGTCTGCTGCAGCGCTTTAAAGAAACTGATAAAGCAGTCGGCAACGACCTCTTCCGCATCAGATACACTGCCAACATAGCGCAGGCATACAGCTACGGCCATCGGGTAGTATGCGTTATATATCCACCGTTGTGCGGCATGATTTCCCTGCTTACAATCCCGGTATAACCTGTATTCGTCTTTTTCGTATGGATGCTGCATGTAATATTTTCCGAATGCCTTTAATTAATAAATGCAGTGCTGCCGGAATTAGTTGCCCGGGGTGATAAATAAATTGATTTTTTAAGGGAAGAATCCTGGCACATCATGTATGTTAGAGCAGTTAAAGCCGGAGTCATCGCTGATAAAGCTCTTACTCCCACATTCAGACACGGAATCAACGTAACATCGGCCAGCTTTGTGAATCGTTTGATGATATGTTTCAGGAAGCGATGCTTTCCCTATGCAAAACAGGAAGGAAGATAAAAAAATAACAGGAGGGTTTTTCCCTTTGGTAACTTTTTAACTTGCGTTACTTTAGTGCTTGTTAACAGCAAAGATTACATGTAATTCAATTTTCATTTCAACCTTCAAGACCCGTAGTGTCTGCACTACACATTCAGCCATGAAACAAATTATTTTAACCGCCGGATTATTGCTCTCCGTTTTAGGAATGGGTAATGCTAAAGAAGCTCCTGTTACATCATGTGCAGCCAATGGGATCGAAGCAACAGCAGAAGCAGCCAGAGAAATACATATACACATATCCAGGGGAAGACTTTGTCTGTGGTCCGGATCCAGTTGTACCATCGACATCCGCATCCGCTTTGAGTCATCATCCCATTTAAGTGCCAAAATAGCCCAGTTCGACCAGAGCTACGAAGGCGAGACTATTGAGGAATTTACATTTGAGGACAGAGAGAACGACCAGGTAAATACCTATTATGTACCTACACAAACACTCCGGTGGAGCGGTGAAGGCTTTATACTGCAATACCGACGAATGTAATCGTTGCTAAAAAAGAGGCTTAATGCCAGACCCATAAATGTTTATTCATTTATGGGTTTTTATTTTTATGGCTGCACCTTTAAGAAACGGCAAACCCGCTGGCTATACGAGAGCCTCGAGCTACAGTTGTCCGGTCTCTATAAACATCCTCTCCGGTCTTTACACGAAGGCAGCAACGCCGTTTAATGTATATAAACACTTTAACTGACTATATATAGAAACAAATGACCCCCTCAGCACCTTTATAGCAAAAGCGGTTTCCGGCCCGCGAAAAGGACACTGCTCAGCGAAGCGTATCCGTAATACAAGATTGTTTCCTGCAAGCAGATAGTCACTGCCTCACCGGTTTGCGGGTTACGACCTGTCGCGGCTGATCTTTCAAATGGCTGAGCGGGAATCTGATGCAGAGCTTAAAAGCTCATATAAAAGAGGCTGCCGTCCTTATCCGGACGGCAGCTTGCTGTATCATATTAATGGAAACTGACTATCTATATATAGGCAACAAAGTCGTTATCAGTTATAAATTATTATAAGAGATTCCTCACATTCGTTCGGAATGGCCACCACCCTCAGTTCCTTTATAGTAAAAGCGTTTTTTGACCCGCAGAGAGAACAACGTTCAGCGAGGCGTATCGGTAATAAAAACTTGTTGCCTGTAAGCAGATAGTCCCTTCATGGAATGACGCTCAGTTAGATCAATTGAAAGAATAATAGTGGTTCGCTATAAGGGTCGCTCCTGTATATTTCTCTTTATAGCTCCATTGGATACTGAAACTACCGTTTCTCAGCCTTTGCTTAAAGGCGCCTCCGTAGATCACCCAGGTCACGTTGTCTCTTGTGTTCGTAGTATAATCAACATCTGCGGTCGTAGGAGTTACTGTTTCTATGGTATTATCACGCTTTTTATAGGTGGCTGTTGCATTATTATAATCTATATTAATTACTGTAGGATGAGGAATCTCTATATTTCCAACCCCTCGTGTATAATATTTGAACTTAGCCCTGAAAGCCCGGTACACAATCGCATTCTGGTAAACACCTACCAGTTTAAACTTATAAGGATTTACTTCATTAGGGGTACCGGTTACAGGTCCGTCATGCCAGGAAACATCCTTATTCCCGAAAATATCTCTTACGGTGAAGCTCATGGGTTGCAACCCGACAACGCCTGTACCCAATAAGTCAAAAATATCCTCGCTGTCATCCAATTGATCCAAATGGGCATTTTCCAGCTTATTCATGAACCGGCTTTTAAATATCCCGTCCCTGAAATCCTGGTAAGCCACCCGCATGTCTTTTGCATACATCTGTAATATATAGCCGTCGTCGATCATAAATTTAAATAAATAGTCTCCGATCCTCAGCATACCGTCTTTATCAATGATCCGCAGCAGGAAAGGATCGACAAAACCTTTGTTCCTAAAATCATCGCTCAGTCCTGAAATGGCCACAGAATCATCTTCATCAATATTGGCTATGCCGTAATGTGTATAAGAAGAAGTATAGCCTATAACTTCCTCCCAGTTATTGAGCTCTTCCTCTGTCAGTGCATTCAAGTCATTCAAAACGGCATTATAGGCCTCCGGCGACGCGAAATGCAGATACCCATCCTCGGTAACACTGAATGTTTCCGTTGAGCCGGATATTAAGCTCACTTTATTTGTCTCTCTTTGATTTTCGGAGGCATTTTTTTTACATGAAGCCAATGCCAGCAGGGCAAAGGCAGAAAGGATAAGGATTTTTTTCATTTCATTACTTATTTATGGTTAATAATTGGGTTGCAAAAATTAGTATCTGACGAAAACACGGTGATATGCAATTGACTTGTACCCGGGTATGATCGTTGCCCGGATGCAATTCACAGTCAATTAAGCAATTTTAATGTTTTTATTTTAGTTAGCTTAAAGGGAATGAGCAATTGAGTTGAATAAGGCCGTAAGTGCATTCTTTTTGCAGGTAACTGCAATACCGCACCAAAGCTTAAAACTTAAAGTCATGCTATTTCAATTTTGCAGGAAAGCAACCGGATCAATTAATTGTTCCGTATATGACATATATATTAAAGAGTGGCAGGCAAGAGAATGGATATAAATAAGCTAAGCTTTACCTGTTGAATATTAAAAAATAAGGGCCTTCTTAAAGAAGGCCCTCAGGCGCGGTGAAGGGGGGATTCGAACCCCCGGTACAGTTTCCCGTACGACAGTTTAGCAAACTGTTGGTTTAAGCCACTCACCCACCTCACCGTTTCATTTTCCCTCAGCGCTCAGGGAGCGTTTGGGATTGCAAATGTATATGCTAAGTTTTTATTTGCCAAATATTTCAGGAGAATTTTTCTGCTATTTTTCTAAATAGAAGCGATCTGTACTTTCTGCATGATCTCCTCCAGCTTTTCCCTGTATTCCCCGTCCGTATCCATCAGGTTTTCTACCGTCTGGCACGAGTGGATCACCGTAGTATGATCTTTGCCCGCAAAGTGCTCTCCTATGGATTTCAGAGAGTTCTTGGTAAATTTTTTGGCAAGATACATCGTGATCTGACGGGCCTGCACGATCTCTCTTTTCCTGGAAGTGCTCAGCAGCGCATCATAACCTACCCCGTAAAAATCGCATACCATATGCTGGATATCTTCGATCTTCAGCTCGGTGAACGAGCTTTTCACGAAGTTCTTCATGACTTTCTTCGCCAGCTCCAGGTCGATCTCCTTTTTGTTGAGCGTAGCCTGCGCGAACAGGGAAATAACGATCCCTTCCAGGTCGCGGATATTGTTCTGTACATTGTAAGCCACATAGTGGATCACCTCCTCGGGGATCACCAGGCCTTCATTGTGCATCTTCATCTCCAGGATAGCCCTGCGGGTATCGAAATCGGGCGCCGTGATCTCAGCATGCAGCCCCCACCTGAAACGGGAGAGCAGCCTTTCCTGCATACCATCCAGGTCCTTGGGCGGCGTATCGGATGTCAGCACGATCTGCTTGCCGTTCTGCTGCAGGTGGTTGAAGATGGCAAAAAAGGCATCCTGGGACTTGGGAGCAGTGACAAAAAGATGAATATCATCTATCAGCAGCACATCTATCAGCTGGTAAAAATGGATAAAGTTATTGACCTCTCCGTTCTTGCTGTGCTCAATGAACTGGTTAATGAACTTTTCAGCGCTTACGTACAGCACCGTCTTATTGGCGTTCAGCCTTTTGGTCTCGTTTCCTATGGCCTGCAGCAAATGGGTCTTACCGCAGCTCGTGCCTCCGAATACCATCATCGGGTTGAAGGAAGTGGTACCCGGCTTCTGGGCAATATGCAGACCGGCCGTTCTTGCCAGCCTGTTGCACTCCCCTTCTATATAATTATCAAATGTCAGATTAACGTTCAGTTGCGGGTCTATCTGCACCCGTTTCATCCCTGGTATTACGAACGGATTCTTGATCTTCATAGGATCCTCCATTACGTAATCCATATTCACAAAGTTGGAGTCTTTCTGAACCTTGGGATGCTTGCTCGCCGGCAGCTGCATAGTGGCAGGATTATCCCTCCTGTTGGGGTTTTCCATCTGTATCCTGTATGCAAGCCCGCCTTCTCTTCCCAGCACTCTTTTGATGGTCTTGCCCAGCAGCTCCACGTAGTGTTCTTCCAGCCATTCATAGAAGAACTGGCTGGGCACCTGAATAGTCAAAATATTTTTACTTAAATCAACAGCAGTAATAGGCTCAAACCAGGTTTGATAAGCTCTCCAGTTAACATTATCCTTTATAATAGCAAGACATCTTTCCCACACTGTCACTGGGTCAGAGGCATTGTTCTGTAATATGGTTGTTCCTTCGTTCATTGTGTGCTATAAGTATCAGATATTCCGTAGATAAGGTTTTGGGATGGTATCTGTATTAAAGATTCTTCATATTCCTTTTTGAACAGCCCGGACGGGATGTTCCTGACCACAAATTTCCACTATTTCATTACATTCTATTTTCAAAATTTGTAGCTACGAAATAATACACAAAATGTTGAAAAAAAAAATTTTCAACCTCTTGTTTGTTTGGCGGGAATAACAGTATACTGTTTCAAAGAATTTTTAGTTTTATTTTTTTCAAATTCAAAAACAAGATGACCTAAATTGACGCCACCCCAGCCCACCTGGTTGATGACCACATCCCGCTGCTTCCTGTTTTTGATCACCACCGGGGCCTCCAGGAAGGTATGGGTATGCCCCCCGATAATAAGGTCGATCTCCTCGGTCTGTTCCGCTATCCGTATATCGCTGACCTTGTCAAAGTCGTACCGGTAGCCCAGGTGCGACAGGCAGATTATGAAGTCGCATCCTTTCTTATGCCTCAGATGGCTGCTCACTTCCAGCGCCGTTGCCAGTGGGTCTTTATAATAGGTCTTACCGTAGGCTTCCGCCGGTACCAGTCCATACAACTGCACCCCGAGTCCCAGTATGCCTATCCTGATGCCGCCTTTACGGATAATGGTATAAGGCAGGGTCTTCTTATGCAGTATGGTCCGGGAAAAGTCGTAATTGGACGTTACGAACGGGAAGGTGGCATGCGGCAGTTGCTTCAGGAAGCCGTCCAGTCCTATGTCAAAATCATGGTTCCCCATAGTGGCACAGTCATACCCCATCATGGACATGGCCTTTATTTCCGGCTCGCCCTTGTACAGGTTAAAATAAGGCGTGCCCTGGAAGATATCTCCCGCATCCAGCAGCAATACATTACGCTCCTGGGCCCTTACCGCGTCAATGATGGCTTTTCTCGCGGCCACCCCGCCGCGGCCGGCAAAGCTCTTATCGGTATCGGGGAAAGGGTCCAGCCTGCTGTGGGTATCGTTGGTATGCAGTATCACCAGCCGCTCACGCTGCTGCTGTGCCAGTGCGCTGTAGGGAAAGCCGCCCGTAGCCAGCAGGCCGCCTGCCAGCACGCCCTTCGTCAAAAAATATCTTCTATTCATAGCTTATCCGTTGTGTCAGTACGGGATTGATATTTTTATGTTCCTGCACATACTCTATGAGTATATCCCTTATGAATACATTGTAAAACTTACGCTTGCATTTCCTGAAGAATTCACAGTCATCGCCGCCGTTGGCAAGGTAGTCGGAAATAGCGATCTTATAGATGATATTATCATGAATGTCCCGGCCGTCTATCCGGATATCCTTTACGGAGCGGTCATTGGCGATCACAAACGTGATGCCTGCCACCGGCCAGCCCTTTTTATCCGCTATAAGCCTGCACATTTCCCTGACGGTGCTGCCCGGCACTTCCGCAATGACCAGGGTATTGTCAAAAGGCATCATTTCATAGATATTGCCTACCGTTACGGGACCGGGGGCCAGGTAAGGAATGCGCATGCCGCCGTAGTTGAGCACGCTGGCCGCCACCTGGGCATCCCTGCCTTTCGCATAGCGTAGCTGGGCATCCGCCATAAAGTTGCCCATCGTACTTTCCGGCTGTGTTTTGGTAAGCGGCACCGCCGTGCTGCCGATCACCACATTCATCACGGAGTCCTTACCCTGCCTGTAGGCATCCAGGAAGGTATCCAGCCTGTTGGGCGCCCGCTCCGGGAGCCGAACGGCAGTATAGGTGTACGCCACCTGCTGCTGCGGCGCATAGGAGGCGGTACGGCAGGCTCCCAGCGTAAGGCCTGCAGCGATAAACAGGTATAGTATCGGTTGGTATAGGCGCTTCATAGGCATTATATTATCACATCCTCTAATGTAAGCAAAACAAGTATTATTTCCAATAAAAAAGAAGCCTAAAAGTAGGCTTCCGCAGTCATATGGCACGTTAAATAAACTTTATCATACGGGAATAAGAAAAAAGGCCGGCCGTTCTCCCGGTCAGCCTGTAAGCTTATCCTTCTATCATAAAGGTCAGCATAACGCACCTTGTCTTGATCTGGTCTATCTGGTTGCTCATAGGGATCAGCTTGTCCCGTTCGTGAAGGTCCATCAGGCCATGGCTGATCTTCAGCTCCGGGCTCAGAATAAAATTGGGGAAGTAAAATTCAAAGCCGACCCCCAGCTCCACGCCCATATCATAGGGCCTGATCTTGAGCCATTCGTCCTCCCGCCTGCTTTTGGCATTGGAGGCCAGGTCATAGTCGAATTTGCTGCCGACAATACCGTAAAACCTGAAGTTGTTGATCCGGTCGCTCTTGAACTTCAGTTGCAGCGGCAGGCTGGTAAAGATGGACTCCACATTACGGACGGCCGTATTTTTTTCCAGCACCCCGATACTTTGTATGCCTTTGTTGGCAAAGGTGAGCGCAGGGATAAAACGCAGGTTGATAAAATTACTCAGCTTCAGGTTGCCTATGATACCCATGGTAAAGCCGGGGCCGTTGACGGGCTGTATCAGGCTGAACTCATCGGAGGTGGCGTACTGCTGGGTATAGGATAGTTTGTAGGCGCTCATATTCACCCCCAGCGCGATACCGAAATAATACAATTTGGTATCATGCTCGGGCATACTCTGGATACGCCGCTGTGCCGCAAGGGACTGGCAGACCAGCGTGGCAGCCAGCGCCATTACGATATATTTTTTCAGAAATCTCATGCGTTCTTTACAATATTATTATTTGGTAGCCGTATAGAGCGTGGTGATCCCGAACGTCAGCGGCTGCGCCTTGGCATTCCTGAATCCGCACTTTTCCATAATGGCGGTAAATTCTTTGCCTTCGGGGAATACCATCACAGATTCTGGCAGGTAGGTATAGGCAGTAGCATCCTTTGAAACCATTTTACCCATTTTCGGCATTATATAACGGAAGTAGAAATAATATAATTGTTTAACAGGGAAAGTTTTGGGCCTGGAAAATTCCAGTATGGCTACCTTGCCGCCCGGCCTCAGCACACGGTGCATCTGGGTCAGTCCCTTTTCAAGGTTCTCAAAGTTCCTCACACCATACCCGCAGGTGATGGCATCAAAGGAATTATCTTCGTACTGCATGGTTTCACTGTCGCCGTATTCCAGGTGTATGCGGTCCTCCAGTCCGGCCTCCGCCATCTTTTTCCTGCCTACCTCCAGCATACCTTCCGAGATATCTATGCCTGTCACCTTTTCGGGGTGTATCGCCATAGCCGCCATAGCAAAGTCACCGGTGCCGGTAGCCACGTCCAGTATAAGGGACGGGTGTATGTCGTATATGCTCCTGATCGCCTTACGGCGCCAACCCTTATCAATACCCATAGAAAACAAGTGATTCAGAAAATCATATTTATGGGCAATCCTGTCAAACATTCCGGCTACCTGCTCTTTTTTGCCTTCATTCAGCCCCGGAACAGGTACTACATTTCTTGTATTCATAATTACTACAAAGATAAGCTAATTGTACGGTTTGCAAGACACGATTTTTTTCAAAAAAGGGTGCACTTTACAGCAGGAAACCACTAAGGCATCGGACCTGTAAGCCCCTGTGAGCATACAGGCCGTTGCACAAAGGCCGGGAGGACCGGCGGCGGGAATAAGGCCCGTCAGGGCACCAGCACCGCCCGGCCCTTCAGGGCGCCCTTCCGCATCTTATCATATACTTCCAGGGCCTGGTCGAGCGGGAATTGCTCCACCGTCACGTGGATCTTTCCCTGCCGTGCCAGCCCTATTACTTCCATCAGCTCGGTACGGGCTCCCCAGTAAGGTATGCTCAGATTGCTTCCCAGCGGCACCTTACCGAAAGTAAAAGGAAAATTGCCGCCGCCCAGCCCTACTACCGTCAGGTCTCCGTTGAGGGCCACCACTTCAGCGCCCAGCTCAATAGTAGGCGTGGCGCCTACGAAGTCCAGCACCACCCTGGCTTTTTTCACGCCCGTGATACGGGTGATCTGCGCTGCCGCATCCTTATCGCCCGAATTGACCACATAAGCGGCCCCCAGCTCCTTGGCAAAGTCCAGCTTCTCCTGCGAGATGTCACAGGCTATGATGGCAGCGCCGGTCATGGCAGACAGTATCTGCAGCGCCATATGTCCCAGGCCGCCCACACCGATGACCACCACAAATTCGTCCGCGGTGAGCTTATCCAGCGACCGCTTGATAGCGGCATAGGGCGTCAGGGCCGCGTCCGTCAGCGGGGCAGCCATCACCGGGTCCAGGTCATGAATAGGTACCAGCAGACGTGATGAAGGCACCAGCATATATTCCGCCATACCGCCGTCAAACCCGAGCCCGCCACCGAAGGCCTGCTCTGCCTGGTGGTCACAGTAGTTCTCAAAGGACTCCTGGCAGGGCTTGCAATGCCCGCATCCCCAGGGACCATATACCAGCACCGCATCCCCTTTGTTAAATCCCTTGACTTCCGGACCCATCTCCTCTATATACCCGGCATTCTCATGACCCAGTGTAAAGGGCCCTGCTGGGATGATGCCGTCATCTATTACATGGAGGTCGGAATGGCAAACGCCGGCGCCCGCTATTTTCAATAAGACCTCATCACCTTTGGGAACGGGTCTTTCAACATCGTTCACGATCCTGACATCGTTTTGACCGAAAAAACGTACTGCTTTCATAGTTATCTGTATTTTGTTAAATATAGGAAGAAAAACCGGATCCGGAAAAACGGTTGTATGGTATGAACATTCCCGGAGTTTAAAAGTTGTATCGGCTATTTTATTTCTCTGTTATCTCTGCTGGGTGCCGTGGGTTATTGGTGAAGTACACCAACAACGGAGAACAATAATTTCTATTTTCAGCGCACCTCATTCCGGGTGATAATCTCCTGGCAACCGTTATCATTGCTGATAAAACACACCGGCTACGGAGCGAAAAGTTGTATCGGCTATTTATTTCTCTGTTATCTCTTCCATGTGCTATGGGTTGTTGGTGAAGAACACCAACAACGGAGAATAATTTTTGCTGATAATATACCAGAGATGGAACCAAAACGGCTTATGTGTTGCAGGAAGACCCCGGAGTTTAAAAGTCGGATAGGTATCTATGGCTGTGGGTAAAACACCAACAAAGGAGAAAGGACCCGACCGGCAATTGTCAGCCGGTCGGTCTGCTGATATAAAACAGGTCATTTATTCCATACAACAGGAAGCAGACATTCCCTTATACTATGTCTTATACGATACTCCGGCCAGCAGAGAGGACACCGCGTAGCGAAGCGCATCCGTAATAAAAGGTTGTTTCCTGTAAGCAGATAGTCACGACATGTAACACTGCCCGGGCAAGGAGCATATCCAATGCTATAAGCTCCTGCAACAGACCGGGAAAAACAGCGCTACATATACATTACATCAAAAGCAGGTCATGGAGCGGCCTGCGTAAGCTTGAATCCGCCAAAGCAATTACCGGCCTGTAATTGTACAAACAGAATGTTTTCGGTATTGCCGGCATTCCGGTTACATTTTATTTTAAGCATATTGCTTTCCTTTCTCACTATTGTAAAGTATTCATGCTCGTAAACAAACTCCATACCGGCACGGGCTCCAAGCGTATCGTACACTTTTAATAAAGTGCCATTCCAATTGACATTGCTTATCCACCAATAGTCTTTATTAATACCTATCTCAACAGAATCATCAGCAGGTGACATATAAATATGTTCCGAAGTCAAAACAAATGGCTCAGAACATGTCCCGACCAGGTGCGGATTGATCTTTTTGCAGGCAGCACTCACAATAGCGGCGCAAATAATGATAGCAGCATAACGATATTTCATAAAATTATTTTTTTCTTAGACGTAAATAAATGGATTCTTATTGGGATATATGTGAATTTCACAATTCCGGCAAAACAGTTTTTTTCCGGCAGGATACCATTACAATATCCGGGATTGTATAACTTAGTGGTCCTTATATATGCGTGAAAAGTTCAGACCCTATATCTTCAACGGCTTTCTGCTTATACTGCCGGCGATAGCCTGGAATGCGGCATTGGCCCACCGGCTGCCGCCGTTCTTTGAGCCGGCCTCCCTGGATCATCATATCCCTTTCATGATCACTTTTTCAGAGCAGCTGTTCCGGGTCCTGTTCTTTATAGTTGTCTTTTTGATGCCGTTATCCCGCACAGGAACCCAAATACGCCGGGGCGGAATACTGTATATCCTGGGACTGTTGCTGTATTTTGCCAGCTGGGTACCCCTGGTATGGTTCCCGGACAGCAGCTGGTCCGTCAGCCTGTTGGGACTGTCCGCTCCTTCCTGGACACCTGTATGCTGGATGTCAGGCATTATCTGCCTCTGCAACGGGTTTAGCTTCGGGATACCCTACCGGAAGTGGATACCCTGGTCACTGCTTATATTATTCCTGCTGTTCCACAACCTGCATATCTTCCTGGCTTTTTACCGGGTCCCGCTATAGCCAACCTCAGATAGTGCCTGTAATGCCTTCATAATCAAACCAGGTCAGCCTGCCCGGCAGCCACACCTTACCATCCCTGTAAAAGCGGGCCTGTACAGGGGACGTCCAATATATTAAAGCATTAACTGACTATCTACATGTAGTCAACAAAAAAATAAATAAAAAAAGTCTTAAACTAATTTAAGGCTTTTTTTATTTCAAAAAATAATATTTTAATTTCACATATTTTTATTTGGCAATATAAATACCCTTCATTATCTTTGTATTATAAAAATAACGGATATGACGATATTTCAATTTATGGACACGTTTAGAACAGAACAAGACTGTATAGAATATATCAAAGATTTGAGGTTAAAGCAAGGTATAACCTGTAAAAGATGCAATGAAAAGACTAAACATTACTGGGTTAAATACAATAATAAATTCCAATGCTCTGTTTGCCGCTCCCGGACAAATATTAAGTCTGGAACGATAATGGAGAAGTCTAAAATATCCATTCGGGTATGGCTTACCGCTATACATTTTATATCTACTATCAAAAAGTCATTTAGGTATATCCTGTTATGAGACTGTATGGTATATGCTTCATAAAATCCGTATAATAATGGGTAAAAGGGACGAAAGATACCTTTTAGACGGGGATATAGAGATAGATGGTGGGCATTATGAAGTGGTCAATGACGAGTTTAAAAGGGGTAAAACGAAACTGAAAGCCGGACAAGGCAGCCAACGGCAAGCGAAAGTCCTGGTTATGGTTGAAAGCAAGCCAGTAGAACACGATTTAAAGCATAAGAAAAAGAGGGTCTTGGGATATGTAAAGATGTCTTATGTAGATAGTTTTACTATTAAATCCATTAACTATGAAGTCCAGAAGTCTATATGTAAGACTGCTACGGTCTATACCGATAAACATAAAGGCTTTAACAGATTATCTAATGTTGTAAAAAAGCATTATTCAGAAGTGGTAAAGAAAGAAGATGCCATGAAAAAACTTCCTTGGGTGCACACAATCATTTCTAACTCTAAAAAGATGACTGCTGGTATTCATCATTCAGTGAATAAGAAGTATATCCAAAATTACTTAAACGAGTTCTGTTATAAATTGAATAGACGTAATTTCAAGCATAGAGATATGTTTGACGGTCTTGCATTGGCTTGTATAGAGCATTCATGGGCCGCTTAAAAAATCTTCTAAAAAAAGTCATTAAAAAACATAAACAAAACATTCAATTCCGAATATATAATTCAAGAAATTAAATGTTTTGTTTATGGAAATAACAAAAAAAGAATTAACGAGCGAAGAATTATTAGTGAATAAAACTTTTTGGATTTTATGTGCTATATCTAAATTATCAGATGATTTTTGGAATATATCAACTCCAAAAGAAATTATTGATTGGTGTAAAGAAAATAATTGTCGAATAGAAATATCAGAAGATGATGTTCATGATATTTTCAAAATGGCGGATTTAAAATCAAGCCATATGATAAAACTTCGATTTGTAAATGTAGATTATAAAATTGAAAGATTTAGCCACTTAACAGGTAATCGTAATGTAATTGGCTACGGTCATATCTTCAAAGATTAAATAGTATTATGTTAATTCGTAAGTAATAGTAATTGTGAATTCTATATCTAAAATACTTATATTATTATAGTTGAATCTACATATATAGAAACAATCATTTGTTAAATCAAAATTATATTCTCCACTATAAGTATATTGGTTATCTTGTAATTTATTTATATCCAGTTTATATGAATCTTGTTGGCCAGTGCTTCTATCACACTTTATAATTTCAATAGAGGTTTCATTAAATAATGACCAATTCTCATTGGTTATTCCAGTTGTTGTTATGCGTATTCTTTCTAACCTCTTATTAAGACTATTATTAAAAATTTTTTCAAAAAAAAGTTCTCCTTTGTCAAGTTCGGTATTCCTTATGACTATTTCTGGCATAATTTAAAAGTTGTTTAAAAGGTTAATAAAAAGTGATTAAATTTAAAATATGATATAATTTATATGTGAAAATAAAAAGTTAAGGATATATATCCTTAACTTTTTATTTCTTTAACATTTCTTTTAAATATTTATAGGTTCCTAATCCTATTGCTATTACAACAATTATACATACAATTATACCGATTAAAGCATTAGTTACAGAAAATATTATTGGGATACCAAATACTAAGCCAAATAATAATCCATATCCTATTTTATCTTGATTGACAACAACAAAAGCCATAAATGGCTTACCTTGCTCTCTTAAAATTTCTGCTTTGGCTTCTCTCTTGGATGCTTTCTCTGCTTCTAATTTTTCTCTAAATTGTTCTTTTTCTAATTGTATTCTTGCTAATTCAGCATTATTATCTTCATTAGCCCTTGAATTACTTCTAAAAGGATTAAAAGATGGTCTTTCCGAATCCATTACACTGTTATTACCATGAACAGCAGAGACTTCACATTGACGACTACAATAACTTTCCCTACCAGCAATTCCTAATGTCCAACTGCTTTTAAACTTATTAAATCCTCCTTTCTCAAATGTTCTGCCACACCATTTACATTTAGGCATAAAAGTAATTTGTTTAGTGCCTACTCTAAATCAGTTTTCGGCTTTCCCTGTTGTTGAATAATTTATTTTTCATGCTATATTTTATTCCCATACATAATTTACTCTCTTAAAGTATTTATGTTGTCTTTCAGTCAATGGATAGGTAATGCTATTTAACGTTATTGACTTTACTTTAAATAGTATTAATCCCTCACTAATTTCCCTTGCCGGATTATCAAAGACAAATTCAACATACCCGCCCTGTTGGTCATCAACTGGAGCCCAATAACGGGGACTAACCTTTTTACCATTTTCAAGGGTCAAGACTAAACGCTCAATGCCATTTGTATTATTTTTGTAAGTTGAACTATCTTTTAAAGCTACTAAATCAACGGATATACGATATTCATTAGAACCGGATGTAAACATTTCTATATGATATAACACCGTATTATTAAACCGTATCTTTAACGGATTATCAGCAGGACGCCATATATCTCTATTTGACGAATCATGAATAATATGGGTTGGATATAAATCATTATGTTCCTTCATTACCATTACACCGTCTTTGACTTCATAGTCATATTTCAAGGAATAGTCCTTATCCCCGTTATGATAAGACCGGGCAATTTTAACCGTGTTTGAAATTGTAAAGTTGTTTTCATCGGTGTAGTCTGTAATAGACACCTCTGCATTGACGTAATGGGTTGTAGTAATGGTATTCAGTCCATTTTTGAGGTGATAAAACAGGTCAACCATATGACTATCCACCATTGACTTACGGACTTTATAGTCCTGATTGTAGGTATAAGTCAGGTTTTGTTCGTTATATACAAAGACGTCTTTGTCTTTAAGATAGCCGTTATCAACTTGGGTTGTGTCCGGCTTTGGATCGTTAATAGGATCAATATCTTTTGGCTTACAAGAGACAATCAAAGAGACTAAAAGAAAAGAAAATAGAGTAATGATAGGTGTTTTCATAGAAATAAATATCTTTGTTTTGTAGGAGCAAAGAAAGATATATTTGGGTGTTTGTCTGTAATGATAAATCGAAAGTTTCATTGATTTTTCGGTGAATATATTGTATCAATCATAGATTTGATTAACTTGCATTTAGATAGCATATAAGGAAATGAATATCAACAAGAAATTAGGTAATAAATTGAGGGTTTTAAGGGAAGTCCATAATTATACACAGGAGTATGTGTCTAATGTCTTGGATGTAGCACCCAGCACGTATTCATTAATGGAGAAGGGACAAGCACAGATAACGATAGAAAGGATAGAGAAATTAGCAAGTTTATATAAAATGGATATAAGTGATTTATTGAAGTTAAGCGACCAGACTATTATACAACAGCATTTTACTTATTCAAATGGCATAAGCGAGAGCGTAACCATAAATAATAACGGTTTGGCAGAAGACGAACGAAAGATGTATAAGGAAGTGATAGAACGGTTAGAAAGGCAGAATAATAAGTTAGAAGAACAGAACGAAAGGTTATTACATCTCCTCGAGAAACTGTCAGAAACCAAATAAAAAAACCATAGACCCCCGCATCTATGGTTTTTTTGTTGCCTATATGTAGATAGTCAGTAAGCATTAAAACAATTAGTAGCTTTTTCTGTTTATACTACACTTTCAATCACCTGTACAGCGACCTTTCCGGTCTGTAATAATCTCAACAAAATTTTGATTATGAAAAAGCAAAGTAACTTAAAAACCGCCCACATCGACCAGCACCAGGTTGATAACACCAACAAAGTTCTGACCACCAATGACGGAGTGCCGGTGTATGACAACAACAATACGCTCAAAGCCGGTGAAAGAGGCCCCTCTCTGCAGCAGGATCATATTTTTTTCGACAAGCTGATGCACTTCGACCGGGAACGGATCCCGGAACGGGTGGTACATGCCAGGGGATCCGGCGCGCATGGGATTTTCGAAGCCACCGCAGATATGTCGGCTTATACCTCTGCCGCCTTCCTGAAAAAAGGGACCGTGACGCCTGTATTCACACGCTTCTCTACGGTGGCCGGCTTCAAGGGCTCAACAGACCTGGCCAGGGATGTCCGGGGCTTCTCCGTTAAATTTTATACCGAAGAAGGGAATTATGACCTGGTAGGCAATAATATCCCGGTCTTCTTTATCCAGGATGCCATGAACTTCCCCGACCTTGTCCACGCGGTCAAGCCGGAACCCAATAATGAAATGCCCCAGGCGGCATCCGCGCATGATACGTTCTGGGATTTTATCTCGCTGATGCCCGAAGCGGCCCATATGACGATGTGGATCATGTCGGACAGGGCCATACCCAGGAGCTTAAGGATGATGGAAGGATTCGGGGTGCATACCTTTAAATTCGTGAATGCGGAGGGTAAGGCCACTTTTGTGAAGTTCCACTGGAAACCCAGGCTGGGCGTGCATGGAGTAGCCTGGAACGAAGCCCAGAAGATCTCCGGGTTCGATGCCGATTTTCACCGGCGCGACCTGTGGGAGGCCATTGAGAACGGCGATTACCCGCAATGGGACCTCGGGGTACAACTGGTACCCGAAGAGGACGAATCCAAATACTCTTTTGATATCCTGGACCCGACCAAGATCATCCCCGAAGAGCTGGTCCCTGTTCAGATCATCGGTACGATGACGCTCAACAGGAACCCCGGGAATTTCTTTGCCGAAACGGAACAGGCCGCTTTTGACCCCGGCAGGCTGGTCCCCGGCATTGACTTTTCCGATGATCCCCTGCTGCAGGGAAGGATCTTCTCTTATATGGATACCCAGAATTACAGGCTGGGCGGCCCCAACTTCCATGAGCTGCCCATCAACAGGCCCGTAAACGGTAAGCATAACAACCAGAAAGACGGATTCAGCAGGATGGACATACCCGGGGGAGCGGTAAGCTATTTCCCCAACAGCAAAGCCGAAGGCTGTCCTTACCACGCTATGCTGAAAGGCGAAACAGGCTTCCAGTCGCACCGGCAGCCCGTGAACGCGCCTAAAGTAAGGGCCCGCCCGGAGGCCTTCGCGGATCATTTTACACAGGCACGGCTGTTTTTCAATTCCCAAAGCAAGGAAGAGCAGGCTCATATCATCAATGCGCTGAGCTTTGAACTTTCCAAGGTGAAGGACGTTAATATCCGCAAGCGGGAGCTGGCCGTATTGAACCAGATCGATAAAACGCTGGCAAAGAAGGTAGGTGATAACCTGGGACTTAAGCCTTCTGAAGAGCTGGATCCGCTAACTTTAAAATTCGCACGCCAGAATCACCCGCAGTACCCGATCCGGCCCCAACAACCCGAGATAGAGCTATCCCCTGCCCTCAGCATGAAGGTAAAGGCAGGCGAAGGTACCATCCGGTCCCGGAAAGTAGCTTTCCTGGTAGATGAAGGGGTCAGCAGGGCATCTATCGATACCATGAAGCAGGAGCTTGAAAAAGAAGGCGCGCAGGCGGTCCTGATCGCTCCGCACGTGGGGGAAATCAAATATAAGGAGGGCGGTAAGGCAGCCATCCTGCACTCTTACCTGACAGAAGCATCCGTATGTTACGATGCCTTTTATATCCCGGACGGTGATTCAGTAGCCAGGCTGGCCGATAACGCCGATTTCCTGCAGTTCCTGAACGAAGGCTACCGGCACTGCAAGGCGCTGGCCTTTGCCAAAGGCGCGGAATCATTGGCGGGCAAGACGTTTATTGAGAAAGACCAGGGCGTCATCTTTGAAAGCCGGGATAACCTGGCGGAGGATTTCATCGCTGTAATGAAAGGCCACCGGGTATGGGAAAGGGAAACCGGCAGAAAAGTTCCGGCTTAAGACAGGACGGCCTGGTATCAATAATAACAATAAAGCAGACAAAAAGCAGGCTGTGTACCTGCTATCAATGTATAATTCAAAATAATAAACAACTATGAGCACAGAAAATCTGCATCACTCGGCGGCTGTCGAAAAGCTCCGGGAAATGGTCAATAAGATCGATATCGGTATGCTTTGCACTTTTACCTCCGGCAGCGTGTACCCTCACGCCATACCTATGAGCCGGCAGGAAGCTGACCCTGAAGGTAATATCTGGTATTTGTTCTCATCGGAAAGCGAGACCTATGCCAACCTGAAAAATAATAATAAGGTCAGCGTGCTGTTTTCGCATGTAGGAGATTATAACTTCCTAAGCATTAACGGCACCGCGGAAATCTCGGAGGATAAGGACAGGATAGAGAAATACTGGAACAAGATGATGGAAGGCTGGTTTGAGAAAGGCAAGGAAGATCCCCGGATCAGGGTACTGAAGGTGACCCCGCAGGAAGCGCATTATTGGGATAATAAGACGAATAAGCTGATGACCATTTTAAAAGTAGCGGCCAGCGCCGTCTCCGGTCAGCAGCTGGATATAGGCAGGGAAGGCGACCTGAACCTGTAAGCTTCCGCAAACTCACAACCAGACAAAACAAACAACCATAAGACGGCCTGTCCTGTAAACGGATAGCTGCCGTCTTACTTTATTTTCCGGAAGATCATAACGGTATGGGTCTCATACGTCGTATCTGATTTGGGATACGGGACATCAAATTGCCGTACCGGGACAAAGTTGTTCCTGTCCAGCTCCTGCATTATATGATCCCGTGTATGGTAATAGAAGAAAAGCCGGAGGCCGCTGCTCCCGGTCTGATAACCGGACGTTTCAGGATCTCCCTCCACAAAGCTCAGGTACAGCAACCCGTCGGCTGACAGCAGCTCATGGCAGTCCCTGAACAGCGTGGCGATGTCCTCCTGCGATATATAAGGTATGCAGAACCCGCAGACGATCCCGTCATACCGGGCATCCAACTGGCGGAGGTCTCTGCAGTCCATAGCAAGGAACCGGGCCGAAGGATTGTGCTGCCGGGCCAGCTCCAGCATATCCGGGGCCACGTCGATCCCCGTCATATCAAAATCCGGCCGCTTACCCAAAAGATACCTGGTGATATTGCCCGGTCCGCAGCCGATCTCCAGGATCACGGCGCCCTCTGCCGGTACCAGCTCACAGAAACAGTCATACGTTTCATTATACAGGTCCAGGTCCATAAACCTGTCCCGGTAGATATGCGCAATTTTATTCCAGGTGTCAAAAGTTTCCTGATATTTATCCATACTATGAATTTACTGCTAAATGTACAATTTTATCTGTTTTACACAGGCTTAAAGTCTCTGCCAGGTTAAACGGGTTGAACATCTTAGCAATTTTCCTGTTTTTAAAAAAAATCCGGACTTCATAAAATATTTTTCCTTCCCGGTTGTCTTCATAGGTAAGAACGTTCTTAAAGCAACAAATTGAATCACTACAAAAATTTAAGCACATGATGACACCAAACAGTTTTGGAATGGGATACTTCGGCTATAATCCTTTTGATCAGGAAGCCAGCAAACAGTTCCGGGAAAAATGGTCGGATATGACCGACAGTGAAAAGCTCGAATTTGCCAATGAGCGGTTCGGAAAAGCGGGAGAAGACCGCTTTTCTGTAGAGAAACTGGACGAACTTTGCGAAAAATGGACAAAGATGTCGGCAGCAGAAAAGCAGGCATTTGTGGAGGAGCGAAAAAACGCCTTTAAAGGCCGGATGCAGGGTATGCAAGGCTTCTGGGCGCACAGGCATTAATTAATTATCTAACCCAAGAGCACTTTCCGCTACAGTCCGGAAGTGCTCTTCATTGAAACACATCATAATTAATACATATGAAAAGAGGCATAAAAATAGCCTTAATGGGCATAGCAGCGCTGGCTGCCGTGAGCGTTGCGGTCATGCTGCTGTGGAACTGGCTGATACCCGGCATTTTCGGATTCGTCACCATTAATTTCTGGCAGGCGCTGGGTCTGCTGGTACTGAGCCGCATACTTTTCGGGCGTTTCGGATGGGGCGGCAGACGGATGATGCACGAAAGAGGCAATCATATCCGCGAGAAATGGATGAATATGACACCGGAGCAGCGTAAAGAATTTATCAATAAGCGGCGGAAATTTGGCTTCGGTCATCCTTTCGGAGCCGAACACTTTGACAGGGAAGGGCAAGCGCAGCATAATGATGGAGACAAATGAGCACAACGGGAAAGCCAATGTAGAGCAGCTTGTAAAGGAGCATCAGCCCCGCCTGCAATCGTTCATACGGAAACGCGTCTCTAACAGCGAAGATGCGAAAGATATCCTGCAGGATGTATTTTACCAGCTGGTCAAGACGGTTGAAAGCAATATCAGCCCGATCGAGCAGGTCACGGCCTGGCTTTACCGCGTAGCCCGGAACACCATCATCAATAAAGGCAGGAAAAAGCGGGAGGAAGCGCTGCCGGCTTCCCGGTATGATGAGGAAGGGAATGTGCTGGAAGCGTTTTCAGATATCCTGTTCAATGATGACAGCCCGACCCCGGAAGCGGAATATATGCGCTCCCTGGTCTGGAAAGAGCTGGAAGCCGCCCTGTCGGAATTACCTCCGGAGCAAAGGGAGGCCTTTGAACTTACGGAGCTGGAAGGGCTGCCTGTTAAGGAGGTAGCAAAAACAATGAACATACCTGTCAATACACTCTTATCCCGGAAGCATTATGCCGTAAAATACCTGCGGAAACGCCTGTACGGGCTGTATAAAGACCTGATGGAATATTGATGTCCCATACGGCTTTACCGCACGGATGTCTTAACAGCCCCACGGTATCGCGGCCGCGAATTAGTAGCTGGACGGGCGATACATAAATAAACAGCACTGATGCTGCCGGGAAACAATCAAATGCAATAACTTTAATTTCAGAATGGAAAATTATACGATCGTACTCATTATCATGGCACTGATGATCGGGGTGTCCGGTATCGCAGACAAGATAAAGCTGCCGGCCCCTGTGCTGTTGCTGCTGACAGGAATAGGCATCGGATTTCTGCCTGCTATGCCCGGTATTGAGCTGAACCCTGATATCGTGATGCTGCTTTTCCTGCCGCCCTTATTATATGATGCGGCGTTCAATATTTCATTCAAAGATTTTAAGACCAATTTCAATACCATCAGCACCCTGTCCATCGGCCTGGTATTTATTACCACCGGGGGCATTGCCATCGTTGCCCATTACCTGATACCTGGCATGAGCTGGCCGCTTGCTTTTGTGCTGGGCGCTATCCTTTCAGCCACCGATGCCGTAGCGGCGATCGGCATCACCAAAGGGCTGGGACTACCCCATAAGACCGTAACGATCCTGGAAGGAGAAAGCCTGGTGAACGATGCTTCGGCACTGATAGCCTATCGTTTTGCGATAGCCGCCGTCAGCGGTGTCGCTTTTGTCTGGTGGCAGGCCTCGCTGCAATTCCTGTGGGTGCTGGGCGGCGGTTTCCTGACAGGTATGATCGCGGGCATACTGCTGGGGTGGGTATCACGTTTTTTCCGTGCCAATGATATGGTCATCATCAGCCTGACATTGCTGATGCCTTTTGTAACCTATCTCGTTGCCGAGCATTTTCAGGTTTCGGGCGTGATCGCAGTAGTGATCCTGGGTCTTAGCATGTCAAGACTGAGCCGGCACAAATTCCCCGAGCCCATCAGGAACCAGTCAAAGCATTTCTGGGATGTGATAATCTTCCTGCTCAACGGGCTTATCTTTTTGCTGATCGGGCTGCAGTTCCCTGTCGTGCTGAAAAAGATGGATGAAGGTGCAACCTGGACCTACATAGGGTATGCCGCGGTAATTGCGGTAACTGCCCTGGCGATCCGTATGATACGGGTGTACCTGCAGCAGTTCAACCTTCAAAGGGCTTTCCGGGGAAACCGCAGGGTCAGCGAAGACGCGCTGTTTGATTCCCGGACAAGCTTTATCATTACCTGGTCGGGAATGCGGGGCATCGTTTCACTGGCCATTGCGATCGGTCTGCCCGTAACCCTGGCGGACGGCACTCCTTTCCCGATGCGGAATGAGATCATTTTCCTTTCCATCGTGGTGGTGTTATTCTCCCTGCTGGGACAAGGGCTTTCGCTGCCCTGGGTGGTCAGGAAGCTCGATAAAAAATAGCCCTTTCAGTCATCAGGCATGGGTATAATAATTCAAATGCATTACTCCATTATTACGATATCCCGGGATAGCTCCCCGCTGTCCTACCTGATTACGTCATTCCTCCCGGGATCTGGATAATCCAGCGCTTCCCTGTCAAAGATTGCTTCCAGTGCTTCCGCGCCATACTGTATCTTGAATGCCACCTCGTTTGCAGTAACAGGTATCATCCAGTAACATTTAATATTTCCCCCCAGGTAAGCACAATCCATCAGCGCCGGGCCATTTATATAAGGTAATGAAATAAAGCCATGATCGCATCCTGAATTATCCTGCCAGGGTTGACCGAAATTTATAGTATGATGCAAATTCAGCTTGGCAACGAGCTTATGATAATAGGCAACACTTGTCAGGAGCTCTGCCAATCCGCGGTCCTGCCTGCAGGAAAACATGTGCAATTCGACAGGCTCACCTTCTTTTGTCATATGAGAGCTCATTCCTGATGTGGCATATACCCACATGCCTATCCTATCTCCGGGTGGAAACTCCTGCACGCTGAAATCATCATTCAATTTATTCACAGGCCCGTATTCCCATATCAGCGAAGTGGAGCCTTGTCCCCAAACAGCATCATAATGCCTTGACAGCACATCCGTATAATTATTTTCATCATCCATGCTTAATTATTTTAAGTGACTATCGGCTTACAGGCACCAATCTCTTATTATAAATATGCTCGCTGAGAAGTGTTCTCTCTGCAGGTCAAGACCGGTTTTGCAATAAAAGGTCTTAGCGCGCTGGTTACATGAGGCATCTCTTCTAATCATTTGCAGCTTATCTTATAGTGTTTACTGCTGCCTGCTGTTCATGTCATCCCGGCAAAGCATCTCCGTCCTGTGCCGGGTCCGCTGTTGCTACATTCCGGCATAAATACGACATCTGCCGTATTTACGAAGCTACAAAAGCATGTTAATTTTATCAAAAAATTGGAAGCAATCGTATTTATAGGAATTACCTGGCCTGCTACCGGCCCGGCAAACGTATGTAAGCTGTCATCCTGCCCGCAAGCTTCGTGACCGGGTGCAGCATAAAAGCAACCCTTTAAAGTTCATAAAATATGTACACCAAAACCATCATCACCCTCTGCCTGATGCTGTCCGGGGGAACAACATTTCAGGCGCAGCGCCTGAAACCATTTAAACACGAGACCTATGGCTATTACGGCTATAAAGACGACAAAGGGAACGTCGTTGTACAGCCTTTATTTGAGTATGCAGGAGCGCTTACAGAAGGGATGGGAACGGTTTATAACGGTGGAAAATATGGATTTGTAGATAGTACCGGGAAATTAGTGGTATCTCCGAAGTATGACTTTGCCGGTTTTTTTTCCGATGGATTAGCTGCCGTCAATATTGGTGCAAGATACAATGATGAACAGCAGCAAATGCTCGGCGGCAAATGGGGATACATAGATAAAACCGGTAAGGAAGTTATCAATGTAAAATTTGACGAGGCAGGAGATTTCAGGAACGGGAAAGCCTATGTGAACGCCAACGGCAAATATTTTTATATTGACAAAACAGGCAGGGAAATAAAATAACATTCAATTTTAAAAAACCAAGAATATGAAAAATGTAACTAACCAACCCACAGCGCAAACCTCGCGCTTCGTAAGAGGTTTTGGCCTGAGCACAGTCCTCATAGCCAGCATAGTGTCATTTATTTCCTGCAGTAAGGACGACACTCCTCCGGTGAATAAGGATCCCAAAGAAGAAAACCCGGATAGCATTGGAACTTCGGAATTCTCGGTCGGCATCGCAAAGAGCTTTTCCGGAGCGGCATCGCTCGACTTTAATAATTCAAATGCCGTGGCCGACTTCTATGCAGGAGAGCATCCTGTAGCCATCTATGCTACTCCTGCAGGCAAAGGAAGCGATATCGGCAAAGGCAAGCTCGTCCTCTCCCGAAACGGCACGACATTTACGATGAAGCTGCTGAACGCAAGCGGCAGTGTGCTGGCTGAGAATAATGTGGACATCAACGCCAACGGCGGCAGTAATTACAAGCAATTCATCCGTGTATCAGGCAGCCCCTCCAATACCACCATTACAACCTGGGCCAATAACCAGGATTCCAAGCGTCAGCAAATATTGATCTATGCGGACGACAGCGGAGAGCTGTATGATGGCTACACTTCCATAGAATTTTCAAACCAATACCGTTTTCGCAACAACGTGGAGCATTTCGGCACCACACCGCCTGCGGCTTTCGCTTCGCTGAAAGGTACCTGGGAAGGCCCGCACCTACAGCCTCTTTGCTCACCCAATCCCGTAACGGTAACCATCGCCGCCGACGGCTCAGTAACCTTCAAAGGAAAGGCCTCCATGAACTGCGAGGTCCAGGACGTAACTGTCAAATGGGATGGACAGGACGACTTTGTACGGCCCAATACCAGGGAATTCAACCAGGTAGAGACGGGCAGCCAGATCGCTATAGATTATGGCCGCACGATCCGTGACAGCCAGAACAACAATAACAGAGGAGGAGCTTTGATTGTCGTGCCGAAGCTCAAAGACCCCGCAAGCCTCATTGATGCCCAGTACTATGCCACTCCCGCCCACGCCGGAATGGTCATCGTACGGAAGCCGACGAAGCAATAAAGACCGGCAATTTTTATCCGGATAGTGCAGGTGGATATTAAGGTCTAGGTCGCAGTACAAAGTGGTGCAGGTAGTTAAAGAGTAGTAGTTGTTTTAGAAAAAATGCCAGTCGCCAGGATCATTGGAATGATCATTTCGGCCGGGCGGAATGGAGCGAGCGGAGCAATTTCTGTAAAGACAGGGAAAGAGATAAAAAAATCAAAACAATCATCACCATTGGCCTTTTGCTATTCCCGGCAATGGCATGAGAGGCGCAGGAGGCTAATTACTTTAGTTAACCGTATGCAGATAGTCAGTAAAATATTTGAAAGCAATAATATACCGGATGCTTTCTCGTCTGACCCTCCCGGTACAAGCCGTATGTCTACCGGGCCGCAGGGATTTATATTTTAATACTTAACACCAATGCGCGTGAAACAAATTTTTTCTTTATACCTGCTGCTGGGTATGTATAGCGCTTACGGCCAGTTCCAGGAAGTATTCCCCCAGCCGGACAGATTAGAAACGCATCCCGCCTGGCAGCAGCTTTCCAATGCCAACAAGGCCGGCCGGTGGGAAGAAGCCTTCAATCTCGCTATAGCCCTGGCCGACAGGTATCCCGAAGAGGCAAGCCTGTATTTTTATGCCGGGAATGCCCTCTACAACAACAAGCAGTATCCTTCAGCTTCCCGATATTATCAGGCTGTGATAGCTTTATACCCGTTTCATTCCGTTCATCTCACTTCGGCTGTGATGGCTGCTATGTACGCCAAGGAACCGCAAGTAGTGACCAATGCCATGTACACCCTTGCTTTTATACCGATGAGCACCGAAGAAAAGGCGCAGGCGGAACAGTACCTGCAGGGATTGCTGGATAATTTTGCATCCTATACCGACTATTCAGGCGTTACAAACGCACTGCGACAGGGCCTGCAACAATACAGGCAGCATTATGCAGGCAATATGGCTTTCCACGAACAGCACGTAATAAAACTGAAGGGTTTCGATGCCGGGAAAAGCGCTTTTCCACAGGATGCCTTTGCGCAGCTCAAGGCTAAAAAGCAGGCCGGAGCCTATCCCGCCGTGCTGTATGATCATCTGTTGGGCAGCATCGCTGTTTCCTGCGTAGCAGGCAAGGAGAAAACGGAAACCCTGTTCCGTAAGCTGTTGCCGGATTTCAATGCAGCCCTTGCTGAAAAGCGTGACAACCCGCTGTCCAAATATCTGCTGTACAGGCAAATGGAGCGGTACAGTGAAAACGTCAAAGATTACGAAGCGATCATTTCGGCATCCAAGATACTGCTGGCGGAACTCAACAGCTCGGGTATCGCCCCGGCCCTGTCCTACGAGGTATTGATCAACCTGACGGACGCTTTTTTGAAGAAAAAAGACATTAATCAGGCAAAAGAATACGGGCAGGCACTGGCTGCCGTTATTCCCAAAATTGTGAACCAGGGACACAAAATAGACGCTTACAATACCGCGGGCGTAGCCATCAGCTATGCGGATAAAGCCAGGGCTGCACAGCTGTTTGACGAAGGCATTGCTTATGCCAAAAGGACCGGCGTAAGCGATTATGGCCTGGTACAGAACAAAGAGGGATTCGTAAGCGGGCAGATGTCAGCGGCCCTCAAGAGCGATGAAAAATCCTTTATCGTAGCGGAAAACCAGGGTGTGCTGCTCACCAATGACGCCCGATATAAAGAAGCCATCCCCCACTTTGTCCGTTCTAAAAAGATCATAGAGAACGAGATGGCCGGGGCTTCGGCCGAAACGGTGAAGGGCTTGCTGGCGGATTACAACCGGGTCTGTAATCTTCTGATAGGTTGTATTGCCCATGTCCAGGGCGGCGAAGAATTGCTGCCGGTCATTGAAGACGTGAAGGGCTACAGCCTGTCGGAAAGCACCTCGAAAAATAAAAAGCGGGCCACCTTGAAGGAGATACAGGCCGTATTGCGGCCCGATGAAGCATTGATCTACTATATCGACATATCGGGCGAGCTTTCTGATGGCTACTACATACCGCTGGTCCTGACCAAAGATAAGGTGCATTTTGGGTTTTCCTTCGCACGGAACAGCTTCCTGCCCGAGATATATGCCGGTTTCAATGCCGAGATCGGGGCAATAGAGCAAGAGTTGGCTCAAAAAGAGTTCCGCACTCCTGTTTACACCCGGTACCAGTCCAGGGAAGAGGCCCGGGGCCATGATTTTAAGCAGGGTGAGATGGGCTTGCTCATCGAATTGTACCGGCGCAAGCTGAATCCTTCATCCGACGAGCTCAAAAAAGGCACCTATAACCCCAATATAGCGAAGGGCATCGGTATGGCGCTTTACAATATGCTGCTCCAGATGTTCGAACCCCAGCTTGCCGGCAAGAAGCACCTGATCTTCTCCCTGGACGGCGAACTGAATTACCTGCCTTTTGAGACCCTGGTTACCGGGGACAAGCAATACCTGGTGCAGCAATACGACATCAGCTATATCCCCAGCGGTACGGTTCTGGTCAACCTGCGCACCCGCAAATCCAGAATATACAGCAAGCCGGTACTGGCCTTCGGTGACGCCCGGTATAGCGCACGGACTTCCAAAGGCTATCCCCTGCAGTCACAGACCGATATAGAGCGCGTCGAGCTTAAAGTGAAGGAAGCTATTGCCACCGACCAGCATCTTGACGCGGCGTTCGCCACCTTTAGCAAAACGGCTGCCAATTACCTGGAGGGTACAAAAAAGGAAGTGGAAATGATCAAAACCATCGTGCCGGATGCCGATATTTTCCTGAATGATAAGATGACCGAAAATGAATTTAAGCGGCTGAATGCCTCCGGTGCGCTGCATCATTACCGTATCATTCACCTGGCAAGCCACGCGGGCGTGCATCCTTATGTGTTCGATCTGAGCGGTATTATGTTTTCGGTCTTCCCGCAACCCGTAGATGGCGAAGATGGAGAGCTGGTGGTCAGTGAAGTGGCTAAGCTGAAGATGGCCCCCGAGCTGGTGATGCTGAGCGCCTGCCAGACAGGCCTGGGTAAGCTGGTACCGGGCGATGGTGTAGCGGGACTTAACCACGCTTTCCTGATGGCCGGCGCCAGCTCGACCATCACGTCATTATGGAATGTGAATGACTACGCCACTTCCGTGCTGGTATCCAGGCTCTACCAGAAAGTCTTCGGGGAAAAGAAGACATTCGTAAAAGCGCTGAACGAGGTAAAAAGAGAATTCATCACCAGCGGCGATCCTATGCTACAGTTCTCCCTGTCCTGGGCACCCTTTATCTATACCGGGAGATAATGCCGCATCAGAAAAATAACGACAGCACCACATAATGATATCATCACTAAATACAAAACAATGAAAACAACAATGAGTTTATTTACAGCCCTTGCGTTCATCATGTGTATGACCCGGGCTGCAGCACAGTGCCAGGGAGATTGCAACAACGGCTATGGTGCATTGGTTGCCGGTGAGACCACTACCACGGGATTTTTTAAGAACGGCAAGCTGGATGGTCCGGGTGATGTTTACGGCGAACAGCTTTGTTCCGGGCAATGGAAAGACGGGAAGAAAGAAGGTTTTGTAGTGTATAAAGACGGCGACCGTATCAGCTACGGGATGTTTGTCAACGATCAGAAGCAGGGACTGCATGTTACCCCTTTCGAGGACGGTAGTATTATTGCCCATACCTTCGATAAGGGTGTGCTGAAAGACAACCATGCCGTCCTGAAAAGCGGCAATGCGGACTGTCCTTACGGTAATTGCCAGAATGGTATAGGCGTTAAGCTGGAAAACCTGCCCGACGGGAAAAGCATATTATATACAGGAAAGTTTGTCAACGGCTTCCTGGAAGGTCCGGGCTATTCGCTTTATTCCAACAGTCCTAATACAATCTATGCCACTTACAAGGCCGGTATAACACACGGCTTTATGGTGATCATGTATTCGACCGGCGGCATTGAGCTGGCTGAAATGCAGGATGGCAAACGGGACGGCAGACTGATCAATATTTTTCCCGACGGGAGATCGGAAGCCTACTTTTTTGAGAATGGTACGCCGGTGAAAAAATAAGTTATTGGCCTTTGCCAATCGGAAGAAAAGTTCCCGGTTCTCAATACTTCGGGCGGCCCTGCGGGCCGCCCGGTCTTTTTACCTATGGTTGTATCATATGCCTGCGTACTTTTACCCAACAATGACTTAAGCACGCTATCTTACCCGCTTAGCCGGCAGCACTGCTTGCGCCTATCAGGACTTTTGAAAACACACATTCTCTTTCCATTTTATGATTATTTCCCCGGCAAACGAAAAGTAAAAAGCCGGCACCTTATCAGGTACCGGCCTATAACTAAAATTATCAGAAGATCTGCTACAAGCTGTTCTTAAACTGCCTGTATTCCGTATCATTTTCCGTGTTGGAGATCGTGGTACCGCAATTGAGCTCCACTGCCTTATCCTGGATATTTTTAACGCGGTTATCGGGACTGGGGTGCGTGCTCAGGAATTCAGGAACATTTGAACCGCCCGACTGCTCGATCTTTTCAAAGAATTCAGCGGCGCCGTCCGCGTGGTATTTGGTAGGACACAGGTATTGTACGGAATGCGCATCCGCATCCGTTTCATCGGTCCTGCTGAACCGGAGCGACACCAGTTCCGAAGCGATCTGGCTGACCAGCCCCTGGTTCTTACCCAATACTACATCCAGCAGCGTTTGCACGCCATAACGTTTGGTCATCTGGTTGGTAGAATGCCTCCGGTCGGCATGCGCCATTTCATGGCCCATTACCCCCGCCAGCGCGGATTTGCTGTCCAGGTACTTTATAAGGCCGGTATACACGTATATATAGCCGCCCGGCGTACAGAAGGCATTGAGCGTATTATCATCCTTGATGAGCTTTACTTCCCATACAAAATCATCTTTGTGCGTTACCTGCCCGCTCGCAAGGATCTCATTCCTGATAGAATAGATGTATTCGTAGGCAGCAGGATACTGGGAAGGCGGCATAATAGGGAACTGGGAAGGATTTGCTTCTATCTGCTCCTTGGTCTGCAAGCCCAGGGTCTTATCATCTTCCAGTGAAAAAATATTCACAGAACCGTCTTTGGAACATCCTCCTATCAGCATGGAGGCTCCTGTCAATAAGGACAAGCCAAGTAATTTTATTTTCATAATCTTTCTTTTTAGTATTTAACCAGACAATATTAATGCCAAAAATCAGATTTTGTTGAATCCGTTCATAAAATATGCCGGCAGCCCCGTAATAAGAACAAAAAAATGAGGCTGTCTAAAAATAAGCAACCCTGTCATATGGGGCTAAGCCGCAATATAGACAGGGTTGCTTGATCCGTACATACCACATTTCGACAGGCTCAATGTGACAATTAAAAGAAGCTTTTCAGACAGCTTCATTCAAACGATTTATAATTGCTGTTATTTTTTAGTGTACATCAGCTCTTTTACAATATTCACCGTTCTGGGCACATCGGGGAGATAGGCAGCTACCAGGCTCGGCGCATAGTGCATGTTCGCATCTGCGGAGCAGATCCTCCTGATAGGAGCATCCAGGTAATCGAACGCATCTTTCTGTACCCTGTAGGTAATTTCAGAAGATACGGAGGCGAAAGGCCATTGCTCTTCCACTATGACCAGCCTGTTGGTTTTCTTCACGGAATTGATAATCGTTTCATTATCCAGCGGGCGGATCGTCCTGAGGTCGATCACTTCTGCGCTGATACCCTCTTTAGCCAGCTCTTCGGCCGCTCCAAGGGCCACTTTCATCATCTTATTGAAAGATACGATGGTAACATCCTTTCCTTCGCGCGCTATACGGGCTTTGCCGATAGGTATCAGGTATTCTTCCGCGGGCACTTCGCCCATATCACCGTACATGACCTCCGATTCCAGGAAAATGGTCGGGTTATCATCGCGGATAGCAGATTTCAATAAGCCTTTGGCATCATAAGGATTGGATACGGAAATCACTTTCAGACCCGGTATATTGGCATACCAGCTTTCAAAAGCCTGTGAGTGCTGTGCGCCCAGCTGACCGGCAGAGCCGTTAGGGCCACGGAACACGATAGGACATCCGAAGTGCCCGCCGCTCATGCTCAGCATTTTGGCAGCATGGTTCAGTATCTGGTCCAGCGCCAGGACGGCAAAGTTCCAGGTCATGAATTCCACCACAGGACGCAGGCCGTTGGAGGCGGCGCCCACACCGATAGCAGCAAATCCCAGTTCAGCGATAGGCGTATCTATTACTCTCCTGGGACCGAATTCTTCCAACATTCCCTGACTTACTTTATAAGCACCATTATACTCAGCCACTTCCTCTCCCATCAGAAATACGGTCTCATCCCTGCGCATCTCTTCCTGTAAGGCTTCTCTTAAAGCTTGTCTAAATGCTATTTCCGGCATAACTTATATTTAAATATTGAAGTATTAGATTAAAATTCAGAATGCGCCCGATCACGCTGTAATTAGGCGTTGCAAATATATTACTTTGGATTTAGATTGTAAAATATTCTCCTGATTTGTTTTATAGGATGCTTTTTTTGCCAGGTACGGTCGTATAGACCGGTTTCAGGTATAAAGGCTCGCTGTATGCGATATCTTCATAGCTGCCTGCCCGGTACTTTTCCCGGCCCAGCATATAGAGGAAGTCCATATTCAGCGGCTGCAGCAGGTCCAGTTGCTCCACTTCCAGCGGGTAGGCATCCTGCCATATGGCAGGCACACGGTCGGTTATAAGACGCTGCGGTGCCAACTGCTGCACATAGCGGGGCAGCGCATTCTCCTCGCAGTGCCGGGGAGCCACCAGCCATTCGGCATCGCGGCAGATACCCGCAAAATATTCGCCGGTCCTGGCATACAGCGCCACAAGCGATACACCCGGCTTACCATAGGCCAGCACCGAAAGCCGGTCCACGGCTACCAGGGGCAGCTCCAGCCCGTAGCACAGGCCTTTGGCCACGCTGTAGCTGATCCTCATACCGGTATAGGACCCGGGACCCGAGCAGATGATGACGGCGGACAGGTCCCGGCAGGACCAGCTGGCCTCTTTCAGCAGCGTATCGATCATATTATTGATGACCGCCGCCTGCTCCTGCGCCTCGGCATGATGCCTCAGCGCCACAACACCCTTCCCTTCTTCCGCCAGCGCATAGGAGCTGACCGCGTACGTAGTATCCAGTAATAAAAACTTATGGCTCATATTCCCTGCAAAAATAACCCTAATATTGGTTATCTATAAACATGTGCTAAATTTAGCCGTTAATAATTAAAAGAAATCCGAACTTTGAAGCCGGCTTTGACCCGGATTTATTTTCCCAGATGCAGTACACTAATGTTAGAGAATACCATAAAGCATAACGAGACCATTTCACGACTTACCAGAAAAAAACCGCTGATCATAGCAGGGCCCTGCAGCGCCGAGACCCGTGAGCAGGTGCTGGAAACCGCAGACCTCCTGAGCAGGACAGGAAAAGTGGACATGTTCCGCGCGGGCATCTGGAAGCCCAGGACCCGGCCCGGGAATTTTGAAGGCGTAGGTGAAGCGGGGCTGGAATGGCTCAGGGAGGTCAAAGCGTTGTACCGGCTGCCGGCCATTATAGAAGTGGCCAATGCCCGGCAGGCAGAGCTGGCACTGCGGTACGGCATTGACGCCGTATGGATAGGCGCCCGTACCACGGTGAATCCGTTCAGCGTACAGGAAATAGCGGACGCGCTCAAAGGAGCAGCTATTCCTGTGTACATCAAAAATCCCGTTAACCCGGATATAGAATTATGGACAGGCGCGGTAGAGCGGATCCAGCAGGCGGATATAAAGGACATCGGCCTCATTCACCGCGGCTTCTCCTCTTACGGCAATGCCAGGCTCCGGAACGTGCCGATGTGGCACCTGGCCATAGAGATCAGGAGACGGTTCCCGGACCTGCCGGTGCTCATAGACCCGTCCCATATCACAGGCAACAGCGCGCTCATTCCGGAAATACTGCAGAAAGCCATCGACCTGGATTATGACGGGGCCATCATAGAAGCGCACTGCCGTCCCGGCAGCGCATGGAGCGATGCGGCACAGCAGGTGACACCGGACGAGCTGCTCCGGATCATCAACGCCATTATCTGGAGAAAGGACGATATACAGGAAGAAAGGATCATCGGGCAACTGGAGCAATTGCGGCGCCAGATAGACCAGTACGACCACCAGTTGCTGGAGCTCATCAGTAAAAGGATGCATATCTCCAGGGAAATAGGCCGTGTAAAGAAAGAGCATAATGTAACCATACTCCAGACCAGGCGGTGGCAGTATATCTATGACCGGGTCAAAGCCCTGGGCCAGGAGCTGGGACTGAGCGAGGAATTCATCAATCACTACATGGAAGCCATACACCTGGAAAGCATCCGCAACCAGGATATTATTATGAATCCTAAAGATTAGCCCCGGATTATAATACCGAAATACTATATTTGTTACAGATACTGCTATCTTTCATTAATACTATTATATTATGCAATGGGAAAACCAAAGACGAAGCGGCAACGTGGAAGACAGGCGTGGCAGATCGGGCGGTAAGCTGATAGCCGGGGGCGGCATAGGCGTACTGGTCATTGCCCTGCTCAGCTATTTCACCGGTATAGACCTCAGCTCCTTAACGGGACTGACAGGCGATAACGGCATTGCCACGGAGCAGACCACCACCCTTTCAGAGACCGAGCTGGCTGCCCGCCCGGACGCGCGCAGCGCCGATCTGGTAAAGGTCGTGCTGGCCAGTACAGAGGACGTATGGCAGGAGATTTTCCGCCAGAATAACCTTACCTATCAGCCGGCAGGCCTGGTATTGTTCGACCAACAGACCTCCTCGGCCTGTGGTATGGGCCAGGCGGCCATGGGGCCCTTCTACTGTCCGGGCGATCAGAAAGCCTATATAGACCTCAGCTTCTGCGATGAGCTCCGTAACCGTTTCAAGGCGCCGGGAGACTTCGCGGTGGCCTACGTGATAGCCCACGAGATAGGGCACCATATCCAGAACCTGCAGGGGCGTACCCGCTGGATGCAGCAGCAAAGCGGCAAAGTCGATAAGGCCACCTACAACCGGCTCTCGGTGCAGCTCGAATTGCAGGCCGATTTTTATGCAGGTATCTGGGCGCATTATATGCGTGACCAGTTCAGCCTGGACATGAATGACCTGGAATCCGCCCTGAATGCGGCCAGGGCCATAGGCGATGATAAGCTGCAAATGGAAGCCCAGGGATATGTAGTACCCGAATCATTTACACACGGCACCTCCGCCCAGCGCATGTTCTGGTTCAAAAAAGGATATGAAACAGGAGACCTGAACCAGGGTAAATACGAAAATATCAGATAATTCAAGATACGCATCATAAGATTATGTCCATACACATACAGTCACTTACCAAGACATTCGGAGAACAGGCCGCGGTGAATCATATTTCCTTTGAAGTGCCTTCAGGTACCATCGTTGGCTTCCTGGGACCCAACGGCGCGGGGAAATCCACTACCATGAAAATGCTGACTACCTATATTCCGCCTACTTCCGGCACCGCCAGCATCTGCGGGCTGGATATCATCAAGCAGGCCATGGAGGTCAGGAAAATAGTGGGCTACCTCCCGGAAAGCAATCCCCTGTATTATGACCTGTACATAAAGGAATATCTTGAGATCGTAGCCGGCATTCATCAATTGGGCACTCAGAAAAGATCCCGGATCGACGCGGTGATAGAAATGACCGGGCTGCAGAAAGAGATCAGGAAAAAGATAGGCAACCTTTCCAAAGGATATAAGCAAAGGGTGGGTCTGGCGCAGGCTATGATCCACGACCCTAAGGTCCTCATACTGGACGAGCCTACCAGCGGCCTGGACCCCAACCAGCTGGCAGACATCCGCAATCTCATTATCAATATCGGCAGGGACAAGACCATCCTGCTGTCTACCCACATTATGCAGGAAGTGGAAGCAATGTGTGAAAGAGTGGTCATTATCAACAACGGCCATATCGTAGCTGATGACAGCCTCACCGGCATACAGTCCGGCAGCGCGGCTTCAGACCTGCACGTCATCACCGTGGAATTTGCAAAAGAGCCGCAGCGGGACGCCCTGCCCGGCAATCATATAGAGGATATTAAGGTGCTGTCCGTAAGAACGCTGGAATTCCATACCCGCCATCCGCAGGAGCTGAGGAAGCAACTGATGCAATGGAGCATGGAGACCGATAATGACATTCTCAATATCACGACCAACCAGACCTCCCTGGAAAGTACGTTCCGTCACCTTACCAGCTAGCATTACAACTGTTCCCCGGCAGCGGTGCCGGACCGCAGCACATTACTGCCAGAGACCATGGCTTATACTTTGCCGGTGATGCTTATTGCCCGCCTGCTTTTATATAAATTTAACCAATAAAGTAAAGTCAAGCCCTTAAATTTGTTAAAATATACATCATACCATTATGACGTTTTACTATAAACCTGTTTTATCGTTCTGTGTGCTGACCTTACTGGCAACAGGAACCTTATCTGCACAGCGGAAAAAAGGCAAAGAAGCTGAAAAAGAAACCGAGCCCCTGCCTAACTGGAATGCAGATGCGCTTATAAAGCCCATCCCTGCCAACAGGGCCCTGTTCACAGACTATGTGGCCAAACAGATCAATAAAGCCGATTTAAAGGACGGAAAAGCGGATAATACCATAACCGTAAAGGATACGATGATGTCCCGCATTCTTACGGACTATATACTGCAGCAGGCAAAGCAACTGGAGATCAGGATCGAGAACATAGAGATCCCTCACCAGACAAAGATACAGTACCACCGGGCATTGGAATCGCTGCTGAAAAAGATCAACACCAGGAACTTTGAGACCATTGACCCCCTGTATGCAAGACGCATTGTGGGCAATATGGAAGGGCTTATCCTGGCAAGAGAGACCGGGAGCGTCAAGGAATACGTCAGGAGCAATGTCAACCTTTACACCCTGGACAATGCCGACCTGCTCAGCGATTACCCCGAAGAAAAGGCCTACCTTGTAGAAAACCTCGGCAAGCAATACCCCGAGATACTTGTCAACAGGCTGGATGAATTTGCCAATGAGAAATACGCGGATGTCGTAGTGGCTGCCGCTGCCAAGGTAGTGCCGGGAACCATCCTGAAATATGCGCTGTCTACCAGCAGGCTGAGCAGTGTGGTAAGGAGAAATACCGACCCGCTGGTACAGACCATCTGTAAAATCGCCTCCCAGAGCGACCAGCCTTGGATGGTGCTTCCTTTTTTGAACAAGATCAATAGCGGCCAGATGTCCATCAAGCAGATAGATGGCATCACCGGCAATGAAGAAGGCTACCTGAAAGCATTGGTGGACCTAAAGACCTCAGGGGAAACTCTGGGGGTCTACAATATCGACCAGGAGCTCAAGCGCAGGGGACTGAACTATATCAGGAAGGTCAACGAGCTGCACAACAGCCCGGCCAACGTGCGCTTTGCCTCTATGACCAACCTCAGGCCGGAAGACCTGTATTTCTGTATGATAGGAGGTGTGGAGGAGATCTACACCAGCAGCTTCATCTGGATGTTCAACAGGATGATGGAAAAAATGAAGCCCCGGACCGGGGACCAGTTCCTGGAATTCGTGCATCAGTACCATTTCCGTACCTTCCTGAGGATGTGCGCCGGCTATAATACCCTGACCCCTTTCCTGGCCTCTATGGACGAAACAGCCAAGAATAAGCTGATCAGGCAATTCGTGGCAGACCTGGAAGAAGGCCCCTATGACGACCTTGAAGGCGCGGTGGACCTGGCCGACGCCTACGGAAGCATCAAGGATGACAACCTGCTTGCCTTTATCCGCTCAGAGATCAACAGCAACTACAAAAGGGTCAGTAAACTGGACAACGAGGAAAAGCAGCAGAAGGGCACCATTATTTACGGCCTGCTCAGCACCATCTTCAGCTCTGCCGACAACCCGGAAGCGCTGAATAAGGACCTGTCCCAGTTCATTCCACCTATTATGCACGTTTCCTACAGCAGCCTGCAAGGCAAGGACGGCAGGGTATATGAAGTATCCTATTTTTACGGCGATGCGGACGGCAAGACCGCTTATAATCACTATATCAATTCTTTCAAGAATGCCAGCGGCTGGAATGTTTCCCATACCGCTCACTGGACCACCATAACCAGGAACGGGGAATTCCCCATTACGATATTTGCCAACAAGCCGCTTCCCGAAGAGACCGGGCAGGACGAGGAGGCACAGCGTAAAATGAACGCTTACCTGGAGGAAAACGACATTCACCCATCTATCGTCATCCACAGGGGCCACAGCTATTACCTGCCCGCCACCCTATCCTACCTGCAGGAAAGCGCTAAAATCGTAATGCTGGGCTCCTGCGGCGGCTACCATAACCTGGCCACTGTGCTGGAAAGCTCCCCGGACGCCCATATCATCTCTTCCAAGCAGGTGGGAGCGCTGAACATCAATATGCCGATCATACAATCCATTGATAACAGGATGGCGGCCGGCAAGGATGTCAACTGGCTGGAGCTCTGGAATGAGCTGTCAGCTAAATTCAGCAAAAGCTCCAGCGTGGAGAAAGACCTGTTCAGCGATTATATTCCGCCGAACAGGAACTTGGGAGTGATATTCATCAAGGCCTACAAACGAATGGCTGTCAGTTTATAGCATTTCCATACAAAGACTATTTTCAGGGCACTATCTTAAAGGGATAGTGCTTTTTTATCCTTATATTTACATGGATCGAATTCTGGTAATATTATGAATAATGACTCCTATACCATACCGGGAGAGGCGCCGGTTACGGTACCGCTCCGCTTTAATATGGATTTCGCAGCATTTGTAGTTGAGGAGCAGTTAGACTCCGCCATCTTCCTCGTGGATGAGCAGGTGCTGAAGTTTCACCCGGATAAATTCAGGGAGCTGAGGGTCCTCTCCGTAAAGAGCGGGGAGACAGCCAAGGAATTCAGCTACGTGATGGAGCTGGCCGAACAGCTCCTGGCCATGAAAGTGCAGCGCAACGATAAGCTGGTAGGTGTCGGGGGCGGCGTGGTATGTGACATTACCGGTTTTCTCGGCGCCACCTATAAGCGCGGGATATCTTTCGGATTTGTTCCCACTACCCTGCTCGCTATGGTAGACGCTTCGCTGGGAGGCAAGAACGGCATCAACATCGGCAATCATAAGAATATGTTGGGCACGGTAGCGCAGCCCGCCTTCATTGCCTACGATCACAGCTTTCTCAGCTCGCTCCCGGAAACAGAATGGAGCAACGGCTTTGCCGAGATCATCAAGCATGCCTGCATCCGGGATACCACCCTGTTCAGCGAGCTGGAAGAACGGGATATAGACTTTTACCGGGACAATCCCGGCAGGCTGGCGGAGCTGATAGCCAGGAACGTGCGTATCAAAAGCGGGATCGTCTCGGAGGATGTGAATGAGAACGGCGACAGGAAGCTGCTGAACTTCGGGCATACTATCGGGCACGCGGTAGAAAAGCTGCAGCAGACAGACCACGGGAAGGCCATCAGCATCGGCATGTACCGGGATGCGCTCCTCTCACAGGTGACCGGTCCGTTCCGGGAAGCAGACCGCATTGCAGCGGTATTGCTCCGCTACCGCCTGCCTGTACATTATAACGGGCACGCAGACGAGCTGATGCATTACATTGCCAATGACAAAAAATCTTTATCCGATAACAGCATAGATTATATAGTTTTGGAAAAAATAGGGAAAGGCGTTATTAAGAATATATCCCTACAGCAATTAGAAATTTTACTAAAAGAGCAGCATGAACCAGATCAGCATATCCAGATCCGTACTTAACGGGACACTGACCGCACCACCCTCCAAAAGCATCTTCCAGAGAGCCTGTGCCGCTGCCGTACTGAAGCAGGGTGCTACAGTGCTCAAGAACGGCGGGTACTCTGAAGATGACAAGACAGCTATTGAGATCATAAAAAAAATGGGTGCGCAGGTCGTATTTGTAGGCACTACGGCCATTATCAAATTTGAAAATAAGAATACGCATATAACAGAGACGCTGCAACTGAACTGCCACGAAAGCGGCTTATCGTCCAGGATGTTCATGCCGGTAGTGGCTACCATTTTTTACTCCAGCACCCTGGAAGGTGAGGACGGATTGAAAAAAAGACCCTTCGGACCGATAATCCGGGCGCTCCGGGGGCTCGGGCTCCAGGTCAACGCCACCAACGACTCGCTGCCCATCAGCATCGAAGGGAACCTGGTACCTGAAAATGTAGATATTGACGGCAGCACCAGCTCGCAATTCCTTACCGGGCTGCTGCTGGCCTACAGCTCCTTTTCGCTGAGCGAGCCCGTGATCATTACCGTAGCCAACCTGGTCAGCAAGCCCTATATTGACCTTACCCTGCAGGTGATAGCGGATTTCGGCCTGAATGTCCCTGAGAACAAAGACTACAGCACCTTTACCTTTATGCCGCGTACCATCACTTACGGCCAGCAGCTCAAGCTGGAAATCGAAGGTGACTGGAGCGCTGCCATTACCCTGCTGATCACCGGTGCGCTGACCGGTGAGATCACCGTGGATGGCATCAATGCCTTCACCCGGCAGGGAGATAAAGCCGTGCTGACCGCCCTGATGGATGCCGGTGTACGGCTATCCATAGAAAGTGACAGGGTTACGGCTGCCCGGCAGCCGCTTAAGGCCTTTCATTACGATGCCACGGACACTCCCGATGTTTTCCCGGTGCTGGCCGCGCTGGCCACGCAATGTGAAGGCACAAGCGTCATAGCAGGCGTGCACAGGCTGCATCATAAGGAAAGCAACCGCGCGGAAGCCATTGTGAATGTATTGACTACCCTGGATATCCCGGCGAGCATACAGGACGACATGCTGATCATCAAAGGAGTCACCGCGGTCAAAGGCGGGATCACCCTGGATGCGCATAACGATCACCGTATCGCTATGATGATCACCATCCTGGGCATGCTGGCAGAAGAGCCTATACTGCTCACCAATGCCCGGGTAGTGAATAAATCCTTTCCTCTTTTCTACGAAGAACTTATAAAAATAGGAGCTAATATACAACAACGGTAATGCTGCAGGAACTATTAAAGCAATACTGGAACTATGACGCTTTCCGGCCGCAGCAACTGGAGATCATCCAAAGCCTGCTGGCCGGCAGGGATACCCTGGCCGTGCTGCCTACGGGCGGCGGCAAATCCCTGTGCTACCAGGTGCCGGCGCTGGCGGCTGAGGGCACTGCCATTGTGATCAGTCCGCTGATAGCCCTGATGAAGGACCAAGTACAGCAATTGCAGCACCGGGGCATACCGGCTGCCTACCTTTCATCCTCCCGTACTGCCGCTGATAATAACGACCTGATGGATGCGGTGCTGGACGGCACCTGCAAACTACTGTACATCGCGCCGGAAAGATTGTTATCCGAACGCTTCCTGGAACAGCTTTCTGCGGTCCGCATCAGCTTCCTGGCGGTGGATGAGGCCCACTGTATTTCCCAATGGGGACATGATTTCCGCCCGGCCTACCGCCGCATAGCCGATATTTTCCGCTATGTGCGCCGCGCACCGGTGATCGCGCTGACCGCATCAGCTACCGACCCGGTAAAGGCGGATATCCTGCAGCAGCTTGGCATGAAAGATGCCGCTGTCTTCGTCCGGTCGGTCATCAGGGATAACCTGGCTTACGGGGTCCTGCACCCGCAGAGCAGGCCGGAAGCCCTGATCACCCTGCTGAAAGAGCGTCCGGGCAGCAGTATCGTGTACTGCAACAGCAGGAAAAAGACCGAAGAGACCTCTTTACTGCTGCAACGGCATGGGCTGGACGCGCAGGCCTACCATGCCGGCATGCCCAAAGCGCTGCGCGATAAGGTACAGGAAATATGGACAGGCAGCAACAGCCAGGTCATATGCGCCACCTCGGCCTTCGGAATGGGGATCGACAAGCCGGACGTCAGGACTGTCATCCATATGGATATACCTGCCAGCCTGGAAGCCTATTACCAGGAAGCCGGGCGGGCGGGACGGGACGGCCAGCCGGCTTCCTGCGTCCTGCTGGCAGATGAGAACGGCATGAAGCAGCTTTACAGGCAGGCAGCCCAAAGCTTCCCCGGCATACCGTTTATACGATCCGTTTATGAAAAGGTGCTTATCTACCTCGGCATTGCAACCGGCGATGGCTACCAGGAAACCTGTGCCTTTGACGCCGTAAAATTCATACAGCAATATCAGCTTCCGATGTATGAGACCATCGCCGCTATAAGATTCCTGCAGCGAGAGGGCTACTGGCAATGGAATGAGACCGAAACGCTCTCCGGCAGGCTGATGTTCACCACGGACGAATATTCGGTACGGCAGCTTCAGACCATAAACACCAAGCTGTACGAAACGGCCATTGCTGTTTTACGCCTTTACGGCGGCGTCTTCTCCTATCCCGTTCCCGTAGATGAATTCCGTATTGCCAAAATGATGGGCATCAACAAGCTGGAGCTGGATAAATACCTGCAGCAACTGGTTGCCATGGGCTTTATCGACTATCAGCCCTACAATACCGATGGTGCCTTATACCTGCTGCAGGAGCGGCTTCCCTTAGCCTACCTGAAGCTCAACACGCGCCTTTACCAGCAACTGGAGACGGGCTATTATGACAAGCTCCGCCAAATGGAACATTATACCACGGAGCAGGAGCAATGCCGCAGTCTCCTGCTGGCCCGGTATTTCAGTGAGCCCGCTACTATTCCCTGCGGCATCTGCGATAACTGCCAAGCCCGGAACGCCGCTAAAATATCCCTGTCCGGCTTCCTGGAAGCCCTGCAGCTGCAATATACCCTCCCGGCCACGACAACCCTGCGGGAGCTGCAAAATAATTTCCGGACGCTGCCGGAAGGCAAAATAATTGAGTATCTTCGTTTCCTGAACGATGAAGGAAGAATAGAATGGAACGCCGGGACCGGGAGCATTTATTTAAAATAATAACAGTACGAAAATGATAAACTTTGCGATAGTCGGGTACGGACATATTGGCCGCAGGCACGCAACACATATATTGGAAAATGACCAGGCCAGGCTGGTAGCGGTATGCGATACGAATGAGGCTGCTATGGCCCGGGCCGCTGAAGACGGGCACCAGGTCTTTCCCTCCATTGACAGGATGCTGGACAGCATACAGGCGGACGTGGTCTGTGTCTGCACGCCCAATTACCTGCATATGGAGCATACCGTAACCACGCTCCGCCACGGCTGCCATGCCATCGTGGAAAAGCCGATGGCCCTGAGCACCGAAGAATGCGACGTAATGATCGCGGCATCGGAGCAGTATGGAAAAATGATCTTTGCCGTCAAGCAAAACAGGTATAACGAGCCGGTACGGCTGGTAAAAGAGCTGATAGCTGACGGCAAGCTGGGGACCATCTTAATGGTACAGGTCAACTGTTTCTGGAACCGTAACGACTTTTACTATGCCCAAAGCAGCTGGCGGGGTAAAAAGCAAATGGACGGCGGGTGCCTGTTCACCCAATTCAGTCATTTCGTGGACATCCTGTACTATCTGAACGGTGATATTGCGGAAGCAAAGGGATATGTAACAAATTTTTTACACCGGCACAATACGGAGTTTGAAGATACCGGCGTTTTCAGCATGAAAGCAGTGAACGGCAGCATCGTCAACTTCAACTTTACGACCTGCAGCTTCCAGAAGAATATGGAAGGCAGCATTACCCTAATGGGTGAAAAAGGCACCTTAAAGATCGGGGGACAATACCTCAATACCATTGAATACCAATGTATAGAGGGAGAGCAGCTGCCTGATGTCAACATTACATGCAAAGCCAACGATTACGGAGCCTACAGCGGCTCTATGAGCAACCACGACAAGCTGATAGCCAATGTGATCGATGTATTGTTATATGGCAAGCCTATGACAACCACAGCGGCAGAAGGCAGGAAAGTAATATCCATTATAGAAAAAATGTACCATGGAGCAAGCGGACAATAGCGTATTAACAGACCTGGCCACTATGACCATGCCCTACGGCAAATACAAAGGCGTGCTGCTGGCACATCTGCCGGAGCCTTACCTGGCCTGGTACCACACCAAGGGTTTCCCCAAGGGAAGGCTGGGAATGCTGCTGCATTCCCTGTACGAAATAAAGCTGAACGGGCTGGAATATCTCCTGAAGCCTTTGATAGAGCAGCACAATTCAAAAACATCCAAATAGCAGCAATACCGTGAGTGAGAGAATACATACCGTTAATTTAGTAAAGCGGTACGGCGCCAGGACCGTAGTGGACAACTCCTGCATTGAGGTCAGGCAGGGTGAGATCGTAGGGCTCCTGGGTCCAAACGGGGCTGGCAAGACCACTTCCTTTTATATGGTGGTGGGACTGATAAAGCCGGATGCGGGCAATGTCTACCTGAATGATACGGACATTACCAGGCTGCCTATGTATAAGCGGGCGCAGATGGGCATCGGCTACCTGCCGCAGGAAGCCTCCGTATTCCGTAAATTATCCGTGGAAGATAATATCCTGGCCGTGCTGCAGATGACAAAGCTGACGCCGCAGCAGCAGAAGCAGAAGCTGGAAGAGCTGCTGGAGGAGTTTCGCCTGACACACGTGCGGAAAAGCAATGGCGATGTACTGAGCGGCGGGGAAAGAAGAAGAACGGAAATAGCCCGCGCACTGGCTGTGAACCCTAAATTCATCCTCCTGGATGAGCCCTTCGCCGGCATTGACCCCATAGCAGTAGAGGATATCCAGGGCATTGTGGCACGGCTTAAATTTAAAAATATCGGCATCCTGATCACCGACCATAACGTGAATGAAACCTTATCCATATGCGACAGGGCCTACCTGATGTTTTCCGGGAAGCTGTTAAAATCCGGCACGGCAGAAGAGCTGGCCGAGGACGAGCAGGTAAGAAAACTGTACCTGGGCAGGAACTTCGAGCTTAAAAGGAAAGACTGGATCTACGAAGAGGCATTGCGGGAACAGCATAACGGGCATAAGCAGCCGGAAACATAGCTTCTCCTGTATTCACCACACATGATAACGCGCACACTGACCTGGCTAAGAAATAAAGCGTATGGATCCCCGTATTCATATTGGTCAGGTACCCGCAGGATATCACTCATTTAAGGCATATGATTCGCGTGCAGACCTGGTCTGACCGGCCGTTCAATTGCATTATTGCCTGGGCGGATGTCTGTCAATACTCCACCCTCCGGATTCAATTCCCCCGATGGCAATAACGCTCCCGGCATATGCTGTCCTTCTGCAGTATGATGAAAGCAATGCAGGACGGCAGACGCATAAAAAACAGCCATCATACAAAAATATTCAAATATAAATACGGGAAAATACCTATTTTAGCATCAACAAGTTAAGTCTGCAACACTTGGAAGTGCGTTGCCTGCTGCAATCAGCCTTACCTGCCTGTGCAATTATGCAGCCAGGGAGGGAGCTGACAGACCTGTAGCGCTCAGTTGCTCGATACCGCTTTTTTTATTGAAAGCAAATGGCTTAGTTGCAGGTGCCCGGATCCGGACTATTTTTCAGAATAGCCTTATTCAGCCAGGTATTAACAAGACACTCTGTTTTACAGGCTGCAATGGCATCAAATCAACACAATGAAGCAATGAGATATTTATGGATATATATATTAGTCGGTTGTTTCCTCACAGGACGCGGGTATGGCCAGAACCTTATACCTAATCCGTCCTTTGAGCAGTATGACTCCTGCATAAGCCCTTTGGGTGCTATCAGGCCGGACCCGGGCATTATTACCGGGTGGCTGTCCACCAATGCAGCAACTCCGGACTGGTTTTCAGAGGACTGCCGCAGCGCTCCCGTGAATGAATATGGCTACTCTTATGCCCAGAAAGGGCGCTGCTATATCGGCATGATCAACAGCGGCGGGTACAGGGAGAATATCCAGGCCAGGCTGCATCGCCCCCTGACACCGGGCAACCGCTACTATGCCTCCTATTATGTCAAAAGGGCCAGGCGCTATTACTCTATATGCTACGGCATTGACCGTATCGGGATTTCATTGTCAATGAACCGGGTATTCAATGCTACTACCAACTTTATCTCATCAGGACCTGCCGAACATACCCCGGCCAATGTCTTCTTTACCGACACCTTAAACTGGGTAAAAGTAACGCATGAATTCATTGCCTCCGGACCATATGAATACTTCCTGCTCGGCGTCTTTATGAATGACAACAACATTAATTCCCTCACACGCAACGGTGTGCTCAATACGATCGTAGGCACCTATATGTATTATGATAATGTCCTGCTGTTCGACCTCGATTCCGCCATGGAATACACCAACACCGTTATTAACACCTGTACGGATACCACCATTACAGGAAGCGGCAGGAACGGGAATTTCACCTATCAGTGGTTTGATGGTGATACCGCACAAAATAAAACGCTGAGTGGCTTCGGAAAGTATTGGGTAAAATCAATTGACTATGACAGCGGGCTGGTATTCATGGATACCTTTTCCATCGTAGACAACAGAGTAAATATAACGCTGAACCTCCGGGATGTTGAAATATGTAAAGGTGACAGCATACAGGTATCCGTGGAGGAGCTACCTGAGATCCGGGAGATACTGTGGAGCACGGGGGCTACAGGCCCTGCTGCATGGCTGAAAGACGAAAGCACCTATACCGTCCGCGCCACCACGCAATGCGATACTTTCCAGCAGTCATTCAAGCTGACATACAGGCCGCCCGTACAACAACTGTACGACCTGGATACCACCTTCTGCTGGAGCAATATTCTTTTAAGTTTAAAGCTGAACCAGGACCTGTACAGGTGGTACTATAATGATAAGCTATATGTGCAATGGGTGCTGGACCTCACAACTGAAGGAGAACATTCCTTAAAAGTGACGGATACGGTCTGCAATACAGAATCATCCGGTAAGATAACGATCCGGACGAGGGTCTGTGAAGACTGCATCAGGATGCCCAATGCCTTTAGTCCCAATAACGATGGTATGAACGACCTGCTGCTGCCCTACTTTTATTGTGATATCCAGCAGTATGAGCTGCGGGTATTCAACCGGTTCGGCGAACTGGTGTTTGAAACTGCACAGCCCAATGCAGGCTGGGACGGCACCTATAAAGGCAAACCCTGTGAGCTGGGTGTCTATTTTTACCATGTAAAAGGCAAATACGGGCCGGGAGAGCACGAGACCATCTCCTATACCGGCGATATTACCCTGATCAGGTAGCGCGCTTTCGGCAGATGGCGTACTGAGCGGGTGTATAGCATCTCTTACACTGGCCGGCTGCTTACCTGTTTACATCCTTTCCCAAACATTACAGAGATGTTGTTTGACGCAACAGTGACAATCACATGACGGGGAACTGACAAACTCCGGGCATCCCGGTGCTAATTTCGTGCCATCATATTTAAATGCTCCAAAATGATGAAACGACAATTATTAGCACTGATCCTGGGCCTGTCAGGGGCCACCGCCTCCTTTGCCCAGACCAACAGGCACAACAACCTCGGGCAACTGGAACATCTCTGGAAAATGCGCAGCATCAGCGACACTACATTTATCGCTGTAGGTAATAACGGCACAGTCCTCAGGTACCGGACCTCCTGTAATGACTGGTTACCGGTCAATCCTCCCGGCTCAACGGATGATTTCAGGAACCTCTCTTTCCCTACTCCGGCTACGGGCTACATTTCCGGGCCATCCAACGCCTTTTATAAAACTACAGACGGCGGCAACAACTGGAGCTATATCGGGCCTTCCGTAACCGGCCTGACCAATGCCAGCATCCAATGCGTCCACTTTATCAGCGCTGATACAGGCTTTATCGCCGGAAGCCAGCTGGGAGTCTCCGGCGGCGGCCGGTTTATTAAAAGGACCACTGACGGCGGCGTCACCTGGACCGATGTGACACCCGCTACCATCAGCACCAGCACGGTATATGACATGGCTTTCTTCACCCCGGGTGTGGGTATAGCGGTAGCAACCAATAACAAAGCCTTCCGCACTACTGACAATGGTCTCACCTGGACGGCGGTAACCACTCCCGCTACGGCTTACTCCGTAGCCACGGCAGGGAACAGCACAGCCGTGGCCGTAGCCAACGGCAATATCATCCGCTCCACGGACCAGGGTCTTACCTGGACCTCCGTAGCTGCCGGCGCTACCGGGATGCAGGGCGTTCACTTTTACGACAATAATAACGGGATGATCGCTGCCGCCAATGGCACGATACTGCATACTACAGACGGCGGGCTTACCTGGAACGCCATACCTACCCTCCTGTCCCAGAAAATATACGATGTGGTGATGACGGGAAGCGGTCAGGCCGTTGCTGTGGGCGCCAACGGCATCGTGCTGGATGTGGATAAGAACCAGGCCTTTCACCGCCTGTTTGATGAGAGATTCTGCCATCCTTCTGACAGCATCTCCTATACCAGGTATGTGAATACGGACCTCTCCGGCTCACAGCAGGCCCGTAAATGGTTCTTTGAAAATGTCAATGAAGATGAGAACGGACTGCTGGCCTCCGCCTGGTTCCCGGGCAAATTTGCCATCTATGATGCCTACTATTACGAGGATATCCTGGGCCGGCAGCACAAGGATAGCGCCTATATAGAGACCAGGGCGCTGGATTTCAGCGGTACAACGGCACTCTCCCTGCAATGGAACGAAGCCTTCTATACACACCCCGATTTCCTGAGCACTACCAGGATAGACGGGTTCGACGGCACCGGGTGGATCACCCTCTATACCAACAAGGGCCTGAACTATGGCGACAATGTGGCTTCCGCCATCTTCCCGTCCTATAAAAGGAATATTGACATTTCCGCGCTGGCAGGAGCCGGTACGGCCAGGCTCCGGTTCTATTACATAGCGCCCAATACACAGGACGGGCTTAAAAACTTCTGGGCCATCAGCGACATTGAAGTGAGGAACCAGGTCACGGATATAGCCGTAGACAGTGTGACCATAGCGAATGCAACTACCTGCCTGGACCTGCAGCCGCGCGATATCAGCATCCATATCAGCAATCCCGGCGCCCTGGACGTCTTCCCGCTTGAATTCGGATGGGCCAGCAATGACGGGCAGTCGGGACACAATGCAGATTACACCGTTCTAAGCTCCGGGAATACCTACAGCATGACCCTGGTAGACGACTTCGTACCCAATATACAGGCAGGTACAGTGACGTTTAAAGCCTGGATCAGCAATACCCCCGATCATAATAATGCCAACGATACCTTTACCCTTCAGTTGACCTACCTGCCTGCCGCCACCGGTGCCGGTTTCCTCGGCAATGATACCACGATCTGCCCCGAAAGCCCGTTCACCCTGAGCGTGCTGCCCGGCACTTCCGGCATCCTCTGGTCAGACGGTTCCGTTAATCCGTCGCTGGACGTACAAACCGCGGGTACCTACTACGTCTCCGGCCTGCTGAACACCTGCCCGGTTTCCGATACTGTCCGTATTGATTTCCATGATGTGACGGTTCCAGTCATCACCCGGGATAACGGCAGCCTCAAGATCACACCCGCTGCCTACAGCACCATCGAATGGTACAAAAACGACCTGCCGCTTCCGGGCACTTCCGGGCAGACGACGATAGCCAATCCTGCCACAGGTACTTACCAGGTGCGGATCACCACACCGGAAGGATGCACCGCGGTAAGCGCGCCTTATGAGCACCAGCCTTCCGGCATCGGGGAAATGGCTGCTTCAGAAAGCATCCGCTTATACCCGGTACCCGTTGAGCATACGCTCACCGTTACCGCCGCTCAGCCGTTCAGGAACGGCCTGGCACACCTTTACAACAGTGTTGGTAAAGTGGTCATGACCACCGCTATACCTCCGGGCAGCCCGGCCTTTACCATAGACATGGCAACGCTGCCTGCAGGCATATACCTGCTCAGGATAACAGATGAAACCGGGGTGTTCAATGCCAGAATAACCAGGCAATAAAACCATTATCCGGCAATATAACAGGCGGGCAGATGCTTATATCTGCCCGCCTTATCATTAGTGCATCGCATTCAACATAACACTTATAAAAGCACCTCCAACCTATCGCCCGATGACGTACGGATACGGAACGGGAAGCAACAAAAGAAATTCTCCTCCTCATTTTAAGCCGTATTAGTTAAATTTGCGGCACATTTTCTGATTCTACTATGTTCACTCCATTTGTCAGGCTGCTGATCCTGGCTGTCTGCTCCGGTCTTTCCATATTTGCAGCGGTGTATAACATCCGTACATTGCTGGTGCTGTCCGCTGTTGCATCTGTCACCATGCTCATCGGCTACTTCCGGTCCTCCACCATACACCTGGCGCTCAAAGCCGTGCTCTCTGAAGACTTTGACAAGGCGGAAAAGCTGCTGCTGCAGATACGCTATCCCGAGCGGCTTTCCCGTAAAAACAGGCTGTACTACCTGTTCTGCCAGGGCATAGTGGCAAGGGGCCGGGAAGATTATCCCGCTGCTACCGCTGCGCTGGAAGATGCCATCAAGGAAGGGTTGCAGCCAGACCAGTACCAGGCCATGGCGCTGCTGGCCCTGACGGACATTTACATGGTGGAAGGAGACAGGGAAAAAGCCCGTCATTATTTCTCAAAAATGAAGAACCTTAAGGTCAGTCCGGCACTTATGGAATCAGTGCGTAAGATGCAGTCCTGGCTCGGCTAAGGTCCCGTATTTTGTCAATTTCCCGTTATTTATATACGGCATACACAAAAAATAAAAAACAAGCATGGTTCGTTCGTTTTAGTAATGAATAACCATTAACTTTGTGAACTCTCATATTATTTTACATAAATAAAAGTTTTAGCTACCCGAAATGAAAGATTTCTCGTATATTACAAATTCGCACCCTTCGTATATTGAAGCTCTATACGAGTCGTATTTGAAAGAACCGGACACCGTAGATTCGGAATACAAAAAATTCTTTGAAGGTTTTGACTTTGCCTACAGCAAAGTAAATGAAAATGATATCACCACTACAGCGCCTGTAGCCGGCATATCAGCGCCCACAGTAAGTGCCGTAACATCCGGCGACGTAGATCTGACAAAAGAACTGGCCGTATATGAGCTGATTCACTGCTACCGCAAAAAAGGGCACCTGGAAGCTAAAACCAATCCTATCCGTGCCAGAAAAGACAGGAAAGCACGACTGGCGCTGGAAGACTTCGGACTCTCCGAAGCCGACCTGGACACGCCATTCTATTCGGGAGAAATACTCAAACTGGGAAAAGCTACACTGAGGGAGATCATCGCCAAGCTAAAACATTACTATTGCGGTCCTATAGGTATTCAATACACCTATATGAACAAACAGGATCAGTACGAATGGTGTAAAGACCGCTATGAAGAGCTGATGGATACGCCATTCAGCACGGAAGATCAGAAACGTATCCTGCATAAGCTGAACTACGGGGTAATATTTGAAAAATTCCTGAGCACCAAATTCATCGGCCAGAAAAGATTCGGCCTGGAAGGCGGTGAAAATATGATCCCCGCGCTGGACAGGATCATTACCGGCGCGGCCGACAAAGGCGTGGAGGAAGTAGTGATCGGTATGGCGCACAGGGGCCGCCTGAATGTGCTGGCCAATATCCTGAGAAAAACATACGACCAGATATTCTCTGAATTTGAAGGTACCCTGCCCGAAGATTTCACTATGGGCAGCGGTGACGTTAAATATCACCTGGGCTTCCGCTCTCAGGTTAAAACAGCCAATGACAAGGATATCAATATCCAGTTGCTGCCCAACCCGTCGCACCTGGAAGCCGTAAATCCCATTGTATCGGGCTTTTCAAGGGCCAAAGCCGATAAGGTGTACGGTTTCGACAACAGCAAGGTATTACCTATCCTGATACACGGTGACGCCGCGGTGGCAGGACAGGGCATTATTTATGAGCTGCTGCAGATGAGCAAGCTGGAAGGCTATAAAAACGGTGGTACCATCCACTTTGTGATCAATAACCAGATCGGCTTTACAACAGATTTTGAAGACGCCCGCTCTTCCGACTACTGTACCTCTATCGCGACCATGGTGCAGGCTCCCGTAATACACGTGAACGGCGATGATGCCGAAGCAGTGGTAAGGGCCGCCATCTTTGCCATAGAATACCGCCAGAAATTCGGATCGGACGTATTCCTGGATATGGTATGCTACCGTAAGAACGGCCATAATGAAGGGGATGAGCCCAAGTTCACCCAGCCGATGATGTATTCGGTAATAGACAAGCATGCCAATCCAAGAGAAATATATACCCAATACCTGCTCCTGAACGGACAGCCCGATGCACAGAACATGGCTAAAGAGATGGAAAGGGTATTCTGGGACGAATTGCAGGCCAGACTGGACGAGCAGAAGCAAAAGCCGTTCCCTTATACCTACCAGGAGCCGGAGCTGAAATGGAGGGCATTGAGAAGAGCGAAACCGGAAGACTTCCTGCATTCTCCCGAAACTGCCGTGGATGATGCTACTATCAGGGAACTGTTCCGCACGATCATGTCCTGGCCCGATACATTCACCCCTAACAGGAAGATAGACAAGCTCCTGAAAGATAAAGTAAAGGTGTTTGAAGCCGAAGGAAAGTTCGATTGGGCTACCGGCGAGCTGCTGGCCTATGCCTCCCTGCTCAGGGAAGGGCACAATGTGCGCCTGAGCGGTGAAGATGTGGAAAGAGGTACCTTCTCCCATCGCCATGCCATCATCAAGGATGCCAATAACGGCGCAGCATACAACAGGCTGTCGGATGCCGGCGCTAATGCCAGCTTCTCTGTTTACAATTCTTTACTGAGCGAGTATGCCGTGCTGGGCTTTGACTACGGTTACGCCCTGGCAGACCCCACCAACCTGGTGGTCTGGGAAGCACAATACGGTGACTTTGCCAACGGCGCCCAGATCATCATAGACCAGTACCTGACCAGCGCAGAAGAAAAATGGACCACCCAGAACGGGCTGGTGATGCTGCTGCCGCACGGATATGAAGGCGGCGGACCAGAGCACTCCAGTGCAAGGCTGGAACGTTTCCTGCAAATGAGCGCTGAAAATAACATTTTCGTTACCAATATCACAACCTCAGCCAACTTTTTCCATGCCCTAAGGCGTCAACTGAACTTACCGTTCCGTAAGCCCCTGGTAAACTTTTCACCAAAAGCAAACCTGCGCCACCTGAGGTCTTATTCCCCTATCGGAGACTTTACCTCCGGGGGATTCAAAGAGGTGATTGATGATCCTAATATCAGTGACGTCTCCAAAGTGAAGCGCGTGCTGCTGTGCACCGGTAAGATCTACTTTGACCTCAGCGATAAGCAGCTGGAAGAAAAAAGGGAAGATGTGGCCATTATCAGGCTGGAGCAGATCTACCCGCTGCCGCAGGCACAACTGAATGAACTGTACAATAAGTACAAAAGCGCTCAATGGCTGTGGGTACAGGAAGAGCCCCGGAACATGGGTGCAGCCGCCTTCCTTAAGATGAACCTGGAAGGCATCAACCTGGGATACCTGACCCGCCAGGCCAGCGCGGCTACCGCGACAGGCTTTGCCAAAAAGCATGCCAGCGAACAGAAGATCCTGGTGGAAAAAGCTTTTGAGATATAATATCCTTTCTGCTACAATACCGTCTAAAAGTAAACAACCCTGTCATATGGCGCTCAGCCGAAATATGGACAGGGTTGTTTTTATTTATACATGTCACATTCCGACGGGCTCAATGTGACATGGCAGTTTCAACGTGACAACACAAGCGTAATGTGACCATACAAGAAGCTTTTTAAATCAGCCTCTTATTTCATCAGAGCATCATATTTATTACCCGCTGCTTTTTACTTCAGGTGGCAGCACCGTATAATCCTCAAACTTGAACCTCCGCAGCGATGGCGTTCTGAAATACGTGACCACCACAACACCCAGGGTTATCGTACCGCCCACCACGATAGCCGGCACGGTGCCCAGCCAGTTGGCCATCAGGCCGCTCTCAAAATCCCCGAGCTCATTGGAAGAGCTGATGAACATGGTATTCACGGACGATACTCTTCCCCTCATATCATCAGGCGTGACCAGTTGTAAGATAGTACCCCTGATCACTACGCTCACGGCATCGAACATACCCGAAGCTGCCAGGAAGACCCAGGAAAGGATAAAGACCCGGGACAGCCCGAAGCCCACAATGCACAGCCCGAAGCAGGCCACACATATGAACAGCTCCCTGCCCGGCTGCTTTTTCAAAGGAATGAAGGCCAGCAGTATCATAGTGGCAATGGCGCCGATTCCCGGGGCTGCCCGCAGTATGCCGAAAGCCCCCGCGCCGCTGAACATCGTGCCGTCCTCGGGATAGAACTCCGCCTGGATAGCGGGCAGCAGCGCTACAGCCCCCCCGAACAATACCGAGAACATATCCAGGCATAAGGCTCCCAGCAGAGGCGGTGTGCTGAACACGAATTTCAGTCCCTCTCCCACGCTTTTCAGCACAGGCTCCTTACTATTCCGCATCAGGATAGGCTTTGTCCCGATCAGGCTGATAGGCACCAGCAACAGCACCTCCAGCAGAAACACCACGAACATACCATTAGCCGGACCGGTCTGAACGATCAGCAGGCCGCCCACTACAGGACCCAGTACAGACCCCAGCTGCCATGAAAGGCTGGACCAGCTGGTGGCATTGGGATATAGGGATTTGGGAACGACCAGCCCCAGCATGGAAAAAGATGTAGGTCCTAAGAAGGCCCGGAAAATACCGCCGATGAATATAAGGCTGTAGATAGCGGCCATACGGGAGCTATGCGAAATAAAGGTGGTACGGGAGGTGTCAAAGCAGGCATACAGCCCGAATCCCAGGATGATGTAGGCCACTATCAGCTTACGGTATAATCCTCTTTTCTCACTTTTATCTACCCAATACCCGGCAAAGAAAGAGCAGGATATGATAGGGATCACCTCGGCAAGCCCTATCAGGCCCAAAGCCATTTTGCTCTGTCCTGTCAGATGGAATACATTATAGGCAACAATGGTAAACTGCATGCTTAACGCAAAGATCAGCCCGAACCTGATCATCAGGTAATACAAGAATTCGTTATATGCCAGCGCAGGATTTTTTCCTTTTAGTTTATCGATCCAGTTCATGAACGCAAATGTACGTACCGCCTACCGATTTGCCATGGCAATTCCTCCCGGGTTCGCCGGATTTACCTATATTTGACATCATCGTATCATATGGACCAGGCAAACATTAAACAGCTCAGTAAATTTCTCAGTTGGATACTCCGGCACCAGCCGGAAGCCATAGGCCTTTCGCTGGATTCCAACGGCTGGGCAGATATACGGCTGCTCCTGGAAAAAGCAGCGCAGCACCAGCACCCTATGGATATGGATACCTTAAAGCACATCGTTGCGACCAACCCGAAACAAAGATTTTCCCTGGACGCCACCCAAAGGGCAAACCAGGGGCATGGCATTAGCGTAGACCTGGCCCTTGTACCGCAGCAGCCTCCCGCCCTCCTGTACCATGGGACAGGCATCTCCAATGCCGCCGCCATAGCCGGGCAGGGTATCTTAAAGCAGCAAAGACAGCATGTGCACTTAAGCAGCGATATCGCCACGGCCACACAGGTGGGCAGCAGGCACGGTAAGCCTTATATTTTTACCGTAGCAGCAGCCGGTATGCACCGGGACGGGTTCGTGTTCTATCGCTCCGAGAATGGTGTCTGGCTGACGGACAGCGTACCGCCGCAATACCTGGACGGTATGGGAGACTCCGGCAGAACAACTCCTACCTAACGGTAAAGGCTGCTTCTCATTTTACTTAAGAATTCGGGTGTGACCCCGATATAGGCGGCCACGTACTTTTGCGGAATGGTGTGGATGATGCCCGGGTAAGTATCGCAAAACTGCAGGTAGCGTTCCCTGGCGGTAAGCGACAGGGTATCTATCACCCGCTGCCTCGTGGCGCACAGGGCATTTTCCGTAACGATCCTGAAATAACGCTCCATCTTTGGCAAGGCATCGAACATGTCCAACTGCCGCTCCCGCGACAGTAAAAGCACTTCACTGTCAACAATGCTCTCCGTGTACAGGTGGCTTCTGGTTCCTTTCAGGAAAGACAGCATATCCGTTATCCACCAGCCTTCCGGCGCAAACTGGAGGATATGCTCCATACCGCTCTCATCCACCGAATACGACCTGAGACAGCCGCTCAGCACAAAAGCGACCTGCTGTATATGAGCGCCTTCCCTGAACAGGAGCTGCTTCCTGTTCAGCTTTTCACAGGTGAAATAAGGGATGAGCTGCTCATATTCCTGTGCTGACAGGGACACGTATTTGCCGATGCTTTGCTGTAATACAGATATATCCATGATGATGACCGTAATATTTCAGAACCTAAATGTAGCTCTTTTTCTTCATTACCTATACCGTAATCCCAACGCAGCTTCCCGTATCAGGCGGTTTCCAGCGCTTCCTCCTTCATCTGCTGCGCCTGCTCTTTGCCCAGGTAGCGGTCAATGATATAATGCAGGCCATAAATGGCAGGTGTCAGTACAATGGCCATCAGGAATTTGTAGGAGTAATTCATCAGGCAGATAGCCAGCACAAGCTGTAAAGACCAGCCGTTACCTATCTTAAAGGCAATGAATAATACGATAAAGCTATCCACCAGCTGGGATACCAGCGTGGAACCGGTAGCCCGCAGCCAGACCATCCTTGTGCCTGTCTTCCGCTTGATATACTGGAAGACCACTACGTCCACGATCTGGCTAACCAGGAAGGCCGCCAGGCTGCCCACGATAATGAACAGGCCCTGCCCGAATACGGCATTGAAGGCCCTGCTCATATCAGGCACTCCTTTCTCCACCTGCGATGTAATCCAGAACCCCGCGGGCGGAGTGCCCATTGCCAGGTAAAAGGCCACAAACGCATAGCCTATCAGTATCACTGTAATATAAGTGATCCGCTTTACGGCCTTCATCCCGAAATATTCATTGACCACATCGGTCAGGATGAATTCCAGGGGCCATAAAAGCACACCGCAGGTCAGCACATAGCTCAGTCCGCTCTCTCCCAGTATGGTAAGATCGGCTTCCGGTACACCCAACAATGCTTCCAGGGAAAAGAGCTTGCCGCCTATGCACTCGGCGACCAGCGCATTAGCCACAAAAAAGCTGCATAAAGCAATAAACAGACGGGTAGCCTTACTTTGTAATACAGATAATGACATAGGGCTGTTTTTTGATTGGACAAAAGTAGGCTTTCATTTTTTTATGAATGATATTTTTTTATTAAGAAGATAAGCTTTACCTTTGCAAATCGGATAAAATACGCGAATATCGCAGCAGCTCATTTACAGGAAGTTTATACGCAACCGAAAATACTATTACGACGGTAACAATACGTTCCGGTAAACTATCCTGATACGGCCTACTGCATTCCGGCACTATCCTGCTAATATTCAAATTAAAATTATTCAGATAATGGCAAACGCAACAATCAACGCGATAAAAAAAGATATCTTTAAAACATACGGTGGCAGCGAAACCAATACCGGTGCTACAGAAGCACAGGTAGCCCTGCTGACTGAAAGGATCAACCACATCTCCAAGCACCTTAAAGGCGGTAATCCAAAAGATCATTCCAGCAACCGCTCCCTGGTGAATATGGTAGGTCGTCGTAAAAAATTATTAGCGTATCTGCAACGTAAAAACCTGACCGGTTACCGTGAGCTGATCGCGAAATTAGGCTTAAGGAAATAATTTTCCTTACCCTGGAAAAATACGGTCCATATAATATGGACCGTATTTTTTTATGCTCCGGATTCAGGATATCTTCTCCTATCCGTTCGTAATGACCGCACCACAGGTTTGTGTGCTCTATAAGAGCGGGCAGTCACATTAGTATAATAAAGAACCGGCTTTACGTTAAGCGTAAAGCCGGTTCTTTTTATATTCTAACCCTTGCTATGCGGCCGGGGCTACCCGCCGGGCCGTCAGCCGGATCATTGCTTTTTAAATTCCGTAAGTATCTCATTCCCCCCGGGAAAGTCTTCCTTTATTTTCATCCGGTGCTCACCGAACTCCCGTACATAGAGCGTATGTTCCTTACCCGGCCCCGAAACCGGACGCAGCCGGATCTTACCCTCCTCTACGCTGTAGATATTGGTATCTGTCGTATTCACAATCTTCCTGACCAGGACGGAATCGTTCAGAAAGGTATAAGTGGAGCCCAGGAAAGGCTTTTTATAGTTCTCCCGGTCTTCCCTGATCATTTTACGCTCATTCTCCCTGACGGTTTCCACATCGTCCGTATTCCACATCGCTATCTGCCCCAATTCCAGAACGGTCATGGTATCAAGGTATTTCAGCCTGCCTTCAAATTCTTTCTCCATCATGGAGTGATACAGGGAGGTCATCTCCCAGGTGCCTATTAGCTGACCGGTACGGAACACCACCGGCGCTTCAGGAGCAGCAGCTTGCTGCCCGCTGTTATCAGAAGTTGCTTCACCTTTACAGGCACTTAAAACTGCAGCGCCTGAGAGCAGCATTAAAACGGATACAACCCGGTTCATTTTCATATACTTTGTCTGATAAAAGGTTTTGAAATCTATTTTTTTCTTGCCCAGAAGCTGATGAAGAATCCTGCTATCATCACAATGACCCCTAACCATACCAGGTTGATCCACGGGAAGATAATGGCCTTCATCACGATATAGTCTTCCAATTGCCCTTTCTGGTGCATTTTAAAGGTCACGCTGCCGTCCTCGGGATGGATCTTGTCTATCTGCATAAACAATCCCAGGTCATTAAGCGTATCGGGCACTGTAAGGATAGCGCTGCTGTCTATGACCAATACCGGGTACAGGGCGCCCAGCTTCCTGTCCAGGTCATAAACTCCCAGGCGGGCTTCGGCGGCGGCTACGTTACCGGAACCGGCTTTATAATGCCTGTTATTTTCAGGTGTATTGACCAGTCCTTCAAATACGACCACCGCGTTGGCGATGTAGATGCTATCCCCCACCGCGATCCTGTAATCCTTATAGGATATGCTGTCTGCCGTCTTTTCCAGCGGTTCGGTGAACGACTTGATATAAGTGAACACATCATAAGACAGGTAGTGCTTGGCATCGGGGTTAGGGCTGAGCTCTTTCTTATAGGCCTGAGGATACAGCAGGAAGCTCTCGGCGATCTCCCCGGTCTCTTCGTCGCGCCTGTCAAACCTGACCTTAAAGTACGTAAGCGGAGGCGCTGAATTGATGGTGGAATCGCCCAGGTAGGACACGCTGAAAGGTCCCATAGGCAGCGTGGTATTCCTGAACAGCAGGACGTTCTCACGGCTTTCCTTTAAATTCTCCTCGTAGGTATCCAGGTTGAAATCTATATAGGTATTGGTCCTGTCCAGGGAGATCACATGCTTGTTATACCCCGAAATGAGCACCCCCAACAGCATAATGGCAAAGCCCAGGTGGGTAACGGAGCCTCCCGCCTTTTTAATATTGCCCTTCTGCGCGGTGATAAAATAGTACCCGTTGGCCACCAGCGCGAAGAGGATGGCAAAAGCAAAGAACATGAACTGTATATGCTCGATCTTCTGGTTGAATACCAGCAAAGCGGCCAGCACAACAGCGATCATGGAGAGTAAAAGGAAGATCCGGGTCTTCTTATCGGCCGTCTTCTTATATTTAAGGAACTGCGCAAAGCCGGTAAATATGAGTATGATAAATGCCGCCCATACCTGGATATCATTGTAAAAGGTCACAACATCCACAGGCGGGGCAATATCAATACCTGTTATTTTCTTATAGGTAGGCGCCCACACCGGCAATGATGTGGTAAAGATGATCTGTATGGAGGCGATGAACAGGAAGATGGATCCTATCAGTATCCAGAATTCCCTGGATGATACTTCCTCCTCTCCCGCCACTACCGGCATTTTCTTCCAGGTAGCAAAGAGCGGGATAAGGCTGATAGCTGCAAAAATTACAATGCTCACCACGAGGTGCCAATAGAGGAAGGCGCCCTCACCTGTAAAGGAATGCACGGAAGTCTCACCCAGCACGCCCGTCCTGGTCAGGAAGGTACTGTACCATACGAAGAGGTAGGTCAGCACCAGGAATAATAAGGTTATTTTCAGGGAACGGCCGGTGCTTTTGAAGATTACCAGCGTATGCAATCCGGCTATCAGGATCAGCCAGGGCACCAGCGATGCGTTCTCCACGGGGTCCCAGGCCCAGTAGCCGCCAAAGCTCAGCGATTCATATGCCCAGGCTCCACCCATCATGATACCGGCACCCAGGATGCCCGCTGCCAACAGCGACCACCGGAGCGTAGGCCTGATGAACTCTTTGAAATTGCCTTTCCAGATAGCCGCCACCACCAGGGCGAATGGGATCAGCGTACTGGCAAAGCCCAGGAAAAGCACAGGAGGATGGATCACCATCCAGTAGTTCTGGAGCAGTACATTCAGGCCGTTGCCGTCCTTGATCTGCGACAGGTAGTCCGGGCTGGAGAAGATAGGCGCATCCATTTCATGCTTCAGCAGCACGAACGGGGAGGTACCTATCTTAATCTCCGGGCTGATATACACGCCCAGAATAAAGGTGGTAAGCACCGCCTGCACCAGCGCGATGACGAACATAGCCCTGCTTTCCAGCGCTTTTCCCTTCCACAGCACAAAGCAGCCGAGTATGGCCTGCCAGAACAGCCACAGCAGGAAGCTGCCCTCCCCGCCTTCCCAGAAGGCGGCAAAAAGGTATTTGGGCTGCAGTCCCAGAGAAGTATGCCTCCAGGCGTAATAATATTCAAAAAGGTGCTGGGAGATGATATAAAAGAGGGTTGCGAAGACCACCACCACGGAAAACGTATGCAGCACATAGCTGCTTCGTCCCAGTTTCATCCAGGGCAGCGCCTGTGTGACATCGCTTTCTTTCCTTGCAGCCAGGAAGTAGGACACTGCCGAAACCAGGGCCGTCATCAAAGATGCCACTATAAAAAATTGTCCCAGCTGACCTGCAAATAAGTTTTCAGTGCGTAGTAAAACCTGATCCAAAACCAAAGTTGTATTTTAAGATTGAATAATGAAGAAAAGGCCAATATGCAGGTTATGCATCTTGACCTTGAAATCTTGCCTGGTGATCTTCTTCGTATTTAGACGGGCACTTCAATTGTAATTTTTCACACACAAAACCCTGCTCTGTCATCCGGCCTATCATCATCAGTTTTTCCGAACGCTCAAAGCCTTCCGGCTTGGAGTCCCAGTAGGTGACCTTCTGTATCTCTCCGTTCTGGTCCTTGGCGTAAAAGACCAGCTTGTTGGAATTCTCGAGCGGATTGTACTCTACCTTATAGGTAGTGGTATCCAGGACGGCGGAAACCCTGTAGGAAGCTCCCATTTTTTCCTTTGCCGTTGCAAATGTCTCGTAGGTGCTCATTTTCTTTCCGAAGGACACGACAATGATGCCGATAGTAACTGCGAGGATGACAAGAATGATAATGTGGATTTTTTTCACGTCTGAATCTGTTTTTATGTAGTGCTAGCAAAGTTAATCCATAAATGCTTTATTTGTAGCAACAAAAGCATGAATTATATGTTATTCCGGATAAATGCTGCAGGCGGCCGTATACCGTCATTCTACCCGCCGGTTTTGCCCCTCCGCAGCTCAATTTTTATCGGTAATTTTACCATTTAAACCGTACGTATGATACAGGACCCGGGACAACTGGAACAGCTATATAAAAATTTCGTATTAAAGGCCATCGAGCACGGCAAGGTATGGACGCTGGTCAAACATGATGAGATGGCCCTTTTCGATTCCCAGCTCTATGAAGGCCTTACCGCCACCCCGTTCTTCTCGGACAGGGACGCTGCCTTTTTATTCCTGACCGGGGAATGGGCTGATTTTGAAGTGGCCAAGATAGAGTTGTCCTCCTTCCTGGAAAGGTGGCTTACGGGACTGTACAACAAGGATATTATGGTAGCCGCCATCTGGAATGATGTGGCTACAGGGAGAGAGTTTGAACCGCTGGAGCTGCTGCTGGATTTCCTGGAAGAGCTGCAGCAAAGACAGCATTCCGTCAGCTTTGACAATTATTTCAGCATAGATGATTTTATCCTGAAGATCAAGGACAGCCTATCGGAATAATTACAGGAAGGGCACTGACCATACAGCCGCAAAATTACGGTAATAAAAGCATCCTGCTGCTGATATTATCATCGTATTTAGCGTGGAATTTACGGACATTCCCGGGATGCAGCGTACCATCGGAATTAATAACGCCGTTATCCCATAGCCACATTACAAAACGTTCTATAATGCGGTGCGTGGTCAGGGCATTGATCCGATCGGTATAGGTAGTCTCCGTTTTGATCCCCTCGCCCAGGAAATTCACCACGATATATTCATCCGCCGCAGCCGGCTGATGCAGGAAAGGCTTGGTTGTAAGGTAGATCAGTTCCTCGTTGGTCCTCTGGCTATAGAAAGAAACATCCAGTCCCCTGTTCTTCTTATATTTCAGCACCGGTACCCCATCTATTATAACCTGGCTGCGCTTTACTTTAATTTCCTGTGCGTCCGCCTGCAGTATGCACAGGAACGCTATCAACGTCAAAATGTATCTCATAATCAGTGGTCTTTATACTGGTTATTGGATAGACATTTTGACAAAAGGTTTAACAGCAAAGCAATAACAGCTACTTATCTATCTTTCTACGCCAGCTTCCGGATAATATCCGCTACGGAAATGCCTTCCGCCTCTGCTTTATAATTGCGCATTATACGGTGACGCAGCACATCCGGCATAATGGCTTTTACATCTTCTGTATCCGGGGAGTATTTACCGTGAAGCACCGCGTGGCATTTGGCCGCAAGGATCAGGTTCTGTGAGGCCCTTGGACCTGCCCCCCAGGCAATGTATTTACGGGCATATTCATTCTGCGGCAGGGACGGACGGGTCTGCTGCACCACCTTTACGGCGTATGCTATCACATTATCAGCTACAGGCACCCTCCTGACCAGGTCCTGGAAATAGATGATCTCTTCTCCTGACATCACCTTGGGTACCGTACGGTCTGATTTGGCAGTGGTCTGCCTGACGATCTCTATCTCTTCGGCTTCAGTGGGATAGTCCACTTCTATCATGAACATAAAACGGTCCAGCTGCGCTTCCGGCAAGGGATAGGTACCTTCCTGCTCGATAGGATTCTGGGTAGCCAGCACAAAGAAGGGCTTTTGCAGCGTATAGGTGGCATTGGCCACGGTCACGTGCTTTTCCTGCATGGCCTCCAGCATGGCCGCCTGCGTTTTGGGAGGCGTCCGGTTGATCTCATCCGCCAGGATGATATTGGAAAAAACCGGTCCTTTTATGAACTTGAACTGCCTGTTCTCATCCAGTATCTCCGTGCCCGTTATATCGCTGGGCATAAGGTCCGGGGTAAACTGTATTCTTTTGAAGCCCAGGTCCAGCGCCTGGGCGAGCGTATTCACAAGCAGGGTCTTGGCCAACCCGGGAACCCCCACCAGCAGGCTATGCCCGTCACAGAGTATGGAGATGATCAGCTTATCCACTACGTCATGCTGCCCTACTATTATCCTGCCTATGCTGTCCTTGATCCTGGTATATTTCTCATGCAGCGCTTTTACCGCTTCTACATCATTGGAGTATGTTATCATAACTACGAAACAGCCTGTGCTGTAATTTATCTGTTGAAAATTTTCAGATCGTAAATCTATTGCTTTTCATCAAGACCTCAAAAAAATACGGCGGCTAAAAATCCCCGGCAGCGTCTTTTACCAGTCTTTTTCTTCAGAACGGACACGCGTTCCCTGCCTGCCTTTTTTCTGCTTATCCTCCTGTATCCTTTTCTCTTCCTGCCTCAGCGCGTTCAGTATATTCTGGGCCTGCTGCTCCGAAAGCCTGGATGGCTGCGGCTTCCGGGGCTGCGGCTGGCGCTCTTCCCTGTCCTGCTGCTTTTCCTGCTCCTGCTTATTATTATTTTCCTTTTCCCCCTGCTGCTGATCTTTGGATTGCGGCTGCTCTTTCTGTTGTTGCTGCTGCTTTTGCTGCTCCTGCTCTTTCTTATCCCGCGGCTGTTCCTTCTTTTGCTGCTCTTCCTGCTGCTTCAGCTTCTGGTTCGCATAGGCCAGGTTATACCTGGTCCCGGCATTGCCCGGGTCGTTTTTCAGGGCGTTTTTATAGGCATCCGCGGCCTCCTGCCATTTGTTTTCATTGGCATAGGTATTGCCGATATTATGATAGGCTTTCGCCTTTACCTTTTTGTCCGTGGTATGGGCAATGCTTTGCTCGTATGCCCCGCGCGCCGTTTCATTATCCTTCATTTGATACAGCGTATTGCCCATATTATACCGGGCCGCCGCGTTCTCCTTTTCCCGGAGCAGCGCGCTGGAGTAATGCTGCCGGGCGGCATTATAATCCTGCTTCTTATAGGATTCATTGCCTGCGGCCACTTCTTTCCGCGCGGCGCTGCCGCCCCGGAATTCCTGGCCGTAACCCGTGATACCTGCCAGGGTCAGCAGGCCAGCCATTATATATCCGAACCGATGCTTCATGATACCAATGCTTTATTTTTATAGGCTCCCGGCAGCAGCATGCCGGTAAGCAGGCACAGCAGGGAAGCGCCCAGCAGCCACTGGAAGTAGCTCCTGTAGGCTTTAAGCGCCTCGCTTCCCAGGTCTGCCTTTTCCATTTTATTGAGGGCGGCCGTTATATTATCCGCTCCCTGGCTGATATTATTCAGGAGGAAATACGATCCTTTTCCGGCCGCTGCGATATCCTTTAATATACGTTCATTGAGCCTGGTGACCACAGGCTGGTCCTGGGCATCCTTTTTAGGCTGTCCCGTCTGCGGGTCTATCAGCACGGCGCCCTTCGGATCGCCCACACCTATCGTGTTGATGACCGTTCCCGTTTCATAGATCTTACCCGCGGTTTCCACTGCGTTTTTATCATGGTCCTCCCCGTCCGAGATCAGGACGATGGCCTTGTATTTGCTTTCCTGCCTGCTGAAGCTGTTATTGGCCAGCTTTATGGCATCGCCCAGCACGGTACCCTGCCGGGGCACGATGTCGGGCGTGGCATTATCCAGGTACATCTTCACCGCGTTATAATCAACGGTAAGCGGTACCTGCAGGTATGCGTTTCCGGCAAATACCACCAGCCCCACGCGGTTATCCCTCATCTTATCCAGGGAGCGCTTAATGGTCTGCCTGGCCCGTTCCAGCCTGTCGGGCGCAATATCCGTAGCCAGCATGCTCCTGCTGACATCCAGCACATAAAACACATCAATGCCGCTGCGGTGTATCGTGACCTGGTCGTCCGCCTTCTGCGGGTTGGCCAGGGCCAGGACGCCCAGCACCACCGCGCCCAGGAACAATATAAATTTAGTGGTCTGTCGCCCTTTAATGAATCCATTGATCAGCGGCGTTAAGGTATGCAGGTTCCCGAGCTTGGCAAGGCTTTCTTTCCGCCATTGCCCGTAACGCCAGTACACCAGCGCTGCCAGCGGGACAAAAAGCAGCAACCATAAAAATTCCGGGTATTCAAATCTCATTTCCTGTGATATAACGTATGCTTCTGCCGGTACCTGCAAGGCACCTGCGGTGTACAAATATAGAATATACTATTTAAAATAAACAAGTAATATTATTACGCCGATTTAATTTAGAATTCAGGTTTAAATGATTAATTTTGGCTGCTGTAAATATAACTTATTTTGCAGCGCAGGCCATATACACACATTCCTCATTAAGAATTAATTAAATTAAAATAATGAAAAACACTCCATTTACAGACAAACACATTGCTTTAGGAGCAAAAATGGCGGAATTCGCAGGGTATAATATGCCCATTTCGTATTCGGGTATCAACGATGAACACGCAACGGTCAGGAACACAGCCGGGATATTTGATGTCAGTCACATGGGTGAATTTTTGTTAAAAGGTCCGGATGCCCTGGATCTGATACAGCGTGTCTGCTCCAATGACGCGTCTAAGCTGACTGCCGGAAAAGCGCAGTATTCCTGCCTTCCCAACGAGACCGGCGGTATTGTGGACGATCTCATCGTTTACTGTATGGAGCCTGATAACCTGTACCTGCTGGTAGTGAATGCCTCCAATATAGAAAAAGACTGGAACTGGATCTCCGGGTTCAATACCAAGGGTGTGGACATGGAAAACATTTCCGACAAGACCGCCCTCCTTGCTATCCAGGGACCGAAAGCCTGCGATATACTGCAGGAACTCACAGATGTGGACCTGGCCGGTATGAAATATTATACCTTCCAGAAAGGTACCTTCGCAGGTGTGGAAAATGTGCTGATATCCGCAACCGGCTATACCGGAAGCGGCGGCGTGGAGATATATTTTGAAGATAAAGGCGATGACGCCGCTAAAATATGGGACAGCATCCTGGCAGCAGGCGGCCCTAAAGGTCTTAAGCCCATAGGCCTCGGTGCCCGTGATACCCTCAGGCTGGAAAAAGGCTTCTGCCTGTATGGTAATGATATAGATGATACCACTTCCCCACTGGAAGCAGGACTGGGATGGATCACCAAATTCACCAAGGACTTTACCAACAGCGAGCAACTGAAAGCCCAAAAGGAAGCCGGTGTTACCCGCAAGCTGGTAGGACTGGAAATGATAGACAGGGGCATTCCCCGTCACGGCTATACTATCGTGGATATGACGGGTAAGGAAGTGGGCGTGGTGACTTCCGGCACACAATCACCTACGCTCGGAAAAGCCATAGCTATGGGATATGTTGCTACAGAGCTTGCAAAGGAAGGCACAGAGGTAGCCGTCGTTGTCCGCGACAAGCAGCTTAAGGCCAAAGTAGTAAAAATGCCTTTCCTGTCGTAAAAGCGCACAATCAATATCGCTTCTTATATCAAATGGCTGCCGTTTACAGACGGCAGCCATTTGTCTTTAAAGCTGCTGATACATTTTTTCCACTGTATCCATAAGAAAAGAGGCTTTTTTAGAAAGCTTCTTTTCTTATCACATTGAGCCGTTTATAATGGCTTTAGTAGGGCTTCGACGGGGCTCAGCCTGACAACTAAGGAACTTCTCACATTGAGCTCATTTTGTCACATTGAGCTTGTCGAAATGTGCTATATATCAACAAACAACCCTGTCATATTCTCAAATATGACAGGGTTGTTTACTTTTTAGACAGCTCTTTACTGTAAGCGTGATGCTGTACCTACGATTACGCTATAGTGATGGTATCGTCCAGGTAAACATCCTGGATAGCATTCAGCAATTCCACACCTACTTTCATATCTTTCTGGAATGCCTTACGGCCGGAGATCAGCCCCATACCGCCGGCACGCTTATTGATCACCGCGGTAGTCACTGCCTCAGCCAGGTCGGATGCTCCCTTGGATTCACCACCGGAGTTGATCAGTCCTGCACGTCCCATATAGCAGTTCGCCACCTGGTAGCGTGCGAGGTCTATCGGGTTATCAGTGGTCAGTTTGGCATATACGTCCTTATGTGTTTTACCTACTTTGATCGCATTGTAACCGCCGTTCAGTGTCGGTAATTTTTGCTTGATAATATCCGCCTGGATGGTTACGCCCAGGTGATTGGCCTGTCCTGTAAGGTCAGCAGCAGTGTGATAATCCACGCCGTCCACCTTGAAAGCACCGTTACGGAGGTAGCACCATAACACGGTAGCCATACCCAGGGAGTGCGCGTATTCGAATGCTTTAGCCACTTCCACGATCTGGCGGTTGGATTCCGCGGAGCCGAAGTAGATAGTAGCACCTACCGCAACAGCGCCCATTTCCCAGGCATTCTTAATGGTACCGAACATGATCTGGTCGTAAGAATCCGGGTAGGATAAAAATTCGTTATGGTTGATCTTTACAATGAAAGGTATCTTATGAGCGTATTTGCGGGCTACTGCACCCAGCACGCCATAGGTAGATGCCACGGCGTTACAGCCGCCTTCGATAGCCAGCTTTACAATGTTCTCAGGATCGAAATAAATGGGATTGGGAGCAAAGGAAGCGCCGCCGCTATGTTCCACACCCTGATCCACCGGCAAAATAGAAACATAACCGGTACCGGCCAGGCGACCGGCGCCTAATATCTGCTGTAAGCTTCTTAAGGTAGGAATGTTCCTGTTAGAGCTGGCCCATACCTCATCCACGTGATTCGGGTTGGGTAAGTGCAGCATATCTTTTGTGATGGTTGTACACTCGTGTGATAATAAAGCTTCAGCATCTGAACCTAAAAGTTCTATTAGTTTACTATTTGCCATAAGAAAATGACTGATTTTATAATTAATGAATATTTTTTTAAAATTGCTGCAAAGGTAATATGAAAAATGTTTAAAATAAAATATATAGCCGCGGAAAAAGAAAGAATTAAGGAGCCGCAGGGTATTTTGCCGGGCACTGCTATTGATATTGTCTATTCTTAAATAACTAAAATAATATGGTTTTGATAAAATATATATCGAAATTTGCTCCGTCAATCTAGAATCATTCATTTAATTAAATATTATAATTATGAGCAACAGAGTAATTTCAGTAGGAGAACAATTCCCGGCTTTCAACAAAACAGCGTGTGTATCCATAGAAGCGGATGCTCCCGGTAAGGAATTTGCCAAAATTTCCAACGAAAATATCAGCGGTAAATGGGCGGTGATGTTTTGGTGGCCTAAAGATTTCACGTTCGTATGTCCTACGGAAATAGCTGCTTTCAACAACGCCTGGGGCGATTTCGATGACAGGGACACCATCCTGATCGGCGCTTCCACGGATTCCGAATTTGTTCACCTGGCCTGGAGAAAAGACCATGAAGACCTGAGAGGCCTGAAATTCCCGATGCTGGCGGATACTTCCAAATCCCTGGCAGAAGACCTGGGTATCTTACAGTCCGATGAGAAAATCGCTTACCGCGCCACTTTTATCATTGATCCACAGGGCATCATCCGCTGGGTACAGGTTAACGACCTGAGCGTAGGCAGGAACGTGGATGAGGTGATCCGTGTACTGGATGCTTTACAAACAGATGAATTATGTCCCTGCAACTGGAAGAAAGGTGAAGAGACGCTGACAGCGCAACTGGCCAAATAACAACTCCGGCATACTTTTGTATCCGCAATTGCATGTATAGAAAGACTGTTCCTTCAGGGGCAGTCTTTCGCTTTTACAGCCGGGAGGCGCAGCAGCAGGCTCCTTACAGCCATTGTACGCTTCCGAAACTGAAACGGCACAGTTCCCCGTCGTCCCGCCTTACCACCAGCTCAAAATCGGCATTCACTTCCTGTACGGTGCCCTGAAGCAACTCGCCGGACGTTGCCATCCCCAGCCTAACGCCGGTATCTCTTTTCCATAAAAAACGGTTGTATTCCTGCTGGAGGCTGCCGGAAGAGCGATCCAGCTCCTTCAATACGGCGGCCCGGACAGCGGCTATGATATCTTCCGGGACGTGGGCCCTGCCGGTTTCCAGCAGCAGGGACGTAGGCACCTTATCAGGCAGCCCGAAATCCGACTGGTTCACATTGATGCCGATGCCTATCACGGCGCTCCTGAGGCTGCTACCGCGGAATACGTTCTCTATCAGGATGCCGCATATTTTCCTGTCATTGACGTAAATGTCATTAGGCCACTTGATAAGGACTTGACATTCTGGCATAAAAGACTGTAAAACCTGACGCACGCTGACGGGTACCAGGAAGGCCAGCCGGAACATATCCATATGCTGCATATCCGCAAGTATAAGGGACATAGCAACATTCTGCCCGGGGCTGCTGCGCCACAGCTTACCGCGCTGTCCCTTCCCTGCAGACTGAAATTTTGCGCTGACTACCGTACCGGACTGTGCCATTCCGTCCTGTAACAGTTGCATGGCATAGTTATTGGTACTATCTATTATATCCAGCCGGATTAACCAATTATTGTATTCAACGGGATTAAAATGTAGCAAAGATTTCCTATTTTTGAATGCAATATATTACAACTATAAAGTTTAACCAAAAATACCATACATACCCATTGAAGCAACAATCCAAAGAACTACGGGATAACACCCAGACACTGTTAGCCACCATCATAGAAGCTATTAAGAACAAGAAAGGAGAAAATATCATTGCGCTCGATTTAAATAACATAGATGAGGCTGTTGCCAAATACTTCGTGGTATGTGATGCACAGACGCATATCCAGACCGCCGCAATTGTAAGAAGCATTGTAGACGATGTGCTGGAAGGGGTGCAGGAAAAACCTTATCACATAGAGGAAAGTAACGTATGGTCCATTATCGACTATGCCGATATCGTAGTGCATGTGTTTAAAACCGAAGAAAGAAAATTTTATGACCTGGAAGGCGCCTGGATGGATGCTTCCAGGAAAGAATACGCGTAAACAACTTATATTCAAACGTCTCAACAGGACATACATATAGTATATGGATTATAACAACAGCAACAACCGGGACCCGCACGGCTCAAACGGAAAATCCCCGATGGAAGAAAAAAAAGGCCCGAGATTTAATATTTACTGGATTTACGGTATCATCGCCTTTTCACTCATAGGCCTGATGATGTTCAATAACGGTGTACTTGATAACAGCAAAGAGATCACCTTCCTCGAATTTAAAAATAAATACCTGGAGCAGGATAAGGTAAAGGAAGTAGTCATTGTAAATAAAGAGTATGCCGAGATCTATCTCAAAAAGCCGGATTCGGCCCAGCAGAACGGCACACAGAAGCCTGCCATCAGCTTTAACAACAGCGAGCCCCACCCCGATTTCATACTCAACATCGGCACCTATGATGTTTTTGACCGGAATTTCCAGGAGGTCATGAAAAGCAATATGGAAGCGGGCAGGCAGGAAGTCCCCGTACGCCTGGAAACACGCGCCAACTTCATACGCGACGTACTGGGAAGCGGCCTGTTCATGATCATCATCTTCATCCTGATGTGGATATTTATCGTCCGCAGGATGAACCCTGCTTCCGGGTCCGGCGGCGGCGGCATCTTCAATATTGGCAAATCCAAGGCCCAGTTGTTTGAAAAAGGCACCAAGGTCAACATCACCTTCAACGATGTGGCCGGGCTGGATGAAGCGAAGGTAGAGGTCATGGAGATCGTGGACTTCCTGAAGAATCCTAAAAAATATACCGCGCTGGGTGGTAAGATACCCAAGGGCGCGCTGCTGGTAGGTCCCCCGGGAACCGGTAAGACCCTCCTGGCAAAAGCCGTGGCGGGAGAAGCCCAGGTACCGTTCTTTTCCTTATCAGGTTCCGACTTCGTGGAAATGTTCGTAGGTGTGGGTGCCAGCCGTGTAAGAGATCTGTTTAAAACTGCAAGGGAAAAAGCGCCCTGTATCATATTCATTGATGAGATAGACGCCATAGGACGCGCAAGAGGCAAGAACGCCGTTATGAGCAATGACGAGCGGGAAAACACACTCAACCAGATGCTGGTGGAAATGGATGGGTTCAGCGGAGATTCCGGTATTATCATGCTGGCCGCCACCAACCGCCCCGATGTGCTGGACAGCGCCCTGCTCCGTCCCGGCCGATTTGACAGGCAGATATCCATCGACGTTCCGGATATCAAGGGAAGGGAACAGATCTTCAAGGTGCACTTAAAGCCGATCAAGATATCTGCCGACCTGGATATTAAAAAGCTGGCCAGCCAGACCCCCGGGTTTGCCGGTGCCGATATTGCCAATATCTGTAATGAGGCCGCGCTGATAGCTGCCAGGAAAGGTAAAAAAGATGTGGATATGCAGGACTTCAATGATGCGATAGACCGTATCATCGGGGGACTGGAAAAGAAGAACAAGATCATTTCACCGGAAGAGAAAAAGGTCATTGCCTACCATGAAGCCGGCCACGCCGTAGCAGGATGGTATCTTGAGAATGCCCACCCGCTGGTGAAAGTGACGATAGTGCCGCGTGGCACGGCAGCCCTCGGCTTTGCCCAGTACCTGCCCAAAGAGAAATACCTGACGCTGACCCAGGAGCTGGAAGACGATATGTGTATGACCCTGGGAGGACGCGCCAGCGAACAGATCTTCTTCGGCAAGATATCCACAGGTGCCCTGAGCGACCTGCAGCAGGTGACCCGTACGGCACGCGCCATGGTAAGCATCTACGGTATGAACAGCAAGATCGGTAATATCTCCTACTATGACCCCCAGAACGAAGGCAGCTTCCATAAGCCCTACAGTGAAGAGACCGGGAAGATCATAGACGAAGAGATCAAGCGGATCAGTGATGAGGCTTACCAGCGGGCTATCGAGCTGCTGACCGCCAAAAAAAGGGAAGTGGAGATCATAGCGGAAGAGCTGCTCAAAAAAGAGGTGCTGTTCAGGGACGACCTGGAAAGACTGATCGGCAAAAGACCTTTCGAGACCGACGATCACAGGACAGAAAGCGATATTCAGCCGGTAACACAGAACCCGTCTATCAACAATATGGTATCCAAAGACAATGCGGATGCCGGTAATAAGGAAAATGCATAACCAGGCCTGGTAAGATCTACCGTATGGCCGACCTCAAAATCTCCTGTATTTTTGCAATGCAAAAGCAGGAGATTTTTTCATACCGTTCTCAAAAGTTTATCCATGACCATTCAGGACCTGAAAGCTATTTATATCGCCTCGCTAGGATCATTGTATGACGCTTCGGAAGCCGGAGCTATCTATGAATTATGTACGGAATATGTGCTGGGAACGTCCCGCTCTGCTCCTCATACCGTGCTTACGGAAGACCGGCAGGCGGAGCTGCAGCGACTGCTTTCCGGGCTGCAGCAAGGCATACCCGTACAATACCTTACAGGCCGGGCCTACTTCTGGGATGCGTTTTATAAAGTATCTCCCGCCACGCTTATCCCGCGTCCCGAAACGGAAGAGCTGCTCTTCTGGCTACAGCAGGACAGCGCCGCCCTGCCCCGCCGGGACATCCGGGTACTGGACATTGGCACCGGGACAGGATGTATTGCCATTACGGCCAAAAAGATACTCCCCGAAGCCGAAGTATATGCGCTGGATATTTCCGGGGAGGCCCTGGAAATAGCCGCTCACAATGCAAATGCCCAGGGTGTGGACGTCCGGTTCCTGCAGGATGATATACTGCAACCCGCTCCGCATGCCGGGCAGCAAAAGTGGGATATCATTATCTCCAACCCGCCTTATATCACGACGGCAGAAAAAGCAGCGATGCACCGTAACGTACTGGAGCACGAGCCTCACCGGGCGCTGTTTGTCACCAATGACGACCCGCAGCAATTCTACCGGGCCATAGCCGCATATGCGCAGCAGCACCTCCACGACCGGGGCACGGTGTACCTGGAATTAAACGCCGATTTCGGGCAGCAGACAGCGGCCTTATTCAGGGACCATGGCTTTACAACCCTGCTCAGGAAAGACATGCAGGGCAAGGACAGGATGCTGAAAGCCTGGCGCTCCTGAGCTTTATAAAACACAATAATAAAAGGTCTTCTGAAGCATCGTGTGATTCCTCAGAAGACCTTTTTTAAAATTTAAAATTATCCTGGCAGGTATTAGCTTACTCTTCTTCGTCCTGTTCCTGGCCCTCTTCTTCCTCCTCTTCCGAATCAATATCCTCCCCGCCGAATATCCACTCTTCCGCCAGGTGGTCTTCCATGCTGCGGATCTCCTCTATGTCCTCATCCTCAATGCTGAACCTGTCTGCAAAATGTTGGATCGTATTATTGATGGAGTGGAAAGTAGCTATCAACTGGTTCAGCTCTTCATCATCCGTATCTTCAAAAGTATTGATGTTGAATTCGAAAGAATCTCCAACCTCAAATGCCTCTCCCAGCTCTTTCAAAGGGAAGGTCAGACCCCAGTTCACTATCTGGCTGAATATCTCATCACGGATGTCTGCCAGCTCATTGACCACCAATAAGGCATGTTCTCTTTTATCCATAGGTCATTAATTTAAAAACACTAAATAGTTGCCAGGGTATGCAGCAGCAACTTCCAGAATTTATTGACAGAACTGATGCTGACCCTTTCATCCGGCGAATGCGCGCCCAGGATGGTCGGGCCGAAAGAGATCATATCCAGACCAGGGTAGCTGGCAGCCAGTATACCGCATTCCAGCCCTGCATGACAGGCTACCACATCGGGCTTATCACCGAACAGCGTCTCATACCCGGAGACCATCGTCTTTAATACAGGCGAATCCGCATTGGGCGACCAGCCGGGATAATCCCCGCTCAGCGTCACCGTGGCATCCATCAGCTCAAAGGTGGCCTTTAACTGCCGGGCCAGGTCCTGCTTGGAGCTTTCCACCGATGACCTGGTCAGGCACAGGATCCTGATAAGGCCGTCCCCGACCTGCACACGGGCTACGTTATTAGAGGTTTCCACCAGGTCATCAAAATCGCTGCTCATCTTATAGACACCGTTATGGGCGGCATACAGTACCCGCAGCAATCTCTCCTGTACCTGCCGAGGCAATACCTTCCCCGCCGAAGCTACCTGCGCTATTTCAATGACCAGGTCCGGCTCTGTCGTCCTGAACTCAGCCCTGATATCCTTTACAACCTGCTCAAACGCTTCCCGGATCGACGCATCAGTCGCTATGACAGCCGTGCTTTCACGGGGAATAGCGTTCCGTAATCCACCGCCGTCAATACCGGCCACAGCAATATGATACCGCTCACCCAGGGTGTATAATATCCTGTTCATGAGCTTATTGGCATTACCGAGCCCTTTATGTATCTCCATACCGGAATGCCCGCCTTTCAGTCCTTTTACGGTGATAGTATAATAAGTCCCGTAAATTGTATCTTCCGGTGTATAGGTAAGTTCTGCCGTAACATCTATGCCGCCGGCACATCCTATATCCAGGTGATGATCATCTTCCGTATCCAGGTTCAGCAGGACCGTTCCTTTCAGGAGCCCGCTCTCCAGCCCTTTCGCTCCCGTCATACCTGTTTCCTCATCTATGGTAAACAGGGCCTCCAGAGCGGGATGCGGTATATCCGTGCTTTCCAGGATGCCCATGATAGCCGCTACGCCCAGGCCGTTATCTGCTCCCAGTGTGGTCCCTTCCGCTCTTACCCAGTCCCCGTCTATATACATGCGGATGCCCTGGGTGTCAAAATCAAACACCGTATCATTATTTTTCTGATGCACCATATCCAGGTGCGACTGTAATACCACCACAGGCGCGCTTTCACGCCCGGGAGTGGCCGGTTTTCTGATAATTACATTGCCTGTCGCATCCTGTATGGTTTCCAGGCCCAGCCGCTTACCGAAGTCCGCCATAAAGGCGATGATCCGCTCTTCCTTTTTGGAAGCACGGGGCACGGCATTGATGGCCTCAAAATTTTTCCATATTTCCTGGTGTTCCAGGTTTGATAAAACACTGCTCATTGTTATCTTCTTTTTAGTATGAATCTGTCACAGTAAAGCTATGCCAAAAAATTGATACCTGCCCTCATTCCCATTACAGTTTTAAAAAGAGCTGACTATCTATATAAGTAACAAAGCCCTTATATAGCAGGTACACTATAAGATACTGCAAATTACTGCAAGAGATGCCTCACATACGTCCTGCCCTGCACGCTTACTGCACCCTTATAGTAAAAGTACTATCTGACCCACAGAGAGCAAACTTTTCGGCCAAGCGTACCTGTAAAAAGGTTGTTTCCCATCCGGGCCATGTGTAATGCTGAGCTCCGTCGAAGCATACACATCTATCCTTCGACAGGCTCAGGGTGACAATAATATCTGGTCCAGGTCATGCTGGGCTCCGTCGAAGCACACAACCTACCCTTCGACAAGCTCAGGGTGACAATAATATCCAATCCATGTCATGCTGGGCTCCGTCGAAGCATACACACCCACCCTTCGACAGGTCAGGGTGACAATAATATCCGGTCCATGGCATGCTGAGCCCCGTCGAAGCACACCCACCCTCCGACAGGTCAGGGTGACAATAATATCCGGTCCATGGCATGCTGAGCTCCGTCGAAGCATACACACCCACCCTTCGACAGGTCAGGGTGACATACGCCCTGTTGTCAGGCTGAGCCTCGTCGAAGCCTTATCCCTACATATCGTAGCTGCAAAAGCCGTCGGGCAGGGCTGCAGCCCTGCCCGACGAACCGGTCACAGGCTGCTCCGATGTTAAAAAGAAGTGATTAAATGGCAAAATAGTTGCATATCTAACTAAAATAATCATATCTTTGTGGTTGCAAAAACAACTATTGCAATGAACACTATTAATTTAATATCGCAACTGGATAATTATCATCTGCTGACCGGCAGGACACCGACCATGCTCAACAGGTTCCTGAGCCTGCGGCTTAAGGCGCACGGCTTTGACCTTACCCGGGAGCAATGGTCCATTCTCGCTGTACTGTGGAACGGGGACGGCTGCTCACAGCAGCATCTCGCCAATGCTACCTACCGCGATAAGCCCAGCACAACAAGGCTGCTGGACAACCTCGAAAAAGAAGGCTATATCGTTCGGAAGGGTTCAGAACATGACCGGCGGACCAACCTGATCTTTCTCACTGAAAAAGGACAGAAGATCAAAGAGCCTGTCACCCGGGTCATCTACCAGGTACTGGATGATGCCACAAAAGGACTTTCAGAACAGGATATCAGGCTGCTGAAGTCGTATTTTGATAAAATATTTAATAATATTATGTTACAAATACAATAATTGAGCCATGAAAAAATTCATCACCGCCGGCATACTGATGACTGCGGCCTGCGCAGCATCCGCCCAGGTCACCGTATCACCTGCCGTACTGTCCGCGATACAGCGGGCCACGGAGAAAAACGTGGACATTCAGAATAACCTCCTGGAGCAGGAAAAAGCCGACCTGCAAAGAAAAAGTGTCTGGAACAGGTATATTCCCCATTTAGAGGCCACCTCTATGTACACCTACCTGAACAGCACCGTTACAGCGGATATTCCCGCCCATACGCTGCCCATCACGAATTACGAGCTGTTTGCCGGCAAGCAGCAAATAGATGCCACGGCCAATTTCTTTCACGCCGGACTGACCGCCAAAACAGTGCTGTTCTCCGGCGGGCAAATCTATAACGGCGCCAAAGCGCTGACCTATAAGAACGAAGGTAATACCTATATGATGGCGCTGCAGGAAGATGCCGTAGCCAGGGATATTATCGAATCTTTCGACCAACTGGCATTGCTGGCACAGGCGGAGCGCCTCATAGAGGAAAGTGCCGTAAGGCTGGAAAAAGAAGCGCTGAGAGTGGAGAAGGCCGTAGCCAACGGGCTGGCCGTTCCATATGACCGAGAGAAGATAAAGCTGGCTGCGCTGGAGCTGTCCTCCCGGCAAAAAGACCTGGCGAATAAGAAGCAGTTGCTGGCGCTCAAGCTGGAGCAGGCCACAACGATCCCTGCAGACAGCATCCTGATGATGCCGCACCAGGCCAATCCTATTATCCTGCTCGAAAAGCCGGATGGTACGGACAGGACCGAGCTCAGGGCGCTGGAGGCCTACAGCAAAGCGGCGGATTATAATATCAGGAAGGAAAAAGGGGCCTACCTGCCCACAGTGGGCGCTTTTGCCGGCTACAGCTATACCTCCCTATTCAATACCCAGATGAATACGACCCTCCCGGTCAGCGGCAGGAATGTGGACCTGCGACTGAATGAGTTTACGCTGAGCCCCAATATGATGGCCGGCGTGGTACTGAAATGGGAATTGTTCTCCGGGCTGGAGACCAGGCATAAAGTAGAAGAGGCCAGGCTTTCCAAAGCGCAGATAGACAATAAGCTGGCAGATACCAGGGACAAGATCGGCCTGCAACTGGAGAAATGCCGGATCACCTATGATAATATGAATGACCAGCTTGCCATCGCGGAACAGCGTTCCAGGATAGCAGGCCATAACCTGGAGCTCGCGGACAAGCAATACAGGGCCGGGCTGATCAGCGTGAATGACAGGCTGCAGGCAGAAACCCAGTCATACCAGGAAGCGCTCTACCTTGCAGAAACCACCATTAACCAGCGGAAAGCCGCGATGGACGCCCTGCAGGCAGCAGCACATTTAACCCGTTTTATCCAAACCCAACAATAAAAATCCTTACAGCAATGAAATCTAATATGCCTATCATAGCAGCCCTGGTGCTGACCGCAGGGCTGGCAGCCTGTAACAATAAGCCCTCCATGAAGCATGCCGTACAGGGCAAAGTGGAAAGAGAGGAAATAGCCGTTGTCGGTAAGCTGGCCGGCCGCATCCAGGAAATAAAAGTCTCCGAAGGAGCCACAGTCAGGAAAGGCGATACGCTGGCCATACTGGACATTCCCGAGCTGCAGGCCAAAAAGGCCCAGGCCAGCGGAGCGGTAAAGTCTGCCGAAGCACAATACCAGATGACAAGGACAGGCGCTACCGCTAACCAGCTCAGGCAACTGAACGCCAAGAAAGCCGCCCTGACGGAGCAATACGAGTTTGCCAAAAAATCACTGGAAAGATTGAAGCAGATGGTGGCCGATTCCCTCATCCCCTTGCAGCAATATGATGAGGTCTATGCCAAATACCAGGGAGCCAATGCGCAACTGATAGCCGTCAATGCGGAGATCGCAGATGTGCAGCACGGGGTGCGCCTGGAGCAGCAGCAGATGGCCCTCGGGCAGCAGGACAGGGCCCTGGGCGCCCTGGAAGAGGTGCAGGTGGCAGCCTCTGAACGGTATATCATCGCCCCGCAGGATATGACGGTGAGCACCATCACCCTGAAAGTCGGAGAGCTGGCCCTTCCGGGCTATACCCTTTTCAAGGGCGCCCTGCAGCAAACCACCTATTTCAGGTTCACCATACCGGAAAGTAAACTGAGCAGGTATAAAAAAGGACAGGAGGTGACCATAAAGCTGGGCTTTGATGATAAGACCTTTACGGGCACTATCAGGAATATCAAGCAGGTGGGTGCCTATGCCAATATCGCGACAGCTTATCCCGATTACGAGATGCAGGATATGCTGTATGAAGTGATCGTTACGCCTGCCGACATGGCAGCTGCCCGGGACCTTATTTCCAAAACCACAGTTATACTCCAATAATATGAAAAACTTTTTGTCACTGCTGCAACGGGAGTTCAGGCTTTTCTGGAATAATAAAGTATTGCGCCTGCTGTTTTTTGGTGCGCCCATATTATATGGTGTGCTGATCGGGGCCCTCTATCAAAAGGGCAAGGTAACGGACCTCCCCGTCATAGTGGTGGATATGGACCAGAGCGCTATGAGCAATAAGATACTGGAAATGATCAATGATAACGAAACCATCCGGATATCCAGCATCCAGCGCTCGGAAGCCCGGCTGTCGCGCCAGATAATAGAACAGGACGCCGCCTGCGTGCTGATCATACCCGAAGGATTTGAAAAGCAGGTGCTGACACGCCAGAACCCCGAGCTGACCACTATCGTCAATACGGCCAATGTGCTGACAGCCAACTATGCGTCAGGAGCGCTGCAGGTGATATTAGGCACCTATAAGGCCGGTGTGCAAATGGAAGCGCTCCGCAAGCAGGGCACGCCGGAGGCGCTGCTGCTCAGCCAGTACGAGCCGTTCAAGACCACCTTTATCAAGAAAAACAACCGCAGCACCAATTATATGTATTTCCTGTGGCCGGGCGTGCTCATCACCGTGCTGCAGCAGGTCATCCTATTGGGTCTGGCCTTGTCTTTCGCATCTGAATACGAGAACGGCACTTTCCGGGAACTGGCCGCATCCGGCAGCACTTTCCGGCTGATCATGGTGAAGGTGATACCCTACCTGCTGATGAGCCTGCTGATCTGGATATTATACGGCGTCATGGCCTATCTGCTGCGTATGCCGTTTTTTGAGCATATACCGGAGCTCAGCCTTGCCGCGTTTCTTTTTGTGCTGGCAGTGTCCTTCATGGGGATATTGGTAAGCATCCTGCTGCCCAGCCAGCTGAAAGCTACCGAGGTGCTGATGGTGGTGGCTACCCCAAGCTTTATGCTCTCCGGGTTTACCTGGCCGCTGAGCCAGATGCCCGTATGGCTCCAGTGGATAGCCCAGGTCATCCCGACCACCCATTTCCTGCCCATATTCAGGATACTGGTCATAGAAAACGGAACAGCCGATATGATCACGATCCACCTGGTCAAGCTGCTGATCATAGCGCTTGCCGGTTTTATCGCCAGTATGGCGGCGCTGCATATAAAAAGGAAGCATTTATTAAAAGTGAACCCTGCATAAAATTACAGCGGGCAAAAGCGGGCGGTACTCCGGTACTGCCCGTTTTTTAATCTATGAAGATGTAATTTTGCGGTGCATATGATAGAGCAGCAACTTTTAAGGCGTATCAAGACAGGCATCTTCCTCTCGGGATTGTGCGTGTTTGCTCAATTATATGTCTTTCAGCCGCTGCTGCCGGCCATATCCGGGTTTTACCATATCAGCGCCTCCGCCAGCAGCTGGTGCGTATCGCTTTCTACCCTGGGCATGGCCGCGGGGTTGTTCCTCTATGCTTTCCGGGCGGACGCTTTACCACGCAAGAAGATCATGGTCAATGCCATATTATGGGCCTCCCTGATCACTACCCTTACGCCCTGGATGCCGCGTTTCGAGATCGTGCTGATCTGCTGCTTTTTAAAAGGAGTCCTGCTGTCAGGTGTAACGGCGGTGGCATTGGCCTACCTGTCGGAGGAGGTGAAGCTGACACACCTGGGCATCGTGATAGGACTGTACCTGAGCGGCAATACCGTAGGAGGCATGATGGGACGTACCGGTGCCCTGCTGATCAGCGAGTATGCCGGCTGGCAATGGGCGGTCAGCAGCATCGGCATCCTTTGCTTCGCGATAGGACTGCTCTTCAGGCAGATCTTCCCCTCTTCCCGTAATTTCACGCCCAGGCTGCCTATCTATAAGTTCAAAAGGCTTAAGATGTTCGCCTTCCTGAAATACAGGCAACTGCTGGCCCTGTATATCCTCGGTGCCGTTATCATGTCCTGCTTCGTAGCGGTATATAATTATATCAGCTTCGAGCTGATACATCATTACAAGCTGGACACTCATCTCGTCGCCGCTATTTTCAGTATGTACCTGATAGGTGTGTACGCCTCTGTCATAGCAGGCAAATGGACGGATAAATACGCCTCCCGGGATATCCTCTGGATGCTTACCGGTCTTTATATCGCCGGGAACCTCTGCTTTTTCATTCCTGTCCTGGGTATGCAGATCGCCGGACTGGTCTGTATCACCTTTGCTTTTTTTGCAGCCCATACCCTGGCTACACGGATGGTGTCCCAAAGCGTGCTGACTGCCAAAAGCACAGCCACCAGTCTGTACTGGCTATTTTATTATATCGGGTCCAGCATTACGGGGATCGCTGCCGGTCACGTGTACGATCATTACGGCTGGAATGGTATGGTCCTCTTTCTATTGCTGCTGCTGACCATTGCGCTGGGCTTATCACTGTACCTCAAAAATACTTATAAGGTACTCTGAGAGCAGCCTTTGGTAATTGCCGTTCCCGGCGCAGGGCTATTGAACGGAGATGATAAGGAATTTGAGGTAGTGCATTTCCGGGACGGTCCACAATATGGGATGATCAGCGGATTGCGACTGCAGGGATATCTGCTTTACTTTCTTTTTGGCATCCCTGGCCGCTTCCTGTATAATGCCGATAAAGGCTTCGGTAGATATGAGGTTGGTACAGCAGGTCGTAATGATAAAGCCTCCGTTCTCTATCAGCTTCATAGCCCTGAGGTTGATCTCCTTATAGCCGGTCAGGGCTTTTTGTATATTGCTCCTGTTCTTTGTAAAAGGCGGAGGGTCAAGGATGATCGTATCGAATTTCCTGCCGTCCCTGCTCCAGGATTTCAGGACATCAAAAGCATTCAGCTGCTCAAATTTGCAGATATTATCAAAGCCGTTCAGCACGGCATTCCGCTTCGCTATCTCTATGGCCTTTTCAGAAAGGTCCAATCCCAGCACCGACCTGGCGCCGAACTTTGCCGCGTAAATGGAAAAGGTACCGGTATAGCTGAACGCGTCCAGCACATGCGCATCTTTCACCACGCGTTCTATGCTTACCCGGTTCTCATAATGATCCAGGAAGTAGCCGGTCTTCTGCCCTTCTATGATATCCACAAAAAACTTCAGGCCGTTCTCCTCCAGCATGATCTCGGACTCTATTTCGCCATATACCACTCCTTTGATCAGCGGCAGGCCTTCGAGCTCTCTGACATATACATCATTCCTTTCGTAAATGCCCTTGGGCGCAAAGATATCCCGGATAATGGCCAGGATATCCGCTTTCCGGATGTCCATTCCCAATGTCAGCGTCTGTATGATAATAAAATCATTGATCTTGTCAATGACCAGGCCCGGCAGCTCGTCCGACTCGCCGAACACGACCCTGCAGTTGTTGTTATAGCCCAGCTTTAAGCGATAGTGCCAGGCGCTTAATATCCTGTTATACAAGAAATTGTAATCAATAACATCTTCCTGCACCCTGGACAGTAACCGGATCTTTATCTGGGAAACAGGATTGATATAGCCTTTACCGATAAAAGAACCGGTAGAGGTGAAAACATCCACAATATCGCCGCTCTCATAGCTGCCGTCCTCGTCCCCGATCTCATTGTTGTAAATCCAGGGATGTCCTTCTGCTATACGGGGTCCTATTTTTTTTCTCAGAAAAATCTTGGCTGTTTCCATAAGCGCAATATTAATTAATATTTAAAACATTACGGTTCCAAAATAAGAAATCATTTTCTACTCCCGTACTATTCATAACATAAAATTATTATTGCACTTTTCTATATGAGAGGGTTATTTAGTTACTTTGCATATTATTTCACAAAACATTATATGAAAAAATTACTTTTAGCATCAGTTGTCCTTGCTGCTATTACCCTACAGCTGTCTTCCTGTGTCAAGAAAAAATTCGACACCCCGCCGGATACCAGTACCTACGACCCCCAGCTTACGGTAACGCATACCATAGAACAGATCAAACGTTTCCCTATGGGTGTGGCCATAGATTCAAATGCGGTGATCTCCGGTATCGTGGTAATGGATGACAGGAGCGGCAACTATTACAAAAAGATGGTTATCCAGGATTCTACCGGCGGCATTGAAGTGCTGGTAGACCAGAACAACCTGTATAATGACTATCCTGTAGGACGGAAAGTGTATGTGCAGCTAAAAGGATTATTTATAGGCGAATACGGGCAAAACAAGCAATTAGGCTATACACCTGACGCCAGCGGCTCCGTTTCCAATATCCCTTTTGTGGAAGCCGGCAAGTATATTATCAAGGCTAACTACCCCAACCCGGTAGTAGCAGATACCTTCACTGTCGCAGAGCTTTCCAATGTATCGGCGATGCAGGCCCATCTCAATACCCTGATCGCTATCAAGGATGTGGAGTTTGCAGATGATGCCGTAGGCGCTCCCTATGCCCAACTGGCCAGCCTTGCTTCCGCAACCAACAGGACCATCAAGGATTGTAACGGCAGTACCATTACCCTGCGGACCAGCGGGTATGCCAATTTCCAACCTTTATCCATACCCGGCGGCAGAGGTATCATTGTAGGTATCTACACCCGATTTAACAATACGCCCCAGCTCTATATCAGGGACACATCCGATGTTCGCCTCCGCGACTCCATAAGATGTAACGGAAGCGTTTACAGAAACCCGGAGCTGATCTCCATTGACAGCCTGAGAAAATATTACACCGGAAGCGAAGTGGTGCTGCCCAATCTGAAGATAAGGGGTATCGTGATCTCTGATGCGTCCAACGGAAACGTAAGCGCCGGGAACGTAGTATTACAGGGCGGCAATAATGACAAAGGCATTGTATTATATTTCGGGGGCAATCCCAACTATAATGTCGGAGATTCCATTGAAGTAAATGTCACCGGGGCTACGCTCAAGGAATACCGCGGTAAGCTGGAGCTTGAGAATGTGAGCACCTCCAAAACAACCCGCCTGAGCGCCGGAAGGACCATTACGCCCAAAACGGTTACGATCAGCGAGATCGCTGCCAACGTTGCCAATTACGAATCTACCCTGGTAAGAATAGCCAATGTCACTTGGGATGCCAGCTATACCACCATCAACGGCGACAGGGGTAACCTGAACGTGAGCGATGCCACCGGTACGATCCTGCATTATACGGCCAACGGCGCTTCTTTCAAAGAGTTTGTATTACCACCAAGCCCTGCCACTGCCATCGTAGGTATTATAGAACGTTACAATACCACTATCCAGCTAAGGATAAGGAATACCGGCGATATTACACCGTAAAAGTAATATCCTTCATAAAAGAACAGGAGGGTTGCTTAGCAACCCTCCTGTTCTTTTATACTATAATCCCGAAAAGGAACTGTACACCAGCGCCCCGGGACAGATCATCTTTCTTTCTTCGCTTTTTTAAGCGCGTCCAGTCGTGCCTGTATCTTTATATTTTCCCTGACCGTTTTCCAGTAGTCCGGTCCGTAGTCCACAAAGATCTCGCTGCCCGCTTTTATATCCCGTGTAGCCTGTATAAATACCCGCACGCCTTCCTCCACGAACTCGCTATTGTTCCGCAACCCTTTTATGCGGGTCAGCCCCCTGGCATCATTGGCATACCTGGCTATGGCTTTCTTATGCTTGGAGCCGTCAATAACGTGGTCATCCGTTACGTGGAATAGAAAGGGATTGTCCCCGTCCATATGATCGGCATCTTTCCAGGTGGTCACCCGCCCTTTATACTCGATGATCTTATCACCTTTCTTTATGTCTGCATTGGTATATAGGCCCAGGCCCGCACCGGGGATCTGGGATGCCTTTACTTCAAGATTTTTTTCCAATAATGCCATATATTATTCTGCCTGGGATAAGATTGATAAACTTTTTTGAATAATGCCAATACATTCATCCATTTGCTCCTTAGTGATCACCAGGGGAGGTGCAAAACGGATCTTGTCACCATGGGTAGGCTTTGCCAGCAGACCGTTGTGCATCATTTCCTTACATAGCTTGTAGGCGGCATCTTCATCCGCATGCTTTACCACGATGGCATTCAGCAGCCCTTTTCCCCTTACTTCCGACACGGCTGGATGCTGCATATTACGGATGGCTTCCCGGAAATACTGCCCCATCACTTCCGCGTTCTCTGCCAGGTTTTCCTCTACCAGCACTTTCAGCGATGCCACCGCTACAACACTGGCCAGCGGGTTGCCGCCATAGGTAGAGCCATGCTCTCCGGGCTTGATGGTCAGCATGATACGATCGTCAGCCAGCACCGCGGAGATCGGTAAGGTACCGCCGCTCAGCGCCTTGCCCAGGATCAGTATATCCGGCTGCACCTGCTCATGGTGCACCGCCAGCAGCTTACCGGTACGCGACAGGCCGGTCTGTATCTCATCGGCAATGAATAATACATTGCGGGATTTACAGAGATCGAATGCCTGCTTCAGGTAGCCGTCATCAGGTACCACCACGCCCGCTTCGCCCTGTATAGGCTCTACCAGGAACGCGCATATCAGCTCGTCCTCCAGCGCTTTTGCCAGCGCCGGTATATCATTATAGGGAATGCTCACATAGCCGGAGACAAAGGGACCGAAATCCCGGGTGGCCGTAGCATCCGTGCTGAAAGAAACGATATTGATGGTACGCCCGTGAAAATTATCCGCTACCGTGATAATCCTGGCCTGGTTCTCCGATATGCCCTTCACTTTATAGGCCCATTTCCTGGCCAGCTTCAGGGCTGTCTCCACCGCTTCCGCACCGGAATTCATCGGCAGCAGCTTATCATAGCCGAACAGGCTGGTGGCATACTCTTCAAATTCGCTCAGCTTGTCATTATAGAAGGCCCTGGAAGTAAGCGTCAGCTCCTGCGCCTGGCCGATAAGCGCCTTGATGATGGCAGGATGGCAGTGTCCCTGGTTCAGGGCGGAATAGCCTGACAGGAAATCGTAATAATGCTTGCCTTCCACGTCCCATACGCTTACGCCGCTGCCTTTGCAGAGCACCACCGGTAAAGGACTGTAATTATGGGCTCCAAACTTTAATTCCGTCTCTATGATCTGTGCTGTCTTTGTAGCCATATGCTGGTATTTTATAAGTCTTGTATAATAAGCTCGCAATTTATGTACATTATCCGCAAATAACAATTTCGCGAACGCTTTCTTTTTTCCCCGGCGCCGCTACAGTGTCGGAAAACCGGCAAAAATAGATAAGGAATATTCGGATTGTTTCGCCTATCTTTGCTGACTGTTATTTATCCACCTTTTAAATACATATCCTGTAAGATATGAAATTATCGCAATTTAAGTTCGATTTACCCCCCAACCTGATTTCTCAGAATCCCAGCAAGAACAGAGATGAAAGCCGCCTCATGGTAGTGCACCGCAATACCGGCGAGATAGAGCACCTGCAGTTTAAGGATATTTTAAAGTTCTTTGATGAGGGTGATGTTATGGTGGTCAATAATACCAAGGTATTCCCTGCCAGGCTGTACGGAAGAAAAGAAAAGACCGGCGCCAAGATCGAAGTATTCCTGCTGAGAGAGCTGAACAAGCAAAACAGGCTTTGGGATGTTATCGTGGATCCTGCCAGGAAGATACGGGTAGGCAATAAATTATATTTCGGCGACAACGAGGAGCTGGTAGCTGAAGTTATCGACAATACGACATCCAGGGGCAGGACCATCCGGTTCCTGCACGACGGGACAGAAGAGGAATTCAAGGCTATCCTGGATACGCTGGGAGAAACGCCGCTGCCCAAATACATCAAAAGAAAGCCCTCCGAAGAGGACCGGGAGCGTTACCAGACCGTATATGCCAAATATGAAGGCGCCGTTGCCGCGCCTACAGCCGGCATGCACTTCAGCCGGGAGCTGATCAAAAGACTGGAGATCCAGGGAACGAATTTTGCCGAGATCACCCTGCACACGGGCCTGGGCACCTTCAGACCCATTGAGGTGGAAGACCTGTCCAAGCACAAAATGGACGCTGAATATTTCCGGGTGGAAGAAGAAGCCTGTGAGATCGTCAATAAAGGCATTGCCGAAAGAAGAAGGGTTTGCGCCGTGGGCACCACTACCCTGCGCGCCATGGAAAGCACCGTAACCGCCAGGGGCCTGCTGAAGCCCGCCGAAGGATGGACCAACCTGTTTATCCATCCTCCTTACGACTTTTCCATCGTCAACTCCCTGATCACCAATTTCCACCTACCTAAAACTTCTTTACTGATCATGGTATGCGCGTTCGCTGGCTATGACCTGGCCATGAAGGCGTACGAAGAAGCTATCAAAGAAAAATACGGCTTCTTCTCTTACGGAGACGCTATGCTGATCATCTAATTCCTGCGCAGCTATAATACAGCTCCGTCAGGCATCATATTTCAGGCACCTGCTTCCCAATGCGAAGCAGGTGCTTTTGTATGGTCACGGGCGGCCATATAGCACGGCGGGATCTATGACCACACCGCCCTACCGTTAAGAACACCATAAATTTACGATCGCATTACCGGAATAACGTTTAAATAAGGTCAAAAAACTGCTTTTTCCCGGACTTCTGCGGTATATTTGGAGTATCTTTTCTATTCAAAATCAAAGTATAATGAAAAAATGCCTCATCTTACTGGCGTCCTGTTTAATAGCCTATACATCCGGCAATGCCCAACTGAGCTCCGGAGGGTTTCCCTGGAGCATTACACAGCATCTGACGCCCGTATCCTCCTCTGATGTCCACCGGTACAGCCTGCCTGACTGGAATGCGTACCTGCAGACGGAAAGAGAAGAAAGCAGCTTCAGCAAGCCACCGCTGGTGGCCTTATTTACGCCAACGGATATCAGCTTCCCGTCTTCGGGAAATTATTATCCCCTGGATAACGGGGACAAGGTCTGGTCTGCGGAAATCGAAATACAGGACGCCCTCGGTATGGGGTTCTACTTTGACCGTTTCAGCCTGCCCAAAGGCGTAACGATGTATATCACCAACGGGAATAAGAAACATATCCTGGGCGGCTATGATATCAGCAATACCAACGATTATAACAACTTTGCCACGGAAGCCGTACAAGGCGGCCGCGCTACCCTGGAGCTGAATATCGCATCCTTTGCGGACGAACAGGAGATCCAATTACATCTTGACCGCATCGCGGTGTACTTCAGGTCGGCTGAAAACCTGGCCAGGTATGCAGACGACGATCTCCGGACCATCAGCCTGCTGGACGAGGAATTGTTCAAGACCTCCTCCGTATGTGCCATCAATGCGATCTGCCCTCTGGGATCCAATTATGCCGATCAGCGGAAAGCAACGGTACAGCAGCTGATCCCCCAGGGACTCGGGCTGTCCGTATGCAGCGGCACAATGGTCAACAAACTGGGTAATACCTCTGAAGAATGTACCCAGTATTATTTAACAGCCGGCCACTGTGAATCTACCGGTCAGAAGAATGACGCGGTATTCTCCCAGTTGCTGCTGAGGTTCCAGTTCGAAACCACGGAATGTTACGGCACTCAAACCCCTGAAGCCAAAACGCTTACAGGAGCCAGGTTTATATCACGCTCCGCCATCCCTTCCAATGCCAGCAATATTAAAGGAGATTTCCTGCTATTATTGCCCATCAGCAAGATCCCGGCTTCCTGGGGTGTATTGCTGAACGGCTGGGACGCGCGTCCTACTATGACGACCACGAATACGGATCCTGAAAAATTCATCAATTTCAGCCATCCTGCCGGGGATGTAAAGAAAGTATTTGCAGCCCACAGGATCACCTCTGCCGCCGTAGGAGCTCCCGGCTCCCACTGGCTGGTCAATATACCCAACGGTAACGGCGTAGTACAGCAGGGCTCTTCCGGAAGCGGCCTTTTTGAAGGATCGGGACAACTGATCGGTATCGCTTCGGTCGCAGGCGCCATGGATATGCCCCAGTCCTGCAATATCAACGGCAGAGGACAGTCAACCGATGCGCTGAACTATATCTATTTTTCCAAGCTGAGCTATAACTGGAATTATGCGGTGGACGGCAATGTCAATAATGCCAAGCTCAAACCCTGGCTTGACCCGAATAATACAGGGAACCTTGTGGTGAATACGGTAACCACCGAATGCCAGCCCCTAAGCGGCTCCGTAGGCATCACCAATACCCCTGAAGACCTCAGCCGCTATATCCATATATTCCCGAATCCCACTACAGACGGCCATCTTAAGATAGCCTTCAACCTGGCTGAGGCAACCTCCGGCCTGCAGATGGAAATCATCGATGTACTGGGCAGGGTCGTTAAAACAGCGGCCATTCCTACCTTACAGGATCAAATGGTGGACGTGGACCTCAGCAATGTAGCCAACGGTATGTACACCGTCAAAATATTTAACTCCGGCACCACCTTTGCGCGGAAAGTGGTCGTCAGTAAATAACCCGGCCTCTTAGTACCGGTCCCTCCTGCCTAGGCAGGAGGGATTTTAATATACCAGGGGAACGGTCTGCCCGGTATCCATACGGATATTTACGGATAATGCTATCTTTGCAGCACAAACCTAACCGCGTATGCCTGCAGCCCTCCTGATAACGATATTGCTGCTCTTCGTCTTATTTACAATAAGCTATATCATCAAGGCGCATAACAAGCGAAAGATCCAGGCAAGGAACAGGCTCCGGGAGCGCAGCAGCCGTTATTCCGCGCAAGAGGACAGGTAAGAGATACCGGCCACTATACAGGAGCGCATTTCCGCCCCAACATTCTTGTGAATTTATTAATTTTACCGTTTTAGAAAAGCAAATATTTAAAGCATGTCACATAATACATCAGCACGTATCATTAAGGCTCCGACGGGCAGCACCCTGCATTGTAAGAACTGGGTAGCGGAAGCCGCCTACAGGATGCTTCAGAATAACCTGGACCCCGAAGTCGCGGAACGCCCGGAAGACCTCGTTGTTTACGGCGGCATCGGGAAAGCGGCCCGGAACTGGGAAAGCTTTGACAAGATACTGGAATGCCTGAAAAACCTGGAAGAAGACCAGACCCTTATGGTGCAGTCAGGTAAGCCGGTGGGCATCCTCCGCTCCCACAAAAATGCTCCCAGGGTACTGATAGCCAATTCCAACCTGGTGGGTAAATGGGCCAACTGGGAACACTTCCGGGAGCTGGAAGCCAAAGGGCTGATGATGTACGGCCAGATGACCGCGGGCAGCTGGATCTATATCGGCTCACAGGGCATCGTGCAGGGCACTTATGAAACCTACCTTTCCCTGGCCAACAAGCATTACAACGGCTCCTTAAAAGGCACGCTGAACGTCACTGCCGGGCTCGGAGGAATGGGTGGCGCACAGCCGCTGGCCATAACCATGAACGAAGGCGTAGCGCTGGTAGCGGAGATGGAGGAATGGAGAATCCAGAAAAGGATTGAAACCAGGTACCTGGATGAGTACTATAAGGATATCAGGCAGGCCGTAACGAGAGCCCTGGAAGCCAAGGCCAACGGAGAGGCCGTATCCATAGGCGTGCATTGTAATGCAGTAGATCTGCTGCAATACCTGATAGATAATAATATCGCGATTGATACGCTCACCGACCAAACTTCCGCCCATGACGAGCTCATCGGGTATTTCCCGGAAGGCCTGAGCGTGGAAGAAGCCAATATCCTGAGGGAGACCAATCCCGAGGAGTACCAGTCAAGAGCCCTGGATACAATGGCCAGGCACGTACGCCAGATGCTGGAATTACAGCGAAGAGGCGCCATTACATTCGATTACGGCAATAACCTCCGCGGACAGGCCAAAGATAAGCGTGGCGTGGAAAACGCCTTTGATTTCCCCGGCTTTGTACCGGCCTATATCCGCCCGCTTTTCTGCGAGGGCAAGGGACCTTTCCGCTGGGTAGCGCTCAGCGGCGACCCGGAAGATATTTATACTACGGATAAGGCGCTGGCGGAACTCTTTCCTGAAAATGAAGGCCTGCAGCGCTGGCTGAAAATGGCCAGGGAAAAAATCGCCTTCCAGGGATTGCCGTCGCGTATCTGCTGGCTGGGTATGGGTGAAAGAGAAAAAGCGGGCTTACTGTTCAACCAACTGGTAAAAGAAGGCAAGGTAAAGGCGCCTATCGTGATAGGCCGTGATCACCTGGATTGCGGATCAGTAGCGTCCCCCAACCGGGAAACCGAAGCCATGAAGGACGGTTCGGACGCCGTAGCCGACTGGCCGATACTCAATGCCCTGATCAATACCGCAGGCGGAGCCAGTTGGGTCAGCTTCCATCATGGCGGCGGCGTAGGTATGGGCTATTCCTTACATGCCGGTATGGTCATTGTGGCCGATGGCAGCCAGGATGCGGAAGAGCGCCTGAAGCGGGTGCTTCACAACGATCCTGCTATGGGCGTATTGCGTCATACGGATGCCGGATATGAAGACGCCACTGCATATGCCAATAATTTTGGGCTGAATATCTGGTCCTGATAGCTGTTATTCACACAAGAAGCTGTTTAAAGGGCCTCTTGCCGGATCACATTGTGCTAGCTTGTCGTGTCATATTAATCTTATCGCGTCACATTGAGCTGGTCGACATGTGTATACATAAACAACCCTGTCAATATCCGGGCTTTTAGCTCCATATGGCAGGGTTGTTTACTTTTTAAGCAGCCTGTTGCATCATACAGGAACCATTATGCCCCCGGTATATTGTAAGGGATTCCTCACATCCGTTCGGAATGACCGACACCCCAGTACCTTTATAGTAAAAGCGGTTCTGACCCGCAGAGAGGACATCGTTAAGAGGCGTATCTGTAATAATAAGGTTGCTGCCTGTAAGCAGAAAGTCACTTTTATAAGGATCAAAAACGGTAGCTGACGCCCAGGGAAGTATTCAGTATTGCTGTATAACGCGATATTTTTTCATTACCCTGCCGGTCAATTACGCCATTGGCTTCCCTTATGATATAAGAGCGGTCTTTCCGGGTATTACGGACACCGGCTCCCAATTCCGCCTGGACGGACCAGGACTTCCAAAGCTTTAGCGCATAATAATTGTTGAATAATATCCCCCCGAAAATGCTTTCCGCTTTACCGGATGACAATTCAGTGCTGTACTGATAATTGTACACACCTGCCAGGAGGTTCAGGCCGGCGCTGTAACCGGATACTCTGTTGAAAGTATTGACATAATACCTGACGCCCGGGGTAATGTACACGGCATAACCGGACCTGCTATAATCGGCTTCATATACCAGCCTGTACCGCAGGTCTGTAGCCGTAACAGGCAGCACTATGGTCCAGTGGCCCCACTTGTCTATACGTCTTTCATACTGCGCTCCTACATGATAACCCGGTATGCGGTTACTGCCGCTTAAGTCAATACAGGAAAAGTTTACAGGCTTCAGGCTTAAGGAATGCCTGAAAACGGGGGCCTCATCCTGCGCCCCCATTCCGGTCAGAGAACATAAAATCATATATCCTGCTGTCAGGAGCAGCAATTTGACGGAAGCGTACCGCATAGTTGAAGTATTTCCAAGATAGACGAAAAAACCATTACAAACCTTTGTTTCCCACGATAAATTAATTTTAAATAATATTAACATACAAAAGTATGCTTATATATCCACTTGCCCTACTACATCAAATACCCCATCCAAATACTTCATAATAAAACACTAATAGAAGATACCTAAACCTAATAACAGTAACAATCCCGTCACATCCGGGAACAATTATTAACGTATATATTGCAAAAAACAATCATTTTTATTATTTTGTGTTACCTACAAACACCTCCATCCATGAAAAATGCTCTTACCGTCCGGTATAACAATGTTATATTCCGGCTGACCGGGTCTTTATTCGCCGCGGTCTTTATCACACTTTACGGCAAAAGCACCGGTTTGCTTGTCGCTATGAAATATCTTTCTTTCTATCTCCAGGTAGCGCTCAGCTTTTCCGTTGCATTTTTCCTGGCCCTCCTCTGCCATTGCAGCGCCACTATCCTGGATAAGCATTTTGACTGGCTCAGCAAGCCCGTCCGAAGAAGCGGCTTACAGGCGGTCTTCGGCATTATGATACCTGTATTGGCGGCATATTATATTATGCTCCTTTATTTCAACTATTTTGACGGCAGGGATATTCATGCATCCGGGTATATGCTGGTCTATTTTCCTCATACGGTATATTTCATCATCCTGTTGAATCTTTATTACGTCATACATAACCTTATCTTACGTCTCCATAACCCGGGTACAACGCAGGTTGCTGCCACTGAGCGTTCCACGCTGCGTTCTTATGCCATTATTTCTGATGCTCCCGGCCCAGCCAATATACACCCGCATAACCCGGGCTACCTGCTTACGGACAGAACCTGCGCTGAAGATAATAGCCACAGCGACACGGCTGCAATTTCAGCAACTGCAGTACCCGATACGCTACCGGAAGGTGAAGGAAAGCAACTGATCGAAAACATCTGCAATATCTGCTTCTTCTACAGGTATAACGGCAGGAACAGGATCGTATTCCAGGACGGCTACAGTACGATAACCGGCTTATCCCTGGACAGGATAGAGGAATTGCTGGAAATGGCAAGGCTCCCGGAAACGGCACCCTCTTTTTTCAGGATCAACCGGCAGGTGCTGTTGGGCAGCCATGCGTTCGATCTGAGTGACAGGCCGCTAAGCACCCGGCATAACCAGATAGATATCCATAGCAGGTATCTCTCACCATCCAAAGGCATTACGTCCGAGCTGTTCAAGATCAGCAGGTTCAACCTGGCAAAGTTTAAACGATGGGTAGCAGGGCATCAGCCGGTAGCCGCAGAATAAGAAGGCAGATACAGCCGGTCATGTATGAATGACCGGTCAAAAACATACGTTTCGGTAAAAGGTGTGTATTCGTATTCCGGCAGCTTATACAGCTATAGGATTACGGACAGACCCTATAACCCAGCGCACTGCACAAGGCTGACGCCTCTTTATATCCAGATGGAAAACAAATCCGCCCACAAGCCGTGGCTCCCGCTTGGAACTTACTGCCTGACAAACTTATACACACCCAGCAGCGTACCATCGTCCTTTGCGCTTACACGGATAAAATAGATACCGTCACTCAACATAGCAACAGGAAATATGTTATTTTCCGTTTCGCTGATCAGCCTGCCGTCCGCGCTTAATAATGCAGCTGTGACCGGCACATCGGAACTGATATGGATATAATCCCGGGCGGGATTGGGATATATGGAAATGGCCGTACCCTGCGGAAGCGTGCCGATCCCTGTTCCGTCATCCGTAACATGAAAGGACCCGCTGGCAGTACAGCCGTTATGCTCTATGGCGACCAGGGTGTACCAGCCCGTATCCGCAGGCCTGAACGTGGCGGCAGTAGCCCCCGCAATAGGCTGTCCGGATCTATACCATTGGTAATTGTCATAGGTGTTCACACTGGTCAGCAGTCCGTTATCATACAGTATCTCCACAGCCGGCATAATATGCACATTGACCCTGAAGGTATCCGTACGCGAGCCGCAACGGGTATCATAGCGTACCCAGTAAGTTCCACCGGCATCCACCATCCGGGTAATGCCGGATGTACCATCATCCCACCTGTAATTACTGAACTGACTGAACGCGTTCAGCGCCAGGGACAGCCGGGGCGCCGCCTCGACAGCACAGATCAGCGTATCAAAGATAAGCCGCCCGTTCGGTCCTGTATCCTGGCCTCCTGTGTGACCCGCTGTAACAATCTCGGCAGGCAGGCTCATGCCCAATCCGGTATTCAATGTGACTAAATATCCCAGGGACGGTACCGCTTCTTCAAACATACAGGCTACACCCGGCTGGTTCGGCTGGTTGATGCAGCCTAGGAAATCATAATCCGGCAGCCCTAAAGCGCCCATTACAGATCTGAAATATATCTTATCATCCTGAGCCAGCTTAAACTTTGTAACCCCGTGCGTACTGCCGATCACAGTACGGTTGTTATTATTATGGAGGTCGTATTGTATCAACTGTCCCCTGTTCTGTATATCGCTGATATATATTTTACTGCCATCAGGAGAAAAAGCAACGCCATAAGCGCTTCTGGGTGAATCAATCACTTCCTGGTGGTACACCTGCCCGGAGGTAATATCAAATTTAAATAATTCGACTGCCGATTCCTGGATGGTATTTACCGTGACAATCTTTGAGCCGTCCGGTGAGGCTTTCATCTCACCCTGGAAGTAATTGGATGCCGGTAGCACTCCCATATTGCCGCTGATCACCGGCGTTGTATTGATCCCGTTGGCGTTGATCTCAAAGGCCAGGAATTCCGGGCGGACATTGCTGCGGGTAACCACCCAGATATTGGCATCACATCCCCGTATAGGTATCATCTTCTCTCCCAATACGCCGTTCCATATGATCCCCCTCAGCGGGTGCCCGGTTACAATATCTCCTCTCCCGTTGTTCAGTGACATATCCACAACATTCAGGTAGAGATAGCTGTACAGGGAAAACACATAGTAAAGGTTCGGATGCTCCGGTAAAGGAACGATCAGCGCCCCCTGCGTAGTAGTATAGGTATTGGTGCCGGGTCCGTTGATATCCGCACCGTTCGGCATCATTGTTCCCGTCCTGTCCCATACACTGGACCCGTCCGTATAGAAGAGCAAATTACCGCTGGCATCGCTGACCGCGGCACTGCACTCCGTCAGACCGACAGCAGATGATTGCGGCACGGGCTGCGAACCGTTGAAGTACAGTCCTGCCTGCCTGCTCATGACCCAGTGCGTATTCTGAGGAATGTTATATTGAGCCTCCAGCGCCAAAGGTATCAGGCAGCATAGCAGGATAACAACGGTTTTTGTAAATATATTCATAATTCACTTTTAATCATTTATTTACAAATATACAACTTATTACAAAGCATTATTTTCATCCGGTAATATATAAGCAATCTGGCGAAGCTCCTGTGCCCTCCGACATTATTCAACAGCATAACAAAAGGCGGTTTATGGTAAAGTCAAGCACCTAAACAACTCATTTGCCACCTAAAGAGACGCATAAAAAATTCCTGCATCTGACGAGCAAATGCAGGAATCAATCAACACAGATATTAAGGATATCCCGGTTATTTCAATATAACCATTTTAGATACGCTTTGCTGTGCGGTGGTAATCTTCACCATATAAGTACCTCTCGCAAAACCGGATATATCTACCTGGCACATACCTTCCCTGTCAGCCTGGGGCACAGAGGTCAGTATCAGCTGGCCGGTAGCGGAGAATACATCCAGCCTGAGTATCTCATTCCGGGGATCTTTAATACGGAATGTTCCATCGGTAGGATTAGGGAATATCTCAAAATCACCGGTAGATATACCTTTACTATTACGGATCGGCTTACATACACGCACGGATTCAACACCGCCCTGCTGTCCGGCCACCTGAGCATCCAGGCATATCTCATTGCCATCGGCTACCTTAATGAACGGGTTATACACTTTCGATACAGTGATGTTATCAAGCGACCAAAGCATATCTTCAACCACGTAGTTCTTATCTATATGGATATTCGTAATTTTCACCTCATTGTCGTTTGAGTACATATATTCAAAATCAAGGTTTGAACTACTCCTCGGGCCATTTGGCACCTGCGGAGGACAAACATCTATTCTTATGCAGCTTGTTTTACAACAGGTCTCTCCGTTCAGGCTGAAAACTACCGTAAGACAGACTTCATATACGCCCGGGGCTCCGTAATATTTCAGGGGATTGGCCAGCGTAGATGAGGTTCCGTCTCCGAAAGACCAGTAATAGCTTACGATGCTTCCGGGAACATTGGAAACCGGGGAGAACTGGACCGGGTTGCATCCTTCAAATTGAATGTCCAGCTCCGCCCTCTCACATGGGATACAATCTCCTTCCACGTTAACGTTGAAGCTGGCGGAGTACACACAGTTACCTGTATTGCTGGTAATATTCAGGGTGTATAAGCCCGAATTAGAACTGTTTACATTAGGGATGTATAAGCCCGGTCCTGAGCTATAGAAGCCGCCCGGACCAAACCATTCGTAAGTATAGCAGTTGTTGCCGTCGATATTATATTCCAGGTCCTCTCCACAGCGCACCTGAATATCACCTGGCATATCCACCATTTCTATAACAGAAATATTGTCCACCATCAGCTCATACTGCTCAGCTTGAGAAGATGCGCTGCCGGTACGGAATGGCAACAGTTGGAGGAAGTTATAATCATCATCGGCAGTAAAATCGTAGGTTACGGTGGTCCAGGAGCTGCTGTATGTGAAGCTGTTGCTGATCAGCTGCATATCCGGAGGAGTGATATTACCATAGGAGCCAACGGTCAGGTTATTTGCGGCTCTTACCAACAGGTTCCCCCCGTTCTGCAGGTTGGTATTCCTGACATCCAGGCATACCCGGTAACGCTTATCTTTTAAAAACCGGTAACAGGTAAATATACCTTCTCCTGTACTGCTGTATGACCACATCCAGATAACGGTAGGCGCCCTGCCTACAGAAGTTTCCAGCATAACCGTAGGTGTGCCGTGCGATACATACCAGCCGTTTACAGTAGAAGTGGCACTCGTATTCAGATCTCCGGCCCCCACGGCATCCAGCTGACCATTAATGATACAGTCAGGAGCATTCTCGCAGAGTGCTTCTTCACAATTGCCTATCACGTTGATATTAAAGTTATGTGTATAAACACAACCGAAGAGAGTGGATACTCTCATTTCATAGGTACCGGATTGTGCATTGGTTATGCTGGGGATATTCATAGAGGGTCCTGTCGCATAAAAGCCTCCGGGGCCGGACCATTCCACAGCTGCACAAGGCTGGCTCACTCCTGAGTTTACCGTTACATTAGTGCCGCACTCTACAACCCTATCTGAAGGCGGCTGGGATGGCAATTCCAGCACCGATACCAGATCCACAGCTAACTCGTACTGTTCAGCGGGACTTCCTGCCGGTAAAGTCCTGTAAGGTAAGATCTGCAGCTGGGAATAATTGGCATTGGCCGTAAAATCATAGCTCTCAAAGGTCCAGGCCGAACTGTAAGTATAGGAGTTGCTTATAAGCTGCGCGGAAGCCGGGCTGATATTAGGACTTACGGTGGAAAAATCCTGGAGCATGCCGTTCACCGCCCTCACGATCAAATTACCGACATTCTGTCCGTTGGTATTTCTTACCCACATGCATACACGGTATCTTACACCCCTACGGAAATTGAAACAGGTATAAATACCTTCACCCCTGCCGCTGTAAGACCACATCCATACAGAATTCACGCCACCGCCTACAGGAACATCTGAAAAGAAAGAGGGTGTACCGTGAGATACAAACCAGTTAAAAACAGTCCGCGGAGGCGAAGAGTTCATATTACCGAAATTGACGTTGCCGGCATTCTCTAAAGTAGAATTTGCGATACAGGGAGGCGGCTGGCTACAACGCTGGTCATCCTGGGCGAATGACGGTGTAAGGAAAATCAGGCCAAGGATGGCCAGGTAAGCAAAGAACTTAGTTGACATTGTAATGAGGTTTAAGAGTTAACAAAATATTTATTAATGCATTAACATTCCTATAATGTAAAATATTTCCTAATTGTTCAATAATTATTAAAAAATACATACATTTTTTATCTTATAAATATTTTTACGATAGCTATTTTGCTCCCTTAAAAAAAGAACAGCCGGAAGTTTCCAGCTGTTCTTTCGCCATACCACATTTAGCGGTACGTGCATTTAATGCTTATATGTCCTTTTTTACCTGGGCTACAATTCCTATTCCAGCGGCTTCCTGCCGGAAATAATATTGTACAATATCACAATAATTGCAATTACAAGCAAAATATGGATCAGGTTTCCCATTCCCATTCCATTACCAATTCCAGCCAAACCTAAAATCCAGACAATAATACATATTACTGCCACTAACCAAAGAATACTTCTCATATAAATAGATTTTAGTGAATATGAATAATATATAACTAAAAACACAACAAATCATCCTGCATTTGGTTCACCGCTTTTCCCGGGAAAGTACCTTGAGGATCATCCTGTCATTTACCAGTTTTACCTGCTGATACGCGTCCCGCAAGAGTTCCAGGGGCAAACCCTACCTCCTGATAAAGATTTTATAATTTTTATTTTCTTATACTTAGTGAAGTTCATTTTCACAACAAAACCTGTTTCACATTGCGAAAGTCTTCGGTCGGGATCACTTATTGAAAGTCCTTAACGATTATCAACATCTTAAATGTAAACGCTTATTACCCTATTAATAAAAGCAGTCAGATTATTTCCCAGACATATGACACACTTTAAATAAAATTTTATATTATTGGCATATATAATTACCCTTTTGCTAATTCACAACGTTTGGGTTTCTCAGGAAGAGGATTAAACACTATATTACCTTGACACACTTCCTTTTACCATTTCATAGCTAATCACTCCTAAGATATCGAAGACTTTAACTTTACGTATGGCATATACATTCTTTTTTCTGTCCAATAAATCTTGATATTGATCACAATCCAATAATAATGGTACCCTCCTTTTTTTAGATATCCCCTTATTAATGATCATCTTAACTTTACATAATTTATATGATGTCCCACAAAATGGGCGGATAGTTGTTGAATCATTAATCACCTCATAAGCCAGATATAATCCATTCTCAATATAACTGGTATCTAAATCAGTTCCCTTGTAAAATTTTGATTGCCTAATAAAATCAAGACTGTAGATAGTTCCGTAGTCCTCAATCTCATTGTTTTTATTTACAGGAATTAGACTTTGGGCTTGAACTATTACTCCATTCCCAATGTATGCATCTAAATACTGTTCAAAAAGGAAAAAACCATCAACCGTATCATTTACTTTTAATAGACTTTCCTTGAATGGAAGCCTATACTCAAAATGTTTCTTCATACATGAATTAAGCATCAATATAATGATGCCTAATAAAATTAATTTAGCATTTTTTATCATAATCTGCTATTCTTAAAAAAAACTTCTGATTACTGAAAGAGATTGTCTATTCTTACTTTAATCATCAAGTATTGTAAATGAAATTTTTTCAGGATCTACATCTAGTTTTAAATCGATATTACAAAACGGAGAGGCTATCGGATCATGCAAAAACAAATTAGTATTGTAAAAGAAAAAAGATAAATCTGGCTTTTCTTTTAATCCGGCATTCGTGCATCCCAAATCCAATTCCCCGCTTTCTTGCAGATATTTAATTTGCAAGGAATAATCACTATCGAAATCGTATCTAACCATATATACTTTATTGACAAATTGAAGATAATTTAAGCATTCATCCCAGGCAAAAAATCCACGAGGAGCTCCATCGGCTTCTTTATATACCGATTTCACAATACTTACTAAGCTATTTGTAGATTTCATTATATTATAAGTTATCGCTGCATTATCATAATCATTATCCGTAGTCGTTTGATCAATATCAGAATTTATTAGCCTACTTAGGAAATTATTCATTGAATCGGGAACAATAAAGATCATTGAACCTTTTATAATTGAGTCAACTGTTGTAAAATTCAAAGAGTTAGAGGCATTAAGCTCACTTTGAAATTCTTGCTTAATACAGCCTTTACTACAGGCGTATAAATGAATAGAGCTAAATGCACTTAAAAAGCAAATCTTTAGTTTCTTATTTGTTTTCATAGCTTCTTTTTTTATGCTCAAAATGATTACATTTAATTTTTATCATATCATCTTTTACTTATCGTCTATTGTGAATTAGATCTTTAATTGAAAAGATCCCGACACCTCATGCTTGAGTTCTCCCAACATTATTTTCTGTGAATGTTTATTTATAATTGGCCGGATCAGGCTTTACCCCGACAATCTTACCACGCCTGTCATATGAATAACTTTCATTAGTCCCATCACTTTTCTTAATAATAAAGTCCGAAAACACTTCATTTGTATTAATATTCCATTCCGTATATTCCTTTCTTCCATCAAATCTTGTAGGGATTAATTGTCTATCTAAATAGCATTGAATAGCTTTTTTAGTTTCTTCATCATTTATCATTATGGTTCCATTAATAAAGAATTCGTTCCTTATTTCTTGAATAGTTTTGCCACTTAGTTTAGCGTAAATATTCTGTTTTACAAATGCAGGTTCATATTTAAACTGGTTTTCAGACTTATAATAGACTGTATCATTTAAAAATTGACGCATTACTGAAAATCTGAAACTACGATAATAAACATCTATGGCTCTCGTCAAATGTTCGATTTCAAATAAGTCTACCGGTGAAATATAACCAAGATTGACCTTACCATTGTCCTCATTTTTGAAATAGACGCTAAGATTTGTCATTTCAGTATTTTTTAAAGCAGCAATCCTATCCAGTTGGTCCATAACATAAATATCTCTTGACTTGTATGGACTATTTTGACTGTGCACTGAGAATTGTTGAACACAAAAAATGGTTATAAATGCAAGTTTATTTATTACGCCTCTCATATATTTAGTTTATTAAATTTGCTGTTTTAGAGTAATGTATTTAAAAAACATTTTACTACCAATCCTTCCTGGTGATATCTAATATTCTACCTTTCTTATCATAAGAATATAAATCTATTTCCCCATTCTGCCTTACTATAGGAAAGCCTTGGAAAAATTCATCGGTATTAGGTTTCCAAACGATTTGCCTATACATTCCGTTATCTCGTGACGGGATTAATTTACGATCTAAATAACACTCCAAAGCTTGATTTATTGTTGGGTCATTTCGTTTGTACATATCATCAGTAAGGTATTTTGCCTTAATTTGATTTAATGTTAGTTTTTCTAAATCGGTGTACAGTTTTTTATCTACGAATGATGAAGCGTAATTTTGATGCTCTTTTGTTGAATAATAAACAGTATCGCAAATAAAGAGCCGTGCAGTTGAAAAACAAAAGGGTTCATAATCATCAGTGCTAAACCTTTTATTGTGCTGAATGCTGAATAATTTACTTGGAGATATATAGCCTAAGTTAACCTGGCCGTTATCTTCATTTTTAAAATATACACTCAACTTAATTTCCTCCATATCATCATATGTGAAAATTCTTTCCAGTTGATCAATGACATATTCAAGCCTTGTTTGATAAGTACTATCTTGTCCAATAGATTGGAAAATAAATAATATGCACATTCCTGTAAGGCAACATCTCCTCAGTATTTTGCTGAACATAAAGAACAATTTTTTATTAAATTTCAACTATCTTAAATCCGAAAATTCAACTTATATAGCTTAGGCGTTTATCAAAACGCCACTTTCGCGTTATACAAAAATTTGATATACCAATAACATACAAAAGCATCTGTGGGATTTTCCAATATCATAACATTGTAAATGGGAACTATACTTCCAAAGTGATCAAAACCGTTTCTAATACAATTGTCAATGAATTGCTATGACTCGCATATTTCATTAGTTTTTGCTTCCGTAATCCTGAATCCGCATAGACTCTTTAAAAAGATCAAAAAAATCATCACATAAAATCTTTTCTTCATCAACTAATGGTACTATTTCCTTTAAAATATGATAAATATTATCATCCTGTCTCCAAACTTTTCCAATTATCTTTCCATTTTTATAAACAGAATAAGTAAATGCATCAGAACGCGAATAAATATCGAAATCAGATTGTTGGACTTGTTCAATAGCAACTAATGAACTATCTATTTTTTCCAAACTTAATTTGCCAAGTGCTAAAACTAAATCTGCAGTATCATAGATCTCTTCATCAGGATGATCATTATAATCCCAATACAAACTGATGACATCTATATCTTCGGTATTTCTGTAGACGAATTGATAAATACAATAAGGAGACTTATTAACTTGAATTAGGTATTCATCTTTTTCATTGATTGCGCAAGACTGGGCAACTATGCAAAATATTATTACTAAGTAAGTTGAAAATTTCATCACTTTTCCCATCTGTTATTTACTTTTTTGTTTAAAGTTTCTCTCATCTTCATATACGGCACTAATTAGCTTTTTGTTTCTCTTTTTAAAATATTCCCTGTTGGACAGACGAGTCTTTCTTTTGTTCAATTGTTATACCACTCGAGAAAACCTTTTCTATCCATTATTCTATGTAATAAATATTACTACCAGGTCCATTTCGGGTTATTTTTATAATTGGTAATGCCAGGTTCTCGGACCAATATTGTAAGTACCCCATAATTCAGACAGCTATTACTTGAGCCTTTTTCTTTTGACCAGCCAATATTTTGTACTCAACAGGAGTAAGATTACCGAGTGATTCATGCGGCCTCTTGTGATTATACTCTTCCA